>Ga0210385_10000219_pt1 | contig 51702 bp, 34 predicted proteins | sample IncBWH26OmetaG_FD_160107 | JGI IMG/M metagenome (GOLD analysis project Ga0210385, IMG submission 160107) | Forest soil microbial communities from Barre Woods Harvard Forest LTER site, Petersham, Massachusetts, United States - Inc-BW-H-26-O ... | reverse complement strand
ATCCTCTCGCGTTCCTCAAGGCGGTCATCGAACCGGGCTTGGATGCTCGTAGCCAAATGTCGCACTCGAAGAGCATAGAGCAACCACAGGACTACAGCCCCCGCCAAAACGCTCAGCAACTGAAACCATGTCGTCTGAAAAAACGCCGGGAGAACGGTAAAGCGAACGGTCGCCCCCTTTTCGTTCCATACACCGTCGTTGTTGGATGCAATTACATGGAATTGATAATGTCCAGGAGGCAGATCGCTATAGAAAGCTCGGCGTCGATTCTCCGGATCCTGCCAGTCCGCATCGCGCCCTTCGAGCTTATAGCGAAACCTCACTTTTTCCGGAACCACAAGGCTGAGCCCCGTGTAGTCGATCTCAATATCCCGAGTGCGTGCCGGGAGCTGGAGTTTCTCGCTCACAGCATATTTCTTCCGGTCTGCAATGATCTGTTCCACAACCACGGGTGGTGCAATGGCATTTCCATCTAGATGCTCGGGATCAACCACCTGCAAGATGTTTTCATTCGCAAACCATAGCTTGCCGTCGGGCGTTCTTGAAACTTCGGGCCGGAAGTTAGTTAAACCCGGCTGCGCACCGTCGAAGACATCCAAGACCTTTACTCGTAATTTGAGATCGGGTTGTTGCCACCAGTGTTCCAGCTCTGTGGAATCGATGGTGATGAGCCCGCATTGCGTATCAAGCCAAAGAGAACCAAGGTTATCCTTTACGAGGGCAAACATATCATCGCAAGGCAGCCCGTTATGAGAATTCAGGGTTTCGACCTTACCTTGTTTCCAGCGGAACAGACCACCTTGGCTTACCCACCAAGCCGAGCCATCGCCGTCGGCATCTGCATCTACCAGCAGGTTTCTGACAGAAAAACCTCCGGGACGATTCGTCGTCATCATGTCCAGCTGACCGCGCTTGTAGCGGGCCAAATTCCCGTTCGATAATCCTAACCAGATGCCATCCTTCGGGTCGGCCGCCAAAGAGAGCACACGTGGAATTCGAGGCGGCGGGATTTCTTCACGGACTACCAGATCCTGAATGCGAAAAAGGGCTGGTTGCGTTGTTGCCACCCAAATGCTTTGATCAACATCTTCGACGATAGCGGTGACGACGCCAAGAGAACTACCGTCAGGTTTGTTGATCCAGCGAAATCGAGCGTTCTCGTAAACGGTGAGTCCGCTATCCACTCCAACCCACACCCGTCCGCTGTGGTCTTCGAATAGTGAGGTGATTAAGGTTCCCGGCAGCCCCTTCGTCGGCCCGATTCCATTGAACTTGTCGTGACTGAACCGGTCGTGGCGAAGCACATCCAATGCATTTAAGTTCCCCACCCACACCGTGCCGTCACGGGAGGCGAGTACCGAATCCACGTCTTCTGAAGTGAGCCCTTCACGGATTGAATAGGTCACGACGCGAGTATCGCGAAAGCGGTCGATACCTCTAGAAGTGGCGACCCACAGATCGCCCTCGTGATCCTCGTAAAGGCCCTGGACGGCGTCGCTCGACAATCCGTCGACGCTGCCGAAGTGGTCGGCCCGGCCAGCGTGAACCCTGTAGAGTCCATTGTTGGCGGTGCCGATCCACAGGTCGCCTTCGTGGTCTCTCAACATCGTCGATACATGCATCTCCGGGCCGTTTAATCCTGGCAAGATATAGTCCCGCCAAATGCCATCACGCAATTCCTGGAGTCCGAGTCCTTTACCTTGTTGCCTCATGCCGACCAGGATCGAGCCGTCGTCTGCGAGAGCAATCGCGCTCACTCCAGCCAAGCCTTTGACACGCATTAACGCTTTGACGATATATGTCTTTGCGTCACCAGATTTCCAGCGGCAAAGGCCAACGGAGCTGCCAATCCAGAGGTTCCCGTGGGCGTCACTGAGTAGCGGCTGAGCGTAGGTGAACGCGATTCCGTCTGCAGCGCCGTGGCAGCGCTGCGTGCTATCGACGACTTCGCAAAGGCTGCCCTGCGCATCCCGTACCTGGCTGCGCGTCATCCAGACTCTGCCCTCTGGATCTTGTACGATGGCTTCGACAAAAGCTGGTTCCCCAGGGAAAGTGAACAGATCTCCCTTACTCCAGCGCGCTAGTCCCCGCGAGGTTCCAATCCAGAGGCTTCCATCGCTTGTGCCGAGCAGCGAATGAATCGGGGAACTCGGCAACGTCTTGCCGTTCGGCGCTGTCCAGGGAACGAAACTTATTCCATCAAAGCGGACTAATCCTGCTTCCGTTCCAATCCATAAATACCCGTCCGAAGTCTGCGTGATCGTCTGCGGGGTACCGCGGAAGAAGCCATCCTGAATGCGCCACGCGGTGTGTGCATACTGCGAAATTCGGCGGTTCGGAGCAAGTGCAGGCGCTGTAGAGCAAAGGACTAGTGTGACGATCGCGAGAATAAGCACGCTCGCCCGGGCCGTCTTCACCCCGCATCGAAAAGGAAGCTGTTGTGTGTCCGCCACGCCGCGCTCTTTGGACCGCAATGCTTTGGACCGCAATTGCAGTTCGAGTCGCTGCTATTCTCGCGCAAGGATCTCTGAACGGCCACAAAAATAGACAGAGGCAGTCGCGACGGTGATCGTCTGCCAAATTGACTGATCAGCTTTCAGCGAGAGAACGGACAAGAAAAAACGAGGTTAGACCGGTCGGAAGATTAGAAGATTAAAAGTTATGCTTCGGCACCTTTGGGAGTAGTGGCCTCCGGGGGTGCCTCGATAATTATGTCCACTTCGGCGCCTTTTTTGAGCCGAACCGTATCGCCATGTTCGTCCGTCAGCGTGTTTTCGATCCGAATCTCTCGATAGAGATGATCGGCGCCTTCAACCGCAATCTGCACCTTTTCCGGGTCATCTGGAGTCGGCGGTTTGATTATCTTTTCGACGGTTGCAGGCAGCATGGTGCTAGGCTTTTCGCTCATAAAAGGAACCTCCAGTACTTAGCGTTGCATCGCGACAACCGCAACCGCACGTTGCGCCGTGAGACACTGCATTTGCGCCGGGTCGGCCTCTTTTTTCGCAAAATAAGCTTTGTTGCCTGGAAACACCTTGAGGTTGGCTCTGTGTTGCTATATTTCTATGTTTCGGTCCCGGTTGACGGCATGCTCATCACGGACCGGCGAATTCTGTTCTTCATGTCAATAGCTGTGTCGCGAACTGATTCACGGATCTGACTGCCGGGAGCAGGCGCTAACAAGAGTCCCAGCCCTGCTCCGATTCCGACCCCGAGCAAGAAACCGGTTGCTCGCGCGGGCCAAGATCCTTTGCGCTGAAAGGCATCGACGGCATGTTCGAAGCGATCGACAGCATCTTCATATCTGCTGGCAACGGTATCAGTCACATCCTCCACGCTGTTCCTGAGGTCATCGATACCGTCCTTGACTCGATTTCCGACCGCGGCCCTCGCTTTCGGTTCAGTAAACAGGAGGCCCAATTTGGCAGCTACCCGTACCCAATCCTTCACCGTTTTCTTTTCCGCGATCCGCATAATGTTCCCCCTTCTCGATTCGTAACGTTTGAATGTAACTTGGCGTGGTCAAACCAAACAATCAGTAGGTTCCTGTAGAGCATCAATGCCGGATGCGCATCCAATCCGCCCATGCATCTCCCGAACCGTACAAGCCTTGATCCCTGTTGCTACAGAGAAACCCCTATATACAGCCGAGCGAAGCGGTCGCTATCGTGGCTCGGTCACGCATAAGTGTGTCTCGCACCTAAGAGAATTTTCTGCGATAAGCCGAATGAATTAACCGTACATGTCCAGCCAACCTCAAACCATTGTGTGGCCGGGCCGGCCCTATCCCCTGGGAGCAACGTGGGATGGCGAGGGGGTCAACTTTGCGCTTTATTCTGAACACGCCGAAAAAGTAGAGCTTTGCCTGTTCGACAATTCGGGGCGCCGGGAAACGTTCCGCGTCATTCTTCCCGAGCAGACAGACATGGTCTGGCACGGCTACTTGCCGGAAATTCGTCCCGGCCAGTTATACGGGTACAGGGTTTATGGGCCTTATGCTCCGCAGCGAGGCCTTCGTTTTAATCCTCATAAACTTCTCCTTGATCCCTACGGCAAGCAAATTCAAGGCGCCCTCCATTGGACGGATTCTAACTTTGGATACAAGGTCGGACATAAGCAAGAGGATTTGTCTTTTGACCGCCGCGACAATGCCACGAGTATGCCGAAGAATCGGGTAATCGACTCCGCTTTCACCTGGGGAGGCGATGCCCCGCCGAAAATTCCCTGGCATGAGACTTTGATTTATGAACTCCATGTCAAGGGATTCACGATGTGCCACCCCGATGTCCCCTCCAACTTGCGGGGAACATACGCGGGGCTGGCAACCGCCCCGGTGATTGAATTCCTCACCCGCCTGGGAGTGACATCGATCGAGCTCATGCCGGTGCACAGTTTTGTCGACGACCGTCAGCTTGTGGACCGCGGGCTCCGCAATTATTGGGGTTACAATTCCGTCGGATTTTTTGCGCTCGAGCCTCGCTATCTTTCGACCAACTCCATTAATGAATTCAAGACCATGGTTAAGACCTTCCATTCAGCTGGATTGGAAGTGATTCTTGATGTCGTCTATAACCACACAGCGGAAGGAAATCATCTGGGCCCGACGCTTTCGCTTAAAGGGATCGACAACAGCAGCTATTACCGTCTCGTGGCCGACGATTTGCGCTATTACAACGACTACACAGGCACGGGAAACACGCTGAACATGAGGCATCCACGGGTGCTCCAGTTGATCATGGACAGTTTGCGCTACTGGGTCCTCGATATGCATGTGGACGGTTTTCGCTTCGACCTTGCGGCTACTTTGGCCCGAGAACTGCACGAAGTGGATCGGCTGGGGGCGTTTCTCGACATCATCCATCAAGATCCTGTGCTCTCACAGGTGAAGTTGATTGCGGAACCATGGGACCTCGGCGAAGGGGGCTATCAAGTCGGAAACTTTCCTGTGGGCTGGGCGGAATGGAACGATCGCTATCGCGACACGGTGCGCTCATATTGGAAAGGGGATGGCGGGGTTGTGGGAGATATCGCCTACCGCATTACTGGCTCCAGCGATCTATACGCTCACAGCGGACGCCGGCCTTATGCCAGCGTCAATTTTATTGCTGCGCACGACGGCTTCACGCTCCAAGACCTAGTGAGTTACAACGACAAGCACAACGAAGCCAATGGCGAAGACAATCGTGATGGTAACAACAATAATCGAAGCTGGAATTGCGGCGTGGAGGGTCCGACCGACGACCCCAATATTCTGGCTCTGCGCGCAAAGCAGAAGCGAAACTTGATAGCGACCCTGCTGCTGTCTCAAGGCGTCCCGATGTTGTATGCGGGAGACGCGATTGGGAAGACACAAATGGGAAACAATAATGCCTACTGCCAGGACAATGCGACGAGCTGGCTGAATTGGAATTTGCAGCCGCAAGATCGCGACTTACTCGCATTCGTTCAGCGCATGATCAATTTGCGTAAGAGGCATCCCATCTTCCGTCGAAAGCGTTTTTTCCAGGGCCGTCCGATCAAGGGCGCAAATGTGAAGGATGTGCAGTGGTTGAATCCGCGCGGCCAAGAGATGAGCGAAGACGAGTGGCGTGACCCTTCGATTCACTGCGTGGGAATGCTGCTGTCTGGTCAAGGGCTGGACGAAACCGACGAACGCGGCCGCAAACTTGGCGACGAAAACTTTCTCCTGCTTCTGAATGCTCACTATGAGGATGTTAGCTTCAGTCTGCCGGCGTCCTGTCCCTGCACTCGCTGGAACGCATGGATGGATACCTCTCGAGAAAATGGATTGCGTCCTGCCGACACCTACGATTCCGGCGCGGTCTATCCCTTGCAAGCGCGATCGCTGGTTGTTTTGATGGAGCGTCGCAAGAACGGCAAGAAGGAAGAGCCGAATGAAACGCCGTCATGACATGCCTTTCGGCGCCCAATGCCGCGAAGATGGAAGCGTTGATTTTCGCTTGTGGGCCCCAGTCGCTCGTCAAGTGGAACTCTGCCTTGGCGACGCGGCGAGGCCGACCTGTATCTCTCTCGACCGGCGTGATAATGGTTGGTTCGAGTTAAGAACCAATGCGGCAAAGCCCGGAAGTCGATACTGTTTTCAGATCGACGGCGCACAGAAGGTGCCCGATCCGGCATCGCGCTTTCAGCCGCGTGATGTACACGGTCCGAGCGAAGTCATCGACCCCGATTCTTTTGTATGGCTGGATGATGATTGGCGGGGTCGTCGGTGGGAAGAAGCTGTCATCTATGAACTGCACGTTGGTACGTTCACGCAGAGCGGAACTTTTTTGGCCGCGCGGGAGCGACTCGACTATCTCGCGGAACTCGGGGTTACTGCGGTGGAGTTGATGCCGGTTTCGGATTTTCCGGGACAACGAAATTGGGGTTACGACGGAGTCTATCCTTTTGCTTGCGATAGTACCTATGGTCGGCCAGAGGATCTCAAAGAACTGGTTCAAAGCGCTCACAGCCGCGGAATCATGGTTTTGCTGGACGTGGTTTACAACCATTTTGGTCCGGAGGGAAATTATCTTGGCGTATACGCTCCGCAATTCTTCACCGATCGTTATCGCAGCCCATGGGGCAATGGGATTAATTTTGACGGACCTGAAAGTCGGGTGGTTCGCGATTTCTTTATTCAAAATGCGCTCTTTTGGCTGAACGAATATCACTTCGATGGATTGCGCCTGGACGCAGTGCATGCCATGGCCGACGACTCCGCGCCTGACATTTTGACGGAGCTGGCCGAGACGGTTCGAAGCTCGTTGGCGCCGGATCGGCAGGTCCATCTCTTACTCGAGAATGACCGCAATCAATCTCGCTACCTTCAACGAATCGCTAAAGAAGGCTGCCGCCCTCAAACTTATACGGGGCAATGGAATGACGATATTCATCACGCGTTGCACGTGCTCATTACCGGTGAAAAAGATGGATATTACGTGGATTACTCCGACCGCCCGATCGACCAATTAGGCCGATGTCTGGCCGAGGGATTCTCTTACCAGGGCGACGTTTCCCTTCACCGAAACGGCGCGATCCGCGGTGAGCCAACGCGCGATGTGCCGCTCACCGCGTTCGTCTCTTTCTTGCAAAATCATGATCAGATCGGAAACCGTGCGTTTGGCGAGCGGATCACAAAACTTGCGGATTTGCGTGCGGTTCGAGCAGCGACGGCGATTCTTCTGCTTGCCCCATCGCCGCCGATGCTGTTTATGGGCGAAGAGTTTGGTGCGGAAACGCCGTTTCTGTTCTTTTGCGATTTCGAGAAAGACCTTGCGGCAGCCGTTACCGCTGGGCGGCGAAACGAATTTGCTCATTTTACGAGGTTCAGTGATCCCGTCGAACGCGAAAAGATTCCCGATCCGAATGCTGTCACAACGTTTCAATTATCCCGGCTCAACTGGGAGGCCACTAATCAAGAGCAACACGAGGGGTGGCTCAACTTCCATCGCCAACTGCTGAAGCTCAGAACCGAATACATCGTGCCTCGGCTTTCCGCTGCGTGCAAGGTCAGGGCGAATTACGCACTCTATGGAGATCATGGCCTCAGCGGAAGTTGGAAATTCGCAGACAATTCAGTTCTCACTTTGTTCGCGAACCTTGGAACGGATCCATTGTCGGGCCTGCCACGTTCTGCGTCGCCGATCATTTATGCCAGCGACGGATTAAGCGCAGAAGCCCTTAGGGAAGGAACGCTGCCCGCATGGTCGGTCGCTTGGAGTCTGGAATCATGAAGCCTCGTCCACACATTCCGCGCGCGACTTATCGGTTGCAATTAAATCGCGACTTTCGGTTCACCCAGGCAACCGAGATCGTTCCCTATCTCTCTGCGCTTGGCATCAGTCATTGCTATATCTCTCCTTGCCTGAAGTCTCGACCCGGCAGTATGCACGGGTATGACATCGTCGATCACAACTCCTTCAACCCCGAGATTGGCAACGCTGAGGATTTCGACCGCTTCGTGTCGGTAGTGCACGAGCATGGCATGGGCCTGATTCTTGATATTGTCCCGAATCACATGGGGGTGATGGGCAGCGATAACGCCTGGTGGCTCGACGTGCTGGAAAATGGCGAATCGTCAATTTACGCAAACTATTTTGATATCGATTGGGAGCCGCTAAAAGATGAGCTTCAGGGAAAAGTGCTGGTGCCAGTTCTGCACGATCATTATGGCGCCGTGCTGGAGAGCGGCGAGCTGAAACTAGTGTTTTTCCCTGAACGCGGCGAATTCGACATTGTTTATCACGAGCATCGTTTTCCTGTCGACCCCAAGGAATATCCGCGCATTCTTGACCATTGTGGAGCTGAAGCGATGGCGGCGCTCGGGGAACAGAATCCAGAGCTACTCGAGTTTCAAAGCCTGATTACCGCGTTCCATCACTTGCCGGGAAGGCGGGAGCTCAGCGACAGCCGCGTCGCCGAGCGCAACCGCGATAAGGAGATCCACAAGCGCCGGCTGGCTGAACTGTGTGCGCGCTCGCCCGGCATCGCAGCTTGCATTGCTCAGGCCGTCGAATTGATCAACGGTGATCCCGCTGATCCGGCAAGTTTTGAAGAACTTCACGAACTCATCAAGGCACAAGCTTTTCGTCTGGCCAATTGGCGCGTGGCTGCCGATGACATCAACTACCGGCGCTTTTTCGATACCAACGATCTCGCCGGTATTTGCATGGAGAACGAGAAAGTATTCAATGCGACACACCGTTTCGTTCTCAATCTGATGGCCGAAGGCAAAGTAGACGGCTTGCGGGTTGACCATCCTGACGGCCTTTACGATCCGGCTGAGTATTTCGAACGCCTCAGAAGCAGCATCGCGACCGCGGTGAACAACCCCGAAAACGGATCGGGCGACGGATCTGACCAGGCGTCCCCTTATGTGGTGATTGAGAAAATTCTCACCGGTTCGGAACGATTGCGCGCGGATTGGCCGGTGAACGGCACAACTGGCTATGATTTCGCGAATCTCGTGAACGGACTTTTCATCGATTCGGCATCGGTAATGCGATTGGAACGTATTTATCGAAACTTTATTGGTGACGAGATAAATTTCGACGATCTCGCGTACCGCAGCCGGAAACTTATTATGCGATTAGGTCTGGCCAGTGAATTAAGCGTGCTTGCCAGTCAACTGGTCCGTATCGCCCTTTCCCGGCGTCGCACTTGCGATTTCACGCTAAACAGCTTGCGCGACGCGTTGATGGAGGTGGTCGCCAATTTTCCTGTTTATCGCACCTATGTGACGCCAGTAAGCGTTTCAGAGGAGGACGCGCGTTACATTCGTCTTGCGGTCGCCTCAGCTAAATGGAGAAGTCCGGCTGCCGATACCAGCATTTTCGACTTCATCGGCGAAGTGCTACTAACGCGAATTGCCGAGGGGCAAGACGCCGCTTATCAAAAAGCGGTGATCGGCTTCGCCATGAAATTCCAGCAGTTTACGAGTCCGGTGATGGCGAAAGGATTGGAAGACACTGCTTTTTACCGCTACAACCGGCTCGTGTCTCTAAACGACGTGGGCGGCGATCTTCACCGGTTCGGAGTCAGCACGGCTGAGTTCCACGCGGCAAACCTGGAGCGCCTGCGCTCCTGGCCCCATACTATGCTGGCCACCAGCACGCACGACTCGAAGCGCGCAGAAGATGTGCGCGCGCGAATCAACGTAATCTCAGAGATACCAGCGGAATGGAGACTTCGAGTGCGCGAGTGGCGGCGGCTTAATCGCAGCCACAAACGACTGGTCAATAACCAGCCCGCTCCGTCGCCGAACGATGAATACTTGCTTTATCAGACGCTGCTCGGCGCCTGGTCGGCTGAATCATCGAGCGACGAGAACGCGCGAAAGATGTTCGGCCAGCGCATCGAAGCTTACATGTTGAAGGCGATCCGTGAGGCGAAGCGAAACACGAGTTGGGTCAATCAAAATACCGAATACGAAACGGCAGTCTCGTCTTTCGTGAGCGCATTGCTTGATTCGGGCGTAGACAATGGCTTTCTTAATGACTTTGTACCTTTCCAACGCCGTGTGGCCCGAATCGCGCTGTCGAACAGCATGTCGCAAGCTCTCCTCAAACTGACATCGCCGGGAGTTCCGGATATCTACCAGGGCAATGAATTGTGGGATTTTAGTCTGGTTGATCCGGACAATCGTCGCCCCGTTGACTATGGGTTACGCCAAAGGATGTTTGAAAGTCTGCGCAGTCTGATCAGCGCGCCCGATGCGTCTTCGTTGAATCGGTTGCTGGAGACGCCCGAGGACGGCCGCATCAAGTTGTACATGATTTGTAAGGCTCTCTGCCTTCGCAGACAGTGGCCGGATCTTTTTCAACGCGGCGAATACGTGCCATTAACCGTTACAGGCGCGAGAGCCGAGCACGTGGTTGCGTTTGCACGACGCCATAAAGAAACCAGCGCCATCGTTATTATTCCGCGCCTGGTGGCCGGCTTCATCGATGATGGCGATTCGGCACGCATCGGAAATTGCACTTGGGGAGACACTGCGGTTCTGCTCCCTTTCTGTGTGTGTCGCCAAAAGAATGTTTTCACGGGAAAGCCCGTTGACATGACGAGTGTCGATGGTCAAACAAGAATAACGATCTCTGCTGCCTTAGCAGAATTCCCAGCGGCTTTATGTGTATTTTCACATGCAGCCTCGGAAAACCTTCTGTCCGAACCCGTTTGATCCGCCGTTGGATGATCAAGGCCTTGTAGTTGGGCCCGCCATTCCTTTGAGAGTGTCATCGAGATGGGACAGTTCCCGCAATTGCGCTGCATACACACCTGAACCGCAAGCGCAAAGACTCCGTTCGTTCTCCATATGCTGACGCGCCAGCCGGAGTTCGTGGCGCGCCGCGTCCACGTAAACATCGCTCTGCGATCTGTCGAGATAGACTCTCGAGAGTGCGAAGACCAATCGATAAAGATGTTGCATCGAACCGATGCGAGCCGCGACGAGATCGCGACGGCCAGCCTTACCCTCCGTTTGCAGCGACGATCTAGCCAGATTTTCTAAACGGCTGGCGGCGTACGAAAGCATGTCGGTCAAGCTCCGCAGATCAATTGATTCGTCATCTAGAACACAGGCCGAGTCTGTTTCTCCTCCTGGTGATTCAGGTGAGCAAGCGCCTTGTGTAACCTCATAAGCTATGCGCGATGACAATCGAATCGAGGCACTTTCCAGAAGCAGGTCTCTCACGTCTGGATCTGGATTCGGTGTGTCGTGCGCGAGCGCATTTTCGTACGCAAGCGTGAGAGGATGCACGAGTTCTCGCATGTCGTTATTCTCACCTGTTGATTGTCCACTCATGGATCGGTCACCAGAGCAATTCGCGAAACAGCCATTTCCGGACCACTCACCTAGCTGATTCTTCGGGCTGACCGGAATTGGCATTGGAAATACGACTGTCGCCATCGAGATTGCAAAAATAAACGTCGCCATCCAAATGCGCAGATAGCGCTTGCCAAACCGACGGCGCCCGAGCATGAAATTCATCGTTTAAAATCCTCGAACCAATAGTCACCAAATCACAATTTCCAGCATTTCGTATTTGGCTGTTGGGAGGGATTCTTCTCCCTTCTGACGAGAGCGACTCTTGCAAGGATCAACTCCGGTTCTCGTGTCTGCAATCCACAGCCCAAACGACTCATCATGGACGAGAGTAAGCACAAAGAGGTTGTCTGGGTTTCCGACAAATAAAAACTCGGTAAGTCGCAGAAAGAGTAGTGATCGTGCGATTGAAGCGCGCGGCAAAAGCCGCAGGTGGAAACAGATACCGATATCCGGGGAAAGCTGTATTGATGGTTTTACAAAGTCAGTTGGAAGATAGTTCCTGGCAGGTTGGAAGATTGTTCCAGGGAGAATCGTCGATGAGGTTATTCAGCACGCTGAAAACTGGCGACGTCGTGCCGGCCTCGGGTGTGTACAGAGCTTTGCATTCGACTCCGCACACCTTGATTCAGCACGAAGTATGCTTCGAAGAAAATCGATTCAAAGGGTGTCGAATGTGTCCGCTTGGCGTGTTTTATCGATTGGAGAGCCGCTCTATTCCTGAACCCCTGACTGCAACCAGGCATGAGAGATTGTTGGCTTGATGATTTGCAGTGCGTATGGTCGGCGCAAGCGGTAACCTACTGACTTTCTCTTGAGCATCTACAGAGTTGGCCGGATTCGCTTTGGTGATCAACCGCTTTATTCTGTTTTACATAATCGCCCTCAAACACCCCCCTTCATCTAGGCAGGTGCATCCGGACGAAGGATGCATCTGCCTCTTGCCTTCATTAAGAATCGAGTGGGATGGAACGCAACTTTGAGCGCACAACTGGGACTGAAAGATTGCGCTAGTGGAAGGAATATCCGGGTTTTGACGCGCAGCGGTAAACCCGCGCTTTATCGGGATTCACCTGTGCATCGCAGGTCGCCCAGCTCAAGAACAGCGAGGGCCCCAGCGGGAAAATGATGGTCTGCCCGTTCAGGTCGGCCTCAATGCTCACACTTTCAGCGCTCGACGGCAAGGTGAAGGTAAGGCCTTCCCCAAAAATAACGGGATAAGACCAGTGTTCGATTTGGCTTACCATGGGGCGAAAGACCTCGGCTTCCAAGACAAAAGTCGCGGTGTCTGACCAGTCGCGGGCCGCCACTGTGATCGTGCGTCCACCTTGCGAAAACTGGTCAGTCTCAATTTTTGTGAAGGGGCAAGGGCCGGCAATGCACGAGGCCCGGGCGTCACGAAATTCGTTTCCTGCACCGGCGTCCAATGAGCCTGAACCCACGGCCGCCTTCCATTTTCCGTCAGGCGAGCACGGATAATTGCCCTTGCAGGGTACATCGCCCTTGTTTTCGATTTCGAAAGTCTTGACCGCGCTCCCAACATTTAACTCGGTTACCGCATCGACCGTATATCTCAGCAGAATATTCGTCACTTTCGTTTGTGGTTGATTGATGGGAGCATCGCTGGATAGCGGGACAAGATGAACAACGTAAATCCGATTGCTAACAAATTCGTTCAGATCGAGGGGGTGGTATTGCGGGTGCCGGAAGCGGAGAACGATGGGATGTCCCTTCCGGACAGGCTTGAGCAGCTTAAGAATGAAAAGTCCGGAGGGACCAGAGATGGTGTCAGATTTGGCGAGATCGCCTCCGGAAATTGTTACTCCAGCGATGGGCAGTTGTTTTCTCGGGTCTGAATCCTGGACGATGACGGCACCACGAAGCGAGATTGCCTTCTGCTTCTGCCAATAGATCAAAGCCGGAATCGCAATTGCAACCAAGGCGATCAGCGCGACCCAAATCTCGATTTTGTGGACACGAGTCACGCGTGCATTATCCGCAGACTCTATAGGATGACGGTTTAGGCCTCAAATGTTTACTGCGATCGCGGCAACGGCTGCGCGGATGCTGGCATCCTTATGTATTTGTATTTGTCAGTCTTGCACCTAATACATCTAAATATTGCTGACCCCAATTCCAATGACCGATTGCAAACGCCGTCTAATGACGCGACGTCAGGCGCTCCGTCAAATTGCAGGGGCGAGCCTCTGCTTGCCTTTTGCCCAGACTCTGGGAGGCATGCCTCTAAACACGCAGTCTAGCGTTTCAAGTGGCGCGGCGTCGCCTGCTCCGTCATCCCAGGTTTTATCCGCCGAAGACGATCAGTTTCTGAATGATTTAGAGCATGCGACTTTTCTTTTTTTCTGGGAACAGGGCAGTCCTAAATCGGGGATGGTTAAAGATCGTTGCAAGGTTCGGCCCATCAATGATCAAAAGACCAACGATCAGGGCGGGGCAGCCAGCATTGCGGCCACTGGATTCGGTCTTACTGCGCTTTGCATTGGAGACAAGCGCGGGTTTATCTCCACCGGCGCTGCGCTGGCACGAGTCTTCGCCACCCTGCGCTTTCTGTGGCGGAAGCTGCCGGATCATCGCGGATTCTTCTACCACTTTGCCAACCCGGAAACGGGCGAACGTATGTTCGATTCAGAAGTGTCCTCCGTGGATACGGCCATTCTGCTCTGCGGGATTCTCACTTGCCGCGAACATTTCCGTCACTCCGCGGTCACGGAACTCGCAAATCTGATTTTCGATCGCGTGGATTGGAGCTGGCTGTCTGAGGATACATCTTTGCTGACCCACGGGTGGACTCCAGAGATCGGGTTTCTACCCTCCCGGTGGGATTACTACAGCGAACTGATGATGATGTATCTGCTGGGTATGGGGTCCTCGGCTCATCCGTTGAAGCAGGAAACATGGAATGCCTGGAAACGGTTGACGTTTGAATATGACGGCATGCGGTACATCGGGTCGTTCGCGCCGCTGTTTGTGCATCAGTATTCGCAGGCTTGGTTTGATTTTCGCAATCGACGCGACAAATACGCGGACTATTTTCAGAATTCTGTGACGGCAACGGAAGTCCATCGCCGTTTCTGTCTGGAGTTGGGCAAGCAGTTTCCGGATTACAGCGACGATCTATGGGGAATTTCGGCTTCCGATTCGGAACATGGTTATGTGGCCTGGGGCGGGCCTCCTGCCACGGGGCCGATTGATGGCACCGTCGTTCCCAGTGCGGCCGGCGGGTCTTTGCCATTCTTGCCCGCGGCTACGATGCGTGTGTTGAAGACGATTCGAAGCCGCTACCCTTCGGCTTGGACCAAGTACGGGTTGATCAATGCTTTCAATCCGCTTAAGAACTGGTATGACTCCGACGTTATTGGAATTGATACGGGCATTACGATGCTAATGGCCGAGAATCTGAGAACCGGATTTGTCTGGGAAACTTTCATGAAGTCGCCGGAAGCGCAGCGCGGAATGGAGCGAGCCGGGCTCAAGAAATACTAGTGGCACAAACCCAGCATCCCACAGCGCGAATCTTTCGCATCCGACCCAACCACAGGCGCCGTTATTTCATCCAACCTTGGCTTTGCAAACATACAAGATTGACTTTGCAGATTTGCAAAGTTGAGTTGAGCGGTGCGGTCTCACGGAGTCGCCCCACCTGCACTCCAAGTATCGCTACTTCGACTGACGCCTGAGTCGCCGCTTGGGATACCGACGGCAGCCTCCGCTGGCATACGAGGCCCGAGTGAATTCAGTCATGACGGGAAAGCAGGAGTTCTGGAGTGGATGGCGAGAACGACTGGCGGCATTCCGAAACGTGCCGTCGGTCCTGCGTTTCGTGTGGGAATCCGGACGCACGGTTGTTGTCCTGGGGCTGGTCTCGCGGGTTCTCGCAGCTCTTCTGCCTCCTGCGCTTTTCTGGGTTTCAAAACTCATTGTCGATACCATCTTCAGCATCCTCACGACTCATCAGGCCGCTGGATCCCGGTTGTGGTGGCTGGTCGCTACGGAGTTTGCCATCGCCGTATGCGGCGGAGTCCTGAGCCGTGCAATCGATTACCTCGACGCCCTGCTCGCGGGTAAGTACATGCACCACGTAAGTGTTCGCGTCATGGAACACGCGGCTGGGCTCGACCTGATGGCCTATGAGAATCCTGAATTCTATGACCGCTTGGAGCGGGCCCGCGTTCAGGCGACCGACCGGCTGTACATGATCCAGGCGATCGGCCGCCTCATCCAGCAAGTGGTTACTACAATCACGCTATCCATCTCAATCATGGTGTTCTCGCCCTGGCTTTTACTGTTGCTGATTGCGGGTGTCATTCCGGCCTTCGTTGGAGAAACTTACTTCGCATTCCTGGGGTACTCCAAGAATTTTCGGCAGACTCCCATTCGGCGCCAACTTGATTACCTTCGCATTCTAGGCGGCAGTAAGGAAGCGGCTAAAGAGCTAAAACTTTTTGGCCTGCGAGATTTTCTGACGGCCAGATTCAAAGGCCTATCCACCCAGGTTTACGAAGAAGATGTTGCTCTGGCGCGCGGAAAGATGAAAGCGGGCGCAGTTCTCTCGGCCATCGGTACCGCTGGATACTACAGCGCATACGTGTTCGCGGTGTGGAGGACGGTCACGGGCGTATTTACCTTCGGCACGTTGACTTTACTGGCAAACGCTATTCGTGAAGCAAGTTCGAATCTTCAGCAAACCTTTTCAACGCTTTCGACGATTGCCGATCAAGCTTTGTTCTTGACGGACCTCATCGCATTTTTTGAAATGCGGCCCACCATCGAATCGAAACCCAACTCTCTGCCGGCGCCTCGTCCCATCCGGCGAGGTTTTGAATTTCATAATGTCTCTTTCCGATATCCGGGGAGCTCCCGTCTCGTCCTGAATAAATTAAACCTGCACTTGCATCCCAGAGAGCGGGTGGCCCTGATCGGCGAAAACGGGGAAGGCAAGACGACCATCGTCAAGCTGCTGACTCGCCTCTACGATCCGGTGGAAGGAGAAGTGCTGCTCGACGGTGTGGATTTGCGCGAGTACAGCCTGGAAGACCTTTATCGCGAGATAGGCGTCATTTTTCAGGATTACATGCGTTACGAGATGACTGCCCGCGAAAACATTGCGGTGGGGCGGATCGATCAGATGGATAACTTGCCGTTGCTCCGGCAATCTGCCCAAAAGGGTATGGCGGACGATGTGGTGGAAAAGCTTCCCCGCGGATACGACCAGATGCTGGGTCGCCGCTTCGATGGCGGTGTCGATCTCTCGGGCGGAGAATGGCAGAAAGTTGCGCTGGCGAGAGCTTATCTGCGCGATGCACAGGTGCTCATCCTCGACGAACCGACGTCAGCGCTTGATGCGCGCAGCGAGTATGAAGTCTTTCAGCGATTTTCTGATTTGACAGAAGGAAAGATGGCCCTGTTCATTTCGCACCGGTTCTCGACCGTGCGCATGGCGGATCGAATCATTGTGCTGGAGAACGGGCAGGTTGCGGAAGACGGCGACCATGATGCGCTAACCCGGCTGGGGGGCCGCTACGCGGAAATGTTCGAACTCCAAGCAGCCAGTTACAGGTAGGCCAGAGGTTTGGCATTCGAGTTATAGCAACGTTATGGCGAGCTGGCTAAGGACAGCTGATTAAGTATGCATTTTGATGCTCAGACCGAGCCGCAGCAGTCTTGGATTCGCCCGGAGGCGGCAAGTCAAATAACTCGCGACGCGGCAGCGGAACTGGCCGCAAGTCTGAGTTGGCTGCCCGGAGCTCCTTCGTCGGATGCATTCTTGATTCGCTGCCAAACCCTCGCGGCTACGTTTAAGTCTGTGTTCGAAAATGTGGATGCGGCTTTCGCGAAGGCGCCCAAGTCGGAAGATCTGCTCTGGCTGCGCGACTGCGCACAGGAACTTTCGGCGGCAACCCGCATGGTAACTGTCGAGCTCGGACCTCTCACCAAGCTTCCACTGGTAGCGAGAACAAATGTCTATGGCAGGAACGCAATTTTGCCGCGAGTGTTGGCGATTGCAGAGGCTTTTCTCAACCAAGCGGATGAGGCCACGGGTAAGAGCAAGTTCACAGCATTTTGTGCTGCTTTCGAGGAGAGTGCTCCTCTCGAATTTCACGAAATTGGAGCTTTGGTGCCGGCACTAAGGCTTGTTCTGCTGGAAGAAATTGCGACTCTCGGTCTGCATCTGGTACAAGATCCGGCAAGACAGTCTTCTAAACCCGTGACCGCATGCATCCGGACATTGCGGCACGTGACACAAAGCTCATGGAAAAACGAACTGGAAACTCTCATCGCCTTCGATGGGATTTTGCGCCAGGATCCTGCCGGCGCCTATGCGGCGATGGATATAGAGAGTCGAAACGTGTATCGGGAAAGAGTGGCAGGAATCGCCCAACGCTCAGAGCGGACAGAATTAGAAGTGGCGGAGCAGGCCCTCGCATTGGCGCGCCAGGCTCACGAAAAGCAATTCGCGGATGCTCGAAGGCGGCTGAGAGAATCGCACATTGGCTACTATCTCGTCGGCGAAGGGATGGCTCTACTCTATGAGAGAGCGGGCTTTCATCCTACTTTTGGCGAACGCATGCGGACATTGTTGCGAACGCACCCCGACGATTTCCTACTGTCGGGAATCGCAGTTCTGACCATTGCCATTATGACGGGAACTGTCTGGTTGCTGACTCCGGCCACAACTTCGCCGCTTCTTATTCTGTTTTCCCTGCTGATTCTGTTGTTGCCAGTATCACAGGCAACGGTTCAGCTGATGAATTACCTGATCACCAACTTGTTGCCTGCAGAACCGCTGGCGAAATTGGATTTCTCTGAGGGCGTTCCCGACGATTGCCTAACCTTGGTCGCGATTCCGACGCTTCTGCTCAGCGAAAAACAGGTCCACGGTCTGGTAGAAAATCTCGAGGTCCGTTTCCTCGGCAACCATGACCACAACATTCACTTCGCGATTGTTTCGGACCTGCCGGATTCACAGCACCCTGCTCCGGAGGAAAACTCGCTGGTGACACTGTGCGCACAGCTCATTCGCGAACTGAATGAGAGGTACTCCGGAAGGAAAATGGGCTCGTTTTTCTTGCTGCATCGCCATCGGATCTACAACCCGCGAGAACGGGGATGGATGGGGTGGGAACGAAAGCGCGGCAAGCTTCTCGACTTAAATCAACTGCTGCGCGGGCAATACGACAGCTTTCCAGTGAAGGTCGGAGATCTCGCGATTCTGCCCAAAATTCGCTTTGTTATTACGCTCGACTCCGATACCGAGCTCCCCCGGGGTTCGGCGCACCGTATGGTGGGGGCGCTTGCGCATCCTCTGAATCAAGCCATCGTCGATCCCGACAGCAATGTCGTGGTTGCTGGCTACGGCATTTTGCAGCCTCGGGTCGGCGTCAGCATACAGTGCACTGCGCGCTCCCGACTTGCTGCTATCTTCGCCGGAGAAACCGGTCTCGACCCTTACACACGCGCAATTTCGGATGTCTACCAGGACTTGTACGGAGAAGGTACGTTTACTGGAAAGGGAATCTATGAAGTCGACGCGATGGTTCGTGTGCTGAGCCGTCGCTTTCCTCGGAATTACGTGCTCAGTCATGACTTGATTGAGGGCGCATACGCGCGCGCCGGGCTGGCGACCGATATCGTGGTGATCGAGGATTATCCGTCGCAGTACAGCGCCTACAACCGGCGAAAACACCGCTGGCTCCGGGGTGACTGGCAAATCATGGAGTGGATGACGAAGCGCGTGCCGGATGAGTCGGGCAGACAGGTTTCGAATCCCATCTCTCTGGTTTCACGCTGGAAAATTCTCGACAATCTGCGCCGCAGTCTCGTCGAACCGGCAACGTTTGCACTGCTGTTGTTTGGCTGGTTCGTAATGGATGATCCGGTTCTGTGGACCCTTGCCACAATTTCCATTTTGTTCGTTCCAGCGTGCTTCGAGTTTGCCTTCGGTCTGACTCGCGCCGTCGCGGCGCGACAGACGCAGATTGCTCGAGACGCTCTGAGCAATCTTCTCGCAACCAGCTTGACCGTACTGCTCGCGTTGGCACTTCTGGCCCACCAGACACTGCTGTCGCTGGATGCCGTGGTGCGCGTTTTGGTGCGTCGTCTGGTGACACGCGAGCGTCTGCTGGAATGGGAAACAGCTGCCGAAGCCGAGTTAGGGCAACGTCGTACTCCGATCGATCGTTATCTCGACTGGATGCCAATACTTGCATTCGCTTTGGGATTGATGCTGTGGTTCGCGCATCCCAAGTCGTTGCTGGCTGCGACTCCAGTACTTGCCCTCTGGGCGTGCAGCAAGAAGTTCGCCTTATGGCTCAATGCTTGTCCCATTGATTCGGCGCCAGAGATTATGCGGGAGGAGTCATGGCTGCTTCGCAAATCGGCCCTGTATATTTGGCGATATTTCGCAGAGTTTTCGAGCGCAGAGCAGAATTGGCTCGTGCCTGACAACGTTCAGGACCAACCGCGCAAGGTGGCCCCCAGCGTCTCGCCGACCAATGTGGGGCTTCTTCTGAATGCGCGGCAAGCCGCCAACGAATTCGGCTATCTCACCGCTCCCGAGTTAGTGGACCTGACGCGGAAGACGCTGAGCACGATGGCCCGCCTTCGCAAATACCGGGGCCACTTGCTGAACTGGTATGACACTCGCACACTGGAAGCGAAGCCGCCATTTGTCGTTTCCTCAGTGGACAGTGGCAATCTCGTAGCTTCGCTGTGGACATTGGAGCAAGGCTGCATGGATTTGTTGCACCGTCCCCTCATTTCAAGGGCCTTGGCCGAGGGTTTGCTCGATCATCTCCGGGTGCTGGTCAAGTTGGGTGCGCTTCCGAAGCGGGTATTGTCGGGCTACGAGACGAAACTGCGAGGAGAGAAATGGCTGTCGGCTGTCTTGAGTTTCCCAGAGGAAGTTCTGATTCCACAAAACTACCGCGCCGAGGACGACCCCTCGCCCGAGGTCGCCTGGTTTCGCGAGCAAGCGCACAAGCGAGTGCTAAAGATCCGCGACCTGGTCAGAATCTTCATGCCCTGGAGGCTCGCGGACTTCTCCGCACTACATATTGAGAGGGCTGGTGATGACACGCTGAATGATGACGTGCCCCTACAGCAACTGCCCGACTTCATTGCAACGTTGGAAGAGCGCTTCGACGACTCGCTTCAATCTGGACGAGATGCGAACCGGGCGGATGCGGACCGTCTCATGCCGATGTTAGCGGAAGCGCGCCGGAGTGCGCTGCGCCTGATCGACGAACTACGACAAACCGCAGAGCAAGCACTCGGCATGGCCGATGCGATGGACTTCAGCTTCTTGCTGGATAACCAGCGGCTATTGCTGTCGGTCGGGTTTGACGCCCAGTCCGAAGAACTGCAACCCTACTGTTACAACTTGCTGGCGACCGAGCCGCGCACTGCTGTCTTCATCGCGATTGCGAAAGAAGACATTCCGCAGGATTGCTGGTTTCGGCTGGACCGGCCGTTCAGAAGCGACGGCGGTCACGCAGTTTTGCTTTCCTGGACGGGAACGATGTTCGAGTACCTCATGCCGTCGATATGGATGCATAGTTATCCCAACACATTGCTCGACCGGGCAATCGTGGCCGCGGTGCGGGCACAACAAAGCTATGCAAATAGCAAGGGTGTTCCCTGGGGTATTTCCGAATCTGCTTGCTCGAAGCGCAATGAGGCGGGAGATTATCACTACGAGGCCTTCGGAGTACCGAGCCTTGCGCTGAAAAAAAACGGAACGGAGCCGTTGGTGATATCGCCGTACTCCACATTCTTAGCGCTGCATGTGGATCGGAAGGGCGCGCTCGAGAATCTGCGGCGAATGGATGCTCTGGGATGGTTCGGCCCTTACGGATTTTATGAGTCAGCAGACTACTACGACTCGCGCAGCCGCTTCTGGGGTGCTCGTTGCGAAGTCGTCCGATCCTGGATGGTCCACCACCAGGGAATGAGTTTGCTATGTTTGGCCAATTTCCTTTGCGATGACGTGGTACAGCGATGGTTTCATTCCGACCGGAGAGTGCAGGCTACCCAACTTCTCTTGCAAGAAAAACCCGTCGGCCACTTACGCGCGGCATAAGCCGGCCGAATACACCAATATCACGTTTCACGACTTGCCATCAAAACCTGCGGCAGAACCCGGTCGCACGATCCCTCTAGCCAGCGAGATTGCAAACCGGCTCATTGAGAAGCGGTCGTCAGCTCTTCTTCGCCTTCGCGGGAGACGCCAGTGCGACGGCAGCCTCGCTCGTGAGCAGAAGGAACGTGAATGTCTCCTGCAGGTATAAGCGTACAGAGGCATCGGTGTGGCTGAGATAGCCGATGGAGACATCCTGGCCAATGTGCAGGTCGAAATCGCCGCCACGCGTGGTGAGCACGAAAGCGCCTGCAATGGCGGGGGCCCAGATGATTTGATCTTTCACCAGCCGCTTGACGTGCTCCAGTACGGGATATCCGTGGTCGCTGGTTTCGGCCAGCGCTGTGTAAGCGTCGGCGCCGAGCAGTACGGAATAGGGGCCGTTGACGCCGACAAGACGCAACTGGCTCAGGCTTTGAGCAATGGCATCGGGGTACTCGCGAACCTCGGCGGGGAGCGTCTTGATAGGATTGCTGGTTCCTTGACGAATGCCTTCAATGCCGGCGGCGGCATAGCCTTCGAATATCGCGCCGTCCTCGGCAAACGCAATCTGTCGCGCCGCATCCTTTGCCGGTTGCCAGTCAGAGTCATTCGCGCCACGGGCGACATCGTCGATGGATTTGCGATCCAGTTCAAAGGGAACACGCAGTTCGACCAGCGCTTTCACCTCACGCTGCCTCGCGACGATGCCTTTGGCAGGAGCGGCGATTGTCTGCAAATGGCCAGTGCCGACGGCGGAAAGGCCGACACCGCCGGCGTTATTTACGTCGACGACGCGCCGTCCGGCGAGGTAGCGTTTGAGAGTGCGCGTCGTTTCCTCTTCGATCTGAGCCCATGCCAAATCAGAAATGGGGGCAAGCTCGCGATGGAGGTTATTCATGAGGTGTGTCTCCTTTAAGAGAACCGATGCCGAGCGAACCGTCGCGCACCGATGAAGTAGCTGAAGAAGTTTCGGCTGCCACCGGCTCCGCAGGCGATTCCGCTACCACAGGCTGATCTTCGGTCGCTTGGTCATCAGGGATGTTATCCAGAAATGTTGCCGACGGGACAAAGAACAGGTTCCCGGTGACGGCGAGGCTGAAGTCGAGCAACCGGTCGTAGTTGCCGGGCGGGCGCCCGATGAACATGTTCTCCAGCATCTGCTCGATAGTGCGGGGCGAACGGCTATAGCCGATGAAATACGTGCCGAATTCGGCGTGCCCAGGCCGGCCGAAGGGCATATTGTCGCGCAGAATCTTAATCTCTTTCCCGTTCTCAACGATCGTGGTGAGTGAGCTGTGAGAGGACGTGGGCTTGACGGAATCATCCAATTCGATGTCGGCAAGCTTGGTCCGGCCGATGATGCGCTCCTGCGCTTCGGTGGAGAGCGTGTTCCAGGCGTCAAGATTGTGGAGATATTTTTGAACAATGACGTAGCTGCCGCCCTCAAACGCGGCATCCTCATCGCCGATCAGCACGGCGTCAACCGCCACGGCGCCCCTGGGATTCTCAGTCCCATCAACGAAACCAATAAGGTCGCGGTCGTCGAAGTAACGGAAGCCCTGGACTTCATCCACTGGCGAAACGGCTTTCCCGATACGCGCCATAATCTGCGTGGCCAACTCAAAACACAGGTCCATGCGTTTCGCGCGGATGTGGAACAGCACGTCGCCCGGCGTCGCAATGGCATGGCGCGCTCCAGAGCGAATCTCGCGGAACGGATGCAACTCCGCCGGACGCGGGGCTCCGAAGAGACGATCCCAAGCGCCAGTTCCGAATCCCATCACGCAGGAGAGTCCTCCTTCAAGGTCGCGAAATTCCACGGCGCGCACCAGCGCGGCAAGATCTCCGCAAAACGCGCGCATGGTGTCGCGACTCGCAGACCCGGGGTTGACCGTCGCGACCAGAAAGATCGCCGCGCGAGTGAGCGGTGCGGCTACTGCCTGCGCAACCGCAGGGGAGCTACCTGCCGCTTCGAGCGCGATCTCTTGAACAGGATCGGAATTGTTCCCCATCGGTGTCGTCCATGGTGGCATGTGCAGATTTTCGTTCTCCGAAATGCTGGGCTTGCCACGAAAGTTTGGACTACAAGCTTACCATCGGCTGCCCAACCTGCGACCGCCTCTTTGCCCGGCGACATGGTCGACAAGACCGGTCTCGTTATATGTTCGAAATTGGTTCAATAGTCGGCAGCGTTGGCAGTCAGTGGAAGTCGTGGGATCGAATATCCATTTTGCTGATCTCCAATGCGCGAACGACATCTGCCTTCACCGAGACTACATTTTCCTGGTTTTGAAGCCTGCCCTCCACCATTAGAAATTTGCCGTAGGTGACAACGCGGCGGTACTGCTCATAGACAGCCGGAGTAACGATTGCGTTGGAAATCCCCGTTTCATCTTCCAGACTCAAGAACACAAATCCCTTGGCCGTTCCCGGCCTCTGTCTGGCAATCACGCATCCTGCGATACGCGTTTTCTGTCCATCTTTGAGATTTTGTAAATCGTTGGAACATACAATGCCCATGCGTGACAGAGCATCCCGTTGATAGGCCATCGGATGTGGACCCACCGTGACGCCGGTGCCGTGGAAATCCGCAGCCAGCCGTTCATCGACCGTCATCATTGCAAGTGGAGATTGTTCGTCCCGTTCTGGCAATGTGCTTAATAAGGGACCCGTGGGGCGGCCAGCATATTCCACTTGCCAGAGCGCATCGCGGCGATGGATGTTTTCCCCTAGCCAATTCAGCGCACCGATCTTCGCCAGCATGGTGAGATCGTTTTTGTGCAACTCCGGTACACGGAGCGCGAGATCGTGGATGGACTCAAAAGCCCGGTTGTTGCGCGCTTGCACCAAGGCTTCTCCTACCTCTTGTCGCAGCCCTCTGGCGTAGAGCAATCCGAGCCGCAATGCGAACCGATTTGCCCCGCAGTCGCCTTCCGGCTCAAGCGTGCATCGCCAGTCCGAGCGCAGCACGTCGATTGGCTTGACGCGCAGGCCGTGAAGTTGCGCATCTTTCACTAACGTTGACGGACTATAAAATCCCATCGGCTGATTGTTGAGCATGGCTGCGGTGAACGCGGCCAGATAATGGCACTTGAGATAGGCGCTGGCATAGGCAATGAGCGCAAAGCTGGCGGCGTGCGACTCGGGGAATCCGTATAAAGCGAAGGACTGTATGGATTGGATAATCTGCTCTTGCGCATCAAACCGAATACTGTTTCGCGTCATTCCCTGACGTAGTTTTACTTCTAGTTCCCGCATTCGCGCCTGCGAGCGGCGCATTCCCATCGCGCGTCGCAACTCTTCCGCTTCGCCTCCACTGAAATTGGCGACGATCATTGACATGCGGATTAACTGCTCCTGAAACAAGGGCACACCGAGCGTGCGCTTCAGCACTGGTTCCAGCAACGGATGCGCATAAGAGACTGCTTCTTTGCCTTGTCGCCGCTTCATATAGGGATTCATCATCTTGCCCACGATGGGGCCGGGTCGGATGATGGCCACCTGTACCACCAGATCGTAGAACCGCACGGGGCGATTGCGCGGCAAGGCTGACATTTGCGCCCGACTCTCGACCTGGAACATTCCCACAGTGTCGGCCCGTTGCAGCGTGCGATAAACCTCCGGGTCATCTTGCGGAAGTTGCCCCAGGTCAAGTGGCTCCTTGTAGTGCTTGGGAACAAGTTCGAGACAGTCTTCGAGAACAGCCATCATGCCCAACCCGAGCAGATCGACTTTGATGATCTTCATGTCGGCACAGTCTTCTTTGTCCCATTGAATGACGGTGCGCCCCGGCATTGATGCCCGTTCCAGGGGAACGATCGCATTAAGTTTCCCGGCGCAGATGACCATGCCGCCAGAGTGTTGTCCGAGGTGGCGCGGAATATCCTGCATTCGCTCGCAAATCTCCAGATACTTGGCGATTCGACGGTGCTGCGTGTCGAATCCCGCTGTGCGGAAAGTGGCGTCCAATGTGTCGGTCGGGCCTTTCCATTCCCATGCACTAACCAGCTTGGTGAGACGACTTAAAGTTTCCGCGTCAAAACCAAGTGCTTTTCCTGCCTCGCGGGCGGCGGACTTTCCGCGATAGGTAATGACGTTTGCGGTCATTGCCGCACCGAGCTCGCCATAGAGTTGGTAAACATAATTGATGGCGCGCTCACGGTGGTCGCCGCTCGGAAGATCCAGATCAATGTCTGGCCATTCGCCGCGTTCGGCGGTGAGAAACCGCTCAAAAAGCAACTCCATGCCGACAGGATCGATGGCGGTGATGCCGAGCGCGTAACACACCACGCTGTTGGCCGCTGAACCCCGGCCCTGGACAAGAATGTTCTCGCGCCTGCAGAACTGCACGATGTCCCAGACGATGAGGAAATAGCCCGCGAGCTCCAGTTGTCCGATCAACGCCAGCTCACGCCTCGCCTGTTGCTGCGCTTTTTCAAAAAGCTTCGCGTCGCGCTTTGGCAGGTAACGATCGCGCACTCCTTCATAAGTACGTTTCTCCAGAAAAGATTGCATGGTGTCGCCGTGCGGTACGGGGTAGTTTGGGAAACGGTATCCGAGATCGTGCATCTCGTAGGAGAGCCGCGCGGAAAGTTCCATCGTGTTGTGGATGGCCTCCGGCAGGTCGTGGAATAACTCCTGCATCTCGCGTGGGGAACGCAGGCAACGTTCGGAATTGAGGGTTAGCAAACGGCCGGCGGTTTCCAGCGTGCAATGGTGGCGAATGGTCGTTAGCACGTCCATGACTTCACGATCCTGGCTTGTCGCATGGCTTACACCGTTGGTCGCGAGGAGCGGGAGCTTCAAGGTTCGCGCAATCCTGACGGCCACCTGATTGCGGTGTTCTTCGGCGCGGTCGCAATGACGCTGCAATTCGACATAAACATTTTGCGGGCCGAACAGGTTCACGAGTCCTTGAACTTCGCTTAGCCCTTCATCGAAGCCGCCACGCGATAAGGCGGAAGCCAGTGGGCCTTCGTCGCCGCCGGTAAGACAAATCAAGCCCTCCACGTGCTCCTCAATATCGGCCAATGTTGCAGCGCCTTCGGCCTTCGTGTTTTCCCGCAGCTTGTAACGGGTAATCAGGCGGCAAAGGTTCTGATAACCAGTGATGGACTCGGCAAGCAAGGCAAAGCGCACCGGTTCCACCGGCACATGATGCGGCAGCCACTCGGGTGGACGAATTCGCTCCCCGGCATCACGCACTGCTATTTCCGCGCCGATATGCGCGCGCAGACCCAGCTTTTTCGCTGTGATGTGAAAGCGCGGCGCGCCGTAAAGTCCGTTGCGGTCGAGCAGGGCCATTGCGGGCATCTGAAGCTGTGCGCACCGGGACATCAGTATTTCCGGTAGGGATGCGCCTTCCAGAAAGCTGAAAGCGGAGCGGGCATGGAGTTCCACGTACATCGCAATCTCAGTCGTAGATCCCAGTCATATACCAGCAGCGCGCACCGGGGTCGTAAGCGATGCGGCAACACAATCTTTCCTGCTCTCCCAGCGACACATCCCATTCCTCGCGGCACCACTCTTCATGCGTCCACCACGCGCCGCTCGTCTTCCAGGGGCCGGACGTTTCGCGAACCGGCAGCTTGCGGCCGTCAAGATCAAGCGCGATCATGCGCGAATCCCGCATTTCGACCCGCACCGTGCGGGGAGGACGCAACATGCGAAGCGCCGGCGTGTGAATTCCATTTACGGCAATTTGTGCCGGTGTGTTTGCACGGGGAATGAAAGGAGCCATGCGGAACGCGTCCGGACGATGATTATCCAGAAGCTCCGGCGCCCCGATTCGGTCCTCGCCGAGCAGTTTTCGCAGCCTGGCGAGTAAGACTTCCAGCCGTCCGGCCTCAGGTGTTTGCGGAACGAACAATCCTTGCTGTACGGTTTGTGAACGCGCCGGTTGCGCTTGCATGTGCAGGGCGATGACCGCAGCTTGCGGCGGATGCATCTCCATATCCAGCTGGATCAGTTTCAGCAATGTGTGATGGTTGGACTCGGGCAGGGCAGGGCGAACCACACGGCAGTGTTCCTTGCGTGGCGTGCAATCCAAAACTAGCCTTGTTTCCACGCGGGCGATGGCCAATGCGCGCTGTGCCGCTCGCGCGACGATCTGCTCCAGCATCCGGCTCAGGACGAACAGCAGGGGCTCCAATAGTGCGACCGGATGCTCCAGCTCGATGCTTTCACGCAAAATAACGTCTGCAGGCGCTTGGGATGGCACAAGCAGGTGTTCATATTCACCGCGTGCCAAAGCCTGGAGCTGGTAGCCAGCCTGCCCAATCCGCGCGATGAGTGCCTTTCGTGGCAGCGCGGCAAGTGCGCCCAATGTCCTGATTCCCCAGGCCGCGAATGTCTCCTCCTGCTCGGGTTCGAGTTCCAGAACGGCAAGAGGAAGAGGGGACAACATGGCGGATTCATTCTTTGGAGGAATGACCGTAGCGCCGGAAAATCCCCGCGCCGCCAGGACGGCGGCGTAGGCGTTGCGCGAGGTGGCCGCGCTGGCGTCGAATCCCTCGGTATCAATATCCCGAAGCACGGTGCGGGCTATCTTCTCGGGTGAACCGAAGAGACGTCCCGATGCGGAAATATCGAGAATCAGCGTTGCCCCGCAACTGCTTTCCGCGGGAGAGGCAAGCGCTTCGATTCCCGGCGAAAAGCGTTCGGCGGATTTCATCACTATGACGAAGGCCGAATCTTCTCTCCGCTTGATTCGTGAGGACACGAAGACTCCGTCAAAAGATTCCGCCTGCAGCCGGCTCATCCCTGATTCAAGCCCAAGATTTCGTGCGCGCTGGTTCAGCGCAAACACGGTTTCAAGCGGAGGATCGCCATGCAGAACGGCCACAGGACGCTTGCGCAACTCGGGCTCAAGGCGAGTCAGTGTTTGCGCGGCAAAATCGCGCAGATGTAGGCACAGATACTCCGCGGCAGGCATGGATCATCCCGCCCACAAGGCCGTTCGCTTCCAGACGGTCCCGGCAGACAACACCGGCTTTTTCCCGAACGGATGAGCCAGTTCCCGCGCGCTGGCGCGTTTGCGATCCGCGCTCACCTGGTACTGAAACCCCGCAAGCAGATGCGGGCCATTCTTGTTGCCGGTCGCGGATTCCCACCGCCCGTCCGCCTCCCGGCAATGCAAGACCACCGACGCGCAACTGCTCGCGCATGCGGTCTGCCCCAAAAGCAGGAAAAGCGCCTGGGAATTCTCAGCCTGCATGCGATAGCGGTACCAGGAAGCCAAAGGCACTCGCCGCGCCTGTTCGGCACGCACATCGCCCATGTCGAGCACGACGACCCGGAAGCCTCCGGCATTCAGCAACAGGTCCGTTGCCCGCAGAGCCTGGTCGAGAGATGTCCATGCTTTTTTGCCAGTTTTCCCGGCTTGGCCGACACGTATCCAGAGCAGACGCTGAAGATCAATTCCAATCGCGGCAGCGGAGAGAGGATCGAAAGAGTCGGCCACATCCACATACGCGCACGATGCTCCCTGCCGGGTAGCCTCGACCAGAAGGCAAGAGGCGAGCGTGCTCCTGCCGGAACAAACCGGGCCGGTGATTTCCGCCAGACAGCCGAGCGGTAGCCCCCCCTGCAAGAGCGCGTCCACTTCGGAAATTCCGGTGGGCATCAGTTCCGGCGAATCATGAAAGCGGACGGAAAGTGCTGCGGGAATCCGGTTCGCAAGGGACGATTCGATCTGTTGGCGCAGTGCGGCGGCCGGGTGCATATGTTCGCCTTTTGTTCGCTTTAAGGCTAGGCGTTCAGGAGACGTTTTGTCAATGGCGAAATGGCTAATCCTGAAGCCATGGGCGCGCTCGTGAAGTCGTACTCATGACTCGCAAAGAGGATGCGTTCAGCGATATAGGCGAAGCATTTTCACACTTTTGCGTTAAGCTGACATCGGAAGTTTTTCAGAGGGAATTAGAATATGAAAATGCGAATTTTTCCTGTTTTTCTGGCCATCATCGCAACCTTCGCTAGCGCGGCTGCCGCCGACTACAAAGTCGTCAAAACCTGGAAGCTGGGCGGCGATGGCGGATGGGATTACCTTACCGCCGATAGCGCCGGGCATCGCCTCTTCATTGCGCGCGCTACGCGCGTTATGGTCGTTGACACCGAATCGGGCAAGCTCCTCGGAGAGATTCCGGACACTGCCGGTGTCCACGGAATCGCGCTCGACTACGAGATCGGCCGAGGATTCACCAGCAACGGCCGCGAGGATACCGTCAGCGTGTTCGATCTGAAGTCGCTCGCTGTCGAGAAAAAAATCAAGGTGGGCAGCGGACCGGACGCAATTCTCTACGATCCGTTTTCAAAGCGAGTCTTTACTTTCAACGGAAAGGGCAGTGAGCGTTCGGCTACTGCCATCGATGCCGTCAAAGGCGACGTTGTGGGCAAAGTCGAACTGGGCGGTAAGCCCGAGTTCGCCGCCACTGACGAAAAAGGCACGGTGTTTGTGAACATCGAAGACACGTCAGAGATCGTTGCTTTTGATCCGCAAAAGCTGGCTGTAAAATCGCGCTGGAAACTCGAGGGCTGTGAAGAACCCACCGGCCTCGCCATCGACCGCAAGAACCGCCGTCTATTTGCCGGCTGCGGCGGCAACAAAAAGATGATGATCGTCGATGCCGATAGCGGCAAAGTTCTCGCGAGTCCCGCGATCGGTGAGGGATGCGACGCCACTGCCTTCGATCCCGAACTCGGCCTGGCCTTCGCCTCCGCCGGAGATGGCACCATCACCGTCATTAAGGAAGAAGCTGGCGCCACGAAATTCACCGTAGCTCAAACCGTGTCCACCCAAAAAGCCGCCCGCACCATGACCGTCGATACCAAAACCCACCAGCTCTTCACCGTGACTGCAAACGTGACAACTACGAACACCGGCACGCGCCCGGAGAGAAAAGTTGAGCCTGATTCCTTCGTGGTGTTGGTGGTGGAAGCAGGACGTTAGAGCGAGCAAGCAACGCGGAAGCCGTAGTCGGCGTACTTGAAATCCGGTGGAATGCTGGAGCGGGCGGCGCAGCGGGAAATCTTGATGTGGTGACGCCAGGAGCCTCCGCGAGACGAGCGGCGGGCGCCGGTTTCGGGGCCGCGCGGATTGCGCTCGGGCGATACAGCGTAGTAATCCGGAGCATACCAGTCGCTGCACCACTCGTGGACATTGTCACACATGTTGTAGAGCCCATAACCGTTCGGTTCGGTGCGGCCGACCGGCTCGGGACCGGTCCGCCAGAATGCGGCGCAACGATCGGCGTAATCGGGAAGCAAGTGTGGCGGCTCGTCTCCCCAGGGATAAAGAGCAGATTCGTTCTTGTCGCCACCGCGGGCGGCGCGCTCCCACTCGGCCTCGGTGGGCAGGCGAAAATTCTTGCCGGTGATCGTGGCGAGCCACTCGCAGTAATGGGTAGCTTCGTGCCACGAAACTGCGACGACAGGCTGCTCCGGATGGTTGAAGGCAGGGTCATTGAAGAATGGCGGAGGAATAGACGCGGTAGAACGAAGGAAATGTTGGTAGTCGGCGTTTGTGACCTGATGGGCGGCGAGTTGGAATTCATCGATCCAGACGCGATGGGCGGGCTTTTCGCTGTCCTGGATATGCATGTCGCGACCGGAATCGCAGCCCATTAGAAACCACCCGGCGGGGATGTGGATCAGCGCGGGCAAATTGACGCCGAGTTGGAGTGTCGCATTCATCGGCAGGGACTTCGAGGTTGAAGTTCCGTCAATCATAAGGCATGTAATGCAGCGATGAAGCTCTGCTCGGTTGGGTCAGAGCGGCCGCAGGGTGCGGACTACTTCTTCAATTTTGTATTCCTGAAAGAGGCGGATGCCGGCTACGCCTGCGGCTCCGGCATCGAGGCACGAGGCGGCGTTTTTGAGAGTGACTCCGCCTAACGCCAGGATGGGAATTCTTGCCTGGCAGGCTTCACGCAGGACAGCGATGCCCGCGGGTTTTGTTGCGGGCGCGCTAACTCCTCCTGATATTTTTTTTCCGAAGACGGGGGCAAACACGGCGAAGTGGGCTTGTTCAGATTCAGCGCGCAGGACTTCGGCGACGGTATGGCAGGAGGCGGCGATCAGAAAGTGATCGGCGGGAAGTAACCGCGCCTCCGGTCGCTCCCATCGTTTATCGAGAGCCAATATTTGCCTGACTTCTGTTGGCGCAATGTCACCGGACCGCAGATGGACTCCGTCGGCTCCCGTGGCGAGGGCTATGTCGGTGCGGGAGTTCAGGAATAGGTAAGTTCTCCGTCGTCGATTCTCAGTTCTCAGTGGGGATTCGTCGCGAATTATTTTCAGGGCCTCACGCGCCAGTGTTTCCAGCTCTCGAGCGCTCAAGTCTTTTTCGCGGAGCTGGATGTAGTCAACTCCGGCTTTGGCGGCTTCGGCGATCTTAAGCAGTAATTCGCGGCGACGAGTGGGTTCGTCGCCGCGAAACTGCGTCCGGTCGGTGATGTAGTAGAGCAGACAGCGAGCGCCCATCAGCTCTTAACCTACTACGAGACTCGTGCTACAGGAGCTCGTTCATTGCTTGCCGGCATTAGCGGGAACCGCCGGTATCGCGACGTCCGCACCTGGCTGTTGTGCGGTAAACAACTGCAGGTTCTCGGCTTTCCAGCGCATGGCGGCGTAGATGCGATTGCGCCCGCTGGGATGGTCGAAGAAAATAAATTCTTCAATGGGGGTGGGATTCATCTTGCGATATTCACCGAGATGGATCGCCGCCTGGGCAAAGCCGTCGGGCTGCCGGCTCGTATTCAGCCCGTACATGTCGGCCTCGTACTCGGTGGTGCGGGTTTGTGTGTTCAGAATCGGAGTGAGAATAAAAAAGATAATCGAGAACAGCAGCAGGGCCAATGGCAGCACAGCGGGATCGCCGATACTCCTGATTTGCCACTTTGCTCCCCAGCGCTGCAGCGTCCAGTCGAGTGCCCAGCGCAGGTAGGCAAACGAGAGCACGACCACGATCGACAGGAACAGGATGTCTTTATAGATGTGGTGGAGAACATAGTGGCCCATCTCGTGTCCCATGACCGCCTGAATTTCTTCGGGAGAGCCGCGGCGCAGCAGGTTGTCGTTGAGCGTGATGCGCATGGTGTTGGCGAATCCGCTCACGTTGGCGCTCATGCGAGTGGACTGCCGCGATGCATCCATGGTGTAAACATCTTTGGCTGGGATGCCGTTGGCTCGCGCCATGCTCAAAATCGGTTTGACAACCTTGGGATCGTCGAGGCGAGTGACCTTATTGAAGATGGGAACGATATAGACAGGCGAGATCAGTATGGAGAAGATCACGAACAAAATGCTGACGCCCGCGCCCCAGATCCACCATGTGCGCGGTAAGCGGCGCACGACGCCGAACAGCAGCATGACTAGCAGTCCGCCAAGCACCAGGCCCACGGCCAGGCCTTTCAATTGATCGCCCATCCACAGGCCGAAAGTTTGGGTGGCGAGTCCGTACTTGTGCTCGCGGAAATAATCTTCGTAAACGGTGAGCGGGAATCCGAGAATGGTGGTCAGGATCAGATATTGCAGCCAGTAGATAAAGGTCTGCAGCGGTTTGAAACGAGTGATGCGCTCGGCCTGATCACGCATCTTTGCCGACCAGCGCAGATTCAGCAAGATCAGCGCGACGACTGCACCGTAGAGGAAGTCCCAGAGAATCAGCCAGTAGCCGCCTTCGAAATAGGCGTCCGAACGAGCGGTCTTGTCGGCGGGAATCTGCGCCATGTAGGCGTTGGTGGCGGCGACGGCGTCGAAATGCGCCGAGGGCTGCGCTTCGGGTGGAACCTGGATCACGGAAGGCATCTCATTCGCTCCAGGTTGAGCGAGCGCAGGAGTTGCGAGGAAAGCGGCGCAGGACAACAGGATGAGGCAACAGAATGCGGTTGCCGGAACAGTTGATTTAGACATCATTCAGTTTTATCTCCCGAAACATTGACAGCAGGAGTGTATACGAGAATCGAGGAGTAAAGGTTCAATAGGGAGAGCGGGGCGCGGGCGAGAGCGCCCGCGCTGTACCGGCTAGGGGCGGGTTTTGGCGATTTCCGGGACTGCCGGTTCGCCGGCACGCTTGGCTTGTTGCGGGGCGAGATGGTGAGTGGTCAGTCCTTCTTTGAGAAACTCGAAACTTTCTTCCGGTGAGTCGCACATTTTGAATAGATCGAGATCCTCGGGAGAGATCATTCCGGCATCGGCCAGGGCTTCGAAATTGACGATCTTCTTCCAATACTCGCTGCCATAGACGACGATGACAATTTTCTTGGCCAGCTTCTCGGTTTGCGCAAGGGTGAGGATTTCAAAAAATTCGTCGAGAGTGCCGAAGCCTCCGGGAAAAACCACCAGCGCTTTGGCCAGATATGCGAACCAGAATTTACGCATGAAGAAGTAATGAAACTCGAAGTTGAGCGACGGCGTGATGTAGGAGTTCGGATTCTGCTCGAAGGGTAAGTTGATGTTGAGACCGATGGTTTTTCCTCCAGCGTCGTGAGCGCCGAGATTGGCCGCTTCCATAATGCCGGGACCGCCGCCAGTGGTGACGACGAAGCGATGCCGCTTGGCTGGGATCTGCGTGGACCATTCGGTGAGCATGCGCGCCAGACGGCGCGCTTCTTCGTAGTAGCGGGCCATGTCGACGGCGGCCTCGGCACGCTTCAGATCAATCGCGTGTCCGGCAGCGGCGAGATTGGCGGGGTTGGTATGCACTTTGGCGAGATGCTCCGCGGCATTGTCGCGGCTCTGGATGCGGGCGGAGCCGAAGAAGACGACGGTATCTTGAATCTGCTCGCGGCGAAAGCGCGCCAGCGGTTCGCTGTACTCGGCGAGCAGGCGCAGGATTCTGCCGTCAGGACTGTTGAGAAACGACGGGTTCTGATAGGCGAGAGGAGCGGGGTTAAGCTTTTCGTCGGTCATAGGTCGGTCAATGGGTCAGTCGTTGGTCGTCAGTCGATCGTCGTCGGCCATCCTGATTTGCGAACGACCAGCGACGATCGACTAACGACCGTTTTTCATTCCTCTTCTCGGTATTGAATGGCTTCGGAGAAGCCGATCCACACGTTGAGGGCGCCCAGGCCGGTAGCGAGGCCGCGCACAAAGCCACTGGCGATTACGGTGCGCAGCGTGGGCCAGGCGAAGAGCAGCGGGTTGTCGGACCACTCCGGACGCCAGGGCAGGATCATGAGCATTACGCCAAGAGTCGCGCACAGAAACACGAAGAACAGCACTCCGATGCGGCGCAGCCACAGTCGCGCAAACGACGGCGAGCGCGACGAAACGGAAACGTCCGCCGGGATTTTGAGTTCCGCGACACTGACGGGCGCACTGGCGAACGGAAGTTTGGAATCGGAGAGCTTGGGATCGGGAATCATGGCACGCGTCGTTGTTAGTGAGGCCGTGAGAAGAGTGGAGTGTGGCCGAGCCCCACCCCAACGCAGATTCCGAACCCACTGCGTGCATTTTACGACTTTAGGGCCTGAATGCGCTCGGCGACATCGCGATAATCGATGTTGGTACCGTAGACATCGGTGAAGTGGCGCAAGGCCGCGGGCTTGTCCTTGGCGGTTTCGCAGGCCGAACCCAGTTCATAGTTGATGGCAAGACGCGCCTCGTCATCGAGCCCGGGAATATTGAGAGCTTTTTCGTACCAGCGGATCGCGGCTTCAGGAACTCCCTTATCTAGGAAGCACTGCGCCAGCCAGGTGTAAGTCTGGACGCGCTGTGAAAAGGCCAGGCCACGATCGATGGCGGCACAGACTTTCTGCAATTCGGTAATGGCTTCGTCAAGCAGTCCCATCTCCCGGAAGGCGACGCCCAGGTTGTAGTGCGTCTCGGGATCGTCATCACCGGCGATGGTTTCTTCTTCGAGTTCCTGTTTCAGCTCGCCGAACATTTCAGAAAGATCGACGCCGCCGGCGGGATGCATGGCTTGGGCTCCAGCTCCCAGAGGACGCACGGCAGCAGCACCGTAGCTCATCGTGGGAGCAGCGGCGGCGGCTGCGGCCGCTGAGGCGGCGACGGCAGGCACAGGGGGCGAAATTTCCGCTGCGGACTGGCGCGCAGGTTGCGGAGCTTCCTTGGCTACATCGGTCGGGAGATGTAAGTGCACAGCTGGTGCGGGTTGCGGCTGTGGTTTCTGCCCTGTCGCTGCCGGGGCTGCCGGCCACGCGGGCAAGGGGGTTGCGTTGGCCTGCGGCGCTTCGGGAAAGGAATCACCCAGCGAAGCTTCGAGATCGGCGACCAGGGCTGAAAGCTCGGCGGCAGCAGCGGGCACGGGCTCAGCGGCTGCCGGCTCGGGAGCGGCTGCGGAGAGTTGGATTTCGTGGTGGAACTCCGGCTGGGACGGGAGTTCGAAAGACCCGGACTCGACTGGCTCTAATTCGGCGGAAACCTCAAAAGTGGCCGGCTCGCCCGTCGCTACCTCGTTAGTAGAAATTTCGTCAGCGGAAATCTCGACAGCCGGAACCTCGTCAGCGGAGAGTTCGTCGGCGTTGATTTCGGCGATCTCCGGTTCCGGCTCGGTCGCGGGCTGTCCAGCGGATTCGATGGCGGCACGCAGCGGATCGAGAACGCGGGCATCGCTGGTCAAGGATTCGAGCTTCTCGAGACCGGCGCGGGCCTGATCTCCCATGAAGTGCTCGAGATAAAATTTTATTTCTTCAACCGTTTCGGCGACCTCGGGATTGCCTGAGGCATCGGCCGCGACAGTCGCAGGCTGCTCGTCGACGGTGAGAGAATTCTCCCACTCAGAGGCGAGGTCCGAAGATGGAACTTGCTCGTCGGAGGGCGCATGAACAGCCATTTCCTCGACGGCGAATTCAGGTTGCGTCAGATCGGACTCGGCTGACGCGGCGGCGGTGGGCCACGGCGCGTGCGCCGCAATTGATGACGGCGCTGCCGGTGAGGCGATAGCCGGCGAGCTGGTTTCGGATGAACTTCCTCTGGGCAAACCAGCCCCAGACAAATCATCTCCTGGCGCAGCGACAGGCGTGCTCTGCTCATAGCGGGCGGCCAAGTCGCCGTAGCGTACCGCTTCATCGGGATACCCGGCGTCGTGATACACGCTTTCCAGGGTGCGGCAACACACGGCTGCTTCGGTGAAGCGATGGAAACGCGTATGGAGCGCGGCCAGGCGCTGATTGAGGCGCGCGTCGCGCGGCGCCTGGGACAAAACTCCCAGCAGGGGCACGATGGCCTTGTCGGGCAGATTGTAAGACAGGAACAGGTCAGCGTCAGTAACGGCGGAACGCACTGCGATAGCGATATCGTCGGGATACGCCTGATCGACGACCGGAGCGATCGCTTCCAACTCTTCAACGATCACGGCGCCTTCTTCGGCGGTAATGCCGCGGCTGGGAGAAGCTTCCTCAAGGCGTGCCACCACCTGCTGATAGTTCTGCAGGTGCACCTGGTTCTGCGGCTCGGTCGTCGAGAGCATCTGGTACAGGTCACGGCCGCGGGCCAGGGTTCCGGCTTTAACCAAAGCGTGGGCAAGCAACTCTGTGACTTCGTTGACATGGGTGCTGTCGCCCGCCTTGTTGAGCAGGAGCAGGAGTGCGTCCAGTGCGGTGGAATCGTCGCGCACCTGAGCAATCATGGAGTGCAGGTTGCTCAGCAATTTGGCCGAGTCAGTGGCCAGCAGACGATCGGCATGACTGGTGTAAACGTCAATTGCCTGATGGTGCTGACCGAGGCGGGAGCAACCCTCCGCCAGCAGAAACAGCCCTTCGGGATCGTTGTGCACTGTGAGCAGTTTCTCCGCAACGAGCGGGGCCTTAGTAAGATCTCCGGTCTGAAGATAGGCTTTCAGTAGGTCGCGCAAAGCTTCGGGATGCGAATCGAGATCGGAGGCCTTTTCCAGGTATTCGATAGCATGCTTGGGATCGTCGCTGTCGAGAGCGGCTTTTGCCCGCAGAAGCAGAACATAGCTGCTGCCGGGGTCGAGCACCTGCATGCGCTTGAGAAGATCTTCGGCGGCGGCGAGCGAACCACGGGAGCGCAACGATTCCGCGGCGGCGCTGAAAATGTCCCACGCTTCCTTCTTTTTTCCCAGGCGAATGTAGACTTCGGCGAGCTTGACCCGCATGGGAACGTTTTCCGGGTCCATTTCGAGGACCTTCTGGAAAAGACGCACTGCCTGATCGAGGTCGCCCGCCTTCATGAAATCTTCGGCGACCTGCAGGTACTGGGCGCGCGCGTCGTTGAACAGCCCTTGCTGGGTATAGAGCTCGGCCAGCTTCAGGGAAGAATCGACGCTGGGGTGGAGCTTGGTGATTTTCTTGTACATGGCGATGCCCTTGACGGTGAAGCCTTGGGCGGCGTAGGCATCGCCAACTTTCTTAAAGCACTCGATGGCTTTCTCGCTGTCGCCGAGACGGGCGTAGAGATCGCCGATGGTGTTGTTGACGGTAAGGTCTTTCTCGTCGTTCTTGAGGACTTTTTCGTACTCAGCAATGGCGTTTTGCAGCTTGCCCTGCTGCACAAACTTTTCCGCGGCGCTGAGGACCTTTTGTTTGTTGAAGCCAAAACCAAACGCCATAGGGTTTGCGGACTCCAGCCTTTTTCCCGCCGCGCTTTGCGGTCGCATTCTTGCGTTTTCCGCAGCGCCGGACGGGTCCGAACCTCGCCGGGGAGATTCCCAAACGAAACCCCGCAATCGGACTGCGGAGTAAGGTAATTGTAAGGCTGGGAGCGGAAGGCGCGATGGTTACCGACGATTACCGGGGTTACCAAAAGGGAGTGTACGTCCGGTTATGAAAAGAACCTCTCGCCCACTTCCACATTGGGACGACTTATCCCTATAGGTTTGCGGTTACATTGCGAAAAGACGCAACCGCTTGAGCCGAACCGCTATTTTCCCCGCTTTTCGATAGGCACGAACTGGCGCGTGTCGTGACCGATCCACACCTGGCGAGGACGAGCGATTTTCTGTTCCGGATCATTGAGCATTTCGTTCCACTGCGTCAGCCAGCCGATGGTCCGCGGGATGGCGAACAGAACGGTGAACATTTCCGGCTTGAAGCCCATCGCCTGATAGATGATGCCGGAATAGAAGTCGACGTTGGGATAGAGCTTGCGTTGGACAAAATAATCGTCTTCCAGGGCGATGCGCTCCAACTCGAGGGCAATTTCCAGTTTGGTGTTGCGTCCGGTGACCTCGAATACCTGATCAGCGGCCCACTTGATAATTTTGGCGCGCGGGTCGTAGTTCTTGTAAACCCGGTGCCCGAAGCCCATCAACTTGCCCTTGCCTTCCTTGATCTTCTTGATATGGGCGGGCACGTTTTCTTTGCTGCCGATCTCGTCTAACATGCGCAGCACTTCTTCGTTCGCGCCGCCGTGCAACGGGCCGGAAAGAGCGGCCGCGGCTGAAGCCGTCGCCAGGTATGGGTCGGCCTGTGAACTACCTACTGCCCGCATGGCGTTGGTGCTGCAGTTCTGCTCGTGGTCGGCGTGCAGAACGAAGAGGATGTCGAGGGCGCGCGCGAGCACCGGATTCGCCAGATATTTCGGCTCGACCATCTTCCACAGCATGTTCATGAAATTTTCCGGATAGGTCAGGTCATTGTCGGGATAGACATAGGGGAACCCTTCCATGTGGCGATAGGACATCGCGGCGATAGAAGGCATCTTGCCGACCAGTCGCTTGATCTGCAGCAGGCGGTTCTCAGGATCGTGGATGTGTTTGGATTCTGGATAGACGGTGGAGAGCGCAGCGACGGTGCTCACCAGCATGGCCATGGGGTGGGCGTGGTCGCGGAAGCCTTCCATGAACTTCTTCGTGGTTTCGTGGAGCATGGTGTGATGGGTAATGTCATAGACCCAGCTCTTTAATTCACCAGCGGTCGGCAGTTCGCCGAACAGAAGCAAGTAAGCAACTTCGAGATAGGTGCATTTTTCCGCCAGCACCTCGATGGGATAGCCGCGATAGCGCAGAATTCCAAGATCGCCGTCGATGTAGGTGATCGCGCTACGGCAGGAAGCCGTATTGGTGAACGCCGGGTCGTACGTCATCAGGCCGAAATCTTCAGGCCCGGTCTTGATCTGGCGAAGATCCATCGCGCGGATGGTGCCGTTTTCAACGGGCAGGTTGTAGCTTTTTCCGGTGCGGTTGTCGGTAACAGTTAACGAGTCTTGCGGCATTTCCGGAGCCTCCGGTAGTTCCATCGCAACCCAAAATGATATCAGTACCTGACGCCGCTTGCGTAAGGCGGTAACGCTTTCCCATTATTGGAAAAATGGCAGGACGGCGTGTAGGGTGTGTAGACCCGGAGAGACCATTTCTGAGTGGAGGTAAATCAAGGCATGACATGGATTCGGACCGTACCGCTCTCGGAAGCCGACGAAGAACTCCGGCAGGCGATGGAAGGGCAAAAGACGCTTTATCCGGCGGAGTATGCCGTGCCCATCCACCCGGCAGAAGGCGGCGGATCACAGATCGTGGCTTCGCATTCCCTGATTCCGCAAGCACTGAAACACGCGTTTTCAACGTTTGGTGCACTGATGTCCCCCCATCTGCCGTTACAGCGACGCCACCACGAGATGATCGCCACCATGGTCTCGGTGACGAACCGGTGCGTGTATTGAATCGAGTCTCACGCAGAGTTTCTGCGTCGCGTCACGCTCGATAAGGAACTGGTTGAAGCGCTCGAACGCGATTACACCACTGCTCCAATCACGGCGCAGGAGCGGGTGATGATCGATTACGTGGTGAAACTCACAAAAGATGCGACCAAGGTCTGGAAAGACGATCACGAAAAGTTGCGTGCGGCAGGGTTCGAGGACCAGGCGATTCTGCAGATCACGTTGATTGCGTCGTGGTTCAATTACATCAACCGGGTGGCAGACGCGCTAGGCGTGGGGCGGGAAGGATAGTTCGCGCTGAAAATCAAGTTGCGACGCATCGGGAGAGTCCGGTAAAGTAGCGCCTCCAGGTAACCCTTCGGGATGATTGCCGTCCAATTCAGCGAATGATTTACCGCACCCGAGTTCCGGCCGCGCCACTTTCGCATTTTGTGGAACTGCTCTGGTTCTACGCAGACCTGGCGACCGATCACAGCAAAGAAAAGCTCCTGCCAGACGCCAGCATGGAGCTGATCATCGATCTCAGCGAAGGGCCGAAAAAGCTCTACGACAATCGCGATCTGGATCGGTATTCCGGCTACAACCGCTGCTGGGTCAACGGAATGCAGCGTAAGTTTATTGTGCTCGGAGTAGAGCAGGGCGCGTCCATGATGGGAGCGCACTTTCGCACAGGCGGGGCCGCGCCGTTTTTCGGTTTCCCGTTATCTGAGCTCTGCGGCAGCGTGGTGGAGCTGGATTTGATCTGGAAGCGGGAGATTCTGGCGTTGCGAGAGCAGTTGCTGGAAGCGCCGGATGCTGAGGCGAAGTTTGACCTGCTCGAGGCCTACCTCATCGCGAAGGCGCGATCTCGGCTTGAACCCGATCTGGCAGTTTCCGCCGCCCTGCGGACGTTGCGTTCGTGGCCGGTCGTTTCCCTGCGTGAACTGGCGGCGCAGTTGGGATTGAGCCACAAGCAGATGCTTGCCCGTTTCGATTGCCGAGTGGGAATGACGCCGAAGGTCACGTCACGAATTTTCCGCTTTCAAAAAGCGCTCACCGCGGCCAACGCAGCCACGACTACTCCCGACTGGTCCGACCTTGCCGTCGATTGCGGCTACTACGATCAGGCGCATCTGATCCACGAATTCCAGCACCTCGCAGGGCTGACTCCCTCTCAATATTTGCGCGGACGGACGGATTTTCCCTTGTACGTCGCCGTTGACTGACGGAAATTTTTACAATACGTCGCCGCCGCGCGTGGGGCATTCTGCCTCTGCAGAATATTTGCGGAGGGCACAATGCCTCATTTGAACTGGCTTGCGATCGTAGCGGCTGCGGTTTCGACATTTGCCATTGGAGGGCTCTGGTACTCGCCCGCATTGTTTGGCCGCGCCTGGATGTCCGTCAACCGTTTCACACAGGAAGATCTCAATCAGAGCAACATGGCCAAAATTTTCGGTCTGTCGTTTGTTTTTGCATTGCTGATGTCCGCGAACTTGGCGGCGTTTCTCAACGACCCGAAGACCACGGCGGCATGGGGCGCGACCGCCGGTTTTCTGGCCGGATTCGGGTGGGTGACGCTGGGAATCGGAACAATCGCGCTGTTTGAGCGTAGATCGTGGAAATATGTGCTGATCAATGGCGGATACATGACCGTCTCGTTCACGATCATGGGGCTTATTTTGGGGGCGTGGCGCTAGGGGCCTGGGCGTGACGGCACGTTTCTAGAGATAGCTCAACCACCAGTCGCGCCGGGTGGATTTGACCTTAGCGAACCACCGGCAGACTGGATAGAGAGATACCACCACCAGCAGCCATACTGCGTAAACAACCCACAGGCTGTAACCAAAACCCGCAGGAAATAGCTGTTGGGGTCCGCCCATGGAGGGCACCGGTGTGAATGTGAATTTAGCGGCCGCGCCCCCGTAACGCAGCCACGAAGCGAGCACGATCAACACGTGGATCAGGTAGAAATGCAGAATGAAGTAGAACATCGGCACCCGCCCAAAAACGATCAGCGGATTGGAAACTTTGAAGCTCCTCCGACCGAGGTAGGCCAGTACCAACAACGCTGGCCCCAGGGTCATCAGCAGGAAGTCGAGCGAAGCCGGGTATTTCGTGCAGTTGAGAAAAGAGAGCACGTCGAACAGAAAAGATTTCTGGTGCGTCCAGGGTGCCGGCTCTCCGTAGCGGTTCACTGACCGGATAACGACAAAGCCAATAGTCAAAGCGAGACCGACTCTCAGCAGGATGCGCTGACGGGCCGCTGGCTCCAACAGGAAAACACGGCCGAAGCAGTAGCCCGCCGCCATAACGGCGATCCAGGGGATGAAGGTATACGGCACCCGAAATGTCCTACCGGCAAACCGAACCAGGCCGGGCTGGTGCAGTAGAACCCATACCCAGGCGGCGGAACCGAACCGCGACGCATCGATCCCATCCAGGCAATTGTGAAATAGGATGACGGCGACGCTCAGCGCGGCAAGCCAGCGGACAGGCAAGCGAATCAACGCAGCCATCGCAATCATACAAATCCCAAAAATCCAGAGAATCAACAAGAAGAGCATGAAGCGAGACGAAAAGCTGAAGTTATAGGCAGGCTGCATCACCGTCAGCTCCAACAAAATGAACCACAGTCCGCGCGTCCAGAGGAACCGTGACAGTTGTCCCTTCGTATGGCTATGTTCGAAAAGAAACATTCCCATGCCTGCGGCAAACATGAACACCGGCATGCAAAAGTGCGTGATCCAGCGTGTGAAAAAGAGAATAGGAGTGGTGCGGGTGAGGTCGGTTGGGGAGAATGACATCGCCCCGACGTGGAAGAAATCGCGGACGTGGTCGAGAGCCATGATGATCATCACAGCCCCGCGAAGCGCGTCAATAGAAGACTGTCGTAAACGGGGTTGCGTCCGCGGATCCACCGAAATGCTCTTCTGTATGCTGCCGGGAAAAACTATCGAGCTTTTTCTTCTATTCGTTCGCCACACGCCGGTGTGACTTAATAGCCAGACAACGAGCGAAGATGGCTGAGACCTGCGGGATTTCCTCTTCATTCAGCCGAATCGCGCTGCCCAGTTTCTTTAACCCTGCATTCAGTGGAGCCGGGTCCGTGCTAGTCAACTCGATGAGTTGTTGCCACTCGCGCGCGACTGGGATGCGCTCGTCGCTTTCGGCGTCATCACAGAACTGATCGGCGGCCTCTGGTGGAGTTCCGTATTCATCGGCGACATCTTCATGGAAGTAGCCGCGCAGGAAGGTATGCAACGCGGGAAAGTTGGCGGCCGTGATTTCCGGTTTAGTGGTCATCAGCGACACTCCGGGTAAGAGGTCAGGACGTAGTAGTTATCAGGCCCAACGTATTTTAGTACGACCAGAGCGTGCGAGCACACATGGGAGTGAATTTCGCCGCGATTCATGGTGCGGCCGATGGGAGAGGGACTGTCGTAGTCCAGCACCAGGTTGGGATGCCGGCCATCGTGGTCGAGCCAGCTTTGGATCTGGGCATGCGAGTCGGCAATGGCCGCGCCTACAGCATTTTCCGCGGTCGCGACGTCGGTATAGGTTGAGGCTCCAGTGATGTTGCGTTCCCGCTCGATGCGCTCGCGAAGTTGCTGTTCGGTCTGGCCGACGTGTTTGCGCAGAATGTGTCCGCCGGCGGCCTCGTCCTGGCGGAGATCGCGGACGGGGCCGGTTGCCTGGCTATTCTCGGATTGGCGGGTGGCGCCGATCGAAGAAGATGGCGGATTCGCGCCATTCGTCGACGTCGGTGACTGACAAGAGAGCAGGCAAGCGAGTCCGAGGGCGACAGCGACGCGGAGCATGACGGGTTGCCACACGATGACGCGAGATGGAAAAATTCGTACCATTCGATCCCGGATTACCGCTCGAGCGCGGTTAGTCCTGTAAAGTTCTGGGAATTGTGCTACTAAACAGGGTGTGCGGGCAAGTCTGCTGGATACGCTGGGCGATTTCGAGCGCTGGGGCGATGCGGGTTCTGGTGACGAGTGTGCCTACGTGTTTCCGCGCGGATACCGGCATGAGCGCTGGACCTACCGGCGCGTTGTGCGAGTTGCCTATCAGTTTGCGCGAGAGCTTGAGGCGCGCAAGATCATAAAGGGCGATGCCGTGTTGTTGTGGACTCCGAACTGCGCCGAGTGGGTCGCGGTGTTTCTGGGGTGCTCGCTCTGCGGCGTCATTGCCGTCCCGGTCGATGATGCGGCAAGCCCTGATTTTGCACGGCGCATCAGCGCGCAGGTACGAACCAGGCTGGTGCTGTGTCCGCGCGAACGGGCGTCGGTGTTGGCCGGACACGGAGCGGACGCCATCGCGACGATCGACCCTGCTGATCTGCCGGCGGTCGTCGCAGAACATTCTGCGGAACGCTTTCGTCCCGTCGAGATTCAACCTTCCGATACGCTCGAAATTGTCTTCACTTCGGGCACAACCACCGAGCCCAAAGGAGTGATGCTGACTCATGCCAATGTGGCGGGCAACATCACCCCGATTGAGAAGGAGATGGGGAAATACCTGAAGTACGAGCGCTGGGTGCATCCGATTCGCTTCCTCAATCTTCTGCCGCTGAGCCACGTGTTTGGACAATTCCTGGGAATCTTTCTTCCTTCGCTGCTTGGCGGAACGGTCGTATTCGAAAACACGTTCAACCCGACGGAAGTGATGGCTACGATTCGGCGGGAGCGAGTGTCTGTCCTGGTGGCGGTTCCAAGGATGATCGAGTCGTTGAAGCAGAAGATCGAACGTGATCTGGACGATGCGGGAGCGCGCGATGCATTTGCGGCCCGCTTCACGGCGGCCAAGCCTCAGCACTTTCTGCGGCGCTGGTGGACATTTCGCGATGTGCGGCGGCGATTCGGTTGGAAGTTCTGGGCGATGATCAGTGGTGGTGCGGCGCTGGACCGGGAGACCGAAGAGTTCTGGCATCGGCTGGGATACGCGGTTGTGCAGGGATACGGATTGACGGAGACAACTTCACTGATCAGTTTGAATCATCCCTTTCATACCAGTCGCGGGTCGATTGGTAAGGTGCTTCCAGGGCGCGAGATCAAGCTTGCCGACGATGGCGAGATTCTGGTGCGCGGATCAGGCGTCGCCAGCGGCTACTGGAATGGCCATGATCTGCAATCGGTGGTGCGTCCCGAAGACGATGGCTGGTATCGAACAGGCGATTTGGGCGCGGTCGATGGGCAGGGCAATCTTTTTTTCAAGGGCCGCAAGAAGGAAGTGATTGTCACGCCTGCGGGAATGAACGTTTATCCCGAGGACCTGGAAGCGGCTCTGCGGCAGCAACCTGAGATCCGGGATTGCGTGGTGGTCGGGTTGGAGCGTGGTGGAAATGCCGAAGCTTGCGCGGTTCTGATTCTGCGGGAGCAAAATTCGGATTCGGCTGGCGATGTAGTGTCGAGAGTCCCCGCGATAGTGACGCGCGCCAACGAGACGTTGGCCGAATATCAGCGCATCCGTTCTTGGTTCGTCTGGGCTGATCAGGATTTTCCGCGCAGTTCAACGCAGAAGCCGCGGCGCAACGTGATTCGCGAGGCCGTAGAGGCCACGTTCGCCAAGCGCGCTGACACGGCGGCGGGCGAGGGCGCTCGCTCCGCAGGAGCGCTGGCGGAATTGCTGACACGAATTACCGGACGCCCGGCGCAGGACTTTTCGTCTGCTGCAAACCTCGAAAGCGGGCTTGGTCTGAGTTCTCTCGAACGTGTGGAACTGCTGGGAGCGCTCGAAGACCGCTTTCAGATTGACCTCAGTGAAACGAAGTTTGCCGATGCAGCAACGGTTGGAGATCTGGAAAGATTGTTGCGGAGCGCGGCAGTCGATGGTCGTTCGTCGCTGGGCATTGAAAAAAAGGCCGTTGGCAGACAAGACATTGGCCAGCAGGTCGGCGGCAGGCCGATCATCGCAGAGGCTAAGCGTTCCGCTTTTCACTATCCGCGCTGGACTCTGCGCTGGCCGACTACATGGCTGCGTCTGATTGCGCATTACCTGCTTGCGCGCCCGGCGGTGTTTCTTCTGGGGTGGCCACGCATTGCGGGGCGCGAAAATCTGCACGGTGTGCGGGGGCCTTTGCTTGTAGTGTCGAACCACATTGATGATGTCGATGTCGGATTCATTCAAGCAGCGCTGCCGGCGCGCATTCGACATCGGCTGGCTACGGCTACGGGGGGCGAGGCGCTGGAGCTCTTGCACTCACCGGTTGCGGAGGGTCCGCTTTTTCGCCGAGTGTTTCGCCAAATCTGGGACCGCCTTCAGTGGACGCTAGGCGTCGCGCTGCTGAATTTGTTTCCCTTGCCGCGGCAGGCAGGATTCCGGAAAAGCTTTGCTTATGCGGGCGAGGCGGTCGATCGCGGGTACAGCATCCTGGTGTTTCCCGAGGGACGGCACACCACCAATGGCACGCTCGGCGAATTTCGCACAGGAGTGGGATTGCTGGCGAACAATCTGCGGATCCCCGTGCTCCCGATGCGGATCGATGGCTTGTATGAAATCAAGCGGGCGGGAAAGAAATTTGCCGCGCCGGGAAAGATTAGAGTGTGGATCGGGCGGCCCATGCAGTTCGCGCCGGAGACGGATCCGGCGGAGATTGCGCGGGTGTTGCGTGAAGCAGTGGGCAATATTGAAACTGCACAGCCTTAGGCTACTTCGGTATTGCGGTGGTTTCGGGGCATCCTGACTCGGTTGTTTTATTTACGGTTTCGTAGCCTTCGGGCGGCTGAAAATTGGCTGTATCAGGTTCGCCCTGGGTCAGACTCACGATTTCTGACGTTCTGGTGCCGGAGCGCGGATCGTCGCTGATTTCGCGCATCAACGTCCCTTTAAGTCCGGGAGCTACGGCGGTCCAGATTTCGAATGATCGGACTAGCGGAGCGTCGTTGCCGATGGCGCCGGCGGGAATCGTCGTTGATGTGCGCTGTCCGTGGGATTCGATGTCGAGGATGGTCTGCATTCCCAGGTCTTCGTGTGTGGATTTGCCGCTTCTGCCCTGCACGCGCGGCGCTGCGGTCGTGGTCGAACAATCGTGTGCCGCTCCGGGGGTGGGCATCGTGAACACTGTCACGCGCTTGCCCGGGGTATTCCACATTGTCACGGTTCGAGTCGCAGGATCAAAGACACTGAAAATGGTGGTCGGCGTTTGATCTCCCGACGGAGAAGCGATGGTCGTTTCGAGAAATCGGCGGCCTTGCGAATCGCGCGCCTTCAATTCGGTAGAGTCATGAGTGATGGTGGTTCCGTTGGGCAGAGTCTGCACCTGGGTGATTTTGTATTCCGCGGTAAAGGGGGAGTTGGCCTCGTGTGCAGTACCGCTGGTGGTTCCGAGGGTCCGGCTGCGCGCGATCTGGGCCGTGGCGGGCAGGGAGAAACCAGCGACAGCGATAAAGGCGCAAGCTATTGCCGATGCTTTGCAGGTAGTAGTTGTGCGCATAACACACGCTCCGCTGCGAACCTTGTGACAACACAGTGTGATGCGGATTGCGGGGCAAAGCAAGTGCGGTTTCTGGGGGAAGGGATAGGTGGTTGTGGAACTCCACCGTTCACTTCGCGATACAGGTGGGGCACCGACGCAGGATGCGTGTTAGAAATACCTTGAAGGGCTTGTCCGTCATGTGCAAGGCGAAGAATGCGGCGGTGGTCGGGCTGGTGGGGATGCTCCTGACGGTTGGCGCTGGTTGGGCGCAGCAGCCTACGACGATGGGTGGGACTGCCTCGGCACCGGCTCGACCGGCTTCGGGCGAGCGGGCGGCCGCAAGTGCGAAGGCTAGTTCCGCGAAGGTTACCGCCAAACTTACCGCCAATCTTACAAATGAGCAGAGGGCGCTACATGCTTTGAACCGGCTCACGTTTGGGCCGCGGCCTGGAGATCTGCAGAAGGTCATGGACATGGATGTGAATGACTGGATCGAGCAGCAGCTGCATCCGGAGGAAATTGGCGACGGAGTGCTCGATGGAAAGCTGGGGCCGTTGCGGACTTTGCGGATGTCGACGCGCGACTTGGTGCAGACTTTTCCCAACAACAACCTGGTGCGGCAGGCGGCGGAAGGGAAGATTCCATTGCCGTCCGATCCGATGAAGCGCTCGATTTACGAAGTGCAGATCAGCATTCTGGCGGAGCGGCAGAAGCAGGATCAGGCGGCGCGCGACGGTAAAACGATGGACGCGGATACGAAGGCAAAAATGGAAAAGCAGAACCAGGATTCCGTGGCGACGCAGGCCGACACGATTCTGGCACTGCCCAAAGAAAAACGGATGGAGGCAATTCTGGCGTTGCCAGCCGACGACCGGCGGCTTTTTGTTACCAACATTCGCGGAGCGCAGCGCGACCGGTTGCTGGCGGAGCTTCCGGGCGATCAGCGGGAAGTGTTTTTGGCGATGAATGGGCCGGTCGGGGTGATCATCAGCGAACTCCAGCAAGCGAAGCTGTTGCGGGCGCTCTACAGCGAGCGCCAGTTGCTGGAGGTGATGACGGATTTCTGGTTCAACCACTTCAATGTTTTTCTGAATAAAGACGCCGACCAATATCTGACGACGGCGTACGAGCGCGACGTGATTCGGGCGCACGCATTAGGCAAATTCAAGGACTTGCTGGTGGCGACGGCGCAGAGTCCGGCGATGCTGTTCTATCTGGACAATTGGTTGAGCATGGGCCCGAATTCTCCAGCAGCAGTCGCGGCAAATAAGGGCAAGCCCGGACAGGCGGTTCCGGGACTCAACGAGAATTATGGGCGCGAGTTGATGGAGTTGCACACCCTGAGCGTCACTGGCGGATATACGCAGCACGATGTAACGGAACTGGCGCGCGTGCTAACGGGATGGACAATCCAGCCGCTGGAGCAGGGGGCGGCATTTCAGTTTGACGCGAAAAAGCATGAGCCTGGAGACAAAGTCGTCGTCGGGCAGACGATTCCTGAGAATGGGATGAACGAGGGCATGCAGGTGCTGGATATGCTGGCGCATCATCCGAATACCGCGAAGTTTATTTGCAGAAAACTGGCGATGCGATTTGTGGCGGATGATCCGCCACCGGCGCTGGTCGAGCGGATGGCGGCGAAATTTCTGGTGACCGATGGCGATATTCGTGAAGTGTTGCGGACGTTATTTAAGTCGCCGGAGTTTTGGTCGGCGAAGGCCTATCGGGCGAAGGTGAAGACTCCTTTTGAATTTGTGATCTCGTCGCTGCGCGCAACCGGGACGGACTTGAATAATCCGGGGCCGATGCTGGGCATTCTGAACAAGATGGGAATGCCGCTGTATCAGATGGTGCCGCCAACGGGGTATTCGATGACGGCGTCAACGTGGATGAACTCGGAGGCGCTTATCGACCGGATGAATTTCGCGCTCGCCCTGAGCGATGGGAAAGTTGGCGGGACGAATTTCGATGCGGGCCGGCTGCTGGCGCTGGGAACGCTGACCAGCCGCGGATTCCCGCGGCCGAATCCGGCGGATTCCGAGGCGGGCCGCGGGCAGGAGACGGCTTTGCTGTTGATCGAGAATGCTCTGCTGAATGGCGAGGTTTCGGCGAACACGCAGAAGGCGATCCGGCGGCAATTGGACGATCCGCAGGTGGCGGCGCACGCGCTGGATGATCCGAAGCGTACTCTGAATACGATGACGGCGCTGGTGATTGGATCGCCGGAGTTTCAGCACCGGTAGTGTAACTTCATTCAAGATTCCGAGCAGTCAGCCGATGGCTCCCAGGTTGCGCCTAACAGTTAGCACTCAAACCTTAGCGCCCCAGAAAACTGCGCGAACTCGCTTGTACCAGATGTTCCTGAAAGACAAAAGGCCGGGCGACTAGCCCGGCGCTTCGTGCTGAGAAACTGTCGATCACGTGTCGAGCGATCAGTTCCCATTAACCTTGTTCGACTAGCTAGGTTCGACTAGCTCCGTTCGATCCCGTTATGAACCGTTACATCACCAATGCCAGGCCTTCGAGTTCGCGCTCGAGGACGGGCAGCGAGCAACCGGCCATTTCGACGCGTCCTGCGGCATCGATGGCGGCGGCCTGAGAAACCCCGTAGCCGCGGCCGGCCAGGAAAACCTGTAACAGTTCTGCTGCCTCGCGGGAGTCGACCATGCCACCCTGGATCAGGTCGTTGCGCAAGGCGGCTAGCTCGGTCACCGTGAATCGTTCTTTCATCGCTATTCTCACCTTCCGACCCTCCCTTCGTTGCCTGTTAGATTCATCGGCAACTGCTTTCGTTACAGCAATTGAAATGCCGTAACTTTGGTACATCTTCCAGTACGGCTAAACGCCGCTTCCGGATGTTAGAACCCAATATTTTCCAAAAGGTTGCGGAGAAGTGTGGGGGCGGAACCGCCGAAAAGCGACCTCGGGCTGGCGTGGGGGGAACGACACTAAGTGTCGCTCGGGAACGACGGAGAGCCGGAATTTGCCGCGCGCGGGTTGCCACCTGCCAGGTGACTAGGCCGGGTCGATTTTGGCAGCGTCAATCAGCATGATGGGAATGTCGTCCTGAACGGGGTAGACACGGCGGCACTCGGGGCATTTGAGGCTGCTGCCGTCGGCGCTCAGAGCGACCGGCTTCTTGCATTCCGGGCAGACAAGGATTTCCAGAAGATCGGGCGAAATCATGGCGGGATTTATTGTACAGGGACGCCGCGCTGCCGGCGGCCCGGGTTGTTCATGCGATAGAATCGCCTTTCTGTCTAGCTAATTTTGATGCGAGGTGTGATGTCAGCCAGGATTCTTGACGGGACGAAAATTGCGGGCGAGATTCGCGCGGAGATCGCCGTGCAGGTGAAGACTCTAGCGGCGTCCGGTGTACGGCCGGGTCTGGCGGTAGTGCTGGTCGGACATAATCCGGCGTCGGAGGTCTACGTTCGCGGCAAAGTGAAGAGTTCCGAGGAAGTGGGGCTTTATAGCGAGCAGTACACGCCAAACGAGAACGCGACAACCGAAGAGTTGCTGGCGTTGATTGGCGATTTGAATCGGCGGGATGAGATCGATGGAATTCTGGTGCAGCTACCGTTGCCGGTGCAGGTGGATGCGAAGAAAGTTCTGCTGGCGGTCGATCCGGCGAAAGACGTGGACGGGTTTCATCCGATGAATGTGGGGTATCTTTCTACGCAGCGTCCGGGACTGGTGCCTTGCACGCCAGCCGGGGTGATGGAGATTTTACGGCGAAGCGGGATTCCGGTGGCGGGGCAGGAAGCGGTGGTGGTGGGACGCAGCGACATTGTGGGTAAGCCGGTGGCGATGCTGCTGCTGAACCAAAATGCCACGGTCACGGTCTGTCATTCGAAAACGCACGATTTGCCGGGAGTTTGCCGGCGCGCTGACATTCTGGTGGCGGCGATCGGACGAGCAGGCATGGTCACCCGCGATTATGTGAAGGCTGGCGCTACGGTAATCGATGTGGGCATTAACCGGGTTACTGACCGAGCGGAGTTCGAGCGCTTGTTTTCGGGAAATAAGAAACGCGAAGAATCGTTTGCTGCCAAAGGCTCGACGCTGGTCGGTGATGTTCATCCGGAAGTTGCGGAAGTTGCGGGAGCGATCACTCCGGTGCCGGGAGGAGTGGGGCCGCTCACCATCGCGATGCTCATGGCGAATACGGTGAAGGCGGCGCGGCTGCGGCGCGGGATAGCGTAACCGAGCCGACGTTCGTTATGACACAAGCGGAAAGACTCGGCGGGCCGTTTTTACGAG
>Ga0210385_10000218_pt1 | contig 51815 bp, 48 predicted proteins | sample IncBWH26OmetaG_FD_160107 | JGI IMG/M metagenome (GOLD analysis project Ga0210385, IMG submission 160107) | Forest soil microbial communities from Barre Woods Harvard Forest LTER site, Petersham, Massachusetts, United States - Inc-BW-H-26-O ... | reverse complement strand
CATGAATACGCCGACAGCTACCTCGCACAGCAAATATCACAGGTTCAGGGGGTCGCCCAGGTTGCCATCGGCGGCGAGCAGCGACCGTCGATCCGAGTTCAGGTCGATCCGGCAAAGCTCGCCGCGCGCGGCCTCACGCTCGAACAGGTCCGCGGCGCGCTGGTGACCGCCACGACAGATGCGCCGAAAGGATCGCTGACGACGGCCAAAACGAGCTTCACAATCGACGCCAACGATCAGATCACCGACGCCAAGCAATTCGACGACGTGATCATCTCTTACAACAACGGCGCTCCGGTGCGGGTTCGCGACGTCGGCCGGGCGATCGCCGCCGCCTCCGATCGGTTTTCCGCAGCCTACGACAACAATAAGCCTGCGATCTTGCTTTCGGTCTACAAGCAGCCAGGGGCGAATGTCATCGACACCGTCGAGCGGATCAAGACGCTGTTGCCAAAGATCACCGCGGCTATTCCGCCGGCGGTCAAGATCGATACCGTGCTTGACCGCACCACGACGATCCGTGCTTCTGTTCTCGACGTTGAGTTCACGCTGATCCTGACGGTCATTCTCGTCGTTCTCGTCGTGCTTTTATTCCTGCGCGACACCTGGGCGACTCTCGTGCCGGCCTTCACCATTGCTCTATCGCTGCTCGGGGCATTTGCGGTGATGCATGCGTTCGACTTCAGCCTGGACAACCTGTCGCTCATGGCGCTTACGATTGCCATCGGCTTCGTCGTCGACGATGCGATCGTCGAAGTCGAGAACGTCTACCGTCATATCGAACACGGCACGCCATCATTCCAAGCGGCTTTGATTGGATCGGCGGAAATACGCTTCACGGTGCTGTCCATCAGCGCCTCGCTGATCGCGGTCTTCATCCCGGTGCTGCTGATGGGCGGAATTGTTGGCCGCCTGTTTCGCGAATTTGCCGTGACGGTGATGGCCGCGGTCGCGGTTTCCGCATTCGTGTCGCTGTCGCTGGCGCCTATGCTGTGCGCGCGTTTCCTGCGGCCCAGTCGGTCCGACCGCGGGAAGTTCTATCGCACCATCGAGTGCGGGTTTGACGCCATGCTGGCGGGCTATCGGCGAACCCTCGACATCGTGCTGCAGCATCAAAGGACCGCGCTTGCGGTGTTTTTCGCGACCATGGCCCTGACGGTTGTTCTCTATGTCGAAATACCAAAGGGATTCTTTCCGATCCAGGACACCGGGATGATTAACGGGCTAGCGGAGGCTGCCCAGGACGTGTCGCCCGCAGAAATGATGCGCCTACAACGCGAGCTGGGCGATATCCTGCTGCGAGATCCCGACATCGCCGGATTTGCCTCGCAGACCGGAAGCACTGGCGGCAACGGAAATGCGCAGACCGCGAATACCGCGCGCTTCTTCATTGCGCTGAAGCCGCGCGATCAGCGCAAGCTCACCGCCATCCAGATCATCAACCGGTTGCGGCCACGGATCGCCAAGGTCGAGGGTGCAAACCTGTTCCTACAGGCGGCGCAGGATATCACTGTTGGCGGCCGCTCGACGCGGGCGAACTTCCAATACACGCTGCAAGACCCAGACATCCCCGAAGTAGTCGAATGGTCGCAGAAGCTGCTGCAGAAACTGCGGACGCTGCCGCAGCTGGTCGACGTCTCAACTGACCTACTGGCGAATGCGCCGCGGCTCGAGATCACCATCAACCGCGACCAGGCGGCGCGCTTCGGCATAACGCCGCAAGCCATCGACGATACGCTGAACGACGCCTATGGCCAGCGGCAGATCACTCAGTACTTCACCCAGCTCAATACCTATTGGATCATCTTGGAAGTGCCGCCGGAGCAGCAAGACAACTTCACCTCGCTTGACCGTATCTACATCAAATCGCCGCTGACCAGCCAAGCGGTGCCACTTTCCATGCTGGTGCATATCGACCGCAGCCGGGTCGGCCCTTTGTCGATCTCTCATCAGGGACAGTTCCCAGCGATCACGCTGTCGTTCAGCCTCGCCCCCGGCGTTGCGCTCGGACAAGCGGTCGACGCCATCACTGCGGCGGAGCGCGACATCGCGCTGCCAGATACGGTGATCGGTACGTTTCAAGGCAATGCACAGGCGTTCCAGAGTTCGCTTGCCGGCGAACCGGCGCTCATCGGCGCGGCGCTGATCGCGGTCTACATCATTCTCGGAATGCTTTACGAGAGCTACATACACCCTCTCACCATATTGTCGACATTGCCGTCCGCCGGCATCGGTGCGCTGTTGGCGCTTCGGTTGGGCAACATGGATTTGTCGGTGATCGGCATCATCGCCATCATCTTGCTAATCGGCATCGTCAAGAAGAACGGCATCATCCTGGTGGATTTTGCCATCGTCGCGGAGCGCGACCAACACCTGCCGCCGCTGGACGCGATCCGACAGGCGTGCTTGCAGCGCTTCCGCCCGATCATGATGACGACGGCGGCCGCGATGATGGCAGGCGTCCCGCTCGCGCTCGGCAACGGCACTGGATCGGAACTGCGCCGACCGCTCGGTTATGCCATGGTCGGCGGGCTAGCGCTGAGCCAACTGTTAACGCTCTACACGACGCCGGTCGTTTATCTCTATTTGGATAGTCTGCAATCCTGGCTGCGAGACTATGTGCATGCCCTCACCGGGTATGGAAACGAGCCAGCGACTTCAGCAGCCGCCAGCCAAGGGCATCTTTGACTATGTCCTTCAATGGGGTGGTCCGGCAGTGCTCCTGCCCTGCCACCGATCGAAGCTGGCAAGGGGCGCCATAAACGAGGGGCGTGCCACGCCTCTGAACGGCGCCCGCTGGTCAGCTTCGAAGGGCATTAGCGAACGGAGGCGCGGGGGCGGAGGCGCCGTTGCGGCGTGTAGGCCGCGCTATTGTCCGTTTTCGGGAGCAAAGCGGACATCGTACGGGCACCCTGCGTTGGTGCGGTGATTGACGCTCTTGTATTACTCTCTTGGCGTTCCATTCAGAGTTGGCGACCACGCTTACATGGAGTCCACCGCCAGATGAGGGGGAGCCAGGCATCTTGCTACGCGGTGGTCATTCTTGGCGGGCTCATTGCAACGTGCGCGGCTCGATCAGAGCCTCCGAGTTACCGATTGGAGGTCGCACTAAGAGCACCTCAGGCAACGCCTTCTCTCATTATATCCTGCTCCGAAAATACGGTCTGCCGAGGACGGATCGAACTGCTCATCGGAGAAAAGATGCGGCCAGTGACGGTCGTCGCGCTACTCGAACCCGGCAATGCCTTTATGAAGTTTGACGCGGATGAAGTGCCGCTTTTCATTGGCCCGCAAAAGTACGGTCACATACCACTGGGGAGATCGCGTGTCGGCCACGCGACCTTATATGTGAACGAACCAACCCCTAAGGCTCTCGAAGACGCTCGTGGCTTGGTTCAACGCCCGGTCATGCGAGCGCCGGCCAAATTTATTGCGACGATCAATGTCGACATTCGGCCGGGCGATTGAGTGTCCTTATGTTAGATTCTGACAGCCAACGCCCCGCGGCAAATTTATGACATGGCAAATTCATGAGAACACCGCCTAGCGCCCCGGGCGTAGCGCCGCGCTCAGTTTGCCGACGATGCTGTCGCCCAGCGAGGCGCTGAGCTTGCCCATGAGCAGGCGCAATTCGAGCTCGCGAAACTCGGTGAAGATGTTGCCGATCCAGCTGTGGATCTCGGTCGGGCCGCCCGGCCGCTCGGTCATGTAGGCGCCGAACGAGAAGCTCGGCCGGTCGACGACGCCGCGCACGATCGCGGAGAGGCGCGGGATGCGGATGACGCCGTATTCGGGCCGGCTCGGCGGAAAATCCGCTTTCTCGTACATCACCGATATCGCTTCGTTGTGCACCGGCACGAAGGCGGTGGTCTCGAGGCGCCGGCGCACATCGGCGTAGGCGCGCATCGTCGCCGGCGCCGGGTCGGTGACGAACAGCACGATCGGCTCGATCGCGCGCCGCCGCGCTTCGGTCACGAAGCTGATCTCGGTCATCACGTCGAAGAACTGCTCGAACAGGCCGTAGCCCAGGTCGATGACGGTGGTGCGTGGCACGCCGGCGAGCAATCGATCGAACAGCGCCATCTGCCCGGGCGTGTCGGCGATATTCATCGTCGTGACGAGACCCGGAAAATAGCCGGCGAATGTCGGCTCGCGCGGGTCGAGGTCATAGCCGACGAGCGCGCGGCCGCTGGACCGGAAGAATTCAGCCAGCAGCCGCGCGATCAGCGTTTTGCCGACCCGCGGGCGAGGTGAAGCGACGATGTAAAGCGGCGCCTGCTGCGGCATGCCGGCAATCGGTCCAGTTGCGACGATTCGAACGCCCGCCTGGATCATCTCACCTGCACGCAGGTGAGGGAAGAGACCGCTTACTGCGCGGTGCGGACCACCTGCACGCGCGGGCCGCCGGCCGCGGGCGCAGCGCCGCTGGCGACGATGTCGTTGAGCTTGATGCGATCGTATTCGCCCCAGACATTGCCGAGCCAGTGCCGGACATAGCCGCGCAGCACGAACGAGTAATTGGCCGCATCGCCCTTCGGGTTCTTGTTGGCGACGAAGGTGAGGAACGGAACCGACGCGAGCTCGACCTGCTCGTAGGCCATCTCGTTGAGTTTTGGGATGGTGATCTCGACGGCGTCCTTGAACCTCTTGAAATAGGCCGCGTGCGTCGGCTGGTCCCATTCGAAGAAGCTGGTGTTGTTGAAGTAGTTCTTGACCAGGAAATATTTGGCGTCGGTGGTGAAGGTCGAGGTGTCCTCGATTTCGTTGAGCGACGCGATCGAGGAGCCGAGAATGTGGAACACGGCGAAGTTAAGCTGGCCCTTCTTCACCGCTTCGAGGAAGCCGATGTCGCGCAGCGAGCGCAAGGTCGGCGACAACAGTCCGGCGCGCACGTCGATCACGGTGACGCTGGCGTCGGTGGTCGACAGCGTGTCGAAGATCCGCATCTGGTCCGGGACCGAGGTGACGTCGACGATGTCGCTGATGTCGGGATGAAAGCGCTTCAAGGTGCCTTTCGGCGATTCGGTGTCGAAGGCGCGCGTTGGCACGTGATGCGCCGTGAAATAATCGAGCAGCGTTCGGGCCACCGTCGTCTTGCCGACGCCGCCTTTGTCCGCGCCCACCACGACCACTGTTGGCTTAGCCATTGTCCTGATCCCCGCTGACCCCGTTCGCCTTGAGGCGTCGTCCGTCCGGCTCAGCAAATCCACCGGAAAACCGCGGCCAACCCAAACACTTCCCGCAAATCTTTCCGTTAACGGAGTCTTACACAGAGCCGGCTCTGTTTGGAAGCCTCCAGATGCGCCACGCGGCCGCGAACGCGCTGCGTAACGCCTATTTTCAAAGGGATATGGTTAATTGTGACCCGATTGCGACCAAGGCCTTTATAGTGGGCGCATGATCCTGTCCGAAAACCGGCATCCACTTTTCGGGATCATGCGCTAGCCGGTATGCGGGCCCCACGGGCCGGACGATGAGTCCGACGAGCCCGGAGAAGCGCCTTCACCCTCGCTCGATTCGTCCACCGCCGGGCCCCACGGACCGCTCGGCGGCGGTGGTTCGGTTCGATCCTCGTCCGCGTCGCTTTGCTGCGGCGGCAGCGCCAGCGGGCCGGGATCGTGGCCGCCGGCGAACTTGACCAGGGCCGCGACCCGGCTGTCGACGCTCGGATGGGTATCGAACAGCTCGCCAAATCCCTGGCGCGGGTTGTCGAGGCACATTTCCATTACCGCCGAGGTCGCGCCCGGCAATTCGCCGCGACCCTCGATCTTGCGCAGCGCCGAGATCATGGCGTCGGGATTTTTGGTGAGCTCGACGGAACCGGCATCGGCGAGGAATTCCCGCGAGCGCGACAGCGCCAGCCGAATGACGAACGACAGGAAATAAGCCACCGCAATGACCGCCACCGCGATCAGGATGGCGAAGGCCGCACCGCCGCCGCGGCGGTCATCGGAGCGGCTGCGAAAGCTGAAGCCGTTATAGAACCACAGGCGAAACACCAATTCGGCGAAGAACGACACGACGCCGGCGATGATGACGGCGACCACCATCATGCGCACGTCGCCGTTGCGGATGTGGGTCAGTTCGTGGCCGAGCACGGCTTCGATCTCGGCGTCGTTGAGCCGGTTGAGCAATCCGGTCGTGACCGTGATCGCATACTGCTTGTCGCTCATGCCGGTGGCGAAGGCATTGAGCGCGTCGCTCTCCATCACCTTGAGCTTGGGCATGGTGATGCCGCGCGAGATGCACAGATTCTCCAGAATATTGTAGAGCCGCGGCTCCTCGGCGCGCGTCACGTCCCGGCCGCCGGTCAGCGCGTCGATCATGTTTTGGTGGAAGTAATAGGCGATGACCACCCACAGCGCGGTGCCGATGGTCGCCCATGGCGCGGCGCGGAGAAAATCGGTCCACGCCAGCTGCATCAACACATCGCTGTCGGCATTGACCGAGAGCGCTTCCGCCACCAGCGCGCCGGCATAGACCATCAGGTAGATGAGGAAGAATAGCCCGATGAGCAGCGCGATCGAGCGCCGCCGATTCGACTGGATATGGCTATAGAGCCCGTATGCGGCCATCGCCAATTACCGCGGCTGCCCGACGGATCAGAACTTCACCTGCGGTGCGTCGGAGACGGCTTTGCGGTCGTCGCCGAGGTCGAAATAGTCCTTCTGCGCGAAGCCGAACGAGGCGGCGAACAGCGCGGCCGGGAAGCGCTGGATGCCGGTATTGTATTCCTGCACCGCGTTGTTGAAGAAGCGCCGTGACGCCGCGATCTTGTTCTCCAGGTCCGAAAGCTCGGCCTGCAATTGCTGGAAATTGGCGTTGGCCTTGAGGTCCGGATAGGCTTCCGAGAGCGCGAACAATTGCCGCAGCGCGCCTGAGAGCATGTTCTCGGCCGCCGCCTGCTGCGCGGGCCCCTGCGCCGATACGGCCGCGTTGCGCGCCTTGACGACTTCGTCCAGCGTGCCGCGCTCGTGGGCGGCGTAACCCTTTACCGTCTCGACCAGGTTGGGAACGAGGTCGTGCCGCTGCTTGAGCTGCACGTCGACGTCGGCAAAGGCCTGGTTGACCCGCTGCCGCATGGAGATCAGGCCGTTGTAGACCGAGATCGCCCACACAACGACAACGACGATCACCGCAAGCACAATTATGGTCGAGGACATGATGGGGCTCCTTGGGCACGCCTTGTTGGGGGACGTCTTGGCGGTGAGACCGGTTTTGCAGCCTTGATCAACAGCATAGCGGTTGCCGGGCTGCCGCGCAGCCGCCGATTAAGAGGGTTAACGGTGTCGTTAAGCTTAGCTTCGAATGGTCGTCGCGCCGCCTGTCCGGTCGTTGTAAATCCAAAGCGGACAAATAGGTACGCGCCATGCTCAAGCAATATGCCGGCTCGCTGTCGTCCGAGCATTCGGGCGCTGACATGGCCGCGCTCGCCTCGCCGCGAAGCGAGCCGCTGCCGCGGGACGATTTTGGCGAAATCGGCGAAGACTCAGGCGCGATGGCGCAGACCGTGCGCGATCAGCTGGCGCGCGAGGTTGCCGACATCGAAGCCGCCACCGCCGTGCTGCGCCGGGCCGAGCCGGCGCTGGAATCCTGGACCAAGGCGCCGGCCAATACCGGCGGCAAGCCGCGCCCGGTGTGGCTCCTCATCGGCGTGCTGTGGCTGTCGACGGCGCTTGTCACCGCCGGCGCCGTCGTCGCCATCGCTTCGCTCGCGGGCTAGCGGCTCGTCGGCTAAAGCGCCTCATCTATTATGACTTCGAGTTGGTTTTGCACGCGAGCGACGCTTGCATAGGTGTCATTGATGCCGAGAAATAGCGCGCCGGTCTTCGTTGCATCCGCGGAAAATACGCAATAGCGGCCGACCCCGAACACCATGGCCTTGTCGGGTTTCAATTCCGCTGTGCTGCCGCCGATCTTTGCGATCAAAGCACCCACCGCACAGGTGTCGATTAGCAGTCCATCGGCTCTGTCAGTCGTTGGATCTCCGTCCGCGGTGCATTGGGCGGCGGATTCGGGCTTCCACATCTGATCTTGCAGCGCCGGTCGCGCAGGCGGCTGCTGAACAGCCGCCGCCGCGTCCGCGGCAGCGGGTACCGCTGGTGGCGCGTCATGCGCTTGTTGAACGATCGCTGGCGGCGCGTCATGCGCTTGTTGAACGACCGCTGGCGGCGCGTCATGCGCTTGTTGAACGGCCGCTGGCGGCGCGTCATGCGGCTGTTGAACGACCGCTGGCGGCGCGTCATGCGCCTGCTGAACGACCGCTGGCGCAGCGAGTACGGCGGGTACAACGGGTGCAGCACGTACGGTGGGCACGGCCCGCACTTGCAACCGGTAAAGCTTTCCAGGTGTGAGATTATCGAGCGCCGGAGTCCAGAAACAACCTGTACGCTCCGGGACTTTTACCTTGTTTATTTCCCGCCACGTCGGGTTGCCCATGATTACTCTCCCTATCAACTCTTGTGAGCGGCTGGCTGTTGTGGCCGATGGGGCAGTCCATCGAGGCGCATTTTTACCGGACTGTCGGACTTGGCCAGGTCGGAATTGCTCAGATAATCGGGAACAAGATCGCTTCGGCGCAGCAACACCAGCCACGTCTTCTTGCTCTCGTCGGGCCGAACAATCGCTTGCACTTCCGCACCGTGGAGTGTGATCGGCTTATCGCCTTTCCAGACGTTGACCATCGATCCCTCATTGAATGTCATCCAATCCGGTTCATCACTCAGCGCGACTGGAATCAAATCGTCACTCAGGTCCGGCCAAGATGCGAGATTTGTCGGCACGATAGCATCGCCGGGCTTTATTGGCTTCTTGACATATTTGCCGACGAGCTCGAGTTGCAGGCGATCAAGACGAAGGCGGCCCGCCAGTGACAAGTTGGGGGGCTTGGTGAACAGCATGTTCGCGACTCTCGTATTGGCGCCGAGATATCGCACGGCCAGGAAATTGTACCGATCGTTCGACGGAATCGCCCAAATCGCGATGGCGATCATCGCTGCCACGTAGATAAATGCCAGAGCACGTTCTGTTCTGATCACCGTGAGTCTCTCGATAGATGCGTGCCTGAGCTTTCCACCCGGTGCATAACCTCCGTCCAGTCTTTTTGTCGGGATCAAGTCATTGTTGCTTGGGATACCGATACGAGAAGTTCCGCGCCTGGCCGAACGTGGTGAGCCGGTCGAAATTCTCCCAAATGTAACGCTCGTCTTCGACGTCGGCCGGAAGCTGCAGGTGCATCGCGCTCAACAGATCGAGGCGGAAGGTGTCGAACGAAGTCATCGCCACGTCGGCGAATGAGCGATATTGCTCGGCGGCGGCGCGGTACCACATGTAAGCCAAAGTCGGACCGCCGATCGAAGCGGCCAGAAAGCCGAAGCGGCTCGGATCGACCACGGCGAAAACGATGCTCCAAAAGGCCGCCGAAACAAGCGTCAACCAACAACAGGCGACCAGGAAATCGAGCTGTGTTTTCGATTCCTGCAGCGTTGCACCTGTCTTGTTTCCGTCGGGAACGATTTGCTGCAGGTTCGACCAGACAATCTCGAAATTGCAATGGTAGCGACGCATGACGTAGCCTTGAATGGTATTGGCGATATTGCCCATGCGTGTGGGTGCTTCCTCTTGTATTCCGAAGTTCGAATTCAATTCGTTGCGTAACCGGGCATAACGCCCCCGCGCGCGGTCGTCGGCATATTGGACTAGTGAAACCAGTCGCCGATGATGTTTGTCGAGTATCGGACTGATGTCCATATTGCAGGTCTCGAGCGCGCGCGCGATCGAATTCGCGGCACGCTCCAGCACTTCGGCTGATACGAGGCCACCCTGGGATCGGCTGGTCTCGAGGTCCGTCAGGTCATTGTCGATGGCGGTATTAGCAGCGCCTGCCTGCCAAGCTACGGCCGGATGAATTTGGTGTCCTGTTTTCCAGGCATCGCCGATTTTTTTATCCCAGTTCGGTGAATCGGCGAGGTCTGCCATATCCATCGCCGCCTCATTTAGTCTTGCAACGAGCGCCTCTCGCCGCCGCATTTGTGAGGAGATGAAGAAACTGCGAAGCCAATCGCCCCATCGTCCCTCCAGTGTGCGCCTGAGAAACATGTTGATCGATGCAAGCACATAAGCGGCGAGCACGATGGCAACGATTATGCTTGTCGTGACAAATGTCCCGCCGACGGCGGAGGCCGGCAGGATGTTGGCGTCCGCCCATGTGTGCCAGGCGCCGTACAGGAAGTAGGCCAAAAAGCCGTTGAGAAACGTGCAAGCCAGCATCGGACAGAAGCTTCCGATGATGAAATATTTCGAGAAATAATTCTGAAGCTGTGTCAGGAATGTGGACAACATCGCGCAAACTGCGGCTACGGAACGTAAGCACCGCATCCTGTGAAGATACAAGTATGGGGATCAAGCGGATTGACCGGGTTGGGAGGGTAGTAGTGGTACCACAGTCGCGGTACTACGGTCGGCGGTCGGTTCGGTCTTTGACAACGCACGCCTTTCGATGGGGCCATATAGGGATCCGCGAACTGCTCGCCTGCTGAGAAAAGCTCAGCTGATCCGCCGACTTCATAGACCAGAGCAATCGTCTCTCCCAACCGGACAATCGCTTGACGATGTTCGGTGTCGGAATGGCCTTCCAGTCTCCGCAGTCGCTGGCCCGCGAGATGGCCAAGGAGCACTAGCCCGCGACTTTGCGCATCTTTCATCTGGTCGAAGTGCACCAATCGGAAATCGTCCACGTCATAAGCGATGACGAGGCCTGAGCGTCCGCGCTCGATCATGTCCGGAAAGGCGTCGTTGATGGAGGTGCCGCTGGGCAGCACAGGCAATACGAATCTCATGACGCTGTTGCCTCCCCAAAGGCGTGGCGTTTCAACGCGAGGCGGTCAGAGTCCGCGTGCCTCGGCCTCAAAATACAACTATAGCGTACTTCCGAGCGCTTTGAAACTGGTTTCGCGACGGCTCAAAACGGGGATGCATGCGGAGCGGTTTGATTAATAAGCGTTGCGATATCCCGCGGGCGACAGCACCGTGCGCAAGATGATCTGCAGATCGAGCCAGAGCGACCAGTTGTCGATATAGAACAGGTCGTGCTCGAGGCGCCGGCGCATCTTCTCGTCGGTATCGATCTCGCCGCGACAGCCGTGGATTTGCGCCCAGCCGGTGATGCCCGGCTTGACGTTGTGGCGGCGCGCATAGAGCGAGATGCGCTGCTGATATTCGTCGTCGTGGGTCAGCGCGTGCGGCCGCGGGCCGACCAGCGACATGTCGCCGGTGAGCACGTTGAAGAGCTGCGGAATCTCGTCGATGTTCCAGCGCCGCAGGAAGCGGCCGAGCCGGGTCAATCGTGGATCGTTGCGGGTGGCCTGCGCGATCACCGGGCCGTCGTCGAGCGTGCGCATGGTGCGAAATTTGATGATGCGGAACGGCTGCTGATTGAAGCCGTAGCGGCGCTGCACGAAGAAAACCGGCCCCGGGCTGTCGAGCCAGACCAGCGCGGCGACGGCGAGGAGCACTGGCGTGAGCGCAATGAGCGCGACGGCCGCGGCAATCAGGTCGAACAGCCGCTTGCGGGCGATCTCGGTGCGCGTCAGCGGCCGGCGCGTCAGCTGCAGGCTGGTCACCGGGCCGAGCTTCGAGAGCTTGACCTCTTCGAACTTGTGCAGGATCTGCTCGGGGCCGATATGGATCTCGACCGGCAGCGTCATGAAGGTCTCGGCGCAGCGTTCGATGGTCTCGGTTTGCGACCACGGCAGCAACAGGAAGATGGCGTCGGGCTCGAGGCTGCGCACGCTGGCGACGGCCTCGGCGAAATCGCGGTCGAGCACGCCGTGGCGCGCCTCGGCGCTGGCCGTGGCGGCAACGGGGGTGAGGAAGCGGCAGCCGACGATGTTGATGCCGTGGGTCCACGGCTCATAGCGGTTGACGAAGCCGTTGACGTTGGCGCCGGTGCCGATCAGGAAAATGCGCTGCGCCGAGATCAGCCCGGCGGCCCGCGCGCGCGCGGTGACCTGCACGATGAAGAAGCGCAGGCCGACCAGGCCGCCAAGAGTGGCGACATAGAACAGCACGATCCAGGCGCGCGAATATTCGACGCTGGTCTGCGCCAGGAAGCCGACCATCAACAGGCAGATCACCGTGACGTTCCACACCTGGATGGTGCGGCCGCCATGGGGCTTGAAGGTGCAAAAGTTCGGCAGCCGGTATTCGCCGCGATACATGTTGGAGACGGCGAAGATGCTGGCCGCCAGGGCGCCGACCTGGAGGAACAGGCCGATATTGCCGGGCTTGCCGTAGGCTAAGAGGTGATAGGCGATGCCGGTCAGGCAAGCCATGGCGACGATGAAGGCGATGTCGGTGAGGAAAATCGCGGCGGCAAAGGTGCCGCGCAACGCCACCGCGCGCGCGCGCAGGTACCGGCCGGTCTGCGGCCGGGATGCCAGCGTGTAGCTCGGGTGCGTGTTCATTGCCTCTGTCGCGGTCTTGGTCGCGGTCTTGCCGATGAATCCCGACGGTGCCCCGAATTGAGACAACGGCGGCGGTCACACGGCTTTCTCGCCAGAACCATGCCAACGGAGGAATGCGCGCATCGGCGGGCAAAAATTGACGCCGAGCGCAATGTTAAGATTAATGCCGCCGTCAGTGGCGTGCCGTGGGAGGAAGACCGTGCAAGGCAAGATCGCGCTCGAAGAGCATTTCGCTATTCCCGAAACGCTGGAGGATTCCCACGGCTACTTTCCCGAGCGCGTCTGGCAGGAGGTCAAGCACCGGGTCATGGACATCCAGGAGCGGCGCATCGCCGAGATGGACCGGCACGGCATCGAGATGATGCTGTTGTCGCTCAACGCGCCGGCGGTGCAGGCCATTCCCGATCCGGCACAGGCCACCGCCATCGCGCGCCGGTCGAACGACTATCTCGCCGAGCAGGTGCACAAGCGGCCGAAACGCTTCCAGGGCTTGGCGGCGCTCGCCATGCAGGATCCGGACGGCGCGACGCGCGAGCTGGAGCGCTGCGTGAAAGAGCTCGGCTTCCGCGGCGCGCTGGTCAACGGCTTCTCGCAAGTCGGCAATGCCGAGACCACGGCTTACTACGACCTGCCGCAATACCGGCCGTTCTGGGCGATGGCGGAAAAGCTCGAGGTGCCGTTCTATCTGCATCCGCGCAATCCGCTGCCGCGCGATGCGAAAATCTATGAAGGCCATCCGTGGCTGCTCGGCCCGATCTGGGCGTTCGGCCACGAGACCGCGGTGCATGCGCTGCGCCTGATGGCCTCAGGACTGTTCGACGCCCATCCGCGGCTGCAAATCATCCTCGGCCATATGGGCGAGAACCTGCCGTTCGCGATGTGGCGAGTCGACAATGCCAATGCGTGGATCGAGAACCGGCACAGCTGGCCGGCAAAGAAGCGGCTGAGCGATTACTTCCGCGAAAATTTCTATGTCACCACGTCGGGCAATTTCCATACGCCCGCGCTCTACAACACCATGCTCGAAATCGGCGCCGACCGCATCATGTTCTCGACCGACTGGCCGTTCGAGAACATCGACCATGCCGCGGTGTGGTTCGATGCGTGTCCGATCAGCGAAAACGATCGGCTCAAGATCGGGCGCGAGAATGCGCGGCGGCTGTTCCGATTGGGAAACTAGCACCCAACAGCACGCGCGTTGGCCAACCCTGAGCGGCGTAAGAATGCTACAATCCCTCTCACAACCTGACGCATGTCATGCCGACGAGCGATGCAATTTTCCCATCGTTGGAGCGAATGCAGCGAACGTTAGCTGTAGATATTTCCTATACGATATCTCGCATGAAGGTTCTCGAGCGGCTTCCGGGCAACCCGATCAGCATTAATTATCGATGGGTGGATGAAACGGCTGTTGCTTTGATGTCTCGATTGCCGTCCTTCTCTCGCGTCGTCGGTCTGCGTGCGGGACACGAGCAGCACATTGAAGGACTCGTACGCTGGTATCGCGAGCATGGCATCAAGCCAACGTTTGAGATGGTTCCGGGACACTACGCCGCGAGCCTGGGGCGCGAGTTAACGCGCCTCGGGTTTTTCCAGTCCGGGTTTCACGTTTCCCTAATCGGCGCGCCGACGAGAGCTGATCGTGCCGGCGATCCGGTCGCTATCGATCAAGTCACCACAGCCGACACTATGGAAGACTATCTCGACGCTTACGTGGCTGGTTGGGGAATTGCCGAAAAGGATCAGGCCCAGTTCAGGGCCAACGTCCGGCCTTGGCTGGACCAAGCGGGATGGTCGCTCTACGTCGGCCGATTAAACAGTCAACCCGCAGCAGCGGCAACGCTCTTTGTCCAGGATGGTGTCGGCTATCTTGCGGATGCGACGACCAGCCCGGTATTCCGTCGGCGGGGCTTGCAATCGGCCCTGCTTCGGCGACGAATATCCGACGCCGCCGCGGCAGGCGTGGATATCGTCTTTAGCGGCGCCGCTCCGTTCTCGACAAGTCACCGTAATATGGAGCGCATCGGAATGCGCGTGCAATTTGTACGGTCACTTTGGACGCCTATTTGAGCGAAGGACGCGCTCGATAAGTCCAATTTATCATCAGCACGCGGCCTGACTCGCTTCCCGAAGCTTCACCGCGCCTTCCAGATCCACCGAGACCAGCTGCGACATGCCGCGACGCGGCTCAAGCAACGCCGCCGCTCCGGCAGGCGGCAAGAAAGAACGCGACGCTGCTGGCAACGTCCGGCTCGATCTCCGCGCGCAGGTCTTTGAGCTTCTCGCCGAACAAGGCGCGCACGACAATAGGCCACACAACCAAATCGATGAAAAATCTCGCTGTCGTCGCCGCTCGTTCCGGCGCGAATGCCGGCAAGGCGCCGAGCGCGTCGGATTGGGCGGCTTCGGCCAGGAGCTTGCCCACAACCTCTTCGCTGCGCCGGCGCGCCGCGAGATGGACATTGATCGCCAGATCGGGAAGCCAACGGGCTTCGGAAATTCCGAGCCGCATGACGGCGACGATATCGCCGGCCAAAACCCAATGCATGAGGGCGGCGCCCAGCTTGGCGAGACGCTCATCGAGGGTTGATCCGGCGGGCACGTGGCCTTCGAACCGCGCCGCGGTGGCGGCAACGTTGCTCATCACGACGGCCGCGAACAGCGCCTCCTTGCCGGGAAAGCGCGCGTAGATGGTCGGTTTTCCGGCGCGGGCGACGCTGGCAATCTCGTCGATGCTGGCGCCGGCAAGGCCGCGTTGCAGAAACACGCGGCGGGCGGCGTCCAGGATGCGCGCATCGACTTCGCCGGCGCGCTCACGCGGCGGCCGGCCGACGCGCCCCGCTGTTCGCCTTTTCGCCCCCGGACCTGTGGCCATGGCGCACCTTCACATTCTTGCGATCACGTCCCTGCATCGCTGCCGGAAGAGAAAAAAGCCGCAGCGGTTTTAGGGGTTTAGCGCATCCGCCGCCCGAAGTAAATAAACGGAACGGTACCGTTTCATATGTGTTGACGCGACGGGCGGTCGGACAATATAAAATGAAACGGTATCGTTCTATTATTCCGATAGTGGAACCCCGCCGTTGCGCCGGAAATCGGAAGGAACTCGACTATGCCATGGGAACCGGAAGGCGGTGACCACGCCGAGCAGCTGCTGCAAGAGCGTCCTGACGACGAGCAAGTCACCCGCACCGGGCCGCGCCGGAGCGCAAGCGATGATCGGCAAGTCGTGACTGCACAAGTCGTGACTGCGGACGCAGTCCGCGCGCGGGAGCCGGCGCCGCAGGACCGTCCGGCCGACGAACGCCCGGTCGTCGATTCACCGCCGCTGCACGACGATCGGCATCCGGACCAAGACGACGAGCGCGCTGATGAGACGCGAGCAGGGTTTTGGCGACGGCATCCGTTCGCGGTTGCGCTCGGGCTGCTTGTGCTCATTCCCGTGGTAGCAGGCGTCTATCTGTACTGGGACAACGCCCGGCATTTCGAATCGACGGACGATTCGTTCATCGCGGCGCGGCAGTTTGCCATCCAGCCAAAGGTGTCGGGCTACATCACCGCGGTGCCGGTGACCGATAACCAGCATGTCGCCACAGGCGACGTCCTCGCCCGCATCGACGATCGCGATTATCGCGTCGCGCTCGAACAGGCGCAGGCGCAACAGGCTCACGATCAAGCAGTTCTCGAACAAGCGAAGACAAATCTCGGCCGCTTTCAATACCTCGTGCAACGCCAGGCGGTCTCCCAACAACAGCTTGACGACCAGAACTACCTCGTCGAGCAAGACCAGGCCACGGTCGCGCTCGATCAGGCTAAGGTGGACGCGGCTCAGCTCAACCTGTCCTACACAACGGTGACCGCGGCCCAAGCCGGGCGCGTCGTCAGCCTGAGCGCGGCGATCGGCCAATTCGCGCAGGCCGGCACCACGCTGACCATGTTCGTGCCCGACGAAATCTGGGTCGCGGCGAACTTCAAGGAGACGCAGCTTGACGCGATGCGGCCCGGCCAGCCGGTGACGCTGACGATCGACGCCTATCCGGACCGCACTATTCGCGGCCACGTTGCCAGCGTCCAATCGGGGTCGGGCCCGGCGTTTTCGCTGCTGCCGCCGGAGAACGCCACCGGCAATTGGGTCAAGATCGTGCAGCGCGTGCCGGTCAAGATCGTCATGGACGACCCGCCGGCCGACGTGGCGCTCGGCCCCGGCATGTCGGTCGAGACCATCGTGCGGGTGAATGCGCGCCCGTCGCTCGATGAGCGGCTGCGGAGGTGGCTATGAGCGGCGCCGCGACCGGAGCGCTCGGTCGCGCTGCGGCAAGCAGCGCCGCCGTCAATCCGTGGCTGATTGCCGTTTTGGTCGCGTTCGCTTCCTTCATGGAGAACCTCGACACCACCATCGCCAACGTGGCGCTGCCCTACATCGCCGGCGGCATGGGGGTGAGCGAGGACGAAGCGTCCTGGGTGATCACCACCTATCTGGTTGCCAACGCGGTCAGCCTGACGGCGAGCAGCTTTCTCGCGCCGCGACTGGGCCGCAAGTCGTTCTTTCTAATCTGCTTAGGCCTGTTCACCGTAAGCTCGGTGCTGTGCGGATTCGCGCCCAACCTGCAGGCGTTGCTGCTGTTCCGCATCCTGCAAGGGCTCGCCGGCGGCGGCATGGTGCCGGTCTCGCAATCGATTCTGGCAGATACGTTCCCGCCGGAAAAGCGTGGCCAGGCTTTCGCGCTGTTCGGCATCGCCGTCGTCGTGGCGCCGGTGGTCGGCCCGACGCTCGGCGGCTGGATTTCCGACAACTGGTCCTGGCAATGGTGCTTTGAAGTCAACGGCCCGGTCGGCCTCCTCGCATTGGTGCTGATCGCCGTCACGCTGCAAGAATCTCCGAGCGCGGTGGCGGAGCGCAGGCGGCTCAAGCGGCAAGGCGCCGGATTCGATCTCACCGGTTTCGTGCTGGTCGCGACCTTTCTCGGCGCGCTCGAACTCGCGCTTGACCGCGGGCTGGAGGACGACTGGTTCGGCTCAAACTTCATTGTCACGGTCGTGACCGTCTGCGCGCTCGCCTTCGTGTTGATGATTCCGTGGGAGCTCAGCCGTCGCGACCCGATCATCGACGTTCGCATGGTCGCGACCCGCCAGTTCGGCGCCTGCTTCCTGGTGATGGCGGCGACCGGCGCCATCCTGCTGGCCACCACCAACTACCTGCCCCAGCTGGTGCAGCAGGAATACGGCTACACGGCGACGTGGGCCGGCCTCGTGCTCTCGCCGGGTGGTCTTGTGCTGGCGCTGATGATGCCGGTCGCGGGACGGCTCTCTGGAAAAGTGCAGCCGCGCATCCTCATTGCGATCGGCGCAGCAATCTGCGCGCTGGCGATGTTCGACATGACCAGGATCGACGGCGAAACCGACTTCCGGTTTTTTGCGGTTTCCCGCATGCTGCTGAGCATTGGCCTGCCGTTCATCTTCATCCCGATCCTCACGGCTTCATTCGCCGGAATCCCGCACAACAAGACCGACATGGCCTCGGCCTTGATCAACGTCGCGCGCAACACCGGGGGCTCGATCGGCATTTCGCTCGCCAACAACGTGCTGGCACACCGCGAGCAGTTCCATCAGAGCCGGCTGGTCGAGCTGGTCAACCCGTCGACCGTTCAATATCGCAATACGCTCAACCAGGTGACCGACTATTTTGCGGCGCAGGGCGGCTCGCTGGCGCACGCGCAGCAACAGGCCTTCGCCTGGATCGCCCAGCAGGTGCAAACGCAAGCGGCCTTTCTCGCCTACATCGACGTCTTCTGGACGCTGATGTTGGTCTCCGCCGCTGCCGTGCCGCTGGCGCTGATCCTGCGCAAGGTGAAGCTTGGCGGCCCGGCTCCGGTCGCGCACTGATTTCGATAGGAGGATACCATGAGCGAAATTGACGCGCCTCTCCTGATCCCGCAAGAGCAAGTGCTGTTTCACGAGCTGAACCATCGGATCAACAACGAATTCGCCGCCGCCATCGGCGTCGCGACCGTTGCGGCTGCGCGTTCCGGCAATGACGAGGTCAAAGCCGCCTTGACCGGCGTTGCAGAGCTCCTGCATCGCTATGCGGATGTCCATCGGTTGCTGCAGATGCCGGACCATGACACGCTGGTCGACGCCGCCGCGTATCTCCGTCAGCTCTGCCTTTCCATCAGTCGCTCCCGGCTGGATGCTAGCGAGATCAGCCTCGTCCTTTCCGCCCAGTCGCTGTGGCTGCAAGCCGAACGTTGCTGGCGCTTGGGAATGATCGTCCACGAGCTTATATCCAACGCGGCGCGCCACGCCTTCGCGAACCGCGGCGGAGCCATTCGCGTCGCGGTTTGGCAAGACGGGGCGTTCGTGAAATGCAGCGTGCAGGACAGCGGATCGGTGACGACCAGTATTGAGCCGGGGCACGGACTTAAAATCGTCAACAGCCTGACCCGCGCTCTTGGCGGGCGTCTCAGGCAGACATTTGGCGTGCAGGGATCGAAGTCGCTTCTGGTTTTCCCCCGCGACAGCGAGCCCGTGGTCAGTGTCGAAAAGCCGGAGCACGACGCGCAGGCTTTTGGCGAAGAGGGCCGAGCCTGGCGCCGGGAATCGAGCCCTTGGTCATGTGAGCGTCAGACATTGGCACAGCGCATCGAAGATTATGCATTGATCGGCGACTGCAGGACGGCGGCCCTGGTCGGCCGCGACGGATCGATCGATTGGCTGTGCTGGCCGCGCTTCGATTCGTCGGCCTGCTTTGCCGCGCTTCTCGGCACGGCCGAACACGGCCGGTGGCTGATTGCGCCGGCGGCGCCGCCGCTCGCGGTCCGGCGCCGTTATCGCCCCGGCACGCTCGTCCTCGAAACCGAATTCCAGACCGAGACCGGTGTCGCCGCGGTTGTCGACTTCATGCCGCCGGGCGACGGCGCCCATCTCGTGCGCATCGTCATGGGCCGGTCGGGAAGGGTCGATTTTCGCACCGAGTTCGTGGTCCGCTTCAATTACGGCTCGACGGTGCCGTGGGTGAATCGACTCGATGACGGTGCGATCAATGCCATCGCGGGACCCGAGCGACTATTGCTGCGCACGCCGATCGCGCTCTACGGCGAGGATCTGAGAACGCTCGGCGAATTTTCGGTGGCTGCCGGAGACTCCATTCCCTTCGTCCTGTCCTACGGACTCTCGTTTCAGGGGCCGCCGCCGGCGATCGATCCATTGCGGATGCTGGACGACGCCGAGCGGGGCTGGCGCGCGTGGAGCGATCGGTGTCCGGACGTCGGCCCATGGACCGAAGCGGTCAAACGTTCGCTCATGACGCTGAAGGCTTTGACCTACGCGCCGAGCGGCGGAATTGTTGCCGCTGCCACGACGTCGCTGCCCGAGCGGCTGGGCGGCGTGAGGAACTGGGACTACCGCTATTGCTGGCTGCGCGACGCGACATTCACGCTGCAGGCCTTCATGCATCTTGGCTATTACGATGAGGCCAGAGCCTGGCGCGACTGGATCATGCGCGCTGTCGCCGGCAGCCCCGATCAAATTCAAATCATGTATGGCGTGGGCGGCGAGCGCTGGCTGCCCGAACTGATCGTGCCGTGGCTTCCGGGCTATGAGAACGCGTCCCCGGTACGGATCGGCAATGCGGCCCACGGGCAACTGCAGATCGATGTCTTCGGCGAGGTCATCGATGCATTCGCGCAAGCGCGCAAGGCAGGGATGGAAATCAGCGAGCGCGGCCGGGCTCTGCGACCGCTGGTGATGGACTATCTGGCCAAGGCTTGGCGCGAGCCGGACGAAGGCATATGGGAGGTGCGCGGCGGGCCACAGCACTTTGTTCATTCGAAGGTCATGGCTTGGGTCGCCTTTGATCGCGCGGCCGATGGCTTCGCCGCCGAAGGGTCGAACGAAGAGGCGCGGCGCTGGCGCGCGGTTGCCGATGACGTGCATGCGGAAATCTGCGAGCGCGGCTTTGATCGCGACCTCGACAGCTTCGTGCAGGTCTACGGCTCCAAACAGCTCGACGCCAGCCTGCTGTTGCTTCCGCTCGTGGGGTTTCTGCCGGCGACCGATCCGCGGATCCACGGAACGCTTCGCGCCATCGAGGACAAGTTGCTGATCGACGGTGAATTCGTCCTGCGCTACGAAACCGACGATGTCGCGGACGGCTTGCCGGCCGGCGAAGGAGCATTTCTGGCCTGCAGCTTTTGGCTTGTCGACAATTACGTGCTGCAAGGCCGCGACGCGGAAGCACGGCGGCTTTTCGATCGCTTGCTCTCGCGCTGCAACGACGTCGGCCTGCTCGGCGAAGAGTTCGATCCCTCGACTGGCCGCATGCTGGGCAACTTTCCGCAAGCCTACAGCCACGTCGGCGTGATCAACAGCGCGCTTAATTTGAGTCGCGAGCTCGGTCCCGCCGAAGATCGCGCCGAGGCGCCTGCGGTAACGTAGCGGCCGCCAAAAATGCGTCCGACGGATAGGCCGTCACCACTTATGCCCCGCTGTAAGCATATAACAGCCGAACATCGTGAGTACCGGAATGGCGTGAAGTTTCCATCCGGTCACGCCGAGATGATTGCAGACCAGACCAACAGCAAGGCCTATGCAAACCGCACCGATAGCGCGGCTCTTGCTGGCGCCGGCGACGTAGTTTTTGATGAGAGCTGTCGATTTCTTCCACATCCGACTGAAGCATAAACCGTCAAGCAGCGCGCTGGAATAGCGGGTGAATGTCAGCTTTGCCGCGAAGGCCTATATAATGTCGGGAATGAACGAAGCCTCCTTCAACGCATTGGCGGCGTGGCTGACGCAAGCGGGCCTTGCCGGCACCTCCGAAACCGACATCGTGTCCGGATTCTGCGACCGTTGCGTTGCGGCGGGACTGCCGCTGGGTCGCGCCCAGTTGTTCATCGACACGCTCCATCCGATCCATGAAGGGCGCCTGTTCCGCTGGGGACTTGGTCCCAACGAACCTCCTCTGCTGGAATACGGCCGCACCAGCCCGGCCGCGCTCGCTGCATCCGGCGCCGATCCCAAGGATGTCGAGGCCGCCGAGCGGTGGCGGCGCAGTCCGTTCTACCAGATGCTGCAAACCGGCCAGTCGCTGCTGCGCCGCCGGGTCACTACCGCGACCGTGGACGAATTCTCGGTGCTGCCGGACCTGCTCGCGGCGGGCATGACAGACTACATCGGGATGATCACCCGCTTTGCCGCCGAAAGCGTCATCGGCGAGATGGATGGTCTTTACTCGTCATGGTCGACGAGGGCGCCCGAGGGATTCAGCGAGGGCCAGGTTGCGGCGCTCGAGCGCATCGCGCCCTACCTCGCGCTCGCCATCAAATCGGTATCGCTCGCGCGCATGACCGCAACGCTGATGGAAACCTATCTCGGCCGCGACGCCGGCCAGCGCGTGCTCGGCGGCCGCATTATGCGCGGCATTGCCGAGCATATCGACGCCGTCGTCTGGTTCAGCGATTTGCGCGGCTTCACCCAGATCACCGACACCGAGCCGAAACAGGCTATTCCCTTGCTCAACGATTATTCCGACGCGATCTTCCTGGCGATCCACCAGCATGGCGGCGACGTTCTCAAGCTGATCGGCGACGGCACGCTTGCGATCTTTACCGCCGAAGACCGCCTGCACGCCTGCAGCGCGGCCTTGTCCGCGGCGATCGACGCGCGCCAGGGCATCGCCGAATTGAAAAAGCGGCGGGCGGCAGCCGGCCAGCCGGTCACCGACATGTATCTCGGCTTGCATGTCGGCAAGCTCTTCTACGGCAATGTCGGAAGCCGCGAACGCCTGGACTTCACCGTCATCGGCCCGGCCGTCAACGAGGCAAGCCGGATCGCGGCGATGTGCCGTTCGCTCGATCAGCCCGTTCTGATGTCGGCGGCATTCGCCGATGTCGGCGACATCAAGCGCCGCCTGGTTTCGGTCGGCCGCTATGCGCTGCGCGGCGTCGCGCATCCGCAGGAGCTGTTTACGCTGGATCCTGATGCGTGAGCACGCCGCGGCCGATACATCGCCGACCACGAATGCCCGCACAGGCGCGGTTTGTCAGCTACTGCAAGCTTCGAGCGACGATCTGTTCAGTTGTGCGGTAGCCACTCGCGATGGTTAGGCTTAAAGACCGCTGCTTTTAGGCTTGCATTTCGACTCAAAAATTTGTTTTCGCTCCCCGATTGCATGTTGTATACTAAAAATTGTATATCGATAGTGGCGCAATCGAATGATACCTACCGAAGTGCTTTTCCGACTAGTTCCCGATCGCGATCCGGAAGATGACTACCCGCGCGATCCGCGACTCTTCGACTTCGACCCGAATAGTCCAGCTCGTCGTATCGGAGTATGGGCCGCGTATCTCCGCTACCGGATTTACCGAGATATGGCTGAGAATCGTCTCTTACGTGAGTTGGTTGAGACGTCGGGCTTTTTAGCCACAGGTATCTTCCACGTTCCGAGCGTGCGCGATGCGGGCGACTATCCCGGTTTCGATGTTGTGAGCGGCTACCAGTTCGGTGCTGTACTTCTTCGTGGAGTACTTAGCCCTAGAATAGAGGGCGAGTTCTACATTTCGCTCGAATCTGGGCGTTCTCGCGTACCGTTACTGCAAACACTTGCCAGCTTTAGTCCGCATATTGCCGGTCAGGATGGCTATGTGGCAGCCGTCTTCGAAAACGATGACGGAGAAGATTGTGGCATAACGGCAGCCCACGTTGTCGCCAACTACGGGCGCGGCCAGCGCGTACCTATTCTGTGTTCAGATTGCGGTGGTTTTGCACGACTGAAAAGGAAAGCGCCCGGCTTGATTGATGCCGCCGTCGTGGAATTTCCCTGTGGTGGTCCGGGGCGAGCTCTGGGTTTGAATGCCCCGCTCGTACGTTCCGCCATTGAGGGTGAGACCATCGATGCGCATTTTGGTGACACGGGCAAAAAGCGCTGCACAGTAATGTTGTCATTGCAATCCGCCTCCCAGATCAAATCCGCTGCAACGCCCAAGCATTTTCTGATCGATATTCACGGTTATCCAGGCGACAGCGGCTCGCTTATTTCGGAGGAAGGCGGCAAACCAAAAGAACGCGATTTGATCGGCATGTATCTTGGTGAAACTGACTGTGAGAACGAAAACCACAGCTACGTCACCTACGGATACGCACTCGATCTCAAGCAAGCTGCCGACCTCCTGGGTGCGTCGAACCTGCAAGGGGACTTCAATGTCTAATTTTCAGATCACGATTATTCCAGCCCAGGACACTGGTGAAGGAAGCCAAACTGAAAAAGAACGCTTCGGCGTTCGTCAGCAGGGGCGCGGAGCGGGAAAGATAATTGAGGGGATCGAAGACTTAGGTGGCGTGTGGGACCAGGTGATCCAAAAGCTAACTGCGCTTGCATCGCAATCGCAAACAGCCACTGCACCCTCGCAGTACGAGCTGAGTTCCATCGAGTTTAATATTGGCATTGAGGCAGGTCTCAGTATTGGTCTTGTAACTAAGGCCGATGCGTCTGTCGCAATTGTTTTTAAAAAGAAAGACGCGGGGGGATCGACGCCGCCGGCGTGATCAATCACAGGCCCCGGTTTAAGCGTTCTCTTCGTGGTCGAGGCTAGCTCGCCTCGCGCAGCTTCACCGCGCCTTCCAGATCCACCGAGGCCAGCTGCGACACGCCGCGCTCGGCCATGGTGACGCCGTAGAGCCGGTTCATGCGCGCCATGGTGATCGGATTGTGGGTGATGATGATGAAGCGGGTGTCGGTCGAGCGCGTCGTTTCATCCAAGAGGTCGCAGAAGCGCTCGACATTGTAGTCGTCGAGTGGCGAGTCGACCTCGTCGCGATCTTGCTCGACGCCTGTCCGATCAGCGGGAACGACCGGCTGAAGATCGGACGAACCAACGCGACCCGGTTGTTCAAGCTGCAGACGTGATCTCGGCGCCGTCGATGGCGTAGCGCGCGTTACGAAAATCGCGGATGCGGATGAGCCGGTCGGAAGCCCAGTCCAACAGCACGAAGTAGGTTGGCGCTGCCGAGGCATCGCCGGGATCGTGTACCAGAATCGCCGGTCGTCGGTCGACGAATCCCGGAACCAGCAGCCAATCGTGCACCAGCGCGTAATTGCTGAAATATCTGCCGACCTCGCTCCTGCCATTCAGACGGGTCTTGTTGACCAGCTCGAGCCGCACTTCGTCGGCGAGCATGTTGCGGATCGCGTCGAAATCGCGGGCGTTGAAGCGGTCGACATAGGCGGCCAGCAATGAGCGCTCAGACTCGGTCAAGACCGGCGGCGGACGATCGTCGGGCTCCTGTGCCAGCTCGCGCAGCCGCGTCCGCCCGCGATTGAGCGCGGCCTTGACCGCCGGAATGCTGCTGTCGATCACCTCGCCGATCTCCTGCAATGAGTAGCCAAGGACGTCCATGAGAATGACGCAGCTGCGCTGCGTGACGGGCAGTCGCATGAACGCATGAAGGCTCGAAGCGGCGACTTGACGATTGTCGGCGACGTTTGTGGGGTCAACGAGCATGTCCGGGTCCTCGTCGGAGCGGGCGCGATCCGCCCGGGCGCGGCGGCGCAGGAAGTCCAAAGCCGCATTGTGGGCGATGCGAAACAACCAGCCTTCCGGATGTACCATCGACCCCATGGCGGGCAAGGCCTCGACTGCCTTGATCAGCGCTTCTTGCACCACGTCCTCGCCATCGATGACCGAGCCGGTCATGCGCGCGCAGTAGCGGTGCAGCTTCGGCCGCAATTCGCCGAGCAATCGATCGAACGCCGCGCGCGTCTCACTCAAGTCTGAATTCACTCGCCGACCATCCGATAATGACCGACGATGGTAGCATCGCCGGATTGTGGGAGCTCAATGCAACGCTCTTCGATGCCGCTTTGGAAGGCCCGAAAAGCCTCCAGCGAGGTGATGGGATGGTTGCCGTCCATGCTCTCGACCGTGGCGAAATGGACAAAGGTGCCGTCGTCGAGCCGCAATACCACGTAGCGCGCGTGGGCCGGCGATTTGGCCTTGAGTTCCTCGAACACCCGCTCGATCAGGCGCGCGTTGTCCTGCACGTGCTCCGGCTTGATCTTGTAGCGCACCAAAGTCCGTTTCATCCGACTGCTCCTTTGATCCTTGCCCATATGCTCTAGACGTTCGGGACCCGCCGGAGGATTCGGTCGGTTTCGAATTTTTTCGCGAATCCTTTGGGCGTCCCCATTCGTCTCAGTGTCGTGGGCCGAGCGGATCGCAATGGCCGCCTGCGCCGGCGATGAGCCATTTTTGGCCGAGGAGCGGATCATGCAGGACATGAGCGAAACGGCGGGCAAGACTTTGGCGGGCAAGACTTTGGCGGGCAAGACTTGGTTGGCCGGCAAGATCTGGGCGCTTACGTTGACATCGATGGCGTCGTTCATGGTCGCGCTCGACGCATTGGTGGTCACGACGGCGCTGAGTACGATCCGGATTGATCTTCGCGCCTCGATTGAAGCGCTGGAGTGGACGGTCAATGCCTATAACCTGAGCTTCGCCGTGCTGTTGCTCACCGGCGCGGCGCTCGGCGACCGCCTGGGGCGCCGCCGCATGTTCGCGGCCGGCGTCGCCTTGTTCGTCGTGGCCTCGGCGGCGTGCGCATTGGCCGGCAACATCGGCGCGTTGATCGCCGCGCGCGCGATTCAGGGCGCCGGCGCGGCGCTGGTCATGCCGCTGGCGATGGCGCTTCTGAGCGCGGCATTCCCGCGCGAGGAACGTGCCGAGGCGCTGGGCATATTCAGCGCGGTTACCGGACTGGCCCTCATTGCCGGCCCCGTTGCCGGCGGCGCAATCGCCGAGGGCTTTGCTTGGCAGTGGATTTTCTGGATCAACTTGCCGATCGGCCTGATCGTCATTGCGCTCATCCGCCGTCATATCCGTGAGAGCGTCGGGCCCGGGACCGGCATCGATATCGCCGGCCTCATGCTCGTCACCGCGGCTGCGATGGGCGTGGTCTGGGGGTTGATGCGCGCCAACAGTGCGGGCTGGCGGAGCCTCGAGGTCGTGTCGGCGCTCGCGGTGGGCATTGTTCTCGCCATAGCCTTCGTCGTCTGGGAGCTCTCCGCGCGCGAGCCGATGGTGCCGATGCGACTTTTCCGCTCGCGCGCGTTTTCTTCGGGGCTGGTCGCGAGCTTTCTGTTCTATGCGTCGATGTACGGTACCTTGTTCTTGCTGCCGCAGTTCCTGCAGGTCGCCCAGGGCCATGGACCCTTCGGCGTCGGCTTGCGGCTGCTGCCCTGGACCGCCACCATGTTCGTCTTCGCCCCGCTTGGCGGCAGCCTTGTCAACCGCCTTGGCGAGAGGCTGCTGGTCGTGGTCGGTCTGGTGCTGCAAGCGATTGGCATAGCGTGGCTGGCGCTGACCGCTACGCCCGGGCTCGCATACATCAATCTCGTCGCGCCACTGATCCTCGCCGGCGCCGGCGTCTCCATGGCGATGCCGGCCGCGCAGAACGCGGTCTTGGGCGCAGTCGCGCCGAGCGAGATCGGCAAGGCCTCCGGCATTTTCAACATGGCGCGCTTTCTCGGCGGCGTGTTCGGAGTGACGGTCCAAGTGGCGGTCTTCGCGGCGATCGGAAACTTCGGCTCGCCGCAAGCGTTTGGCACTGGCTTCGTTGCGGCAATGGCAGCCGCGGCCGCAATGTCGCTCTTGGCCGCGCTCGCGGGTCTGTGGCTACCGGGACGGCGCGCCGCGGCGCTGGTGTCCGCCAATGCGAGAGAGCCGCAAACCGTATCCTAGCTCGCCTCGCGCAGCTTCACCGCGCCTTCGAGATCCACCGAGACCAGTTGCGATACGCCGCGCTCCGCCATGGTGACGCCGTAGAGGCGGTTCATGCGCGCCATGGTGATGGGATTATGGGTGATGATGACGAAGCGGGTGTCGGTCGAGCGCGTCATCTCGTCGAGCAGGTCGCAGAAGCGCTCGACGTTGTAGTCGTCGAGCGGGGCGTCGACCTCGTCGAGCACGCAGATCGGCGCCGGATTGGTCAGGAACACGGCGAAGATCAGCGCCAGCGCGGTGAGCGCCTGCTCGCCGCCGGAGAGGAGCGACAAGGTCGACGGCTTCTTGCCGGGCGGCTTGGCCATGATTTCCAGGCCGGCTTCGAGCGGGTCTTCGCTTTCGATGAGCTGCAATTCGGCATTGCCGCCGCCGAACAATTCGCCGAACAGCTTTTTGAAGTTCTCGTTGACGATGGTGAACGAGGACAGCAGGCGCTCGCGCGCCTCGCTGTTGAGGCTGAGCACGCCTTGGCGCAGCCGGCGGATCGCTTCGACCAGGTCGTCGCGCTCGCTGGTGAGCTTGACGTGCTGCTCCTCGACCTCGCGCAACTCCTGCTCCGCGAGCAGGTTGACCGCGCCGAGGCGCTCGCGCTCGCGGTGGATGCGCTCAAGCCGGCCTTCGACGTCGGCGACCGACGGCAGCTCGGCGCCCGGTTTGATCTCGGCAAGCTCGGCGGTGCCGTCCGGCTCGACCTCGAGCCGCTCGCGGACTTCGTGGGCGAGGTCGGCGAGCCGGCGTTTTGCAGCGTCGCAGCGTTCCTCGCCGCGCGCCGCCTCGGCGCGCGCTTCGCCGACCGCTTCCAGCGCCGCGCGCGCGACCTTGTCGGCCTCGGCAAGGTCGTTCTCGGCGGCGGCGAGCTGGTCGGCGTCGGCGCGGCGCGCGGCCGTGGCGGTTTCGATCTCGCCGATCAGCGCCTGGCGCTGGGAAGCGAATTTTTCCGGCGCGCTCTGCAATTCGGCGCGCTCGTGCGAGGCTTCCTCGACCCGCTGGCCGATGGTCGCGATCTGGGTCGCCGCGTTGTCCTTGCGCTCGTTCCAGGCTTGCCGCTCTTCGGCGATGGCCTGCAGCCGGCGGCTGGCAAGCTCGGCTTCGCGCATGATCGCCTGCGCCTCGACGCGGACTTCGGCGAGCGCGCCGCGGTCGGTGGCGATGACGTCATTGATCGCGGCGAGCTTGGCTTCGAGGTCGACGGTCGCCGGCAAGGCGGCGAGCGCGGCGGTTGCTTCGCGCTGCCCCGCGAGCGCTTCGTCACAGCCGGCGCTGATCCGCCCGCGCGCTTCCTGCAGCGCCGAAATGCGCGCCGCATTGCGGGCGATCTCGCGTTCGGCCGCGGTGTGCTCTTCGCGGGCGTTGTCGGTCAGACGCTGCGCATCACGCCACTGCATGCGCGCTTGCACTTCGGCTGCGGCAGCGGCCGTGACCGCGGCCTCGGCGATGTCGAGCGATTGGCGCTTCGCCGCGACATCGGCGCGCGCCGCCTCGAGCTCGCCTTCGATGGCCTGGAGCCGGCCGCGTTCGGCGAGCCTGCGCGCCGCGCCGGTCGGCGCATGCGCGGCGGCGGCAAAGCCGTCCCAGCGCCAGTAGTCGCCTTCGCGCGACACCAGCCGCTGGCCGGGTTTTAACATCGCCGCAAGCTGCGCTCCGGCGGCGCGATCGACGACGCCGATCTGCGCCAGACGGCGGGCGAGTTGCGGCGGCGCCTGAACGTATTGCGCCAGCGCGGTGACGCCGTCGGGGAGTTGTGGATCGGACGGATCGACGGTCGCGCCGGCCCAACGCATCGGCGCCGACTCGTCGAGCGGCGCATCGAGATCGTCGCCGAGCACGGCGCCCAGCGCCTTCTCGAAACCATTGTCGACCACCAGGGAGTCGGCGACCGGCGGCCAGAGATTCTTGCTCTCAACCGCGAACAGCTTGCCGATGGTTTTTGCCTCGGTTTCCAGCCGCTGCACGCCGCGTTCGGCGGTGGCGAGCGGCTCGCGCGCGGCATCGATCTCGGTGCGGGCCTGGGTGTGCGCGACTTCGGCGCCGCGCGCGGCGGCTTCGGCCTCGGCGAGCGCCGCAAGAGCTGTGGCGAGCGCGGTGCCGAGCGTCGCCAGGTCGGGCTCGCCGCTGCCGGTCGCGATCAGGCCGGCTTCGATATTGGCAAGCTCGGCCTTAAGCCGTGCGGCGCGCTGCTCATGATCGGCCAACGCTGTCTGCAGTTGATTGCGCCGCGCCGCGAGATCGGCCAGCGCGCCGGTCAGCTCGGCGAAGGATTTTTCGGAAGCCGAGAGCGCGGCATCGGCCTGGGCGACGCGCGCGTTGACGCCGGTCAGGCGCTCGGCACTGGCATGGGCTTCGGCGGTGAGCGCGGTCTCCTCGAGATCAAGCCGGTTCAACGCCGTTTCGGCATCGGCAGCGAGTTTTCCCTCGCGCGCGAGGTCGGCGGCAAATTGCTCGAGCCGGCGATCGAGCTCCTCGATGCGCTCCTTGGCGCGGGCTTCCTCGCGCTCGAGCGTCTCGCGCGCGATGATGAGCCGCTGTAACGCCGCGGCCGCCCTGGCCTCGGCCTCGCGCAGCGCCGGCAGCCCGGCCGCGACCTCGGTCTGGCGCGTATTCGCTAAAGTCTGTTCGCTGGTGCGCGCGGCGACGACGCGGACCGCCTCATCCTTGGTCCGCTCCGCCTCGCCGACTTCGGTCTGCGCGGCGAGCCAGCGCAGGTGAAACAACAGCGCCTCGGTGCGGCGCACCTGACCGGAAATATTGCGGTAGCGCACCGCCTGGCGGGCCTGGGTTTTCAGCGAAGCGACCTGCGCCGCGAGTTGGCCGATGACGTCTTCGACCCTGGTCAGATTGTGCTCGGCGGCCTTGAGGCGCAGCTCCGCCTCGTGGCGGCGCGCATGCAGGCCGGAAATGCCGGCGGCCTCTTCCAGCACGCGGCGGCGCTGGTCGGGCCGCGCCTGAATGATCTCGCCGATGCGGCCCTGATGGACCAGCGCCGGCGAGCGCGAGCCGGTCGAGGCGTCGGCAAACAGCACGGTGACATCGCGGGCGCGCACCTCGCGGCCGTTGACGCGGAAGGTCGAGCCCTGCTCGCGCATGATGCGGCGCGAGACTTCCAGCGATTCGGAATCGTTGAACGCGGCAGGCGCCTTGCGGTCGCTGTTGTCGATCGACACCGCCACTTCGGCGTGGCTGCGCGCCGGCCGTTGGGTGTTGCCGGAAAAGATGACGTCGTCCATCTCGGACCCGCGCATGGCCTTGTAGGAGGCTTCCCCCATGACCCAGCGCACGGCTTCGACCAGATTGGATTTGCCGCAGCCGTTCGGACCGACGACGCCGGTCAGCCCGGGTTCGATCACAAAGTCGGTCGGTTCGACGAAGGACTTGAAGCCGATCAGGCGCAGCCGCGTGAGCTTCATACCGGTGTTATTTCCATCCCCCAAGCTGCGGCCGCGAAGGGAATCGTTAACGGCTCACGCCCTTTGTGGCGCGTGAATCGTGCCGCATCGGCGCGGAGAATGAATCGTCATGAGTCCAAGCGCAACTGGGCGGCGGTGTTATCCAGACCTTCGCAGGCTCCGCAGCTCCGTCGGCGGTGCCGCGCCGGCCGGCCGGCAAGCCCGGACAGTGGCAAAAAACCCTTATCCTTCCTTGAGATAGGGGTCGATCTCCTTGGCCATGACATCGATCGACAGATCGCCGACCAGGCGCTTGCCGTTGATGAAAAAGGTCGGCGTGGAATTGACCCCGAGCTTGTTCACGGCGTGGTCGCGCACCGCTTGGATGTCGTCGAGCACCTTCTGATTCGCCAGGCAGGTATTGAAGGATTCCTCGGTGAAGCCGAACTGCTTGGCGATCGCCTTAAGCGGTTCGATCGGTTTCTGCACGGCCCAATCGGCCTGTTTGGCGAACAGCGTTTCGACCACCGACTCGTATTTGTCCTTGCCGGCGCAACGCGCCAGCATGAAGCCGGCCGCGGCCAGGGCATCGAGCGGGAACTCGCGCATCACATAGCGCACCTTGCCGGTGTCGATGTAGCGCTTCTTCAGCTCCGGCAGCGTCGTCTCCTCGAAATGCGCGCAGTGCGGGCACGTCATCGAGGCATATTCGATGATGGTCACCGGCGCCTTGTCGGAACCGATCATGACGTCGCCGTCGGGGCCCGCATGGGCCAGATCCTCGGGCGAAGGATTGGTGTCCGCGGCGAAAGCCAGCGTGGTGAGGGGCGGCAGAACACCTGTCGTGATGACGGCAGCGCCGAGCGCGAGCACCGCGCCGGTGGTCAATAATTCGCGACGAGTGAGCGACACGGAATGCTCCTGGTTTCGACGATGGGATTGGTCCGGCAACGTTGCGATTTCTACCTCAGGAATGTGGCATTAGCACGCCACGGCGCCAAGGGCACGGCGGTCACGGTCGGTTGATGCAGACCGCGTGCGTCAGCCGCGTTTGACCGCCGTGCCAAGCCGCGCCAGCGCCTGCCTTAAATCGTCATCCACAACGTCCGGCAAGCTCGCGGCCAGCCGCGCGACCGCGGCCGGATCGTTGGTCTTTACCGGCTTGCGCGTGGCGCGCCGCAGCGGCGCCTGGCGCAGCGCGATGCGGGCGATGGCGCGCCAGCCGAGGAACTGGTTGACCCGCTCGCAGATCACATTGATGGAATGCTGGATCTCGATCGCCGTCGGGCCCTCGACGCGGAGCACCAAGGTGCCGGGCTCGCGCTCGTCGCCGTCGGCCGGGCGCATCCATTGGATTTTGATCGGCTCGCTGCGCGCGGCAATGTCGGCGCCGACGATCTCGGTCCAGCGCGTCACCAGTTCGGCCGAGGCAAAGCCCTGCTTGCGAAAGGTTTCGCCCACGGCCTTGCCGACGAGGTCGCGCAACGGCTTGGCGAAGGAGCGGGAGGGCTTGTTCATGATGCGGTGCTCTGTCATCCCTCGGCCGGAACCTTGACGATGACTTCAGCAGCAACCCTAGCAGGCAAGCCCGTGGCGCGACAGCGCGGCAAGCGCCGGGCGGCCGAGTCATGCCCGCAACCCACCGCTTTGCTCGCCTGGTACGACCGCCATCGCCGCAAGCTGCCGTGGCGCGCGCCGCCCGGTGAACGCGCCGATCCTTACCGGGTGTGGCTGTCCGAAATCATGCTGCAACAGACCACGGTCAAGGCCGTCGCGCCCTATTACGCGCGTTTCCTGCAGCGCTGGGGCGACGTGCACGCGCTGGCCGCCGCGCCGCTCGATGACGTGCTCAAAACCTGGGCCGGGCTCGGCTATTACGCCCGCGCCCGAAACCTGCACGCTTGCGCCCGCGCCGTGGTCGAGCGTCACGGCGGCAAATTCCCGGCTAGCGTTGCCGAGTTGCGCGCGCTGCCCGGTATCGGCGATTACACCGCCGCCGCCATCGCGGCGATCGCGTTCGATCTGCCGGCATCACCGGTCGACGGCAACATCGAACGCGTGGTCGGGCGGCTTTACGCGGTCACGACGCCGCTGCCCGCCGCCAAGCCGGAAATCCGACGGCTCGCGGCCGGCCTGACGCCGCAGCACCGCGCCGGCGATTTCGCCCAAGCCATGATGGATCTCGGCGCGACCCTCTGCACGCCGAAGAATCCGGCTTGTGCGTTGTGTCCGTGGAACGACGCCTGCGCCGCCTATGCGCGCGGCGAGGCGGAAACATTGCCGCTGCGGACGCCGAAACGCGAAGGCACGCTGCGCCGCGGCGCGGCTTTTGTCGCGCGACGCGCCGACGGTATGGTGTTGCTGCGAACGCGGCCGGCGAAAGGGCTGCTCGGCGCCATGACCGAAGTACCGACGACGGAGTGGCGGCACGATTTCGACGAAGGTGAAGCGCGCGAAGGCGCGCCGCGGTTTTCATCGATGAAAGGGCCAAAGCGCATGGCATGGCGCAAAGTCACCGGCGTGGTGCGCCACGTGTTCACGCACTTTCCGTTGGAACTCTCCGTTTATACGGCCGATGTTCCGGCGCGCACGCCGGCACCGGCCGGCACACGCTGGGTTGCGCTGGCATCGCTTGCCGGCGAAGCTTTGCCGAGCGTCATGCGCAAAGTCGTCGCCCACGCGCTGCCGTCGGACTGAACAACGATCAAAGTTCAAACCGCGAAAGGAAACGCCATGACAATCCAACGTTTCGACACCGGGCCGCGCATGAGCAAGGCCGTGGTCAACGGCAATACCGTCTATCTCGCCGGCATCGTCGCCGACGCGCCCAAGGGCAAGAGCATGGCCGAGCAGACCAAAAGCATCCTCTCCCAGATCGACGGCTTTTTGGCCCAGGCCGGCACCGATAAGAGCAAGCTGCTCTCGGCCAATATCTGGATCACCGACATGGCAAAATTCGCTGAGATGAACGCGGCGTGGGACGCCTGGGTGTCGCCCGGCAACACGCCGGCGCGCACCACCGTCGAGGCCAAGCTCGCCTCGCCCGACTACGTGGTCGAGATCATGGTGGTGGCTGCGAAATGAGCGCGCAGCCCGGCATACTCGCCATCTTCAACGACTGCCGCGCCGGGCGCGAGGCGGAATTCGAAGCCTGGTTCCAGGGCGAGCATCTCATCGAGCGGCTTTCGGTGCCGGGTTTTGTGTTCGGCCGCCGCCACAAGGCGATTTCGGGCGCGCCGGGCTATTTCAATTTCTATATGGTCGAGACGCCCGAGGTGCTGACGTCGAAACCTTATCTGGAACGGCTCGACCATCCGACGCCGATGACGCGCACCATCATGTCGGAGGTTTTTATCAACATGAACCGCACGGTGTGCCGGCGCACCGCGCGGCGCGGCAGTTTCCGCGGCGCCTTCACCGTCGCCGCGCGGTTCAACCAGACGCCGGACGAGACGGCGCTGGCGGGCGTGCTGAAAGAACGCGCGGCCGACACGGCGGTGGCCGGCGGAGAAATATGGCTGGCGCTCGATGCCGCCGGCATGCCGGTATCGATGGAAGAAAAATTGCGCGGCGGTGATAAGAAAATTGCCGGCGCGCTGCTGATCGATACGCTTTATGAAGAGGGTGCGCGGGCCGTCGGCGCGCAATTGGCCAAGCAATTCCCGCAGGCCGATATCGGGATCTTTCGCGTGCTCTGCCAAATCGGGAGGGGCGATTTATGAAAGCACTGTTGCCGCTGGCGGAAACCATCGCGCAGCGCTTGATCGCGCGCCGCGAGACCATCGCCATTGCCGAATCCTCGACCGGCGGGCTTGTCTCCGCAGCCTTGCTGGGGGTGCCGGGCGCCTCGGCCTACTTTCTCGGCGGCGCGGTGGTCTACACCAAGGCGTCACGCGCGGCCTTGCTCGGCATCGGCGACGCCGAGATGCAAGGCTTGCGACCGGCGACGGAAGCTTACGCGCTACTCCTGGCGCGGCGCATGCGCGAGCGGCACGGCGCGGTGTGGGGTTTTGGCGAAACCGGGGCCACGGGACCGACCGGCAATCGCTACGGCGATCCGGCCGGCCACACCTGCATTGCGGTTGCGGGTCCGGCCGAGCGCGCGATCACGCTGCGCACCGGTAGTGCCGAGCGGCTTTCCAACATGGACGCTTTCGCCAAGCGCGCGCTCGAACTGCTTGTTGAGGTCATACCTTAAGGCGTAGCAACCAGCTTACTCGGCGGCGACTGCCATCTCCGAACGCACTTGCGCGCGCAGCGTATCGATTACCGTCAAGCCCTTCGGCGTCTCGATGTGCCAGAAGGTCCAGCCGTTGCAGGCTTCGAGGCCTTGCGCCAGCGCGCCGATGCGGTGGATCGAGCCGACCGCTTCGCCCAGGGAAACCGCGCCGTCGGCGCGCACCAGCGCGCGATGGCGGCGCTTGGCGTCGGTGAGTTTTATGCCCGGCGAGATCATGCCGCGCTCGATCAGCACGGCGAATGGCACCCGTGGCGCCTCGCGTGCGGTCGTGAAGGTGGCGAGTGAAGGCTCGGGCATCGGTTCGATTGCGGCGATGCGCTTTTCCGCCGCCGCTGCGTATTCCCGCTCGCGCTCAAAACCGACGAAGCGCCGGCGCAGGCGCTGCGCCACCGCGCCGGTGGTGCCGGTGCCGCAGAACGGGTCGAGCACCAGGTCGTCGGGCCGCGACGCCGCCAAGATCACGCGCGCCAACAGCGCTTCCGGCTTTTGCGTCGGATGCAGCTTCTTGCCGTCGCGGCCTTTGAGCCGTTCCTCGCCGGTGCACAGCGGAAACAGCCAATCGGAGCGCATCTGGATATCGTCGTTGCCCGCCTTGAGCGCTTCGTAGTTGAACGTATAATCCTTGGCCGGAGCCTGCCGCGCCGCCCAGATCAGTGTCTCGTGGGCGTTGGTGAAGCGGCGGCCGCGGAAATTCGGCATCGGGTTGGATTTGCGCCACACGATGTCGTTGAGGATCCAGAAGCCCATATCCTGGAGCACGGTGCCGACGCGAAAGATGTTGTGATAGGAGCCGATCACCCACAGCGTGGCGGTGGGCTTCATCAGGCGGCGGCAGGCGGTGAGCCAGGCCCGGGTGAAATCGTCATAGGCGGAGAAACTGGAGAACTTGTCCCAATCGTCGTCGACGGCATCAACGCGGGAATCGTCGGGACGCTTGAGGTCGCCTTGCAGCTGCAGATTATACGGCGGGTCGGCGAAGACGAGATCGACGGAAGCTGCCGGCAGCTTCGCCATCTCGGCAACGCAATCGCCGACGACGATGCGCGGCGAGGGAACGGACTCAAAACTCACGCGGGGCGCCCTTACGGACGCCCCGCGACGCGACACAACCATGACTCAGAACTCTGACTCAGGCGACGCTGGCCGGCGACGCGGGACCTACAACCGACAAAACGGATGATGCCGTGCCAAGGTAAAAAAACGCTTTACTTGTGAGCCGCCGTGCTAGGCAATAAATGCCGGGAAACACTTGGTTAATCACATGCGAACGGCGCCGCGGTTGTGCCGAAATGAGTCACAGTGAAAGTGGCGCGCGACACGCGCAAAGGAGAATGAGCAATGCGCACCGATGATTTGCGTCCCAGCAGCAACGTCGAGGACGATCGGGAACTGAGCGCGTCGCGCGGCGGCGGCGGCATGCCGGGCGGCGCCGGCGGCCTCGGCATCGGAACGGTCATCATCATCGGGCTGATCAGCTGGTATTTCGGCATCGACCCGAGCGTGTTGCTCAACGGCGCGCAAATTCTCACCGGCGGCGGCTCACCGACGCAGCAAACCCAGCCGGCTCCGGACGTCTCGGCCGGCACGCCGACCGACGCCACCGGCAGGTTCGTGGCGCTGGTGCTTGGCGACACCGAGGATCGCTGGACCGAGATGTTCGCCGCAAGCGGCCGCACCTATCACCCGCCGAAGCTGCGGCTGTTCTCCGGCAGCGAGCCGACGCCCTGCAACTTCGCACGATCGGCCCAGGGGCCGTTCTACTGCCCGCTCGACAAGCGCATCTATCTCGACACCTCGTTCTTCGACGATATGCAGCACAAGTTCCGCGCCTGCTCGGACAGCAACGCCTGCAAATTCGCCGAGGCCTATGTGATCGCCCACGAGGTCGGCCATCACGTCCAGGACGAACTCGGCATCCTGCCGCAGGTCCGGCAGGCGCAACAGGCCGCTGCCAACAAGGTCGAGGCAAACGAGCTCCAGGTGCGCATCGAGCTGCAGGCCGACTGCCTCGCCGGCGTGTGGGCGAACCGCGCCCAGCAGAAGCACAATTTCCTCGACCCCGGCGACGTCGATCAGGCCTTGCAGACCGCGACCGCGATCGGCGACGACCGGCTGCAGAAGGAGATGCAGGGCTATGTGGTGCCCGACTCCTTCACCCACGGCACGTCCGAGCAGCGCAAGCGCTGGTTCTCCAACGGCTTCAACAGCGGCCAGGTCTCGGCCTGCGATACGATTTCGGCGAAGTCGCTCTGATCCAACCTCTCCCCGCGTGCGGGGAGAGCGTAGGCGTCCTCCGGACGCCGTTCTTGAAGTAAAGAACGCCGATCCAAAGGATCGGCTGTGCGCGCGCCGCTTGCCCGAGAGCGCATCGCCAGTCTAAATTTCACGGCGGGGAAACGCAGGCTCCCCTTCAGACGCAATCATCCGTCCAAGCTCTGTGCAACACTCGGCGTCTCGAGGAGATTGCGCGTGGATGGAACATCCTCTCAACGGTCGGACATTACGCTGCTGCTGGTCGCCCGCGGCGTGCGTGGCTTCGGCGACGGCTTCAGCACCATCGTGCTGCCGGCCTATCTGGTGGCAATAGGCTTCGGCACGGTCGAGATCGGCGTCGTGGCGGCGGCCTCGCTGTTCGGCTCGGCGCTGCTCACGCTCGGCGTCGGCATGGTCGCGTCGCGCTATGAGCTGCGCCACCTCTTGATGGCCGGCGCCGTGCTGATGGCGGCGACCGGCGTCGCGCTGAGCGGCGAAGGTCTATGGTGGATCGTCGTCGTCTGCTTCATCGGCACCATCAATGCGTCGAGCGGCGATATCGGCCTGATGGTGCCGCTCGAGCACACCATGCTGGCGCGCAGCGCCACCGACCGCGAGCGCACCAAGGTGTTCGCGCGATATAGCCTGATCGGCGCCATGTCGAGCGCGGCGGGCGCGCTCGCTGCCGCCGTGCCCGACCTGATGGTCGGCGCCGGCATCGGCAAGATCGCGGCTTTCAAGCTGATGTTCTGCTGCTATGGCGCGCTCGGTCTGGTGGCCGCGGCGCTCTATCGCTACTTGCGGCAAAGCCGCGCCGAGGAACGTCACATCAGCACGCCGCTCGGTCCGTCGCGCGGCATGGTCTACAAGCTTGCGGCGTTGTTCAGCCTCGACGCCTTTGCCGGCGGCTTCGTCGTGCAATCGCTCTTGGCGCTGTGGCTGTTCGAGCATTTCGGCCTGTCGCTGTCCGCCGCTGGCCTGTTCTTTTTCTGCACCAGCGTGCTGAGCGCGTTGTCATTTCCGCTGGCAAGCTGGCTCGCCCGGCATTTTGGCCTCGTCAACACCATGGTGTTCACCCATATCCCGTCGAGCCTGTGCCTCATGGCGGCGGCGTTTGCGCCGAATCTCGCCGTCGTTCTCGGCCTGCTCCTGGTGCGCGCGGCGCTGGTGCAGATGGACGTGCCGACGCGTACCTCCTACGTCATGGCCGTGGTGACGCCCGAGGAGCGCGCATCGGCCGCGAGCGTCACGGCGGTGCCGCGCAGCCTTGCCTCGTCGCTCAGCCCGGCCTTTGCTGGTGCGTTGTTTGCTTCGGCCTTTCCGGGCCTGCCGCTTCTGCTGTGCGGCAGCCTCAAGATCGTCTACGACTTGGCGCTCCTTTACACCTGCCGCCACGTCAAACCGCCGGAGGAAGGCCCCGGCAATGCGGTGTAAGGCGGGCGATCCGCCGGATGCTTTGCATCGGGCGGCCGGGGGCCGTAATGTAGGGGTTAGTAAAGGTGTACCGATGCCCGGGCTCGACGAGACCAAGCAATTCGTGCCGCTGAAGATCGCGGTGCTGACGATTTCCGACTCCCGCTCGCTCAAGGACGACAAGTCGGGGGCGGTGCTGGTCCAGCGCATCGTCGCTGCCGGCCATTACGTCGCCGAGCGCAGCATCGTCACCGACGACATCGAGGCGATCCGCAACCGGGTCAAAGCCTGGGTCGCCGATCCGGTAATCGACGTCATCATCACCACCGGCGGCACCGGCTTCACCGGCCGCGACGTCACCCCGGAGGCGATCGAGCCGCTGTTCGACAAGAAGATGGACGGCTTCTCGGCGCTGTTCCTGGTGGTGAGCTTCCCCAAGATCGGCACCTCGGCCATCCAATCGCGCGCCACTGCCGGCGTCGCCGGCTCGACGTATATCTTCTGCCTGCCGGGCTCGCCTGGCGCCTGTAAGGACGCCTGGGACGAAATTTTGGTGCACCAGCTCGATTACCGCTACGGGCCGTGCAATTTCGTCGAGATCATGCCGCGGCTCGACGAGCACTTGCGCCGGCCGAAGGCGAGCGGGGCGACGGTTTGAATCGTACATTTTCGTCATTGCGAGAAGCGTAGCGACGAAGCAATCCACCAGCTTCGCCGCGCGACTGGATTGCTTCGCTTCGCTCGCAATGACGGCCTACAATTCCAAATCCCAATGCTCGCTGACCACCGGCGGCCCCCAGCTCTTGTGCCGCTCGGTGCGCATGAGCCTGAAGCCGGCCTTCTCATAAATGTGCCGCGCCGCGGTCAGCACCGAGTGGGTCCATAGCGTGACCTTCTCGTAGCCGGCGCGGCGGGCGAAGCGCAGGCATTCGTCGACGAGGCGAGCGCCGAGGCCGAGCCCGCGCGCTTTCGGGTCCACCAGCAGCAGGCGGATGCGGGCAACCGTCGCCGAATCCTTGGCGAGGAATATGCAGCCGATAGTCTCGCCGTCGATCTCGGCGATCCAGCAGCGCTCGCGCTTGGCGTCGAACTTGTTGACGAAATCGGCGACGATTTGCGCGCACACGCCTTCGAACGGCTCGTGCCATTGATAGTCCTGGGCATAGAGCTCGGCATTGCGCTTGACGATCCAGCCGAAATCGCCGGGCCGCGGCGCGCGCAGGATGTAGCCGGGCTGCGGTGCCGTTTCCCCGCGCAGCAGCGTTTCAATCGTCGTCATGGCCGCAATCAGCCGGGCCTGCTCGCCGGGCTCGAGCTTGCCGAGCAAGGCGCCGGTATCGCGTTGCGAGCGTTGTTCGAGCGGCGCATAGGCTTTGCGGCCGCGTGCCGATAGCGCCAGATGATTTTTCCGGGCATCGCGCGCCGACGCTTTTCGTTCGATCAAGCCGCGTTTCTCGAAATTGCGCAGCACGCGGCTCAGATACCCGGCATCGAGATCAAGCGCCCGGCCAATCTCGGTCGCGGTCGAGGAGCGGCCGCTGGCAATCTCGTAAAGCACCCGCGCCTCGCCGAGCGAATAGGGGCTGTCGAGAAAGGTTTTGCGCAGCACGCCGATCTGCCGCGTGTAGAAGCGGTTGAAGCTGCGGACCGCGGCGATGCGTTGGTCGCGTTGCCGGATAGCCGTCATGGCGCAAGCCTCGGACAGATACTTGACTTAGTCAAGTATCTGTCCGGCTACAGCGCGCTATAGGCGATGCTGGGCAGCCGCACGATCCGCCGCCGGCCGATGCGGCGGATGAGGTCGGTCTCGGCATTGGCGGCGGTCTCGGAATGGCCGCCAAGCGCCGCATAAAACTCTTTCGCAATCAAAAGACCCTGCTCGGGCCGCGGCCGGGCGCCCAGCGCCGTGGCCAATAGCGAAAGCGCATCGCGCAATCCCGATTGCATGGGAGCGCCGCGGCGGAACACCGCCGCGCAATCCGGCCGCCCCGTCAGCTCGACGAAGCGTCGCGCGTCACCGGTCCACGGCGCATCGAGCACGGTTCCCGGCCGCAGGAACAACAGCCAGTGTGCGCGCGCTTTGCCGGCCGCGCTTTTCAGTCGCTGCGCCGTCGTGCCGTCGGCGACCATGAAATTGCAGCCGGCGACTTCCGCCACGGCCGCGGTGTCGTCGCTCGATCCGCCGTCGGCTACCAGCACTTCGCGGATGATGCCGGCGGTCGCGCCGGACACGAGGGCCGCCAAGGTCGGCACCATGGCGCGTTCCGAATCCTTGGTCGCGATGATGACGCTCAGCATGCGCCGCGCTGTCCGTGGTCGATTGGGCGCGCCGCCTGGGGTAACGCGAAAAATAGCCGGGCCTGCATCTTTTCCATCGGGTCCGTCGTTGTCCCGGCAAGCTCATAGGCCCTGGCGGCCTCGGTTCCAAGGTTGTCCCGGGAGTGCCTCTGTTTGCGTCAATATGATCGAACCGCTTGGGCGACAGAAGAAGGATCGTCGAATGCGCACACTGACCGCTTATGGGATCGGCGTCGTCATCGTTCTCGCCGTGCTCAACGCAATAGCGTGGCAGACAGGGAGCCTACGGCTGCACGGCATAAACGTGTTTTCTGCAGGCTTCACCCTTGGGATGCTCGGGACGTACATTGCGGCGTGGCTTTACGGATACCGCCGGGTCGCCTGATTTCAACCTGGGCCACCGCTATTGTCCCCTTCACGACAATTTGTTCTTGTTTTGTTCACGCGGAAGGATTAGCTTACAGCCATGAGTTCGATGTCCGCCTTGAAGCGCCCGCCGGCTCCGCTGCCCTCCACGCCGGCGGGCGAGCCGGGAAGTCTGGTCGACCGCGAGCGCCGGCGCGGCCGCGGCACGGTGTCGAATGCGTCCGGCCGTTATGAGCCGCTGGCGCGGGTGGCGTTCGACGACGGCTGGCAGGGCCTGGAGGATCTGCCGCCGTTCAAGACCACGGTGACCGCGGATTCCACCCGCAAGATCATCACCCGCAACGATTCGCCGGATATTTCCTTCGACCGCTCGATCAATCCGTATCGGGGCTGCGAGCACGGCTGCGTCTATTGTTTCGCGCGGCCGACGCACGCCTATCTCGGCCTGTCGCCGGGGCTGGATTTCGAATCAAAACTGTTCATGAAGCCGAACGCGCCGGAATTGCTGGAGCGCGAATTGTCGGCGCCGAGCTATGTGCCGAAGATCATCGCCATCGGCACCAATACCGATCCGTATCAGCCGATCGAGCGGCGCTATAAAATCATGCGCCGCATCCTCGAAGTGCTGGATAGTGCCGGCCATCCGGTCGGCATCGTGACCAAATCGGCGCTGGTATTGCGCGATCTCGATATTCTGGCGCGCATGGCCAAGCGCGACCTGGTCAAGGTGGCGCTTTCGGTCACCACGCTGGACGCAAAATTGGCGCGCACCATGGAGCCGCGCGCCGCCACCCCGCCGCGCCGGCTCGAGACGTTGCGGCAATTGGTCAAGGCCGGCGTGCCGGCGACGGTCATGGTGGCGCCGGTCATCCCCGCGCTCAACGATGACGAGATCGAGCGGATTCTGGAAGCGGTGGCGGCGGCCGGCGTGCGCAATGCCGGCTACGTGCTGCTGCGGCTGCCGCTCGAAGTGCGCGACTTGTTCCGCGAATGGCTGATGACGAATTTCCCCGACCGTTACCGCCACGTCTTCAAGCTCGTCCGCGACATGCGCGGCGGCAAGGATTACGATTCGACCTTCGGCCAGCGCCAGATCGGAACCGGCCCGATCGCCTGGATGATCGGTCGCCGTTTCGAGGTCGCGTGTGAAAAGCTCGGTTTCAACGCGACCAAGCACAAGATCACCACCGAGCATTTCCGGCCGCCGCGGCCGGGCGCGAAGCAGCTCGATTTGTTTTAGGGCGCATACTCATAAAATGCTGAAGGCGCAATATGGCAAATGCCTATTGCGCCGCGCGGGCTGTCTTTCCTAAGGTGAATTCAGGCCTGCGCAGACCCATCGCAATCCAGGCGGCGATCAGCTTCAACATAAACTTGCCGGAGCGACCACTATAATTCGGCAGGTCATCGCCAAGCCCGATGCCGGCGCGCCGCTCTTTTGTCATGACCCGCATTTCAAGCGGCGGTGCGCCTGTCGGAACGCGGTTCCGATAGATCGACAACCAGTGCCCTTTGGTGAAATCAAGGAACATCGCTGAATTGCAGCACATGGCAACAACCCGTCGGGTCGGGGAATCAGGCTTGAGCCGATGCTCTTCAAGATACTCCTGCCCCGTTACGCAGTGCACTCGATCCTTTCGATAGAGGACAAGGCCTGTTCCACTGTCGGGATCGAGCACGGGCGGCGCTGAAGTCAGCTGCTCGAACCGGCGTCCGGCTTCTTGGCAGCTCGTGCAATAGCAGGAGCAGGTCAGAATCGGCGGACCTGATGCCTCGAATTTCACCTTGCCGCATTGGCATATCGCGGGAAGGCGTTCCTGCGGCTTTCGGTTCACTGGACTTCCATTCTAAGCGGATCTGACGGCGCCAATTTATGATTGTCCGCTACTCACGCGACGGGACATTGCGCCACGCATATTATGAATACACCCTAGTCATCCCCGCAATCCTCCGACACTGCGATGCCGCGTTGCGGATCGCGCCGTAGCGTGGTCATCATGGCGACCATGAGTCGCAATGGAACCGCAACGGCGCGCCTGCCGCTTGACGAGGAGGTTGCACGGCCGACATTCCGCCGCGAGCGCTCAGCGCTCAAGCGCGGGGTGTGGCCGGTGGCGGGCTGCGATGAGGCCGGCCGCGGCCCGCTCGCCGGGCCCGTTGTCGCGGCTGCGGTCATTCTCAATCCCGACGATGTGCCGCGCGGGCTCGATGACTCCAAGCGGCTGACACCGGAGCGGCGTGAGGTGCTCTACGAACGCATCTGCGCACGAGCCCACGTGGCCGTAGCCTTGGCGCCGCCGTGGCGGATTGATCGCGACAATATTTTGCGCGCCTCGCTGTGGGCGCTGGCGCGCGCGGTGCTGGCGCTGCCGGTAAAACCGCGCCTGGTTTTCGTCGACGGCCGCGACCGTATCGACGCCTATTGCGATTGCGAAGCGGTGATCGGCGGCGATGGCATCGTTGCTTCGATCGCGGCGGCCTCGATCGTCGCCAAGGTGACGCGCGACCGCCTGATGGCCGTCGTGGGTGCGGCGCATCCCGGCTACGGCTTTGAGCGCCACAAGGGCTACAGCGTGCCCGAACATTGCTCCGCGCTCGACCGGCTCGGGCCGACGGTGCATCATCGCCGTTCGTTCTCGCCGGTGGCGCTGGCGTATGGTGACTCGATTGAGGACGCCGACGAGACTGCTGTCAGCGTATTGCCTCTCTGAGAGGCCGGCCGTATAGCCACGCGGTCAGCGTATCGCGCAGGGGCCGATGTTCTACGTTCCGCTTTATATTGAGGCGCTGCGCTCGCGCCCGAACCTGCTGTTCTGGGCGGCGACGCTGGCACAAGCGGTCATTTGGATCGTCGTGCCGATGGTGTTTTATGCGGCGCCCCCGGGCGACCTGCCGCAACTCCTCGCTATCGGTCACGAATTCCAGCTCCGCGGCGACGTCGGGCCGCCGCTGGCCTATTGGTTGGCCGAGATCGCGTTCCGTCTCGCCGGCCTGTTCGGCGTCTATGCGCTGGCGCAGATTTGCGTGGTCACGACCTATTGGTGCGTGTTTGCGCTGGGCAGCGCCATCGTCGGGCCGGCGCACGCCGCCATGGCGGTGTTGCTCATGGTCGGCATTTCGCTGTTCACGGTGCCGTCGCCGGATTTCGGCCCGGCCATTCTCACCATGGCATTGTGGGCAGTCGTGCTGCTGCATTACTGGCGGGCAGTCGGGCAGGGGCGGCGCCGGTCGTGGTACGCACTCGGCGTCGCCGCAGCGCTGCTGTTGCTCACCAGCAATGCCGCGCTGATCCTGCTCGGCGCGCTCGTTCTGTTCACCGCTTTGACCGCGCGCGGCCGCGCCGCGCTCGACGCCTACGAGCCGTGGATCGTGGCGACCGCGCTCGCCGTGTTTCTGTTTCTGCATCTGCTGTGGCTGCAAGGCACTGGAGATAGTCTGTCGCCGACCTTGGCACGGCTGCGCGATGCCGCTGCCTCGAGCCGGAACACGAGCGCCTGGCTGCGGCTTCTGAGCGCGGTCGTCCTGGCCCACGCCGGCCTCGCCATCCTCGTCGTCCTGGCCAGCGGCTGGCCGCGCAGCAGCGACGCTCCGGCGCCGGCTATTGCGCGCGTGCCGATCGATCCGGCGGCCGTGACTTTCGTCAAAGTGTTTGCGCTGGTGCCGGCTCTGCTGGCGACGATCGTGGCGGTGCTGTTCGGCCGCGCGCTGCCGATCGGCGGCGCGGCGCCGCTGGTCGTGCTGTCCGGGCTTGCCGTCATAATTGCCTCAGGCGACAGCGTCGCGCTTTTCCACCAGCGCATCCTCGGCTACGCCTGGGCCGGCCTGCTGGTGGTGCCGGCGCTGTTCGTGCCGGTGGTGATGGTGCTGTTGCCGTGGGCGGCCGGCACCGATCTGAAAATCGAGCAGCCGGCCAACGCCATGGGCCGTTTTTTCGCCGAAAATTTCGAGCGCCGCACCGGCCGGCCGCTCACCGTGGTCACCGGCGACGTCGGCACCGCCACCCTGATCGCGCTCGCGGCGCCGAGCCGGCCGAGCGTCTATTTCGATGCCGATCCGGCGCGTTCGCCATGGGTGACGCCGGACGACATCCGCAACAAAGGCGCCATCGTGGTCTGGCTCACCGCCGACACCACGCCGACGCCGCCGCCCGAGATCAAGGCGCGCTTTCCCGATCTCATTCCCGAAGTGCCGCGCACTTTCCCCCGCCCGGTGCAAGGCCGGCTGCCGCCGCTGCGCGTCGGCTGGGGCGTGATCCGGCCCGGCAGCGTGGCGGCAACGGCGACGCCGCAGTAAATGACTTCGTCGGTGTGGATTGCTTCGTCGCTGCGCTCCTCGCAATGACGGCAATGCCTTATGATGGCGGCGCTGTGCTTAAGGGGGGAAGCCATGAGCCAAGCCGCCACCACCGCAACAACGTCACCCGTTCTCGACCGGCTGTTCGGCTTGAGCAAATCGGGCAGCAACGCGCGCACGGAATTCGTCGCCGGGCTGACCACGTTCCTGACGATGGTCTACATCGTGTTCGTCAATCCGCAGATCCTCGGCAATGCCGGCATGGACAAGGGCGCGGTGTTCGTCGCCACCTGCATCGCGGCCGCGGTGTCGACCTTGATGATGGCGCTCTATGCCAATTATCCGATCGCGCTGGCGCCGGGCATGGGGCTCAACGCCTTCTTCGCGTTCACCGTCGTGCTGACCATGAAATACACTTGGCAGCAGGCGCTCGCCGCCGTGTTCTGCTCCGGCGTCATCTTCTTTCTGATTTCGATTTTTCGCATTCGCGAATACATCATCAATTCCATTCCGAAGAACTTGAAGTTCGCCATATCGGCCGGCGTCGGCCTGTTCCTCGGCATCATTGCGCTTGAGGAATCCCATATCGTGGTCGGCAGCCCGGCGACCTTGGTCACGCTCGGTGACCTGCACAAGCCCGATGCCATCCTGTGCCTGCTCGGCCTGGTGCTGATCACGGCGCTGAACTATCGCCGCGTCATCGGCGGCACCTTGATTGGTATCCTCATCGTCACCGCGATCGGCATTCCGCTGGGCCTGGCGAAATTCACCGGCATCGTCTCGGCGCCGCCGTCGCTTGCGCCTACCTTCCTGCAGCTCGATTTCTCGCGGATCACGGAGACGTCGTTCCTCATCGTCATCTTCAGCTTTCTGTTCGTCGACGTGTTCGACAATGCCGGCACTTTGATCGGCGTCACCCATCGCGCCGGGTTGACCGACGCCGACGGCAATCTGCCGCGCATGAAACAGGCGCTGCTCGCCGACAGCTTTGCCGCCATGTTCGGTGCGCTGATCGGCACCTCGACAACGACCAGCTATATCGAGAGCGCGGCCGGTGTCTCCGCCGGCGGCCGCACCGGGCTGACGGCGCTGTTCGTCGCGATCTTTTTCCTGGCGGCGCTGCTGTTCGCGCCGCTCGCCGGCATGATCCCGGCCTATGCGTCGGCCGCGGCATTGCTTTACGTCGCCTGCATCATGGCGCGTGGCCTCGCCGAGATCGACTGGGACGACATCACCGAGTCGGCACCGGCGGTGGTCGCCGCGGTGTCGATGCCGCTGACCTATTCGATCGCCACCGGCATCGGGCTCGGCTTCATCACTTACGCCCTGGCAAAGCTCATCGCCGGCAAGTTCGCCGACCTCAAGCCCGCGGTGTTGGCCCTGGCGGCGGTCTTCATCATCAAGTTCTGGATCGGGTAGGGCAGGGATCGCAAGAGAGGAGCCGGCGCCATGAATGCCAGCGCGTTCTCGTCATGGCAGTTTTGGGCGGTGCTGTCGGCGGTGTTCGCCGCGCTGACGGCGATTTTTGCCAAGGTCGGCGTCGAGAACGTCAACTCAGATCTCGCGACCTTCATTCGCACCATCGTGGTGATCTGCATCCTCGGACTGATCGTCTACGCCACGCGGCAATTCCAGAACCCGGCGGAAATTTCCGGTCGCACGTATCTGTTTCTGCTGCTGTCGGGCCTGGGCACCGGCGCGTCGTGGCTATGCTATTTCCGCGCGCTGAAACTCGGCAACGCCGCTCAAGTGGCCCCGATCGACAAATTGAGCGTGGTGCTGGTCGCCATCTTCGGCGTGCTGTTTCTCGGCGAAAAACTTTCGGCGATCAATTGGCTCGGCGTCGCATTGGTCGCTGCCGGCGCGATCCTGGTGGCGCTGCGCTGAGCGGCGCTACTGCGCCAGCGCCTTCTTGATCGCCAAAAAATCCCGCCAGGAGAATCGCTTCTGCAGCGGGCTGCGCAGCAGGAAGGCGGGGTGGAATGTCGCCATGGCGCGAATTTCGCGCGTGCCGGTGTCGAAGGGAAACCAGCGGCCGCGCACGCGGGTGATGCCGTCCTTGGTGCCGAGCAGTGTCTGCATCGACGGGCCGCCGAGACAGACAAGAATGTCGGGATTGGCGAGCTCGATCTGGCGGCGGATGAAGGGCAGGCAGATCGCGGTCTCCTGCGGCGTCGGCGTGCGGTTGCCGGGCGGCCGCCATGGCACGACATTGGCGATGTAGACCTTGGTGCGATCGAGCCCGATCGCCTCGATCATGCGGTCGAGCAATTTGCCGGAGCGGCCGACGAAGGGACGGCCGGAAATATCTTCTTCGTGGCCGGGCGCTTCGCCGACGAACATCACGCGGCCTTCGGGATTGCCGTCGGCGAACACCAGCTGGGTCGCGGTGTTGCGCAGCGCGCAGCCTTCGAAGTTTTCAAGGAGCTTGCGCAAATCGTCGAGGTTCGCCGCGGTTCGGGCTGCCTCGCGCGCCGCCATCATGGCGGCGTCGGGCGTGGCAAGCGCTTTACCCTCCCCTGCAGAGGGAGGGCCGGATCGCCCAACGGGTCGGCGCTCCGCGCCGCCCGATGGCAGGCTCCGACGATCCGGGGTGGGGCTGTCTCCCGAGACTGTGCGCTGGTTACTTGCCCCCACCCGGACAGCTTCGCTGTCCGGCCTCCCCCCTGCAGGGGGAGGTGAAACCTCGTCGGCCATGCGGTCGATTGCCTCCTCGCCCACGAGCGCATCGGCGCCGGCGTCGACATAGAAGGCGAGCAGGTCGCGGGCGTCTTTGCGTTCGGAACTCATGGGCGGCGGGGACTCGTGAGCGAGGGCTTCAGTCTATGCCTGCACGGCAAAGCGTGGAACATTTGTCCGGCCGCGATCTGCCAGGTGTTTAGCACGTTGGGACTTGGAGGCCCGGGACGATGTCTCCATACAAGATCATGGTCGACGACAATTTCCATTACATGGAAGAGGACGAACGTTGGGAATATGGGATCTTTGCCAGTGCCGAAGAAGCCCTGGACGCCTGCCGCCGCCTGGTCGATGAGGCGTTGATTGGGGCCTATCGCGACGGCGCCACAGCGGAGCAGCTCTTCGTCCATTATACGTCTTTCGGCGACGACCCCTTCATCGTGGCACTCGACGACGCGGAGAAAGTCGATTTTTCCGCCTGGACCTATGCCAAGGAGCGCGCGGCTGAGCTCACCATGCCGGGCCCGGTGGGCGTTGAACGGCGTCGCGCCGTACTTGCCGGCGGACGCCGGCCGCATCGGCGCGGATGATTGTCAGCGCGTGGATTTCGTGAAAAATCATCGTTTGTCGTCCGGGACAGGGAGCAAGTCATGAGCACACCGGAGCTTCCGCCCCGCGAAGCGATGGAATTCGACACCGTCATTGTCGGCGCCGGGCCGGCCGGTCTGGCGGCTGCGATCCGGCTCAAGCAGCTGGCTCCCGACAATAGCGTGGTCGTGGTGGAGAAGGGCTCCGAGGTCGGTGCCCACATCCTGTCCGGTGCCGTCATCGATCCGATCGGCCTCGATCGCCTCATTCCGGAATGGCGCGGCGAGGACACGCCGATCAAGACCGCGGTGACCGCGGATCATTTCTATGCGCTCGGACCGTCCGGCGCGCTGCGGCTACCGAATTTCTTGCTGCCGCCGCTGATGAGCAATCACGGCAATTTCATCGTCTCGCTCGGCGACGTGTGCCGCTATCTGGCGAAAAAGGCCGAAGCGCTCGGCGTCGAAATCTATCCGGGCTTTGCCGCCGCCGAGGTGCTGTTCGAGAACGGTGCCGTCGCCGGCATCGCCACCGGCGACATGGGCGTCGGCAAGGACGGCCACCACAAAGCAAGCTTCACCCGCGGCATGGAATTGCGCGGCAAATACACTTTGTTCGCCGAAGGCGCGCGCGGCAGCCTGACCAAGATGTTGATCGAGCGCTTCGCGTTGGCAAAAGACCGGCAGCCGCAAAAGTTCGGCATCGGCTTGAAGGAGCTGTGGCAGGTCGCGCCGGACAAATTTCGCAGCGGCCTGGTGCAGCATACGATGGGCTGGCCACTCGGCAACCGCACCGGCGGTGGCTCGTTCCTCTATCATTTCGACGACAATCTGGTTTCAGTCGGCTTCGTCGTTCACTTGAACTACCAAAACCCGTATCTGTCGCCGTTCGAAGAATTCCAACGCTTCAAGACCCATCCGCTGATCCGCGACACGTTTACGGGCGGCAAGCGCATCAGCTACGGCGCCCGCGCTATCACTGAAGGCGGCTATCAGTCGGTGCCAAAGCTTTCATTTTCCGGCGGCGCGCTGATCGGCTGCGCCGCGGGCTTCGTCAACGTGCCGCGCATCAAGGGCAGTCACAACGCCATGCTGTCGGGCATGCTCGCGGCCGAGCACGTCGCCGCGGCGCTGGCGCAAAATCGCGCCAACGACGAGCTTGCCGATTACGAGGCGGCGTGGCGTTCCTCGCCGGTCGGCCGCGATCTGTGGCGGGTGCGCAACGCAAAACCGCTGTGGTCGAAACTCGGCACCTTGGCCGGCGTTGCGCTCGGCGGGCTCGACATGTGGACCAACACGCTCGGCTTCTCGCTGTTCGGCACGCTCAAGCACGGCAAAGCCGATTTTGCGACGCTCAAACCCGCGGCGCAATGCCGGCCGATCGCCTATCAAAAACCCGACGGCAAGCTGACCTTCGACCGGCTGTCATCGGTTTATCTGTCGAACACCAATCACGAGGAAGACCAGCCGGTGCACCTTCTGGTGCGCGACGGCAATTTGCAAAAAACCTCCGAGCACGACGTCTATGCCGGGCCGTCGGCGCGCTATTGCCCGGCCGGCGTCTACGAATGGGTCGAGGAGGCGGGCAACCCGCGCTTCGTCATCAACGCGCAAAACTGCGTCCACTGCAAAACCTGCGACATCAAGGACCCCAACCAGAACATCACCTGGGTGCCGCCCGAAGGCGGCGGCGGGCCGAATTATCCGAATATGTGATCCCGTCATTGCGAGCGGAACGAAGCAATCCAGCGCATCCGCGAGGGCTGGATTGCTTCGTCGCTTCGCTCCTGGCAATGACGGGGACACCCCAATCGGTCGCAGCCATCTTGCCGCGATTTCGCCGCCCTTGCGGCGTAAAGGGTCGAATTAGTCCTTGCGGATTGCACACAAACTGGTGTTCTTCCGCGTCCTTGCGGGGGCGGGGCAAAAAGGTCATTCTCGCGTCCACACTGGCTTCCGGCGCTTGATTCCCGGTTCGCCGCGCCAGTTTGCCAATGGAGCTGTCGTGACTCATCCGCTGCTGCCCTGGCGCGCCGCTATTATTGGCGCCGCCGTACTCGCCATCCTGCCGCCGGCATACGCTGCGCCCACCGAGCAGGAACTGATGCACGACAATCCGGCCGGCAATTATCTGGCCGCCCGCCACGCCGGCACCGAGCGTGATTCCGCCGCGGCCGCCGCCTATTACCTCAACGTGCTCAAGGCCGATCCGAAAAATCCCGATCTGCTCGGCCGCGCCTTCCTCTCGGTGCTCACCGGCGGTGACATCGACCAGGCCGGCAAGCTTGCCGACCGACTCCTGCAGGTCGACCACACCGACCGCATCGCCCGTCTCGTCGTCGGCGTCCGTGCGCTCAAGCAGAAGGACTATTCCACCGCCCGGCAGAATTTTGCCCAGTCGGTGCGCGGCCCGGTGACCGATCTCACCGCGACGCTATTGGCAGCCTGGGCGCTCGCCGGCTCGGGCGACACCCGCGCCTCGATCGATACCATGGACAAGCTGTCGGGCCCGGACTGGTATTCGATCTTCAAGGATCTACATGCCGGCCTCATCCTCGATCTTGCCAACAACAAGAAGGATGCCGGCAAGCGCTACGAGCGCGCCTACAAGGTCGATCCCACCGCGGTGCGCATGGTCGAGGCTTACGGCCGGTACCTGGCGCGCGGCGGCAACAAGGCCGATGCGTTGAAGGTCTATGGCGATTTCAACAAGGTGCTGCCGGACCATCCGCTGATCATGCAGGAAATGAAGGCGGTCAACGACGGCGACAAGCTGCCGCTCCTGGTCGATTCACCGCAGGCCGGCGCCGCCGAGGCGCTCTACGGGCTGGGCGCCTCGATCGGCCGCCGCGGCGGCGAGGATTTGGCGCTGATCTATCTGCAGCTGGCGCTTTATCTCGAGCCGTCCCACGCCATGGCGCTGTTGTCGCTCGCCGATCTCTACGAGTCGCTGAAAAAACCCGACCGCGCGATCAAAGTGTACGAGCGCGTTCCGGCGTCGTCGCCGCTGTCGCGCAACGCCGAGATCCAGCTCGCCGGCGATCTCGATCAGCTCGATCGCTCCGACG
>Ga0210385_10000217_pt1 | contig 52386 bp, 47 predicted proteins | sample IncBWH26OmetaG_FD_160107 | JGI IMG/M metagenome (GOLD analysis project Ga0210385, IMG submission 160107) | Forest soil microbial communities from Barre Woods Harvard Forest LTER site, Petersham, Massachusetts, United States - Inc-BW-H-26-O ... | reverse complement strand
TGCGAAGCGAACTGGGGGAGTCGCTGGCGTCGGTGCAGAAATTGGATGTTCCGCTGTACCAGGCCACCACTTCTTCTCTCGAAGCGTTACAGATGTACAGCTCGGGCTTTAAGGCTCTCACGGAGAAAGGGCCGAGCGAAGATTTGCCCTACGAACAACGCGCCATCGATCTGGATCCGGATTTTGCCATGGCGTACTGGAGCATGGGCGAAGATTACTATGGGTTGGGCGAGTTGGGGCGTGCCCGCGAATACCTCACCAAGGCATTCCAATTGCGTGAGCACACCAGCGCGAGGGAAAGGCTGGTGATTTCCACTGAATACTACCGCAACGTGACCGGAGAACTGGACCACGCGGCCCACGCGAGTGAGGAACTGATTGCAAACTATCCGGGGTGCAACGGACAGGCTGGACTGGGCTTGGTTTACTTTGAAGAAGGCGAGTACGAGAAAGGAGCACAGACTTTTCGAGGGTGTATGAAGGAGTGGCCTGACCAAGCCGGTGGGTACATCAATCTCGCCAACGCCATGCTGGCCCTGCAGCGTTTGGATGAAGCGCGCCAGATCATTGCGCAAGCGCAGGCGCAAAAGGTGGATATCTACATATTGCACCTCGCCCAGTATGCTGCTGAATTTCTGAATGGCGATACCGCCGGGATGGCGAAACAGCAACAGTGGTTTGCAGGCAAGCCTGAAGAAAACCTGGGGCTGTCACTGGCATCCGACACCGAGGCATACACAGGTCACCTCGGCAAAGCGCGGGAACTGACCAAGCGGTCGGTAGAGTTGGCGGTTCGCGCCGACAGCAAGGAAAGTGGAGCAATCTGGCTGGAGAACGCGGCATTGCGTGAAGCCGCGTTCGGCGACCTGAAGCAGGCCAAACAAACAGCGGACGAAGGACTGAAGCTGGCTCCCACCAGCCAGGGTGTCGAGGTCGAAGCTGCGCTTGCCTTTGCCATGGCGGATGATACCGCCCCAGCCGAATCGCTTGCACAAGAACTGAACAAGACCTACCCGCTCGACACACAGATGCAATCTCTCTGGCTGCCCGCTGTTCACGGGCAACTGGTGCTCAACCGAAAGAATCCGGTGGCCGCGATTGCGAGCCTGCAGCCTGCCGTATCGCCTCTCGAGTACGGGCAGATTTTCTTTGTCACAAACCTTTCCTGCCTCCATCCCACCTACATTCGCGGCCAGGCATATCTGGCGGCGGGGCAGGGCAAAGAAGCCGCCGTCGAGTTTCAGAAGATCATCGACCACAGTGGCATCGTCTGGAACTGCTGGACGGGAGCGCTAGCGCACCTCGGAGTGGCTCGCGCGAATGCGTTGCAAGCGAAGAACTCGCAAGGCGCCGATGCCGATCTCGCCCGCAGCCGCGCCCTCGCCGCCTACAAAGATTTCGTCACCCTCTGGAAAGACGCCGACCCCGACATTCCCATTCTGAAAGAAGCCAAGTCGGAGTACGCCAGGTTGCAGTAGTGGCGCGCCAAGAGACTTCGATTCGTTGCATGAGAATTCCCAGCGGAATACCACAAGTCTCCTTGCAGCGGCTCGGGCCGAACTCGCCACCTTGCTGCAGGCTGTAAATTCAAAGTAGCCCGCTACCGAAAAATGCCCGTGTATTTACAACGTGCGCACATCCATGTACACTCATTGTAGATACACGGAGGCGCGAATGCCCGCGACCGGAACCAAATCCAAAAGAACCCGCGACGAGACCATCAACCTGCGCGCCAGCCAGCGCCAGAAAGCACTCATCGACCGCGCCGCCGACGCGCTCGGCCGCAACCGCTCCGATTTCATGCTCGAAACCGCCTGCCGCGAAGCCGAAGCCGTATTGCTCGATCGCCGCTATTTCGCCTTGTCGAGCGGCGAATTCAAACGCTTCACCGCCATGCTCGACAAGCCTCCCGCAAATAACATCCGACTGCGCCGGCTGCTGAAGACGAAAGCCCCGTGGGAGCAATAAATAATAATAATGACGACCAGCCGCTGAGCGCGCCCGGGCGGTTGCGCGCCGATCACGATCTCTCCGAATTCCAATGCGGCGAGCCCTGGCTCGACGACTGGCTGCGGCGGCGGGCGCTTCAAAATGAAGAGAGCGGCGCTTCGCGTACCTATATCGTCTGCGCCGGGCAACACGTTGTCGGCTACTACGCCCTGGCGGTTGGCGCCGTAGCCCATGCCGAAGCACCAGGCCGCGTCCGGCGAAATATGCCCGATCCGGTGCCCGTCATGATCATCGGACGCCTCGCTGTCCACCAGGATTTTCAAGGCAAAAAAATCTGGCCCGGATTGCTGCGCGACGCCGTATTGCGTACCCTGCAAGCCGCCGAGATTGCCGGACTCCGCGCCATCCTGGTCCACGCCATCTCAGACAGAGCCCGCCAGTTCTACGAAGACTGCGGATTCCTTCCCTCCCCGATGGACCCGATGACGCTCATGATCACCGTGGCGGAAGCCGTGAAGGCGGTCTGTGCAGCGTGCTGTCTCAGTTAAGGAGCGCCTGTCACCCGCATCGATATTGTCGAAGTCAACCACCTCCACGACGAAGCCCTGGGGCACGGTTCCCTGCACCACGGAAGCACATCCGCCGGAGACAGAAACGAATATCTTGTTCATTGGGTCTCTCCCAAGCTGCAGCAGGATATCACGCGGGCGCCCCAGCACCCACTCACTTCCTTATAATGAATCCCTGAAGAACATGATCCGTCCCGACTACAAAGAGTTTCTGCGCTTGTCGCGCAACGCCACGCTGGTTCCGGTGGCCAAGTCCATTTCCGCCGACTTGCTCACGCCCGTCTCTGCTTTTCTCGCCGTGGCTGAAGGCGAGCCCGACGCTTTCCTTCTCGAGTCCGTCGAAGGAGGAGAAAAGATTGGACGCTACACTTTCCTCGGCGTGCGTCCCTTTCTGCGCCTCGAATCGCGCGGCTCCGATATCACCATTCAGCGCGGCCGAAAAATTGAGAAACGCACCGGCGATATTTTCGCCGTCATCAAGGAACTCCTCCAGCAGCATCGCCCTGCCGCCATGGAAGGCTTGCCTCCCTTCACCGCCGGAGCCGTCGGTTACTGCGCCTACGACATCGTCCGCCGTCTCGAAAACATCGGAGAGCATGCCAAAGACGACCTCGACGTCCCCGACTGCGTGCTCATGTTCTTCGACCGCGTGCTCGCCTTCGACCACCTCCGCCATCAGATCCACATCGTGGCGTCAGCGGACCTGACAAAAGATTCGCCCAAAACGGGCTATGCCCGCGCTGTAAAAGACATTGCCCGCATCGAGCGAAAACTCGCCGCCGGCTGGAAGCCAGCGCACTGGCGCAAGACCGCAGCAAAAGCAAAACTCAAAACCCGGGCCCGCACCCCCAAGCCGAAATTCCTGGAAAATGTTCGCCGCGCCAAGCAATACATCGCTGCCGGAGATATTTTCCAGGTCGTGCTCTCCCAGCGTTGGGATTTCGAACCCGGAGTCGCCCCCTTCGATCTCTACCGCTGCTTAAGGACAGTAAACCCATCGCCATACATGTATTTCCTCCGCTTCGGCGCCGGCCCATCAAAAGGTAAGACAGGCAAGGCTTCTGCCGCGATCCACGTCCTCGGCTCTTCACCCGAGATGCTGGTGCGCGCCGCCGGCAGCCGTCTCGAATACCGTCCCATCGCCGGCACCCATCCCCGAGGCCGCGACGAGGCCGAAGACTCCGCCCTCGAAAAGAAAATGCTCGGCGATGAGAAGGAGCAGGCCGAGCACGTCATGCTCGTCGACCTCGGCCGCAACGACCTCGGCCGCGTCAGCGAGTACGGCTCGGTCAAGGTCGCCCGGCTCATGTACGTGGAGCGCTACTCCCACGTCATGCACCTGGTCTCAGCCCTCGAGGGCCAGCTGCGGCAAGGGCTCAGCGCCATGGACGCCTTCGCCGCCTGCTTCCCCGCCGGCACCCTGAGCGGCGCTCCCAAGGTCCGCGCCATGCAGATCATCGAAGAGCTGGAGCCCACCCGCCGCGGCGTCTACGGCGGCTCCGTCCTCTATGCCGACTTCGCCGGCAACCTCGACTCCTGCATCGCCATCCGGACCCTGCTCATGCAGGGGACGAAGGCCTACCTGCAGGCCGGGGCCGGGATCGTGGCCGACTCCGACCCCGAGCGCGAGTTCGAGGAGACGGAGAACAAGGCGCGGGGGGTGCTGCGGGCGGTGGAGATGGCCCGGGGCCGCTAGCCTGCAAAACTGGAGATGTGTTCCACGTGGAACACTTTGCATATAATTCTGTACGTGCAATTATGTACGTACAATCGAGTTATCCGCTGCGGCGGCAGGGAGTTACGGGGATTTCAGGCGGAAAGCTTCAGAAAGTTCGCCACCAGTTTCTTGCCTTCGCCGGTGAGGACGCTTTCGGGGTGGAATTGGACTCCTTCGACGGGAAGGGTTTTGTGGCGGAGTCCCATGATGACGCGGGTGCCGTCTTTATCTGGCGTCCAGGCGCTGATTTCGAGGTCTTTGGGCAGGGAATCTTCTTCGACGATGAGGGAGTGGTAGCGGGTGGCGGTCATGGGAGACGGGAGTCCGGCGAAAATGGTTTTGCCGTCGTGCTCGATGGGGCTGGTTTTGCCGTGCATGAGGTTTCTGGCGCGGACGACCTGGCCTCCGAAGGCTGCGCCGATGGCCTGGTGACCGAGGCAGACGCCGAGCAAGGGGATGCTGTGGGGTCGGCCGCCTGCGCTGGCGGGAACTCCGGCGGCGAAATGACGAATGAGGTCGATGCTGATACCTGCTTCCTGGGGAGTGCAGGGTCCGGGAGAGACGACGATGCGGTCGGGGCGGAGGGCCTCAATTTCTCCGAGGGTGACTTCGTTGTTGCGGCGGACTTCGACTTGAGCGCCCAGTTCTCCGAGATACTGGACGAGGTTGTAGGTGAAGGAATCGTAGTTGTCGAGTACGAAGACCATTTGTGTACTGAGTGCAAAGATTTAGGGTTGCAAGGTTTCGGGGAAAAGGCAAGTGGGTGGCGCCTGGGTCTGAGCGAATTTCGCTCCGGGCAGACCAGCGGGAGGCCACTTCTCGAAAAGCGCGAGAAGTGGCGCACCCCTCAGTTGTCTCGCTCGCTGCTCAACCGCCAGCCTGGGTTATACTCCGCCGAGATGTGGCCCACCCGCCAAGGATGAGGCGGGGTTGGCAGTGATGGCAGAGAGCAAATGGGGTGCCGGGCAGACCGGCGGGAGGCCACTTCTCGAAAAGCGCGAGAAGTGGCGCACCCCTCAGTTATTTCGCTCGCTGCTCAACCGCCAGCCTGGGTTATACTCCGCCGAGATGTGGCCCACCCGCCTTAGTTCTTTGGAGGCACAACACCGGAACCTGTTGCCGATTTGTCCTCATCGCAGCGTGTTGAAGAGCTTTGCTGGACAAATCTCATCGTCTCCAGAATTTTCTGTTTGATACTCTCATCTTTCACTTGCCGTTCCATATCTCGAAGAACGAACAAGGTAACACTCGGCTCTCTGTCGATTGGAACCTCGATGAGGCACGGAGCGGAAAAGGCACCACGCATGATCCGCAGTGAACTAACGAGGGTTGGTGATTCCAATAGCTTGTGCTCGCTGACGCTCTTGAGCAATCCGATGGCGGCACGATCTCCTAGCCGATGTTGCCCCTTTTCGATCCACGATACGGCGGAGGCTTCCGGTTGCTCAAGCAGGGCCTTGACGAGTTTGATCGAATACTGGTCCACATCGGCCTCGTTCTTTGATTCCGACTGAGCGATGCCATCCGGTTTCGGATAACAGACCAACCATAGAAACAAAGCACTATAGAACAGAATCGTTCCGTTAATGCGCGGCATTCAGATCGCCTCCGATCCATCCGTACTGGTTTGAGAAAGTTCCATGACCCCGTGAGTCGGAATTTATCAATATCCGGTTGTACCGAACAGCAAACGATTCTTTCCCCATTTTGATCCTTATCTCCTGATTGGACAGACTTTTAAATGGACCGCCGACTTGCTCGCGGGTGCCAGCAATGCCCAAGGGTGCGTCCACGAACTGTCCTTTTGCATCTGCATACCTGGAGGTCCCTTTTACTGTAGAAGGACCGATGTCCGCATAACCGCTTGGGAGGCCCTGGACTGACTGACCATTGATCTGAGCCGTTACGTGCTCCTGTGGCTCCATCTTGGCCCCATTGCCCGTCATCGCGTTGCCGTTTTGGTCCAAAATCTGATACGTCACCTTTAGCTTAATTCCGTACTCATCCCCGGTGTCCATCACCTGGACATTGACAGCTGCAAGTCCGGCGGGTTTCGCTTGATTTTGCGCCGAATAACGAGAACGCCCGTCGTAGTTGTACCTCCCTCAATCGTAGACTTAACGCTTCGGCTCCTCGGTCGCACAAGTCTCCTGACCTCCACGCAATTCGCTAACATAAGCCCGGAGTACCTTCAGTCCCTCTTCACCGCAATATTTGCCAGGGAACACGAACAGCAACGACTCTGCTCGCCGGTCGGGATCGGCGTTACTGCTTTTTCGTGGTGGCCGGAATCGAGATTTGCAGATGCACGTTCCCGGTCTTCGGGGCCACGGTCTCAGTCTGTTCCTTGGGCGCGTCGGATTGTTTCGACTTTTCGGAGAAGCGGAAGTCCCGAAGCACTAGCTGAACGATGGGATGAGGCCACGATTCGAAGTCACTGAGATTTGGTTCGACAGGGAGAACGTTGGTCTTGAGGATTTCTTCTTTTCCTGGAACGGTCATGAGGGCGTCCAGATACAAACGACGCTTCAGCTTGTTCCGAATCACCAGCATCATCATCCAACCGTTTTGCGATTTCTCCTGTGTGAACCTCAACTCCACGTCGGCTTTGGCCAGGCTTCGTTCATACGCTACGTGGGATACTTCGTTGTCAGTGACAGTGATATTTAGGCCGAAGGCTTCTCCAGTGAAAAGGTACACGTCATTGCCCGCCACGTACGGAATCCGGTCGAAACTCTGCTCGTAGTAGCGGTCATCATCCACATGCAGTTTAAGGTTAAACGGGGCACGGAAAACCGGCTCTTCCTGTGTCGGACTCTTCGCTTGAGAAAGGCAAACCGACGACAACGCAAGAGTGGTAGCAACGAGCGCGACGAAGTTCCTCAGTGCCGCTTTCCGTCGACGTAGCGTGCAGTTCATCGTTTTGCAGAAGCAGCGCTCATCAACTCAGGCACGCCGGTTCGGAATCGGATCATCCATTGCACGAGCTTGTCCTGAGGATCATCCTTGAATGGCCCCACGACTGTGTAGTGAACGGATTCTTGCCCGTTGTTGTACCAGAACTGGTACTCAGAGTACTCATCGACAGCTACACGGCTCGCCAACATCGGCGATATCCGAATCGCCTCCAGTTCGTCAAGGAAACGTTTCAAGCCTTCGTAGCGGATCGGAGAACGCTTAACTTCCACTTTCAACTTGGCCGCAATCTCCTGGTCTGTGACATTTGGATTTTGAGCGGCCATTTTTGAAATGAACTGGGCGAGGTTGTCGCTGCCCATTCCGGTGATCGTGTAGCTGATGACCTCCGCTTGTCCCCCAGGATGGACTGGATAAACGGGATAGGTCACCACCACCAGTTGAGAATCGGAGTCGCCATATCGAAGCGTCATTTTCGAGAAGAATGGTGCCGAGACAGCGCCCGACCGGAAAAGGAGATCAAGGACTCGATCCCGCATATCCGCAGGTACACCTCCTCCGACTTGCCCAACTGCACTCAGCACCAGCAGAAAAGACACAAGCAGGGAACATCCTAAGCGCGTTCCGAAAATCATGGTAGTCCACCTCTTCCCTGGCCTATTGCACTTGGACATAGTCATTCAACGGGGGCGCTTGAGTTGACACACGAGGAATCGTCACGTAAACAGCGCGCTGCGATCTCACAAAGTCCGGGACCTGTGTGGTGGCGCTTCGGTCGCCGGGCGATGGAGTAGGTTGAGCGTGGTTTCCGTGCACGTGCAGGATCGCTACGGTATTCGCGTCCGTCGTGATGTGGAGTGCGTTCGGCGTCCCGTCACCGTTCACCGAGTTCACCTGATGAGCGATTGATATCGCCCCGTTGCTGTATTCGATCGAGAAGCCTGCCTCAGCGAGACCCCCTCGCGCCGTGCCGTTCACCGTTGTAATGAACGCTTGGTCAGATGCCCTCTGCACTACCGGGTTATCAATCAGCGCATTCCCCGGGTTCGAAGGGTCTCTAGGATTACCGTAAACGACGCCGTGTGGTGTATATAGCGGCTTGTTCGGGTCATACGCGGCTGTGACCGACGTATTTTGCGCCCCAAAACCAGCATTACCAGTGGCCCTGGCCCATTCCATAAATTGATCAGCTCTCGCTTGCAATACTGAGTCCGGCTCAATTCTATCCACCACCGTAGGCGCGTCGTCCCCCATGCCCGCAACTTGGCCCTCAGTTAGGCGTCCGCCACCGGCATTACTGACACCGGCCCATGAGGCCCCAGGGCCAACGGTTGATCCATTCCCATCATGTCCGTCTAAATCTGCAAACGACTCGGGATCGTCCGCGACCATCGAGTAGAGATTCAGCGTTTGTGGATTCGCCAAATTCGCATAGGGCACTGCCACGGGCACCGCCGACCAATCCGAGCTCAGCCAGCGCCCAAAGCGCCAGGTGTAGTAGCGCGCTCCGAAATCGTCGTTTTGCGTCTCCGTGTCACGCTCTTTGCCCTCAAACTTATAATTCTGCGGACAAGTCGAGGTGTACGCTTTCTCCCCGCCGAAAGGAGTGAAGTCCCCGTCGTAGCACAGCGTGCCATTCGATTGCACGAGTACGCGCGAGCTGCCCAGCAGATCTTCGGCGTAGTACAGAACGCTGCCCGCAGCGGGTACAACTGCCACACGCTTGCCCCCAAAGAAAATGTATTCGTTCAGCGTGTTGCCCGCGGCATCGGTCTCAGCCAGAATTTCTCCACCCGAACCGTACCAGTAAAGCTTGCTGCCGACCTTGGCGGCACGGCGTCCCTCGCCGTCATAGGCGTACGTCACGCCCGCAGCGGTCTTCATCTGGCTTTCGCCGTCCCAGGTGTAAGTGTAATTGCCGTCGTTTAAGGTGTTACCCGAAGCGTCGTAGGAAAAACCAGAGATTTGGTTGTCGCCATTTGCAGTGACGGCGGCCATCGTGGTTTCCGTGCAGCCATTGTACGTTGGCGTCCAGCCCGCCTGAGACAACAGGTTGCCCCACGCGTCATAGGAATACTGATACCCCCAGCAATAGGTGCCGTTCGTGGCCGTGGTGCCTGCCGAGAGAATCCGATTCACCTGATCGTAGGTGAAAGCCTGCGAGCGGCTAGAATTCAGATTGTTGGTGATGCCGTAGAGGTGTCCGGCGTTGTGCATCGTCGCCGGATCGACAAAATTGTAGGTAATATCAATGGCGTTACCTGCCGAGGACGATGCCTTAATCTCGTTCGGCTGCAACCGGCTGTTGAAGGTCTCTAAAACATTGAAGCCGGTGAATGAACTGCTCTGGCCGATGCTCATGCCATAAACGCTGCCTTGCGGCGTATAACAAACGGCTCCCACAGTGCAGTTCGTGTTGGCGGGAGGCGTCTCCCAGTCGGCAACGTACGTGATGCCATTTGAAGCGTCTGCCGCGCTGCTGGGCCGGTTGGCGGAGTCGTGAGCGTAGTTGACCGTGCGTCCGGTGGGGTAGACGATCTGCGTCACGTTGCCCGCAAGGTCAAGATAGTAGGTCGTGCTCTTCGTGATGTTGTTCGGCGAGCTGTTCGTGATGCGCTGCTCCTGATGAATGCTGCGCGAATTGGTTTTATCCACATAGTAGGCCCATGCTTCGGAACCGGCGCCATCGGTCATGCTGGTGCGATGGCCGATGTTTTGGCAGCCCTGGAGATTCAAGCAACTCGTCCCATCATAGGTGAAGGTCAGGGACGGGTCGCCGTTAGAATACGTTATTCCCGTTACGCGATTCAGGGCATCGATCGGATGGCCCGAAGGACTGTAGTTCGTCGTGATATTACGCGCGTCCATCTTCGTTAAAACGTTGCCGTTGGCGTCATAAGTGTAGATAATCTGCCCCGTCTCCGGGTTGCTGGAAGTGAGCAAGCGAGACAACGAATCATAGGTGAAGGTGCGTGTGTGAGAGCCGTTCTGGACAGCTTGGGTCAAATTGCCCAACACATCGTACGTATACGAAGTGACCCAGATTGGCTCGCCCGTTCCGGGGCAGCCGGAAGATGCGACTGTCGCGCCGACGGCATTGGGTTCGTCCACCTCCACCAGACGACCCAGTCCATCCGTGCGACTGCGACGCCACTTGTTGGTAGGATCGGTGACGAGCGTACTGGGCCCGCAGTAGGCAGTTGTCAGAACGGAGCTGTCCGGATAAGTTTCACTGATTTTGCGGCCCAGCGCGTCATAGCCATAGGTCGTGACCGTGCCTTTCGGGCTGCTGGTCGCGTCCGTGCCAGTGCGATAGGGATTCGAGACTGTGGCGACGCGGCCCAACGCGTCATACGTCGTGTCGGTGTAGGCAATGCCTTGCGGGTCGGAGGTGAGTTGGGTCTCGCTGACACGTCCCAGACCGTCGAAGACACTGAGAGGAATCGCGTTTTGAGTGGTGTTAATCGTCGAAGTTAGAGTCGCTGTAAAGGGAAAGCTGGTTTCTTGCCGCGTAATGGTGTCCTGGCCGTTATCGGGATGAATGGCCTGCAAAAGCCGCCACATCGAATCGTAGCTATAGGTGGTGACCAGCTGATTCGGATCGGTCGTCGAAATCTTCAATCCTGTGTTCCAGTCGTAGTTGTAATATGCACTCTGGTTCAATGCGTTCGTCACCTCGGTCACATAGGCATCTTGGAATGTCCCAGAATAAAAATAGGTTGTTTGGTTGAGCAGAGGATCTTTCGTGTAATTCGGCATTCCCGTGTCGTAGTACCATGCCTCATTGGTCACGGTCTGCACTGTGGGCAGATTTAGCCAGCGATTCACTGAGGTTTGGTTCCCTCGATACGCGCCCGTCCAGACAGAAAGGTCGAGGTTCTGAGCGGCTCCCATACCGGAGGCTTGTAGTGGGTTTTCGTCGTGCCCGTACTGTGTGTAGGCCTTCTGGTTGGTGCCATCCGTAATCTGGCTTGAATACACCAGATTCAACATGTTGTTCGCGAGATAGCTGGAATAATTCGGATTCGGGCTTTGCCAGGCGTAGCTCGTATTCACCTGTTTCAGTAAAGACCCCGGTCCTCCACTGCCGTAGTCGTAGTCTTTTTCAATGGTCACCTTTCCATAAAGCCCGGTGTATTGCACTCCGTTTCCGCGAGGATCCACGAAAGTATAGCCAGAATCGTAACTCTTATTGATTTGGGTTGTCTTGTTGTTCGCAGCCCAAGTCGTTGTGATCTGCGTCGGAACGATGTTCATGTAGTACGGTCTACCTACTTCTTCTCCAAACGGGCTGGGTGTTTGGTTGTAAGTAGTGGATACCGTCTTCAAGAGATTGCCGGAATTGACAGCTCCTTGGTAGTACTGAATCGAAGTCGTGTAGTTAGAACACCAATTTAGATCTTGGTTTGTGTATACGGTGTAGTTTCCCAGTGGGTCTTCGGCAGTTGTTGTATTATTCCCGTTATAGGTGTAATTCCAAGTATGACTTCCAGAGCCGTCGTTAGCATTGACGGTCCTTGAAACTACCCATGCGGGAGCAACCGAAGCCGAACATCCGCCGGTATCGCCCCAATTATAGGAAATCGTACCTCCGGTGGGCAGCGTGATTTCCGATATGTTACCTGTCCCGGCGTCATATTGGAATATCCACAGCGTACCGTTTGGCAAGACTACACTCTGGAGCGTACTAAGATTTTCCGTTACCGTCGTTCCGTTTGTAATGTCGTACGAGATAATCACATTAATCTGAGCATAGCAGAACAAAAATGTGGAGCTTCCACCACTCGTACTCGGCCCTGGTACGGTCCACGTCTGGTAACTGACGACCGTCAGGGGTCCCGTAGGACAGCTGCCAGTTCCGTTAGTTTTCGAACCTACATTTGGAATAGATCGCCCTACCGTGTCCGTTACACCGCCAGCCACCGCCGTGATCTGGTTTCCATTGGCGTCTTCCACTAGAGCAGCGGCCGCGGCGTTCGTGTACTTCGTGCCGTCGGCGTCATACGTGAAGAATGATGAAGTGTTATAAACAAAGTATCCGGTCGCATCGACGGTTTCGTAATTCGTAGTCGAGCCCGCCAACTGGCCCATCGTATGAGTGGAACCGTCCGGAGAAACAAGCGAGTAGTAGCTAAATTGTTGGTCGTTTCCCGGTAGCGGCACTGTTGTGATTTTGGTCGTATAGTGTAGGTTATTTGTGATTGCGAGCTGACCGGGTGTTACGTTTACATAGTTCGTGCACGTATCAATGAGACAGACAGTTTTGTTTGAAAGCACAGCCTGGCGTTGAAATGTCAGGAAATAATTCAAATGAAGCTTCCCGCGCTGGGGGTAAGAGACTAGCGGAATATCGACGACGAGGTTGCCATTGTTCATGCTAACTGAATCAAAATCGCCACCTCGATATGTTCCATAAGCCTTTAGGCCTTGTTGAATGTCATCGGGATCCTGTGCTGACGCGGCGGAAGTGAATCCAAATAAAAGCAATGCAAGCAGCAGAATCTTTCTGGTGTGCGATGTCATTGGCCTGCCTCCAGTCCATCGGATGTCGGTGCACTTCAGAAAGTGATGACTTTGCTTGTCGGTACTCGCTTCTAGGCTTGGAATCGAACATCGATGGCGGTATGCCCGTGCGCATGTTGCCGAGATAGCGCGAATTATACGGGGGTGTTCGCATTTCATTGACCACCCCCTTGCGGTGGGTCGAACTCTGTTTGCGGTATTCCTGAATTGAAAGTGACCGCTGAGACCGTAAAAGTCTTCGTTGCCAAGTTGCCGTTGGCAAGAATGACTTGTCCTGGAATCGAGAGACTGTTCACGGTCTCAAATGATCCAAACGTGATGCTACCGGTGCTATAGCTCGATGGGTCTTCATTGGGAGGAATGCGAATAGCCACCTGCAGAGGCAAGAATGTTGCGGCATTGAAATACCAGCTGTGTGGAGTGACCAATGATCCCTGCGCATCCGAGTTGTCCGTGACCTGAACCTGTAGCGCGGGAATGCCATTGACAGTGGTTGTGCCCATGTACTGAATGGTGAGCTGCTGATTATTGAGTTCTTGCGTGAGGCAAACCCCAGGTAGATACAGCGGAGGATTCGCCCTATCCATAAAATAGTTCAGATTGAAAACCGTCCCGTTGAAGATGCGAGCCGGCGACCCTTGCCCACTAAGAAAAACGCTGCTGGAGCCGTTACTGTCGGTCTCGATGTGAAACTCAAGTCCTGCTCCTATCCAGCTAAAGTTTGCCTGCTGGCCAGATCCGCTCGTGGAAACCTGACCGATGATCGTCCAATCTTGAATCGCACCCCAGCCGTTCGCGCCACCCATAGCCGCCACGCTGCTTTGCATGGCAGCAAGTGCGGCGGCATCACGTTCCGGGCCACTTTGAGCACTCGCTGACCAAGGAGCTGCGAGCAGAAACACGAGAGCAAACACAGAGATCATGGGGCCAGGTCGATTGGAAGGTTGCGTATTCCCACATCGTATGCAAGCCATACCACCTCCTAAAGCTTCAGGAGAATGAGGTTTTCTCCTGAGGGTTCCTCGAACATACAGGCACGGCCAGCGCCAAAAGCGCACGGAGCAGCCTAAATGGTTTCAGAACGGGCAAAGGCCCGCCATTGTAGGGAAGATCCCTCAAGAAAGTCTCAGAGAAGGCTTGAGATCGAATTCTTTCCTGGGTAGATTAGCGGTAATTTAGATACGTTACGAATTGTTGTCAAGACAAAAGCGCCGATCGCCAGGAACGCGTATTTACCCAGAGAGCGTGGATGGCACACTAACGAGGCATCCGCGGGATAGTCTTTGGGCCCATGCGGGGCTATCAATTTGTGAGCCGGATTCGCCTCTTCGTCCGATTCTGTCCGGTTAACCGGAATGAGCTGGGAAGGGCTGAGAGGAATTCTCTGAGGAATCATGTGTTCAGACGCTTCGGGCACGTCCTACCGCCTGAAAACGACGGCCTGGGTAACATGGGGAAGCGAAAACGGGGCAATGAGAAAAAGCAAAACAGGTCTCGGGGAGAAAGATTTCTAAAACTAATTCCATCCGGCCACGTAACCGCGCACAATTACTTATTCCGAAGCGGTCACGGTCTGCATCCTGCAAATGCCGACGAGCGGCAAGATCAAGTGCCCAGGCAATCAGAACTTCAAGATCAAAGGCTTCTGCGGTAGATCTGTGGAGGTTGTGGAGGATATGTCCGTTTTACCCTAACTCTTCCTATATCTCTCTCACATGGAGAAGTTAGGTGAATTAGCCTCTATCCTCCACATGCTCCACACTTGATTATTCGAAGAGGCCATCCGACGTTGGGGGTTCGTCACCAACCAACCGACCAATCCCGCTGAACACGTTGCCATCCCGTTTCTTTTCAATCGGATGACCCAACTGTTCCAGCCGCATCGAGAACATCTTTTGGGACATGGGTTGCTGGCGCTGGTTATGTGTGTCCGCGAACCATCCTTTATACGCCTGATACAAACGGGTGCTACCAATGTCGCCACTGCCAGGAACCACACAATCTTGAAGGAAGTCTTTAACCACGTCACTGGCGTCCCGATAGCGATCGGTTTCCTCTTGAACCTCGGCGGGCAACTTTAGCCCTCCGTCCAGATACGTTTTCCACCCGTCAAATAACCAATTCAAGATTCCAGGCCCTTCTGCCTTCAACTTTTCCTGCAAGCGTTCGTCTTGCTGTTCAAGTGGTATTCGAACATTGAAAGGGACGCGGGCTATCCTCCGCCAGAGCGCGTCATCCTCAGCGGCAAGCTGGGGCGCGTGATTTGTGGCCAGCCACAGTTTATGGGTCGGGACGAATTCAAACTCGTCCCGATACTTATAGCTGGCCGTGATCTTGTCTCCGCCACCAGAGAGCCGTTTAAGCAGAGCCGGTGAGATCTTCTGCCCTTGATCGGACTCACAGGCGCTGACGAACCGGGCACCACGAAGGCGGGCGATGTCACCGCTTGGACCCTGACCCTCCCTGTGAAGTAGGGAGTTAAAATTCATGTTCGTGGCGTAATCGTCTTCTCCGAACACGTACCTGATGGTTTCGATCAGCACGGTCTTGCCATTGTCGCCACCACCTATGAGGAACCACACGTACTTCTCCCAGGCATGACCACACAGGGTATAGCCGAGGGAGGTCTGGAGGAAACGTCGAATCTCCTCTGACGGCAGAATCTCAGCCAGGAATGCATCGAAGCGCGGGCACCGCGCGTTCGGATCGTAGGCTACCGGAGACCGCTTCGATAAAAGGTCTTCACGTCTCGCGGGTCTGAAGGTCTTGGCCTCCAGATCAATCGTTCCATTGGCGCAGTTCAGTAACCAGGGTGATACATCAAACGATACGGAGTTAGTTGATACTTTTTGCTCTCGTGAAGCCAGCGCAACCATATTCTCAAGGCGCGACCTCGATTCACAACTTAAACTCCACTTCGCCAGCTTTTCTCTAAGTTCTAACTTGTCGGTCTCTGCGGCCCTGACCATAATCCCGCGAATGGTTTTGAGAGCCAGTCGCGTAATCTCGCCGGTCTTATCAGCCGTCCACCTTACGCCGTCGTAGATCCTCCAACCCCGCTCGTCGTTGACGTAACGAACAAAGTCACCATACTCCGCCACCAAGCGGGCTCCGTTGCCAGCATCGCTGAACTGGACATACGGGTATTCGCGCTTCGCCTCGGATGGCGAGCAGTCTGGCGTGTTTCCATAATTTTCCGCCTTCCATGCGGGTTCAAACAACTCTTCTATACTTTCCGTATCTTGCACCGGAGACTCGTCAACGATGGCCACGATCCCTATCGGCACTTCCAAAGTTTCCATTACGCGGTTCCTTTTTCGGCTTCGCCAACCAGCCCGATTACCCGTTCTCTGAATCTTTCAATATTCTGATCCTGAAGCCACAATTCATTGGCATCTTTCACAGGCCATCTCAGCAGAGACGATCCAGCTATCTGTTGCCCGAGTTCCTGCATTTTCTTGATCCCGAGATCATCAGAGTCCCCCGCCAAGACGCATCGCTTCGCTCGTTTCAACTGCTCCAACATCTTTGGGGTGATCGGGGTGGTAGCGCTGCCGATCGACACGGCTTTCAATCCACACTGGCAAAGCACCGCACAGTCAAACTCGCCCTCGGTAACGAACAGATCGTCCAAAGGATCAATCACCTGGGCGTTGAATAATGCCGTAGCCATGTTGTACTGCCGGGAGAACGCCTTGCGGTGCAGTGACCGATATTTTATGCAGGTAACGATCTTGCCTTCGATACTTGGGAACGAAATCCACCCGTTCTCCAACACGTCCTGCAACTCTGCGACTTTAGATGTGATGGACTGCCGATAACCCAAGTGCAATCGCTGGGCTGTTTCGAGGCTGATCCCCCGTTTGTCTCGTAGCCATTCCTGCGCTGTATTATTCCGGGCGAGCGCCAGCTCGAACCCACCGTACTCCGCGAGGGAAAATGTTTTGTATGCCTTTGGCTTTTCAGGCAGGGCGATTGGGATGGTATAGGTCCGCGATCCAGAAGTCTGGGGCCCACCCACGAATTCTTTGACCACCTGTACAGCTTCAGGGAAGGTGATTCCGTCGAGCTGTTGTAAAAATTGAAAGATGTTACCAGCCGCGCCACATCCCAAACATTTGTGCAAGTAGACACCCTGATATTGGTAAACATCGAGGCTGGGACTGGAATCACAATGGAGCGGGCAGGTAGCGCGGAACCTAGTTCCGTCAGTGTGCCCGCGCAATCTGGAGCGGTAAAGGGCAAGGATCGTGGGGCTGTGCTTTAGTACGTTTACGTCGCTGGCATTCATTAAACATCCCTTCGATTCATCCATTTAAAGTAACCAGGTTGGGAAGGGGGATGAGGTCTTCCCGACCTGTTTTCTGCGCCGACCCATTTTGACCCGCGCAAAACGCTATTCCAATTTCAACTCTCCCAACACAGATTGACCTCGCGGTCAGTCAGGCAGGCAACCATAAACGATTCAACGGGCGGCGGAACATCTGGCGGTAAAGGAATGGGCGGATTGGACGAAGCAGTTTCGAGCTCCTCTAACCTAACCTCCGAGCGGTTAGGCGCCTGCTTCTCGCAACCAGTCCCATGCTTTGTTGCGACTCGTAAAGCTCCAGGCACCGAGCGAGCTCGGGTGCGAGTTTGCGAGGTTGTCGATGGACATGAAGTATCCGTTGCCGATAGCCCGCACAGTCCAGCGTCGGAACTTCCTGCCGTTCAAATCCGTGAACTCCTCATCGATTTTCGTCATTTATTTTTCCCCTCTTTCGCACCGTATGTTTACGGGCAAGGCTTCGATGACTCCTGCTCTGCGGCAATAGCTGGCGGGACAGCCCTGGGATCGTAGAATCGGGGTCGGCAATCAATCGTGACGCTCATGATTCGTTCTCCCCATTGACCGAAATCGACGTAATGGGCGAACACCGGATAGACCCCATCGCCAATGCCGGTTTGGACGACCACGGCCCGGTGGTCTGGATCGGGATCTGGTACGACTTGATCTAGGACGGCGAGATTGTCGGGGGGCTTATTGGGGTTGCGGTCAACAAACTCCCGGCCTTCCTCACCTAAGCGGCAGGGGTCTGCGATCACCAACTGACCCGTTTCTACCGCTACCTCGGCGATACATTCAACCCTACCTCTTCCAAAAGCCTCTTCCAAGATGGTTGGCAGGTTATCTTCTTCGTCGGCACTTTCTCCACTGTCTGCCAATCGACACTGCTCATCTGCCGCCATTCGCTCCAGGGCATCAGCTATTTTGTTCGCCTCTTCGCAATTTCCATCCTGACTTGTGAGTAGGAAACCATGTGGAAACCCATTTGCCTCTACCTGCCACCAAGGGCCTACGACCCCGACAATTTCCGCCAGACAGTGGAAACAGTTGGTGCTGAAGGAGACATTATTGAGGAAGCGTCGTACTCCATCGACGCCCGGTACTGTGGGTAACGCTCTCACGATCCTACGCACGGCTATGTCCAACTCGGTCGCTGCATCCTTCTGTTCCTTACCCTTCGGCAGTTGCACGGCTCTGGTCATGTTTTTCCTTTCTTAACTTTGGCTGCTGGTTTGTTTCACTCGATGGTGTCTCCGGGCGTTGCGAGGTAGTAACCATCAAAGCCCACCTCAAGCAGAATTCCTTTCTGACGATCTGGCCACATAATCTGGCGCGCACACCATGCTTTCGCAACCAGTTCTTGGATAGCGAACGGCGTTACCATCTTCGACGCCGTGACCGCCTCATAAGTCTCGGGCTGTGGGTAGTTCACAAATGCGACTCGAAGAACATGCCAGCGATGCGTAGCAAGCTTCTTAGCGAGCTGAACGCCGATGTGTGGTCCTTGGTATGGCTGGCCCTCACGAGTAATTGCAAAAGGGAAGTTGCTGGCGGTTTGCATGTCAGTATTCACGTGTTCTCTTTTCTGGTGATTAGGTCACTACTCCGTTTGAAGGGTGCTTAGTTCGGTTTACGAGGCCGGTAACGACCGCGTGTTACCCGCTCCACAGCTCCCCAAGCAATCAACAGACGTAGCTGGTCGGAGGCCGTGGATCGAGGCATGTGATAACGGGCTGCAAACTCTGCCCGAGTGAAACAGTCCGAAACATCGGGAATTACATTGCTTCTTGCCGCGTCCATCTGCGCCCACAAGTCGAGGGGAGCCTGGGGCTTCGCATTGTTCCGCGATAGCTTCAATTCACCCTCTGAAGTTTCGTAGTGCCGATTGGCGGAAGCGGATACAGGAATTTGCGGATGGCGATAGGATCATCTCCCCGCTTCTTAGCTTCAGGGTCCACCGTTATCAAGAGGGCCCCAATGTCCGGAAGGTTTTTGTATAGCGAACACTTTCGCGAAAAGCGTGTAGGCAGTTGCCAGCATGGGGTTATAACAATGTGCTTGGAGGCGTGCTCGACGTGAACGAAGTAGTGTTGATGGGAACGAACGACGCAATCGGCTTTGGGCACTTTTCCATCTTTGCCAGCGAGGGCGCTATAGACACCCTCCCGGTCGGCGGAGCTGGCGCGTGATAATCCTCCACCAGTGCCCCCAATGTGGTGGCAGAAATTGATGATGACGCCATCAATGTCTAGGTCTAGAGCATCCCGGCTGAATTTCCCTGTTCCCGGCCCATTGAATGAGACCGCGCCTAGAGCTTGGGCAACGGCCTCTGCCTCTCTTCCGCCCTTGGCATCGTGGTATTCGGTGCCTTGGATAGCGTAGAAGGCCGGCTTCCCTGCCGCTGTCAGCAGTTGGCTCATAAGAACGGTGGCCGCTACTGCCTGGTCACCGTGAATCGGTAGGCACAATTCGGTTCCATGCTGTGCCTGTTGGTGCCCATCGACGACATCACCGTTGTGAACAACCGCGTCGATGTTTACCTTCTCAACCTCGCCGCAGAGGTGACTCCAGCACTTGTTCAAGTGCTTCTGGCCCGGATTGACAGAGACCTCCCGATCATCTGAGGCCATGAATCCAGGTGGCATCAGGCCGTAGATCGAGCCAGTATGTGTATCGGACACGACTAAAATGTTTGTTTTCAAGAGGTCTCCTTCGCCGGCACAAGGTTTGCTGAGACGACCGAATCCAGGTCTTCTCGACGGAAGAGAACCCGTCGCCCCAGTTTTACGTGTTGTAAGCGGCCTTGGAACTTCCATTTTCGGACCGTGGAGGGCTCAACTCGCAGATAACAAGCGGCTTCCGGGACGTTGAGCAGGTTCGGATTAATTTCTAGGTTTGGGTGCGCCTCAGTCTTCATCTGGCCCTTTCTCGACTATAGTAATTGTATCATATAACAGGCGCGTTGTCACTTACTATTTAGTAACAGGAGTAATATTGACTAGCCATTTACGATCTGGTATCCTCGCCCCATGAAAGTCAAAATGAAAAGGATGCACGTTCAACGGGCCCTCGACCCTTTCAAAGAACTGCCCGCAGAAGAGAAAGCTAAGGCCCAACGCATCAGCATGGCTCTGGAAGAGATCGAAACCTCTGAATTGGCGACGGGAAAGCTTCTGATCCAGGCCCGAGCCATCTTCGAAAAATACGGGCTCTTCTGGCGTTTCCTCAATACTTGTCCGTTTACTGAACGAACTGCGTATCGCCGAATCAAAACGTATGAGAGGGCCCTCCAGATGTGGGCGGAGGAGGTTGTGGACGTGGCGATCAAGCAGAGCTTGGCGATTATCGGCTCAACGAACGAGCAACCGATGGGTTTTTTCGAGAACGTGCCTGCGCCAGCAAGGAATCTGACCACGCAGAAGATAAGAGAGTACCTGGTTCAAGCGGAGGTGGAAGCCCGTAGAAAGGCGGAAAGCGCCAGCAAGGAAGGTCTGGACGCCTATGAACTCCTCAAGATGTGCTTTCGGCAGATACAGCGCGGCACAAACGAGATGTCGCCAAAGGAGCGGGAGACCTTCTTGAAAGATTTGGTGGGTGTCGAGATGACGTTGCTCGGCGCGACCGGGCCACAGAAGTTCACACCCGTGGAGATCCCGCAAGATTTCTGGACAGCCCCCAAAGGCTCATTTACTCGGTCGCCGGAAACTCGCGCTCGAATGGTGGAAGCGGCACGGTCCCGATGGGAAAGAGTGAAGGAAGCGAAGCTTGAGAAGCTGAAGAGGAGAGCATAATGGGGATCTTCAAGCGCAATAAGACCTACTGGTACAAATTCCAGTGGAACGGCGTGCCGGTGGTCGAATCCACCAAGCAATACAATGACAAGGTGGCCAGGAAAATGGAGTCGGCACATCGCACCCGCCTGGCGCTTGGTGAGGTTGGCATCCGCGAGAAGAAACCTATTCCCACGCTCGCTGAATTTATCGACCAGAGATTCGAACCTTGGATCAAAACCCAGACGGTACTCAAGACCTCGCGTGATTTCTACGGCGTGGGCCTGAAGGCTATAAAAACGTACAGCCCTCTGGCGAAGGCAAGACTTAACGAGATCACCTCTGAGCTAGCCGCAGAGTTCGCTACCCATCGTCAATCGAATAATGGAAGGAAGGCACTCGCGATCAGCACGGTCAATGCGTCCATCCGCATTCTGCGGAGGGTTTTAAGAGTTGCTGCGGACTGGGAGATTATTGACCGGGTGCCTAAGATAAAAACCAAGCCGGGTGAAAATCACCGGGAGCATGTCGTTTCGAAGGATGAAGAAATCGCGTACCTTGCGGCAGCACGAACCTGCGACGGTCGGACAGGTTGTGAACCTCGCCCTACCCTCCTCTTCGATGTGGCTACCAATCTCTTCGGGACGGGATTGAGACCGGAAGAGAACAATCGCATGGACTGGGATTGGATGAATTGGGATAACGGAAATAACGGTACGTTCCTCGTCAGATGCGGAAAAACAAAAGCCGCCAGACGACATCTTTACATGACAGAGGCGGTCAGGGTGGTCCTTCAGCGTAGGTGGGAAGCGGCTGGAAAACCGACGCAAGGTTGGGTGTGGGCGGCTGATACAAAGAGCGGGCACATTGAACCGTACACCCTGAAAAAACAGCATCGCAAAGCACTGGAGAAATCGAAGGTGAGGCCGTTCGTTCTTTATTCACTCCGGCATACTTTTCTGACCCGTTTGGGGGCTGAGACCGGCAATCCCTATATGGTCAAGGATGCAGCAGGACACAGTTCGATATTGATGTCGATGCGATACGTGCATCTAGCGGCAGATGCCATTCAGAGCGCGATGGAGAACTTGGGTGGGTACAAAACTGGGTACAAGCCCCAAAAACACCGTTCAACGCAGAAAGTGAAACAGCCTGTAAGACGTGTCCCCTCAACAGATAAGTGGTGGGCAGTGCAGGACTCGAACCTGCGACCTCCTGCTTGTAAGGCAGGCGCTCTAACCAGCTGAGCTAACCGCCCGCGGGGTGCCGATCCAAAGCGCGGATGCGAACGACAGCGGGTCTGAACGGCGGAGAAGCACGTTCCAAAGAACTCATGCTGAGAATACTGGACGCTGCGCTTGGCGGTCAAACCAGCGGGCGCTCAGATTGCGTCTAAAGTCGAAAACCGCGGCGGTTAAACTCGCGCGCGGGCTGCTACACTTTTCGAGTGCGCAGGCTGATCGTTAACGCGGATGATTTTGGTCTCACGGTTGGAGTGAATCGTGCCATCCTCGAAACCAACGCGGGTGGAGTCGTATCGTCGGCGACGTTGATGGCCAATGGCGCAGCTTTCGATGACGCGGTAACGGCGGCACGGTCCGCGCCCGGCCTCTCTGTGGGATGCCACGTCGTGCTGGTGGATGGAACACCGGTATCGCCGCCAGCAATGCTCGATACCCTGGTGGCGATTCGCTCGGCGGAGCCGGAAAAATTCTATTCCAGCTTATCGGCTTTCGCAGCACGCGCCACACTCGGAGGATTCGATCGCGATCAACTGGTAACCGAGATTACCGCGCAGATCAGAAAGATTCAATCGGCCGGAATTCAAGTAACGCACCTCGATACGCACAAACACACCCATGTATTTCCTGAGATACTGGTGGCGTTATTGCGGGCGGCACGAATTTGCGGGGTGCGCGCCATCCGCAATCCATTCGTTCCAGTGAAGGCGATGCCCGCGAAGCAGTACAAAGGCAAACGCGAGCTTTGGAAGCGGTACGGCCAGACACGCATGTTGCATACTTTTTCGCGGCATTTTCGCGACCGCGTCAAACGGGCCGGGGTGCTTGCTCCCGACGGCGTCGTGGGAGTGATTGAGACCGGCACGCTTGAGACTTCCGGGTACAGTTCGCTGCTGCGTCAGACGCTCGCCAGTTTGCCGGAAGGGACTTGGGAGTGGGTTTGCCATCCGGGATACAGCGACGCGGACTTGCGCGGGGGGCGTACGCGATTGCTAGATTCTCGCGATGAGGAGCGGGTATTGCTGACTTCTCCCGAATTGCGGCAGTTTTTGGAAGAGCAGAAGATCACGCTCCTCGGCTATAGGGAATTCGCTGCAAAGCTTGCCTGAGTACTCTCCTGAATGCTTTCCTGAATACTCTGGCAGGTTCCGAAAGTTGTGCTCCGGTGGTTACGGCGTGAGCACGCTTGTAACTACCGCCGCATCGGTAACCACTGGTATCATCAGAAAAACAGATATAGAGAACAAGGCATGCCCACTCAACAACCCGAGCCTCGTTTAAGTGTCGACCTGCCCGTGCGCATCTGGGGCCTGAACTCCGATGGACGTCCCTTTTCGCAGTCCGCTCGCGCGCAGAATATCAGTTCCGAGGGCGCGCTCATCTCGGGAGTCGAGACCGAGCTAAAGGTAGGCGATGTCATTGGGTTGCAGTTCGACGAGAAAAAAGTGCGCTGCGCGGTCATTTGGGTAGTAAACACCGGCCCGGCCAAGAAGAACCAGGCCGGAGTGAAGCTGGTCGCGGCCCAGGACTGTCCGTGGAAGGAACACCTGCCGCTCGATGGCGGCACCATTACGATCTCCGATGCCAATCGCCGGCGCTTTTACCGGCACAAAATTTCGCTTCCGCTGGAAATTCGCGATGAACGTGTCAACGCACCACTGCGCATTAATGCGACGGATGTGAGCGGCAACGGATGCTATGTCGAGAGTATGCAGCCCTTGCCGCTGGGCACGGTGTTGCGGGTGGATTTCTGGCTCGACTCGGAACACATCAAAGTCACGGCAGTTGTCCGCACCTGCGATCCGGGAGTGGGCAATGGCATCGAGTTCACCGGCATGCCCTCCGATACCAAAGACCGGATGCAGACCTTCCTGAACGCGATTGACCCGCAAATGGGAATTTCAAAGCCGCAGGAAGACTAGAGCCGGAAGAGCAAAAAGGCTCAGCAGCCCTATGCTGCGGTCTCCGCATACCGGGCCAGTACGATTGCTCGAATTAATCCACCCATCGTGAATTCGCGAGCTTCGATTGCGACTGGAAGTTGCAATTTGCGCAGGGTTGCTGAAGTTACCGGACCAATCGACGCCAACTGAATCTGCTTCAGCCAGCGTTGCCGGCCGACATTAGAGTTGCCCAGCAGCTCGACGAAATTCTTCGCGGTTGATGAACTGGTAAAGGTTATGATGTGCGGACGCCGCTCGGAATTTTTCATTAGCGCCCGCAGACGAAGACGCGATTTTTTCGGGACCACAGTTTCGTACGCCTCGACTACATCAACCTGCGCTCCGGCGGCGCGTAGCTCGTCCGGAATCACATCGCGAGCCACCTTGGCGCGTATGAGTAGGACGCGTTTGTCCTTCACCTTATCGCGCAGTCCTTTGACCACCGACTCGGCAACGAATTCTTCGGGGACCATTTTGACCTTCAGACCATGCTTCACGATTGCCTTCTTGGTCGCGGGTCCGATGGCTGCGATCTGCAGATGCTTGAGGTTACGACGCGTGATACGAAGCTTTCGGACGCGCGCCCACATTGCCTCGACACCATTGGCGCTGGTGAGAATCAGCCAGTCGTAAGTCTTGATGTTTTGCAGCGCGGTATCGAGTGATTGGTACGAGTGCGGCTTGCGGATCTCGATAAAAGGAATCTCGATCACCGCCGCTCCAAGGCTGCGCAAACTCGCAGAAAGGCTTCCGGCTTGGTGGCGAGCGCGTCCAACGAGGATCCGGGTTCCGGCGAGGGGATGGTTTTCGTTAGGGGTCATGAATCAGGTTTTAGGTCTTTGGGTCTCAGGTTAGGGTGTCAGCATTTGGTCGTGCAGTTCAATTCTGGTGCCAGGATCAGAACCTAAGACCTAAGAACTGAGACCTGACACCTGCCTTTAGGGTTGTTGCGGCAGAGCGAACCCTTCGCCGTAAACTTCTTCGAGAATAACATCGCCGCCTCGACGCAACAGAGTTTCGCCCACCTCCTCGCCCAGACGTATGGGATTGTCGCCCTCACGCGTTTCGCGCAAGACCTTGGCTCCATCGGGACGCGCCACCAGAGCGTTCAGACGTATATGGCTTCCGCTGATTTCTGCAAAGGCTCCAATTGGGACCTGGCAGCCCCCGCCGAGCTTGTTCAGTAACGCACGCTCGCAGGTGGTCGTGGCCCGAGCGGCTGCATCGTCGAGAAAGGCGAGCAACACCCTGGTCGCACTGTCGTTGCTGCGAATCTCGATAGCCAGCGCGCCTTGTCCCGCGGCGGGCGTCATGACTTCCGCTGGGATCACTTGCCTTACCAATTCAGTCTTTCCCAGCCGGTTCAGGCCGGCAGCGGCGAGAATGATGGCGTTATATTCGCCCGCTTCCAGCTTGCGCAGGCGCGTATCTACATTGCCCCGCAGCGGACGAACCGTGAGATCGGGACGCATTGCTTTCAATTGCGCCTCACGCCGCAGGCTGCCGGTGCCCACGGTTGCGCCTTTCGGCAGGGATTCGATATCGCCAAAATTTATGGAACAGAAAACGTCGCGCGGATCCTCGCGGCTGGTAATAGCGGCAATCTCGAAATCGGAAGCGAGTTCTGTCGGCAGGTCTTTGAGGCTATGTACGGCGAGGTCAACGCGTTTTTCGAGGAGAGCTTCTTCGATTTCCTTGGTGAACATGCCCTTGGTGCCGACCTTCGCAAGCGCTACGTCGGTGATTTTGTCACCTGTGGTCTTGATGATCTCAAGCTCCACGGTGTTGCCGCGAGCGCGCAACAGATCGGAAATGTGATGGGCTTGCCAGAGGGCGAGCTGCGAACCACGGGAACCGATGCGCAGGTGGGCCATCAGTTTCGCGTTCCTCTGTCCGATCCTCTTTCCGATTGTCTTTCCGATCCTCGGCCGGAGCTCTTCTTCGCAACGTGCTCGCAGTCGGACTGCGCTGCGGCGGCTTTACTTTCGTCGTCGTGCGACTTGTCGCGCGAGTCGTCACGCAGATTGAAGAGACGCCGCACCAGGTCGATTACCGTAGTCGATTCCGGGTCGCGCGCCGCTGTTTTGAGGGTACTAATCGGAGTGTGCATGATTTTATTGACGATGCCGCGGGTAAGCGCATCGACGGCCATTTCCTGTTCAGCCGTCATCGGGCCCAAACGACCGCGAACGCGATCAATTTCAGCCTGGCGAATCGTCTCCAGGTGCTCCTGCAAGCTGACGATAGTGGGCGCGACCTCGAGCGTTTGCAGGCGAGCGTGGAATTTTGCTACCTCGCCGGTGACGATGGCCTCCGCCTTCTCGGCTTCTTTCTTGCGGTCGGCAACATGCGAGGTCACCGCCTGCTGCAGATCGTCGATATCGTAGACGAAAAGACCATCAACCTTGTTCATCTCAGGGTCAACATCGCGCGGGACAGCGATGTCAATGAAGAACATGGGCTTGTTCTTGCGCAGCGCCATGAGCTTTTCGCCATGTTCACGTTTGAAAACAAAGTGGGGCGATCCGGTCGAGGTGATCACGATGTCGGCCCGATCGCAGGTGTCATAAATTCGGCTGAATTCGATCGCCTGTCCGTCAAATTGCTGCGCCAGCCGGATGGCGCGGTCGTAGGTGCGATTCGCGACAAACAGCGATGTAGCACCGTGGGCCAGCAGATGCCGCGCCGCCAGTTCGCTCATCTTTCCCGCACCGACCAGATAGACGCTCTTGCCGTTCAGAGTGCCAAAGATTTTCTTGGCCAGTTCGACGGCCACCGAAGCCACCGATACCGATGAGGAACCAATCGCCGTCTCGGTGCGCACGCGCTTGGCTACGGCAAACGCCCTTGTCAGCAACTGATCGAGCTGCGCTCGTACCGCTCCAACGGCGCGGGCCGTAGCATAAGCTTCTTTCACCTGCCCCAGTATCTGCGACTCGCCGACGATCATGGAGTCCAGACTGGCGGCTACGCGAAAGATGTGGCGCACCGCCTCATCTTCACGAAATTCGTAGAGATGGGTTTCAAACGGCTCGAGATCGGTCTCGAAGTACTCACGCATGAACTCGCGCAGGTCGCCGGTTCCATTCTTCATGTTGGCGATAAACTCCACGCGATTGCAGGTCGAAACAATCATGCCCTCGGCAACGGCCGGATGCTCGGACAGCCTCTTGCAGGCCTCCGGCAAACGCGATTCAGGAATCGCCAGACGCTCCCGTACCTCGACGGGCGCGGTCTTGTGATTGACGCCAATGAGCTGGAATCTCATGAGCTTATAAACCTATGCATAGCGCTGAAGTAGTTGGCAATCCAGGCGACGATCGCGGTCACGAAAGCGGCGCTCGCGAGCATGGCGGCTCGGCGTCCGCGCCAACCCGCGTTGAGGCGCGTGAAGACCATCAGCAGATACACCGCCCACATCAGCACAGAAAGCAAAATCTTTGGGTCGAGAAAATCAATCCGTCCATAGGTAGCTTCGGCCACGACGGAACCGGCAATCAACCCAAGCGTCATGAAAGGAAATCCAACCATGAGCGAGCGGTAGCCGATATCGTCAATAACCTGAAGCGAAGGCAGCCGCACGAACAGGCCGCTGGCTATTTTCGATTTCAGCGCGCGCTCTTGCAACAGGTAGAGAATGCTCGCTCCAAAGCTGAGAAACAGCGCCGCGTATCCAGTAAAGATCATCAGCACGTGTACGGCCAGCCACCCATGTTTTGCGGCACCCGAGGCGAACACGAGCGGTTGCTGACCAGTGGCGGCGATAAAGGTCAGAAGAAACACGAGCGGGAAAATCACGATTCCCGGACTGGTCGTCTTGTATATCAGATAGGCCAGCATGAAGACGACCATGATCAGGAAAGCCAGGAGCGACTCGGAGTTGTGAATCGAGACTGTCGCCAGTTGGCCGGATTGCACGGCGGATTCGGTCAGCGAAACCAGATGAAACACCATCCCCAGGTACGAAGAATGGAGCACGACTTTGGTGAGCCGTTCCGAGGTGCGGGTGAACGCGACCAGCGCGTACAACAATCCCGCAGCGTAGCAAACCAGGGCAACGCGCAGCCAGATCAAGGGCATCATTCGGTTTTTCGATATTTCGTAGTGCTTCCGCCGGTCGGTGAGCAGTTCTCCCCGCCTGGGTGATTATAGTTTGCCGGACCGACCTAATCGACTCCCAACGAGGCCAGCGATTCTTCCAGAGCTCCCAAGTCGACGGCTAACTGGCGCCCGTCGGCTTGAATCTGTTCAAGTTCCTCGGAGGCGCAGAACAATCGCATCTTCAGGGCGGCATACTGTTCCGAATCGGAAAGAGATCGTCCGTGAGATTCTGCCCAGCCGGTCACGACGGTTTCCGGCAGAAGAATGCTGACCACCGCGTATGCCATTTTGCGGTCGGAAGTGACGTCGAAGACGTACTCCCTGGCAGACTCGCGCGCGCCTGATGACGGAACGGCCCGTTTCCCAACGAAGTAGTACTGATAGACATAGCCTTGCGATCCAGCAAAGGTCTTGGGGCGGCGAATGGTCATGGGGCCGTCGCGACAGCTCTTACAGTTCTCTGCTTCAGATCTTTGCTTCCCGCAAGCGCTTTACTGCGGTCTCTGAAGTTACCGGAGAATAGTAGATCTCCTTGAAGGTATAAGACCGCGCCTTGGCCTCGATGATGGGCAAAATCTCGATGTGCCAGTGATAATCGTCGTCCAGAGTTTTCCAATATCCCAGCGTTGCCGATGGATGCTGACTGTTGGGTGAGGTGTGGAGCACGAGGTGAAACGCCTCGGTCACGGTGCGGATCCGTTGCAGCGTGCGCCGCAGCAGCGCAGCCAGGTCGGCCACAGTACCTACGCGGGACGAACCAGTGCGCTCAAACGACGACTCATGACTGCGCGGCAGAATCCAGGTTTCGTAGGGCACGCGTGGTGCGTAAGGGCAAAAGGCGACATAGTCTCCCCGAACTTCCAGGATGCGAAGGTTCTGCCGCTCCTCCTGCGCCAGAATGTCACAAAACACGCAGCGTTCTTTGCTCTCGTAATACTCACGCCCAGAGCGGAGTTCGTACAGCACCCGGCGGGGCACGAACGTCGTCGCCGTGAGTTGTGACGTCGGGTGGTCAAATTCCTGCCCGGCTGCCGCGCCATGATTCTTGAAAATGCTGATGTACTTGAACCGCGCATCGCGTTTCAAATCCTGAATGCGCAGCGAGGCGAGACGCAGGAACTGTTCGATTTCCGCATCGCTCGCGTTCCAAAGATGGCCATCATGGCGGAAGTTCTCGAGCAGGACCTCGTGAGCGCCGACGGATCCCATGCGGTCGTAAAGGCCATCGCCGCGGCGCGCCGCCTCGCCTTCAATATGATACAGCGCATGCGGATGTACTACCGAGCGCGCCGACCACAGGCCGCCGTCGAGGCCAGCCAGGTTGGCGACGACTTGCGCGGGCTCGGCGGTCGGCCCGCAAAACCGGCACGCTTCCGACCGAGGCGTGGTCTCACCGACATCGTCGCCGGTGATCACCCACGAACGGGTGATGGGATCTTTACGGAGTTCCATGGGCTAAGGAGAACAAAAGAATTTGCAATTTGCAATTAGTGATTTGCAGCTGAACACCTTCGTGCGGTGGTTCAGTCCTTTAATCCAGCATAGAATTGCAAATTACGAAGTTAGAGATTGCAAAATTACCAATTCCTCCATGTCCGAGTTCTCTACCCCGCTGATGCGCCAGTACGCCACCATTAAGAGAGAGCATCCCAATGCTCTTTTATTTTTTCGGCTGGGAGATTTCTACGAGCTGTTTTTTGACGACGCGATTCTGGCCGCCCGCGAATTGCAAATCACGTTGACCTCGCGCAACAAAGAAAAGGGTGTGGATATTCCAATGTGCGGCGTGCCCTACCACGCCGCCGAGGGCTATATCGCCAAGTTGATCCGTCGCGGGTTCAAGGTCGCTGTCTGCGAACAGGTCGAGGACCCGCGTCTGGCCAAAAAGCTTGTGCGGCGTGAGGTGACGCGGGTGGTTACGCCCGGCACTGCCGCCGACTCATCGCTGAACGCCGAAGAGAACAACTTTCTTGCGGCTGTAGCAGCCGTGGGAGATCGTGTGGGTTTTGCGGCGCTTGATCTTTCCACAGGCGAGTTTCGCGCGACCGAGTTCGCTGGAGAATCGGCTGGACGCCGCATTCAAGAAGAACTTGAACAGTTGCGTCCAAAGGAAATCCTCTACGGATCTTTGGCGCCACTGCTGGAGCAGGTCAATGGTGTAGCGGCGGGCATTCCGGCGCGCCTCAACCCGGCAATCGGCGGTGCTGCACCCGGCAATGCGCCAGTCGATCGCGTTTCCAGTTTTGGCTGGGCTGAGACTCCTTTGGATGACTGGATCTTCGCTCCCGACCACGCCATTCCCCTGCTCGAAAATCACTTCGGCGTCCTGTCGCTTGAAGGCTTCGGTCTTGCCGGTAAGCGCGCCGCGGCAGCGGCAGCGGGAGCGATCCTCTATTACATCCGCTCCACGCAGCGTGGATCGCTCGATCACGTTGATCGCATCGGCTTTTACGAACGCCAGAATTGCCTGGTGCTGGACGCGGTAACCGTCCGCAACCTGGAGCTGATTGAGCCGCTTTTTGCAGGAACCGATGCCGGGGTAACGCTGTTTCGCTGCTTGGATGCCACCGTGACGCCGATGGGCAAGCGCCTGCTTCGTACCTGGATGTTGCGCCCGTCGGTAGATCTGGCAGAAATCGATGGCCGGCTGGATGCGGTTGAAGCCCAGCTCAAAGACTCGGTGCGTCGCGAAGAACTTCGCCGTTCGCTGGAAGGGATCCTCGATCTCGAACGTCTGTTAAGTCGCGTGACGCTCGAAACCGCAAATCCACGCGATGTGCTGGCGCTGGCCGCATCGGTGGCGCGACTTCCCAGGGTGCGAACGGTGTTGGCGGGGCTGCCCTCCACGCGGCTGCGTGTGCTGCATGAACTCGTAGACGAACTCGGCGATCTGCGGGAGAGAATCGATCGCACGCTGGTTCCCGAGCCTCCGCTGACGCTCAGCGATGGGGGGGCGATCGCTTCGGGCGTTGATAGAGACCTCGACGAGCTCCGCGATCTAAGTCGCAATTCGACGCAGTACCTGGCGCAGGTGGAAACTCGCGAACGCGAGCGGACGGGGATTGGATCGCTGAAAGTCAAGTTCAATTCGATTTTCGGCTACTACATTGAGATTTCGAAAGCGAACTTGCATCTCTCGCCCGCCGACTACGAGCGGAAACAGACGCTGGTGAATGCCGAGCGTTTCACGACTCCAGAGCTGAAGGAGTACGAGTCGAAGATTCTCGACGCCCAGGAGAAGATCGTAGAGATCGAGCGCCGCCTGTTCGCGGAGCTGCGAACCGCCATTGCCGCCGAGGCCAAACGCATCCGGCAGACGGCATTGGCGCTGGCGGAAGTGGATGTGCTCGGCAGTCTGGCGCATATTGCCGCGCTACGAAATTACTGCCGTCCGAAGTTCGGTGAGCCAAGCGTCGATGAACCGAGCTCCGACCAATCAACGAGGCCCGCAGGCGCTGGGGACCTGGAGATTGTCGAAGGTCGTCATCCCGTAATCGAACTGCAGGAACTGGCCACAGGCAGCGACCGCTTCGTTCCTAACGATATTTTCCTCAATTCGTCAACGCACAATATCGTGGTGCTGACCGGCCCGAACATGGGTGGCAAGAGTACCTACCTGCGCCAAGCCGCGCTGATCGTGATCATGGCGCAGATGGGATCGTATGTTCCCGCGCGCGGCGTGCGCCTGAATATCGTGGACCGGGTTTTCACTCGAATCGGCGCCAGCGACAACGTAGCCCGCGGCCGCTCGACTTTCATGGTCGAAATGACCGAAACTGCCGCAATCCTGCACACGGCGACGGCGCGGTCGCTAATTCTGCTCGACGAAGTGGGGCGCGGCACGTCAACCTATGACGGACTGGCGATAGCGTGGGCGGCCATCGAATATCTGCATGCGCGCGTGCATGCCAAGACTCTCTTTGCCACTCACTATTTCGAACTGACCGAATTGGCGGAACAATTGAGTGGCGTGAAAAATTATCACGTCTCCGTCAAAGAGAGCGATGGCAGCGTGGTATTCCTGCGCCGCGTAGAACCCGGGGCCGCTGACCGCAGCTACGGAATCGAAGTCGCCAAACTCGCCGGATTGCCCAACGAAGTCGTGGTGCGAGCGCGCGAAGTGCTGGCCGAACACGAGTCGGCGGAGCGCCGCCTGTCCGAGCATCTGACTCCCGGCAGTTCCGAAGCGCCCGAGCGTCCGACGCAGTTGACCATTTTCACCCCGCTGTCGCAACCAGTGCTGGATAAGCTTCGCGAAGTGGATTTGAACCGTCTGACTCCGCTGGAGGCGCTAAACTTGCTAGCGGAGCTGAAGAAAGAAATCTAACGCGAAAACGCAGAGCCCCCGAGAAACAAGATGGAAATCGCGGCACCCAAGCGAGAGATCACGATCGGCAGCGACTGGATCACTACGATTCTTATGGCTCTGCTCATCGTTTTCTGCTTTTTGCAGCTTATCCGCGAAGCCAGGCACCTCGTGTTTGATAGTCTCGCGGGACCAGTATTATTGACGCAGCTTATCGACAAGATCAGCACAGCCTTCGTTGTGGTCTGCTATTTCCTGGCCGCTTTCTCGCTCTGGCCCAGGCCTGTGAGGATTGCCGGTCCACTGCTGGGAGCTGACCTCGTGACACGTATTGCGCTGCACTATTTTCGCGCGTCGACTACCATTCAGCATTCCGCTGCGGTCGCAGGATCCATTGCCCGACAGATTGCATTGGTTCTGATCATTTTTGCGATCGCTCAATGGTTCAAGTCCGTTGTCCGCTGGACCGCTTGCTCTGAGCATGGAGTCGGCGATTCCTGATTACACACATATCGGCCAACTCCTGATCATCGGCTTCGACGGGACCGAGATGTCTCCGCGACTCGCTTCCCTGCTGACGAAAATTCAGCCGGCGGGCGTGATCCTGTTTGCGCGCAACATCACCGGAGTTGAGCAGACGCACACACTTCTGCGCGAATGTCAGAAGCAAGTCGGCGCTCCGCTTTTCACGTGCGTCGATCTCGAAGGTGGCACGGTCGATCGTTTCCGCAACGTAATCGGATCGGCGCCCGCTCCGGCGGAAGTATTTGCTACCAGCAGCCGGGCGCTCTTTCGCAAGCACGGTCGCATCATCGGCGAAAACTGTTACGCCCTAGGCTTCAATGTCGATTTCGCGCCGGTGCTTGACCTTGCCTACGAGGCTTCGCGTCCAGTGATGAGTTCACGTGCCGTCTCGGACGATCCGAAGCGCGTGATTGCCTATGCGCGCGAGTTCCTGCGCGGGTTAGGCGATGCTGGAATCGTAGGCTGCGGCAAACATTTTCCCGGCCTCGGCGAGGCCACGCTCGACACGCACAATGAACTGCCCAGTGTGCATAAGCCCCTGCATAAATTGTGGGAGCAGGACCTCGTTCCCTATCGCGTATTGCGTCGCGAATTGCCGATGGTCATGGTTTCGCACGCAGCATTTCCGGCGGTGACTGGAGGGCACAAGAAGAAACACGAGAATGACGAGGCGAAGAATACGGGCACTCCCGCATCGCTCTCGAAAAAATGGATCACCGACATTTTACGTAAGAAAATCGGCTACCGCGGACTCATCTGCTCCGACGATCTGGAGATGGGAGGCGTTCTTGCGGCTGCCCCGATCGAGGAAGCGACCGTCGCGCATATCCGCGCCGGGGGCGATCTTGCCCTCATCTGCCACCACGAGGAGTTCGTTCTACGCGCGCATGAAGCATTAACACGCGAAGCCGAACGCGACTCCAAACTGTCTCGCCGCGCGCACGAGTCGGCGAGGCGTGTGCTGGCGTTCAAGAAGAGATGGCTTGATAAAACATCCACTCCACGCCGGCGCGCTATTGCTCCAACTCCGGCGCGAGTGGAGAAACTTACGCGAGAGCTCTGGGAGTTTGGCGAAGAAGTACGGCTCGCGGCCCTCGCTGGCCAGAACCACGCAGGCGGGGAACGCCTATGATTGTTGCAGGCGTTATGAGCGGCACTTCGGCCGACGGCATCAACGTCGCGATCGTCCGCATCACAAAACACACGAAAGGACAGGAAGCTCCGAGCTTTGCGCTTCTCGCTCATAACGAGTACCCGTTTCCGGCTGCGGTTCGGCGCTCCATTCTCGGGATGATGAATGCTGAATTGGCCCGCGTCGCCGATCTCGCGCGTTTGAATTTTCTTCTGGGTGAGCTTTACGCGGAGGCGGTCTATAAAACAGCCCGCAAGCATCGCGTGAAACTCGATCTCGTCGGCTGTCATGGGCAGACTCTCTATCATCAGGGTACGGCGGAACGATTTCTGGGACGGAAATTGGCGGCGACCTGGCAGACCGGCGAAGGGGCGGTGGTCGCGGCGCGGCTGGGCGTGCCGGTGGTCTCTGATTTTCGTCCGGCCGATATGGCGGCGGGAGGCAAAGGCGCCCCGCTTGTGCCGTTTCTGGACTATCTGCTCTATCGCGATCGGCGCGTCGGGCGCATCGCGCAAAATATTGGCGGCATCGCAAATCTTACGGCAATTCCGCCAAGCGCATCTGTCGGCCAAGTGCTTGCATTCGATAGCGGCCCCGGCAACATGGTGATCGATGCAGCGATGGAAGAACTTTTCGGCAAACGCTACGACCGCGACGGGAGCATCGCAGCCTCTGGAAGTGTGCTGGAGGACGTTGTCGCGCAATTATTACGCGCGTCTTTCTTTCGACAGAAGCCTCCGCGAACCGCCGGACGCGAAGAGTTTGGGCGCGAATACGCAGGACGATTCATCGAGCTCTGCCGTGGCGCCCGCAAGCCAGACATTATCGCGACGGCAACGGCCCTGACCGCGCGATCGATTGCTGCAGCGATCCAACGCTTCGTGCTGCCGCAATTCAAGGTTCGAGGGCGAACTGGCCGGGAGCATGAACAGCAATTGATTGTCTCCGGCGGAGGCGCAAAAAACCCAACGCTAATGGCCTTGTTGCGCGATGCAATCGCCCCGCTGGGAATCAGTTTGCACTTTTCCGACGAGTTTGGCATTCCGGCCGAGGCCAAGGAGGCGGTTGCTTTCGCGCTGCTCGCGCATGAGACCTGGCACCGGCGGCCAAGCAATGTGCCCTCGGCTACGGGAGCGAAGCGGCCCGCGATCCTGGGAAAGATTTCGTATGCGTGATGCGATTTTAAAGCACGCAAGAAGCGGATCTTTCGCTTCGTTCAGGATGACAATGCTGTTGGTGCTGGTGGTGGGATCAGCTCTACCGCTTCTCTCCTGCTCACCGCGTTCTGACCCTAACACGGTGGTGATGATCATTGAGAGCAGCCCAACGAATCTCGATCCTCGAGTGGGTATCGACGGCCAGTCGGAGCGCATTGACGAATTGCTGTTTGACGCTCTGCTGACGCGAGACGAGCATTTTAACGTTCAACCAGGTCTCGCCGAACACTGGGAAAATCCCGACCCGCTGACCTACGTCTTTCATTTGCGTAGCGGCGTTCGATTCCACAACGGGCAGCTCCTCACCTCTCGCGACGTGAAGTGGACCTTCGATTCCCTGCTCCAGGGCAAGATTCGCAGCACGAAATCGGCCGCGTTCCGGTTCGTGAATACCATCGACACTCCCGACGACTTCACCGTCCTATTTCATCTGAGAGAACCATACGCAAGTCTGCTCTGGAACCTTTCAGAAGGAGCCATCGGGATCGTTCCCTACGGGACGCTCGATGAGATCACGCGCCTACCCATCGGATCGGGGCCGTTCAAGTTCGTTAGCGCGGAGCAGGACAAGGAAGTCGTATTAGAGCGCAACGATGCATACTGGGGAACGAAAACTTCTCTTTCGCGCGTGCGCTTTGCGGTCGTGCCTGATCCAACCACCCGTGCGCTTGAATTACGCAAGGGCAGCGCGGACGTTGCCATCAATGCGCTCGCGGCTGACACGATTGTGGCGCTCGAAAAAGTGCCGAACCTGCAGATCGAACGCGGGCCCGGAACCATACTTTCCTACCTGGCTTTTAATACTCGCGACCCTTTATTGCGAGACGTGCGGGTGAGGCAGGCGATCGCCTGCGCCGTCGATCGCGGACCGCTGCTTCAATATATCTGGCGCGGATTCGCCGAACCCGCGTCAAGCGTGCTCCCCGTCCAAAGCTGGGCTTACGATCCGAGTGTGACAGGGTTTAGTTACGATCCGGAAAAGGCCAACCGCATCCTCGACTCGGCCGGGTATCGATTGCAAAATGGCGTTCGCTTTCATCTCACAATGAAAACTTCCACCGAGGAATCCACGCGACTGTTGGCGGCGGTGTTGCAGCAACAATTGCGCAAGGTTGGGATTGCGCTCGACATTCGCACTTTTGAGTTCGCCACGTTTTTCGCCGACGTCACGCGTGGTGCTTTTCAGCTTTATTCGCTGCGTTGGATCGGAGGCAATGAAGACCCCGATATCTTTGAGACGTTCGACTCTGAGCGTTTTCCTCCCAAGGGTACCAACCGCGGCTTTTATTCCAATCCGCAAGTCGATCGGCTGATCGCCGAGGCGCGCCACGAGACTGACCAGAATGTGCGAAAGCAGCTGTATGCTCAGGTTCAGGAAATCCTGGCGCAGGATGTCCCGTATATCAATCTGTGGTACTTCGACAACGTGCTCGTGCATACACGACGTGTGGGGAATTTGACCCTGAACCCATCGGGAAATTATGACTTTCTCAAGACCGCCGAAATCGCCAGCCAGTAGCCCGATTTCAACGTGGTAACATCGAAACTTCGGTGGATTTTGCGAAAGCCCGAAGCATTCCTGGGACACAGACCTAATACTCGAGACCCGTACTTTGAAAATTCTTTTTATTGGCGACATCTTCGGCCGTCCAGGGCGCACGATCGTAAAGGATCGCCTGCCCGAATTGCGCAAGAAATATGCGGTCGATCTGGTTATCGCCAACTGCGAAAATGCAGCCGCCGGTTTTGGAATCACTCCTTCACTGGCAGAGGAACTTTTCGATCTCGGCATCGATGTGATGACCACAGGCAACCATGTCTGGGACAAACGCGAGATCATCGACTACTTCCAGATGGAGGACGGCAATCCGCATAGTCCCGCACGCCGACTGCTTCGCCCCGCCAATTTGCCGCAGAACCTGCCGGGATGGGGAGTCTACGAAGGTCAGAAGAATGGCGTCGCATATGCCGTCGTGAACCTACAGGGACGCGTCTTCATGGGATCGTCGGACGATCCTTTTCGTTATGCCGACGGACTTCTTGAGCGGCTCGACACTGGGGCTAAGCCAAAAATCGTTTTTGTCGATTTCCACGCCGAGGCTACCTCCGAGAAAGTCGCCTTTGGTTGGTATCTTGACGGACGTGCCACAGCCGTCGTCGGAACCCATACTCATATTCCCACTGCCGACGAGATCGTTTTACCGAAGGGCACTGCCTATATCACCGACGTCGGCATGACGGGACCCTACGACAGCGTTATTGGCGTGAAGAAAGAACTCGTAATCGAGAAGTTTCTTAGCGGGATGCCTTCCCGCTTCGAAGCCGCGACCCATGACGTTCGCCTGTGTGGCGTGGTGGTGGAATGCGATGACAAATCCGGCCGCGCCACAGCTATCGAGCGTCTGATGCTGCGCTGACGCACCTGGACGCCTTTGTAAAGGCGGAGACTGGGCAAGTCCCGCTTCTGCTGGCACTGAACTCCCGTTACGACCGTAGTTCCCTATCGAGTATTTCTCTTGCAAGACACCATGCGGCGGGCATTCTATAGTAGTCATATGCGTTGGCTGGCAGTGGGAATCTGTCTTTTGGCGGTCGGAGTGTGCTCAGCCGACGACACTCCGCCTGCTCTATCCGCTGCCACTGCTCCTGCGGCGACTCCTGCTTCGGTTACCGCGCCCGCCGCAGCCTCGCCAGCCACGACAACGCCGGTTACTACTGCGCCGGTCACGACCGCACCCCTCGATTTTGCGCCATTTTGCTCGAATTCCCATGGCGCGCCGGTCTGTCCTGGGTCACGCAAAGACCTGAAGGCGGCTCGCAAAGCGTTCGAGCGCGGACTCAACCTTGAGAAATCGGAGAACCTCGATCAAGCCTTTGAAGAATTTCAGGAGGCCGCGCGTCTGGTTCCGCAGAACATCGACTATGTTACGGCGCGCGAAACAACGCGTCAGCATCTCGCAGGTGCATATCTCGAACACGGCAACAACGACCTGCTCGGGGGCCGCCAGGTCGAAGCCATGGCCGAGTTCAGCACGGCACTGAACCTCGACCCGCAAAATGAGTTTGCGCAGCAGCGCATCCGCGACGCCATGGGTCCCGTTTCAGCGCACGCCGCAGTCAAGCCTTTCTTGGTGGCAAGCGCCGACGCCATAACAGCCAAGCCTGCTGACTCACCTCACGACTTTCACTATCGCGGCGATTCCCGTGGCCTGCTCACTGCCGTCGCCGCCAGCTACGGCCTGACCGTCACATTCGACGACAGCTTCACCACCCGTCATGTGCAATTCGATCTGGAGGGTGCAAATTTTGCCACCGCTCTCGCCGCTGCCTCTGCCATCACCAAGAGTTTCAGCGTCCCGCTCGAAGACACGGTCCTTTATGCTGCCGCAGACACCGCCGACAACCATCGCCTGTACGATCGCATGGGCCTGCGCGTCTTTTACATGGCTGAGAGCAATTCGCCCTCGAACCTGAACGAATTCATGAATGCGATGCGGACCGTGTTTGAGATCAAGTTCGCCAGCCTGAACTCCGCCTCGAATACGATTACGTTGCGCGCTCCGGTTGCGACGCTGGAAGCGATGGGCCAATTCTTTGAACAGGTGAACACGCCGCGCCCGGAAGTAATGTTTGACATCAAAGTCTTCGAAGTCAGCGATGCGTACACGCGCCAGATAGGGCTGCACGTCCCGGACAATTTCAATCTCTTCAGTCTCGCGTCCATTGTCGACCAGCTTAACGCGGCCAACAGCACAAGCATCGCCGCCCTGGTTGAGCAACTGGAGAGCCAGCAGAATTCGATTCTTAGCCAGCCCGTGGCAACTTTCGGCGGTGGCTTGTCGCTCGCGGGACTGACGTTCGATCAGTTGTCGGCGGTGCTATCTCTGAATGAGAGTTCGGTGCAGCAGTTGGAGCATGTTCAGTTGCGCGCTTCGCAGCAACAAGATGCGAATTTTAAGCTGGGAGAACGTTATCCGATTCTAAATTCCAGCTATTCAGCGGGTCTGAGCAGTTCCGTGCTGGCGCTGCTCGGGAGCGCCGGGGCTCAGGCTCAAGCCTCCTTGCCGATCCCCTCGATCAGTTACGAGGACCTTGGGCTCACACTCAAAGCCAAGCCCACCATCCACACCAATTCCGACGTGTCCGTCGAGTTGGAAATCGCCATCCGCAGCTTGGGAACCACAGTGACAAACGGTATCCCCGACATTCTGAATCGCGAGTACAAGGGCGGAATTATAGTGAAGGAGGGTGAACCGGCAGTTGTCGCAGGGATGGTCACGCACTCCGAGGAAAACGCCCTGGCCGGTCTGCCGCTCATCTCGGCCATTCCGGCGGTCGGCTTGCTCACGTCCCAGAAAACCAAGCAAATAGACAACGATGAACTCCTGATCCTGATCACACCTTTCGTAATCCGGAGTCCGGAACGCGCCGAAACAACGGACATCTGGCTGCCGGCGACGCCAACAAAATAGGCCTCAACTCCACCGTTCTGCCGAACCGTCCCATCTACTTTTGGCTTGCCTGGCTTTGACTCGCCTGGAAGTCGACAATTTTTTTCTGCGCGTCGACAGATGCGCCGCTGGAATTGCGGCCATTGATAAACAATGCCGGCGTGCCATTCACTCCCACTGACTTGCCCAGCGCAATCGACGCTTCGATTCTCGCTTTCGTGTCCGGCTTGGTTGCGCAGTTGGCGACCTCGTCTGCGTTCGCACCAGCGGCGGTCGCAATAGCCTTCAGTTTCTCATCGGCGTTGGACTCAGTAATATTCGTCTGGTCCGCAAACGTCTTCTGAACAAATTTCCAGACCGCGTCGTTCGAACTCCGCCCGATGCAATCGACGTAGCCGGCAGCCTTCTCCGCCCAGTTGTGCCCTGGTATCGGGAAATTCTGAAAGACGAAACGAGCCTCGGGCTCCAATGCCAGCAATTGCTCAATTCCTGCCGCAGCCTTGGCGCAATGCGGACATTGCATGTCGCTGAACTCAACAATCGTCACCGCAGCTGTTGCCGGCCCCTTGCTAGGTCCATTGATGCCTTTTTCAAGCTTAATGCGCGCATCCTCAAACGGTTTGGCGCCAAAGGGCAAAATTTCGCCGGTAATGGCGTGTTTTCCGTCCGAGCTCACCAGCAACGTATTCTGACCCGAGCCCTGTGCAGTCGTGATCACAATTGTGACCGCGGCCAGCCCCGGCAATTCGGAGGGACGGATCTCCACGATCTTCCAGGTAGTGGTTGGATCGTAGCCGAACGTCTGCATCAGGAAAGAATTGACAGTATCTTCGCTGGGCAAGGCCGTGCTGGGCAAGGCCGATGCGGCCGTCGCGCCTGGAACTGAAGCCGGATTAGCGGCGGCCTTGGTGGCCGAAGCAGATTGGGCCTGAACCATCTGAGCCCGAACAAGGGCCATAGCGGAAAGTAGAAAGGCAACCAGCAGGGTGCGATGGGTGAGCGTCATAGAAGTGAGGATTTGATTGTTACAAAAGCGGCGTGAATTGTCATTCGACTTCGGCCCGTCGCTCGGTTGTGGTTAAGCCCGACAATTCGGCGGATGCCGTGTTCTGTGGCGACGGGAACCGCAAGTGAGGATTAGAATGGCTGGGCTCACGATATCGGTCTCGGGTTTATCGTTCTGGTTCTGTCTGGCTGGCGTGAAATGCCGGGCCAGACGCCGAATTAGACAGGCGCGATTGAACGGACGAGCGACTGAATCGATGTATCCAGACAAGCTATCGAAATAAACGTCTGACGACATCTTTTCTCGAAAGGGGGCCACGCATGATTCTCGGTATGTCTATTTCAATGTTCACTCTCGTGCACGTCGTGATCAGCCTGATTGGCATCGGCTCGGGGTTGGTGGTGATGTGGGGGTTTTTCGAGTCAAAACGGCTTGACGGTATCAACGCAACTTTCTTGCTCAGCACGGTACTGACCAGTGCGACCGGATTCTTGTTTCCTTTCCATCACCTTCTACCGTCGCATAAGGTCGCCATCCTTTCGCTGATCGTGCTGGCGGTGGCGATTGCGGCACGCCATGTTTATCACTTGGCGGGCTCGTGGCGCACGACCTATGTGGTCACCGCTGCCCTCGCGCTATATCTGAATGTTTTCGTTTTGATCGCCCAGGCTTTTCTAAAGGTGCCATCGCTGAAGGCCCTGGCTCCAACTGGGACGGAGCCGCCATTCCTTGGCACTGAGCTGGCTCTTCTGGTTGTTTTTATTGCGCTCACCGTTTTCGCCGCGAAAAAGTTTCGCACATAGCCGGCGCGTTGGTTCAGCTGAGCTCCGACTTGGCGGCAATGGGAAATCGTCTGCCATAACCGAACGCCTTGGCGGAGATTTTGATTCCGGGAGCGGCTTGCTGACGTTTGTACTCGCTTCGCTCTACCATCCGAAGCACGCGCCGCACCAACTCCAAGTCAAAATGGTGTGCGGCGGCGATCTGCTCCGCCGAGTACGATTCCTCGACGTAATCTTCAAGAATCGCATCGAGCACGTCATACGGCGGCAGCGAATCGGAATCCCTCTGATCCGGACGTAATTCCGCCGATGGCGGCTTTTCGATGGTAGCCTCCGGAATAACTTTTCGGCGCGAATTGACATAAGCGCTGAGACGGTAAACCAGGGTTTTCGGCACGTCCGAAATCACCGCCAGCCCGCCAACCATATCGCCATACAGCGTGCAGTAGCCAACCGCCAGCTCGCTTTTGTTGCCGGTCGAAAGCACCAGTGCTCCGAATTTATTCGACAGGGCCATAAGCAGCATTCCGCGGGCGCGGGACTGAATATTTTCTTCGGTAGCGTCTTCAGGTAATCCGGCGAATACGGCACTGAGGGTCTGCGAGGTGGACCGGTAAATCTCATCAATTGAGAGCAGTTCGAAGCGAATCTTGAGATTCGCGGCCAGCGCGCGCGCGTCGTCGATCGAACCCGGCGACGAGTATGGACCTGGCATTCCAATGCCGATAACGTTCTCGGGGCCGAGCGCATCGGCGGCAATCGAGGCGGTGAGCGCCGAATCGATCCCGCCGCTCAGCCCGACAATCGCGCGCTGGAAGCCACACTTGCGAACGTAGTCTTTTGTACCAAGAACCAGCGCTCCATAGGCGCTCGCTTCTTCGCCGACGATCTGCTCGTGCATTTCCCCGGTGAGCGCCTGAGAGTCAAAATAGATAAGATCTTCCTCGAACGATTTTCCCTGCGCAATCACCTGCCCGTCAGGCGCAATCACCAGGCTTGATCCGTCGAAAACCAGGCTGTCGTTGCCCCCTACCTGATTCACCATTGCGACGGGCACTTTCTGATTGCGCGCAATGGAGGCGAGCATGTCGTGCCGGAGTTCGCGTTTGCCCAGCCAGAACGGAGAGGCAGAGATATTGAGCACAAAGTTTCCGCCGGTTCGGACGAGTTCTTCGACGGGATCGACGCCGTAAAGGCGGCGGTGCCAGAAATGCTTGTCGTTCCAGGCATCTTCGCAAATGGTCAGCGCCATGCGGTTGCCGCAAAAGTTGAATAGTTGCTGGCTTTTGGCAGGGGCGAAGTTGCGCATTTCATCGAAGACGTCATAGGTGGGCAGCAGCATCTTCGACTGCACAAACTCGATGCGGCCGTCTCGCAGGAACGCCGCCGAGTTCATCACGGCTTTGCCCGACTCTGCGGCGGCCGGAGTCACCATCCCGCAGATGACGGCAATGCCCTGAGTTTCGGCGGCAATATGCTCGACGGTCTCGCGGTTGCGCGCCACAAACGATGGGCGTTCGACGAGATCGCGCGGAGGATAGCCGCAAACGGCAAGTTCAGGAAACAGAATCAGGCCGGCGCCAGCGCTTCGCGCCTCCAGAGCGAACTGAATAATCTTGGCAGCGTTACCAGAAAAGTCCCCAACGGTGGGGTTGATCTGACCCAGAGCAATCTTCACGCTTCTAGTTTAGAAGGTCGGATTGCTGAAGGTCGAGGCCAGGGGTTGCGAATCTGGGAACACCAACGATCTCGCCGAGCGATTTCATGGCAACGTCGGCATGGCCGGCAAGTCCCAATTAGGAGGAGGGCCCGAATCCGGGCCGCTTGGCGGCGCTGGTGGCGGCAGCGGGGGTGCGTTGGATGGATTTGCTGGAGCCGAGTCCGGCATCTCTTCTCCAGGACGCCGCAGCGTGGGAGCGTTCGCCGGACGCTCCTCCTGTTTCTTAGCAACGGTCGACGCGCCCAGATCGATTTCCTTTTCCACACGCACGACTTTTTCGCCGTTCACCTTCATCGTTTCGACACGAACGACCTCGTCACCCACGAAGCGCACAAAATCCACGTCTTCCGGAGGAGTGCCGTAGATCCATTCCTCGTATTCGACCGGATCCGGCCCCAAGTCGGTCGTCGTCTCGCGCACCTTCCTCGGCGGACGCCCTTTGGCGTAAATCACCATGTCGTGATTCATTCCCACCAGCACGCGGTGGTTCTTGATGGCATCTTTGATTTGCGGAGACACTGTCTCAAGATAGGCATCGACAGCGTTCTTGGCGTCGAAATCAAACACTGGGCGCAGCAACTGCTTCAACTCTGGTCCGGTGATCTCGGGCACATACTTATCGAAATACAGGTCCACGAACGAACCGTGGGCATTGGCCGATGGGTCAGACGGCGACACGGGCGTCTCGGCGTTCGCGCCGACAATCGTGATGTGCTGATACCACTTCTGCCTCTTAATGGGTCCGCCATTGATCTCAAAACGGATGTGGTCGTCTTTGACGATGACATCGCTGATGCGCGCGCGGTCACCCGGTTTCGCTGCCGGGCCCCAGAGCGCAATCAGACGCTGCAGATCTTGACCGTTGGGGGTAGTGTTTCCGTTCTTAAGTGACAAGCCGACCTTTCCCATCGGAAAGTTGGTACGGATGAAAATCAATTCGGCGTCAAAGGAATGGATGATCTTTTCCCGTGTCTCTTTGGACATTCTTGGGGGCGGAGAAGTGTCCGCAAGCATTAGCGAGCAGAGAACCAGCGGAACGGTCAAAAGCCGACAAACAGCGCAGGAGAACCGCATACAACACCCCGGGCTAACGGAAGTATTATAGCCCGCCGCACAGCTCAGTTCACCTGTTAGTTACCGGTTCTCAGCAGTTTGGCCGATCTTCTTCTAGATGAGGCAGGAAGCTGAAACAACCGGTCACGGTAACCTGCACCCTAGTACCTCCGTAAGGGTGAGCTGTACTTTAAGCACCTTAGGTAACCGCCGCAAACCCACCTAAAATGAAAGAGTACGGAACAGCTTATCCCCGGGCTTGGGCCGACAGGACTGTCTTTTGCCGCTAAAGCTACCCATTCCCGCGCGCATTCCGCTTCTCTACGTCATTCTTGGCGTGTTGCTGGCGATCAGCGTCCTGCCCATGTATTTCTATTCGGCACAGATCGAAACCATGAACCGGGAACGCCTGAAGACCAACGAAATGCTGCTCCAAAATACTGTTACCCGGTCGCTGGCCGATGACATTTCGCAGCACCGCGAAGCCCTGCGTATGATGCTGGCTAATCTATCATCGTCGATTCAAGTGATGATGCTGGCCAACGCCAACGGGAGCGACCTGAACGGCCAGAAGCTGCTGACTCCCGAGCTGCGCGCGATGCTCGAGAACTTTGTCTCGTCTTCGAACGACATTGCCTACGCCACGCTGCTGAACGCCGATGCGAAAGGCGTTTCAGCCGGACGTATTGAACCCGATGCCTTTTTGCAGCGCGAACTGGAACGGGCTTACCAAGCCGCCCGCGAAGGGCGCGTCTACAGCGGGCAGCCGTTGACCGTGGGCGGCGGGAAATCTGCGCGCACAGTCATGTTGGTCAGTTCGCCGATCATGTATGATGGCCGGTTTCTCGGCATGATTGGATCAGTGGTCGACATGGAGTACCTGATCCGCGAGTTGCAACAGGTCAATCTGACCGGGCTGATGCCCTACGTGGTCGACAGTCAGGGAAGGCTGGTTGCCGCCGCCACGGGCCAGTACGCCACGGGACAAGACATGAGCCACTTCGATATCGTCCGCAGCTTTGTGGACGAAGGCTCGAAGGCGCAACTGGCGGCGACCCGCGAATTCACTATCGACAACGGCAAGCAATCGGTTGCCATGCTGGGAACCTACAGTCCGGTGACCTCGCTCGATTGGGCCGTCGTGGTGCAAAAGCCGCGCGACGACGCCTATCGCGGAATTTACGAAATGCAGCGCACCGGGCGTCTGCTGGCATGGCTGGCGGTGTTCGGCAGCGTGGGGCTAAGTATTCTTTCGGCGCGGCGTATTACCAGCCCGCTGCAAGTACTGGCTCAATCCAGTCGGGCAATCGCGCGCGGCGATTTCTCGCAGCGTGTGCACCTGAAAACGCGCACCGAAATCGGCGAACTGGCATCGACGTTCAACACCATGTCCGACGAACTGGAACAATTCGTCGAAGACTTGAAACGCGCCGCGGAGGAGAACAAGGCACTATTCATCGGATCGATCCAGATGCTGGCCGGCGCGGTCGACGAGAAAGACCCCTACACCCGCGGCCACTCCGACCGCGTCACCAAGTATTCGCTCATGATCGCGAAAGAGATGGGACTGGATCCCGGTTTCCTTGAGATCTTGCGGATTTCAGCGCAACTACACGATGTTGGCAAAATCGGCATCGAAGACCGCATCCTGAAAAAGCCAGGCGCGCTGACGCCCGAAGAGTTCGAGATCATGAAGACCCACACCACCAAGGGTGCAAACATTCTGCGTCCGGTGCCGCAGTTGCGCGAAATGTTGCCCGGGATCGAACTGCACCATGAGGCGCTCAACGGACGCGGATATCCATACGGGCTAAAAGGCGACGATATCCCGCTGCTGGCGCGCGTAATTGCCGTAGCCGACACGTTTGACGCGCTGACAACGAACCGTCCCTACCAGAAGGCACACGACCCGATGGAAGCCATGCGCATCATTCAAAACCTCTCTGGACAGCGTCTTGATCCCAGAGCAGTGGCGGCGCTGCTCGCCGTGTATGAGCGAGGCGAAATCCGTATTCAAAAGCAGCTCACGCAGCCGATGACGCTCGAATTGCCGGCGCCCCCGGCGCCTATCGTGGTTGGTCCCGTTGATCCTCTAACGGTTGAAATCTCACGCACATAAAGAAAATTAGCTAGGTTCGGGTTTGAATAATCTAGGCTAGCTGTCTTTGCGATACAGCAAATTGCGCATGGCTTCCCGACGAGCTTCGTTTGCTTCCCGGTCGGTCTTCTGCGCGATGGCATCTCTGCCGCTTCGGCTTGCAGGTCCGACCGCCTCGGGCTCGCTGCAATCAGGACAGCGATTGGCAAAGCCCGGTTTGTCGGGCTTCAGCTCAAACTCTTCTCCGCAGACGCTGCAAACTTTGATTGGAAAACCCATGGCGGCCCTGTGAGAACGACGAATCAATAAGAATAATAATTGAAGCAATTCGCTTGATTCAAGAGCCGGGCGCTTCGATAACCCGCTGGGCTGGCTTTACGTCACCAATTTACGAATCCCACAATTGCCAATCCTTCCCGATTGCTTCTCTTATAATTAAAGCCGGATACCTTGATGATTCAAACCCTGTTCGGCAGCCTCGACGAAGAGCAAGAACCAAGTTTTCTGGAGCGCATGAAGCAGGCCGTTTCGCGCACGCGCGAGAATCTGGCCGAGCGCATCGAAGATGTAGTCTCTATCGGCAAAGAGATTGACCGTTCCACTCTCGACGATCTGGAAGCTACTCTGATTGGCGCCGATCTCGGCACCACCACCACTCATGAAGTTCTGGAAAAACTGCGCGATAAAGCCGACCGCAAGCAGATCAAGGATGTCAATGAACTTAAACGCCTGCTGAAAGAAGAATTGCTGGCGATTCTTACCTCGACCTCATCGCGGCCAGCAACCAAGGTCGATGGCACGCCGGAAGTCATCATGGTGGTCGGAGTCAACGGCGCCGGCAAAACCACCACGATCGGGAAATTGGCCCAGGTCTTTCGCGCGCAAGGCAAGACGGTGCTGATGTGTGCTGCAGATACCTTCCGCGCCGCCGCCATCGAGCAACTCGAAATTTGGGGACAGCGGACCGGAACTGAAGTGATCAAAACGAAAGCGGGCGGCGATCCCTCGGCGGTGCTGTTCGATGCCCTGCAGTCGGCTACTGCCCACAAAACGGATTATGTAATCGTCGATACGGCGGGACGCTTGCACACCAAGCAAAACCTGATGCTCGAACTGGAAAAGATGAAGCGCACGGCCCAGCGCATAATTGCCGGCGCGCCGCATGAAACCTTGCTGGTGATGGATGCCACCACGGGCCAAAATGGTTTGCAACAGGCGCGGCAGTTCACGCAATCCTCTGGAGTCACCGGAATCGTGTTAACCAAACTCGACGGCACCGCCAAAGGCGGAGTCGTAGTCGCCATCTCGCGCGAACTGGGATTGCCAGTGCGGTATGTAGGTGTCGGAGAAAAAGCAGGCGATCTGTTGCCGTTCGATCCCAAGGAGTTTGTGGAGTCTTTGTTTTCGTAGTTCAAGTAACTGAAAAACCCGGCGTCCAACGGTACGGACAACGGCCCAGGAGCGGGTGCGCTGACAATGTTATGAAAGAAGTAAGCACAATGCGCGCTATACTTACCCGCCGAAGCTATGAACGACGCATCATAGAGCGCCAGCTAACAGTTGACGAGAAACATGTAGGCCTGCCATGAAACGTTCAGCCGGAGTGACGACGATCGTGGTTTTGTCATTGCTTGGATCTGTACTTACATTCGCCATGGGCATCCTCACGCTGGTACTGATGATCATGGCCCCAGCTCCCCGCTCGGGCCAGTTCCCCGGCTCGCCAGTCTTCTTCAAAGTCATGCTTCTGTTGGCTTCGCTTATGTACTTGCTCCCCGCCGTCTGGGGCATTGTTACCGGCATTGGTTTGTGGCGGCTTAAGAACTGGGCTCGTGTCTCGATGATCGTATTTTCCGTTCTGCTGATTCTGATGGGCGGCTTCTCAGGGTTGATGACGCTGGTCATTCCCATTCCTGCTACTCCCGGCAACAACATGGACCCATCGGTGATAACCGGCGTTCGAATGTCCATAGGGGCATTTATGCTCACGTTGGCAGGGGTAGGCGTCTGGTGGCTGGTGTTCTTCAATCGATCGAAGGTGAAAGAACAGTTTGGGCAACTTTCGCCGACGCTCGCGGATGCGTCTTCGCTGCAAACCTCTTACCCTGTGCAAGGCGTGCCTGTCGGCACGGCTGATCCTGGTGCGCGTAAACGCCCGCTGAGCATTTCCGTTCTCGCCTGGCTGGTGCTGATAAGCTGCTTGTTCATTCCCTTCAGTTTATTGCTGCGCGCCCCCGCCATCCTGTTCACGAAGTTGCTTACTGGCTGGCCCGCGGATTTGTTCTACCTCGCCCTTGCGGTGGCCCAGGTCTCCATAGGGCTTGGATTGCTGCGTCTAAGACCAGCTGCCAGAATGGCAGCCATTATTTACTTTGCCTTCGGATCCGTGAATGCCGCTATCTTCGATTTGGCGCCCGGGGGAGATGCTCGCATGCTCGCCCTCATGGAGAGTGAGCGATCGATGTTTCCGTGGATGCGGATGTTGCCGAGCCAGCCCCAGTTTCACTTCCAAAGCACGCCATTTCTATTCATGGGAGCCATTTGCGGGCTGATCGGTACGGCCATCCCGCTGTACTTCCTCATCACCCGGAAGTTTGCTTTTGACAAAGCTGCCGTGGACTTTGAATCGGGAGTGAGCCAAGCTTGAAATGAGCGCGTCGCCGTTCTCCGACGAACAACACATGCGCAGGGCGCTGGACCTGGCGCGGGCAGGTGTGGGCCTTGTCTCACCGAATCCTGCCGTGGGTGCGGTGGTGGTGGATGCCTCGGGACGCGAAGCCGGAGCAGGCACGCACACCTACGAGGGCGTAAAGCACGCCGAGGTTCTCGCACTCGATCAGGCGGGCCACGCCTCTCGCGGCGGAACTCTTTACCTGAATCTGGAGCCGTGTTCGCATCATGGCCGCACTGGACCATGCGCCGATGCCGTGATCGCCGCCGGGATCCGGCGTGTCGTTTGCTCCATGCAGGATCCGAATCCTCGTGTTGCCGGTCAAGGATTTGCAAAACTTCGCGATGCTGGAATCACCGTGCAGGTCGGCTTGTTCGAGGCGGAAGCAAAGAAGCTGAATGAAAGTTTTGCCAAGTACATCCAAAGCGGAAAGCCTCTGGTCACGCTGAAATCAGCCATGACCTTGGATGGAAAAATTGCCGATGCCAGCAAGCCCGGCGCGGAACCCGGTTGCGCCACGCCTGCAACAGAAGGAGCGCGCAGCGGATATCACTGGATCACCGGCGAGATCGCGCGCACGCATGTGCAGCAACTCCGCCACCAAAGCGATGCCATTCTAGCCGGCGTCGGAACGGTGCTGGCCGATGATCCACTGCTCACGGATCGGAGCGGTCGTCCGCGACGCCGCAAGCTGCTGCGCGTAATTCTGGATTCCTATCTCCGCATTCCGTTAACCTCGCGGGTGATTCAGACCGCGGACAATGATGTTCTGATTCTATGTTCGATAGGAGAAGAGCAACCGCGGCATGCACTGGAAGCCAAGGGAATTCGCGTGCATCAAATCGCATCGACGGTAGACGGGCGCCCTGACTTCGCGGCGATTATCAAGAGCCTTGGCGAAGTCGATATCTCCAGCTTGTTGATCGAAGGCGGCGCGCTCGTGAACGGCGCGGCCCTGGCGTCGGGCGAGGTCGACAAAGTGTTCCTTTACTACGCGCCAAAGATTTTTGGCGACGGCGCGGTTCCGTTCATTGCCGGCGAAAGCTTACACGGGAAAGCTCAGTGCATACAGAAACTCGAACTGCATCGATTCGGAGAAGACTTCGCGGTCGAAGGCTATTTACGCGACCCCTATGCGGCGAACGTGTGAGTATTGGCGCAAGCGATTTTTGTCGCTTAAGTGTTTAGGTTCAGAAATTTGAGGCAATAATCTTATGTTTACCGGAATCATCGAGGAAGTCGGGAAGATCGTAAGAATCGATCAGCGCGGAGAAAATCGTCGCATCACGATCGAAGCGGCCAATACGCCGCAACAATTGGGAACCGGCCAAAGTGTCGCTGTAAGCGGCGTTTGCCTGACGGCGCTCGACATCGAGCCGAATTCCTTCAGTGCCGACCTCGCACCCGAAACCTGGACGCGCACTTCATTCTCCCGGCTCAGCGAAGGGTCGCTGGTGAACCTCGAATTGCCCATGAAAGCGGATGGCCGCTTCGGGGGCCACATTGTTCAAGGACACGTCGATGGTATCGGCACGCTGATCAGCCTCGAACGGATTAAAGATTCTGGAAACCGGGATTCCGAGAACTGGTGGCTGCATATTGCGATCCCGGCGGAAATCGAGAAATACACAGTCTTCAAAGGGTCGATCGCGATCGAAGGCATCAGCCTCACCATTGCCAAGCTGGAGCAGAACCGCTGCACCGTCGCCATCATTCCTCATACGGTTGAAATGACCAACCTCGGCTCGCTCAAGCCGGGTGATCCGGTAAATCTTGAAGCCGACCTGATCGCAAAGTATGTGGAGAAAATGATGCGAGGCAAATCGGCCCAGGATCCACCGACGATCAGTTCACTGACGATCGAAGAACTGGTGCAGCAGGGTTTCTAGATCACTCGCCGGCGCGCGTTCCGCAGCTTCTATCCCAACCAAGTCGACCTGAACGAACTCTGCCCTAACTCCAGGCTCGCCTTAACCAGGCCTCGCCGTGCGCCGCAGTTGCTACGGTCTTGCGCAGCCACTCAGGAGCTTCGTTCCGCGCATTTGCTTTCATGGCCTCGCGCAGAGCAGCCCTTTGTTCCTCAAATTTCGCACCAGGCGTCGTTCCAATGCCGAACGTGAAATTCGTTCCTGCAATCGTCTGAATTCGTCCTTCTGCGTAAAGCTGAAACGGCTGCCTGAAAATTTGCCCGGCTTCGGAAAGCCTGGCGCTCAACTCCTCGCGCGAGTCGGCGCTGAAAACAAATTCATCTCCTCCAAAATGATAGGCATTCAATCCAACTCCGGAAAATATCTTGGCGAGTCGGCGCAAGAGCATGTCACCAGCGATGGGGCCGAAAACTTCACTAAAAGCCTTCATGAAGTCGACGTTGGCAATGGCCACAAAGGGACTCGCTTTGGCTTCGTCAAACGCCTGTCGATTCGGCAGGCCAGTGAGGGCCGAGACCAGCACCGCGCGTCTGATCGGTTCTACGATCTGCGCCGCCGGCTGCACCGGCCGATGCGACGACACCTTCGCTATTGCTTCTTCCAGGCTCGAAGAGATTCCGCTCTTCACCATGAATGCGGCGAGAAAGCCTGGCGAACGCGAGATGCCGTGCTTGCAATGAATCAATATCCGTTCCTGTTTGTCGGTCTGTTCCTGTAACCAGAGCAGCGCTTCCTCCATGTGACAAACGGAAATGATTCCGGTATCAGGGGCCGGAATCCACTTGTACGCTTTGCCCGGATGTTCAGCCGACTGATCTCGTCCCGGAGGCTGGTAAGCATCGGGGCCGCGAACGTTGAGAATTGCCGAAATCTTTTCTGGATTCTTACGGATAAGCTGGTCTGCATCCTGCTGACTGCCGAGCCACAGGTTGTTCACGATGTAGTTCATAATTGGTCGCTATGCATTAGTCTGCGAGAGCAGCAACCGACGTGGGACGCCGGTAGGCAGGCGCGTCACCGAAAAACGCCATCCCAATCGTAAGCCCCTTGTCTAGCGCCGGGGAATGGCTCCAATGGGCTACGGGAGATGCCGCTCTACGCTTCCAGTTTCAATTCATCCAGCTCCAGAAATTCATGAATAATCGGCTCTTTCGATTTTTCCATGTCCTGATACGGCCCAAAGAAAATCGCGCGCCCTTCATACAGAAACACCAGGCGATCGGCCAGTTTCTTGGCCAGGCGCATGTCATGCGTGACGACAACCGACGTGAGGTGCAGTTGCAGTTTCAGCCGGGCGATCAGATCGCCAAGCAAATTGCCCATCATGGGATCGACCATCGTCGTCGGCTCGTCATAGAGCACACATTCGGGCTGAGCCGCGAGCGCTCGCGCAATGGCCACCGACCGCTTCATTCCCGTCGAAAGGTCGGATGGAAGCAA
>Ga0210385_10000216_pt1 | contig 52386 bp, 44 predicted proteins | sample IncBWH26OmetaG_FD_160107 | JGI IMG/M metagenome (GOLD analysis project Ga0210385, IMG submission 160107) | Forest soil microbial communities from Barre Woods Harvard Forest LTER site, Petersham, Massachusetts, United States - Inc-BW-H-26-O ... | reverse complement strand
TGTAGATCCCGGTGGGATGGAACTGCACGAACTCCATGTCCGAGAGCGGCAGCCCGGCGCGCAGCACCATGGCATTGCCATCACCGGTGCAGGAATGCGCCGAGGTGCAGGAGAAGTAGGCGCGGCCATAGCCGCCGGTGGCGAGGATGGTGCGGTGGGCCCGGAAGCGGTGCAGCTTGCCCTCGTTCATGTCCAGCGCCACGACGCCGCGACATTCGCCGTTCTCCATCATCAGATCAATGGCGAAGTACTCGACGAAGAAGGTCGCCTCATGCCGGATCGACTGCTGATACAGGGTATGCAGCATCGCATGCCCGGTGCGATCCGCTGCCGCGCAGGTGCGCTGGGCGGTGCCTTTGCCGTAATGGGTGGTCATGCCGCCGAAGGGACGCTGATAGATGCGGCCCTGATCGGTGCGCGAGAACGGCATGCCGTAGTGCTCCAGTTCGATGACGGCGGCCGGTGCCTCCTTGCACATCAGTTCGATCGCGTCCTGGTCCCCGAGCCAGTCAGAGCCCTTGACCGTGTCGTACATGTGCCAGCGCCAGTCATCCGGACCCATATTGCCCAGGGCCGCGCTGATGCCGCCCTGCGCCGCCACGGTATGGCTGCGCGTGGGGAAGAGCTTGCTGATGCAGGCCGTGGACAGGCCGGCCTCGGCCAGGCCGAGCGTGGCACGCAGTCCGGCACCCCCGGCGCCCACGACCACCACATCGTAGGTGTGGTCGATGAATTCATAGGCACTCACAGCGGGCTCCCGAAGGCGATGCGCAGCACGGCGAACACGCCGACGGCGGCCAGGACGGCGTGGATGAAGCCCGACAGCACCAGGCTCAGGGTCTTCAGGCCTTGCTCATGCACATAGTCCTCGAGGATCACCTGGATGCCGAGGCTGGAATGCCAGCAGGCGATGAGCACGAACAGCGTGAGCAGGCTTGCGGTCCAGGTGCCCGCCATCCAGGACACCAGGGTCACGAAATCCAGCCCCGGCAGTGTCAGCAGCGACACCAGCAGCCACACCGCCAGCGGCACCAGTGCCAGCGAGGTCAGACGCTGCACCCACCAGTGGTGCACACCGTTGCCGGCGGAGCCCAGCCCGCGTACCCGGCCCAGCGGCGTCTGCAGACTCATCTACAAGCCCTCCCGGGCGCGAAAGGCCCAGCGTGCGCACAGCATTGTGAGCAGCACCGCGGCACCGATGACCAGCCAGGCGCTGCGCTGCGACTGCGCCTTCTCAAGGCCGTGGCCGGTGTCCCAGATGAGATGGCGGACTCCGGCCACCAGGTGGTAGCAGAAGGCCGCAATGAGCGCGACGTACAGAACCTTGGCCACGCCGGATCCGAGCACCTCCTGGGCGCGGGCATAGGCGCGGGCACCGCGCGCCAGTGCCGTGAGCCAGTAGATGAAGAGCACCAGGCCGGCACTGAGCGCCGCACCCGTGACGCGATTGGCGAAGGAGCTGAGCATGCTGTACCGGCTCATCCGGTAGATCGTCATGTGGGGGGACAGGGGTCGGGCGCGCATGAGTGCTCCTGCGACCCGTGCGGAACGGGCCGCGACAATCGCGGTCAATCAGAAATCGATGCAGCGACCCTTGCGCTCCCAGTCGCCGTAGCGCGTGGGTTCAGGTCCTGCCGGGCCACCGATTTCACGCGGTGGTGACGGCACGGCGACGGGCACGGCGCCGGCAACCGGTTCGGGGGCCGGGGCTGCAACGGTCGCGGCGGGGAATTCTGAGGGTACCTGCATGGACGTGCGGAAGTCTGCCAGAATTCGGCTCAACAGGCCATGAAAGCGCCCATGAAAGCCCTAAGGAAAACAGGATCATGCACAGTGGTTGGCGGCTCATAACCGAGCTCGGGCTGGGAGTGCTGCGGGCCCACGGTGCGGACGCGGGCCGTTTTCTGCAGGGCCAGCTGTCCAACGACACCGCGACAGTGCGCCACGGGCAACTGCAGCTGTCCGGCTACCACACCCCGCAGGGGCGGGCCATTGCCTTGCTGCGCCTGACGCGCCTGGCCGATGACCTGCTCGCCATCCTGCCGCTGGAGCTGGTGCCGGTGGTGGTGGCCAGGCTCAGCCGCTTCGTGCTGCGCGCCAAGGTGCGGATCACGGACGACTCGGCGCAGTGGCAGATCCTGGGGTTGCGCGGCGAACCCCCGCCGCTGCCGGGCTCGGCGCTGTCGTTGCCCTATGGCAGCAGCCGCCACCTGCTGCTGGTGCCGCAGCTCGAACCGGCCGCCCTGCAGCGGGCCGACACCGGCACCCGGGAGGACTGGGTGGCCAGCGACATTGCCGAGGGCCTGCCCCAGGTGTACCTCCCGAGCAGCGAAGCCTTCGTGGCGCAGATGCTGAACCTGGATCTGCTCGGCGGCATCGCGCTGGACAAGGGCTGCTACACCGGACAGGAGATCATCGCGCGTGCCCACTACCGCGGGCAGGTCAAGCGCCGCATGCAACGCTTTGTCTCCGAGCGGCCCTGCGCGCTGGGCCCCGCAGACAGCGGCACTTTGGGGGATGGGCGCAGCTTCAAGGTCGTCGCCTCGGTGCCGGTGGCGGAGGGGCGCTGCGAATTCCTGGCGGTGGCGCCCGCCGCACCGGGCAGCGAGGAGCCTGAAGCCGCCGCCGCTTCCGCCCAGACCCGGATTGCGGCACAACAGCTGCCCCTGCCCTACGCGCTGCCGTTCGCGCAGCCCTAGAGATCGATCAGTTCGATCCGTCGCGCATCGATGGCGCGACCCAGGAAACGGCTGCCCACGCGCGCGAAGCGCTCGGCCCCATCGGTGGCGATGAACTGCACCGAAGGCGCGCCGGCGCGGCGCGCAAGACCCGCGCCCAGCAGCTGCTCGCGCACCGCCGCCGCCGTGGTCAGCGCGGAGTCGACAATGCGCACCTGCGGACCCACCACATCGCGGATGGTGGGCGCCAGTGTCGGAAAATGCGTGCACCCCAGCACCAGCGTATCGGGTGGATCCTCGGCAAACACGGGCCCCAGGTAGTGACTGACAATGCCCGCGGCCACCGGCCCTGCCACCAGCCCTTCTTCGGCCAAGGCCACCAGCAGCTGCGCGGGCAGCTGCACCACCCGGGCATCGGCCCGACGTTGCAGTATCGCCCGTTCGTAGGCGCCCCCGCGCACCGTGGCTTCGGTGGCGATCACCATGATGTGGCCGCTGCCGGTGGCGGCACAGGCCGCCTCGGCGCCCGGTTCGATCACGCCGATGACGGGCACAGCGCCGCTGTGCGCCCGCACCGCGTCCAGTCCGACGGAGGCGGCGGTGTTGCAGGCCACCACCAGGGATTTGACGCCGCGCCCCATCAGCGCCTGCGCGGCCTGCACCGCGTAGCGCTCCACGGTGTGGGCGCTCTTGGTGCCATAGGGCAATCGCGCCGTATCGCCCAGGTACACGAAGCGCTCGTGCGGCAGCGCCTGCAGCAGCGCGGCCAGCACCGTCAGCCCGCCGATACCCGAGTCGAATACGCCGACTGGCGCCTCCACTCAGCCTTCCGGCCGCAGCTGCGGGAAGGCGATCACATCGCGGATCGAGGGCGAATCGGTGAACAACATGACCAGCCGATCGATGCCAACGCCAAGACCGGCCGTGGGCGGCATGCCGTATTCCAGGGCGCGCACGTAGTCAGCGTCGTAGAACATCGCCTCCTCATCGCCCTTGTCCTTGCGGGCCACCTGCGCCAGGAAGCGCGCGGCCTGATCCTCCGGATCATTCAGTTCGGAGAAGCCGTTGGCGAGCTCGCGGCCGGCGATGAAGAACTCGAAGCGGTCGGTGATGAAGGGATCCTGGTCGTTGGCGCGCGACAGCGGCGAGACTTCCACCGGATAGGCGTACACGAAGGTCGGCTCGATGAGGGTCTGCTCGACCGTCTTTTCGAAAATCTCGATCTGCAGCTTGCCGGCGCCGTCGCGGTCGCTGAAGGGAATCGCCAACCGGTCACAGGCCCGACGCAGCGCGGGCAGGTCACGCAACATGGCCGGATCCAGTTCCGGATTGCGCTCCCGGATGGCCTGCTCCACCGTCACGCGGCGGAACGGTTTGCCGAGCTGGTAGGTGTAGCCCTGGTACTCGATGCTGTCACGGCCCTTGATGGCCTGCGCCATGCCGCGCAGCGCCTTTTCCGCCCAGTCCATCAGGTCGCGGTAATCCCCGTAGGCCAGATACAGCTCCAGCATGGTGAATTCCGGGTTGTGCCGCGTGGAGAGGCCCTCGTTGCGAAACACACGGTTCAGCTCGTACACCCGCTCGAAGCCGCCCACCACCAGGCGCTTCAGGTACAGCTCCGGGGCGATGCGCAGGTACACATCCTGGTCGAGCGCATTGTAATGCGTGACGAAGGGCCGGGCCGCCGCGCCCCCCGGTATGGGCTGCATCATCGGCGTCTCGACTTCCAGGAAGTCGAGCGCATCCAGGAAGTCGCGCAGGTAGCGCACGATCCGCGCGCGGGTGCGGAAGATCTCGCGACTGGCCTCGGTCATGATCAGATCGACGTAGCGCTGGCGGTAGCGCATGTCCACATCGGCGATGCCATGCCACTTGTCCGGCAGCGGCCGCAGCGACTTCACCAGGGTGCGCAGCGCGCTGACGCGCACCGAGAGCTCGCCGGTCTTGGTCCGGAACAACACCCCTTCGGCGCCCAGGATGTCGCCGACGTCGGCGGCCTTGAATTCCTCGTAGCCGCCGCCGAGGCTTTCGGCCTGCAGGAACAGCTGGATCTGGCCGGTGCGATCGGCGAGCTTGGCGAAGCTCGCCTTGCCCATGACGCGCTTGAACATCATGCGACCGCCGACCTTCACCGGCGTCGGGTTTGCCACCAGCCACTCATCGTCACGGCCGCCGAAGGCGGCGTGCAGGTCCCCGGCCAGCGCGTCGCGCCGGAAATCATTCGGAAAGGCCACCCCGGCGGCGCGCAGTTTCGCAAGCTTCGCGCGCCGTTCGGCGATCAGCGGATTTTCATCGTCCATCAGTTGACACCGGCCTTCAGGGCCGCCTCCAAAAACTGGTCCAGGTCACCGTCGAGCACGGCGCCGGTATTGCCCACTTCAACGCCGGTACGCAGATCCTTGATGCGCGACTGATCCAGAACATAGGAGCGGATCTGGTGCCCCCAGCTGACATCGGACTTGGAGTCCTCGAGCACCTGGGCTGCCGCATTGCGCTTGTTGACCTCGAGCTCGTACAACTTCGCCTTCAGCATCTTCATCGCGGTGGAGCGGTTCTTGTGCTGGCTGCGCTCGTTCTGGCAGGCGACGACGATGCCGCTGGGAATATGGGTGATGCGCACCGCCGACTCGGTCTTGTTGACGTGCTGGCCGCCGGCACCGCTGGAGCGATAGACATCGGTCTTCAGGTCCGCCGGATTGATGTCGATTTCGATGTCGTCGTCGATTTCAGGCGACACGAACACCGAGGCGAAGGAGGTGTGGCGGCGATTACCCGAGTCGAACGGTGACTTGCGCACCAGGCGGTGCACGCCGGTCTCGGTGCGCAACCAGCCGTAGGCGTATTCGCCCGTCACCTGCACGGTGGCGCTCTTCATGCCGGCCACTTCACCGGGATTGGAGTCGATGACTTCGCAGGCGAAGCCGCGCGCGGCACCCCAGCGCAGATACATGCGCAGCAGCATCTGGGCCCAGTCCTGGGCCTCCGTGCCCCCGGCGCCGGCTTGAATGTCCAGAAACGCCGAGTGTGAGTCCATCTCACCGTTGAACATGCGCTTGAATTCAAGCTTGCGCACCTCAGCTTCCAGGCGCTGCGCCTCGGCATCGATGTCACCGGCCGCCGATTCATCGCCCTCCGCCTCCGCCAGCTCCAGCAGCTCAACCGCTTCGCCGATGCCCTGGGAGGTGCGCTCGATGACCGTCAGCTCCGCGCTCAGCCGCGCGCGCTCCTTGCCCAGCTCCTGCGCCTTGGCGGGATCCTGCCAGATCGCCGGATCCTCAAGCTCCAGGCTTACCTCTTCCAACCGCTCCTGCTTGCGGTCGTACTCAAAGAAACCCCCGAAGAGAGCCGATCCGCTCCCCTAGGTCTTTGAGCTGGCGCTTGAGCTGATTAAGTTCCATTGCCACTCGGATCCTGCCAAAAAAGGACGCGCATTCTAGCAGCTGCCGCCCACCGGTACCTAAGGGACCAGGATCCGGTCCACCAGCAGCTGCAGGCGCCGCTGGTTCTGGTATTCGTTCACGTCCAGGCGGTACACCAGCCGTACCTCACCGGCCGGCAGCGGGGTCGCGCTCCCGCTTTGCGGCGCGTCCAGAAAATTGAAGGCAATGGCATCGAAGGAGCGCCCGGTGTGCGGTACTTCCACCCACATCTTCACATGCCGTTCGCCGACGATGCGCGTATTGCGCACGGTGAAGACGCCATCGAAGGTGGGCTCCGGAAACAACTGTCCCCAGGGGCCGCCGGCACGCAGTGCGGTCGCGGTGTCCAGCGCCAGTTCCGCGACGCTCAGCTCCCCGTCGGTCTCGATGCAGGTGCAGAAGCCGCACTGCTGCGCCCAGCGGCTCACTTCGGCATCGAATTCGCCCGCGAACTCATCCAGGCGCGCGGCCTCGAGGGTCATGCCCGCCGCCATGGCGTGCCCGCCGAAGCGCGCGATCAGCTCGGGCTTGCGGGTGGCAATGGCGTCCAGGACATCGCGGATGTGCAACCCGGGAACCGAGCGGGCCGAGCCGCGCAACACCCCCTCCGCGGCACGCGCGAAGGCGATGACCGGGCGGCCGGTGCGATCCTTGATGCGGCTTGCGACCAGGCCGACGACGCCCTGATGCCAGCTCTCATCGAACAGACACAGGCCATTGCGCTGCGCCGCGCGGCTCAAGGGATCATCCAGTCCGCGCAGCGCCGCCAGCGCATCCGCCTGCATGCGCGCTTCGATCTGACGGCGTTCGCGGTTGATGCCATCCAGCCGGGTCGCCAGGGCGGTCGCGGTGGCCGGGTCATCCGCCAGCAGGCACTGGATGCCGATCGTCATATCCTCGAGCCGTCCGGCGGCATTGAGCCGCGGTGCCACCGAGAATCCCAGGTCGCCGGCGGTGAGATCGGCGCGCCGGCGCTGGGCGAGCTCCAGCAGCGCGGTGATGCCCGCCACGCAGCGGCCGGCGCGGATGCGCCGCAGGCCCTGGGCCACGAGTACGCGATTGTTGGCATCCAGCGGCACCAGGTCCGCTACGGTGCCCAGCGCCACCAGGTCCAGGAACTCGCTCACCGCCGGGGCTCCCGCCGGCACCCGGCGCCGTTCGTCCAGGGCCCGTTTCAGGGCGGCCAGGACGTAGAAGGCCACGCCCACCCCGGCCAGACAGCGACTGGCGAAGCCATCGGCGCCGGCATTGGGATTCACGATGACATTGGCGTCCGGCAGCTGCGCGGCCGGCAGGTGATGATCGGTGACCAGCACATCCAGGCCCAGCGCCCGGGCGCGGGCGACTCCGGCGTGACTTGAGATGCCATTGTCGACGGTCACCAGCAGCGTGGGCTCGCGGCTGGCGGCCACGGCGACGATCTCCGGGGTCAGACCGTAGCCGAACTCGAAGCGGTTGGGCACCAGGAAATCAACGCTGGCGAAGCCCCAGGCGCGCAGCGCGCGCAGCATCAGCGCGGTGCTGGTGGCGCCGTCCGCATCGAAGTCCCCGATCACCAGGATGCGACCTTGTTCACGGTGCGCCAGCAGCAGTTCGACCGCGGCGGCCACCCCTGCCAGGGTTCCCACCGGCAGCAGCCGCGACAGTTCGATCGAGAGCTGCTCGGGGGCGCGGATGCCGCGGGCCGCATAGGCACGCCGCAGCACCGGATGCAGGTCAGCGCCCAGGGCCTGGGCATCGCCGGTCACGACGCGCCGCCTGATCTCCGGGATCACTGCAGCACGGCCCAGGGACCGCGCGAGCGACGCCAGAAACGCAATCCGTCGCGCGCCGTGAGTACGCTGCAGCGGTCATTGGCCACCAGCGTCAGCTGCCGGATCACCCCGTCCTTGAGCGCCGTGACCACCGGCGCCAGCACCCGCTCATCCAGATGCTGCAGCAGATCCAAGAGACTTGCAGGCTGGGGTTTGTCGGTGTGGAACAGCTCGATGACCGCCGCGGTGCGCGCCGCTCCGCTGTTGAGAATGTCATGGGCGCTCACGGCCGGAGGGCGCAGGTGTGCTCCGCTCAAGGCGCACAGCCCCGCGGCCACCGGATCGGCAGCGAACACCGTCATGAAGGTTGCCGCCTCGTGCCCGGCCGACAACGGCGCCAACGGTGGTGCCGCCTCCGCGCCGCCCCACAGCCACAGCGTCGTCAGCGGTGCCTCGCGACGGCGCGCCCGCGCGGCATTCACGGGATGCGTGTGCAGCCACATTTCAAGCTCGGCGCCCAACTGCAGCAGGCGGGCAGCGCCGGCACCTTCCACGGTATTACCGGCGACGCCGCCGCCCAGCAGCCGGGCCGGATCGCGCGTCAAGGGCAACGCCTCGAATCGCGGACCGCGGGCCAAGAGCCCGCCGCCGGGCAGGCGCTGCAGCGCAAAGCCGCGCGCGTCGAACTGCGCCGCAAAGTCCTGGCACAGCGTATCCAGTGTCGCATCATCCAGTTTCAGCAGGCCGCGGTAATCCAGGTACACGCCGCGCAGTCCGGCGATGAGATGCAGCGGGGTCGCCAGCCACACACTGCCGGCCCCGGCCGCGAGCCTGGGCCCGCCGGCCAATGACCCCGCGGCCACCCGCGCCGGGGTCGCGTTACTGGCGGCGCTCAGGTCCGCACGGCCCAGCCATCCGGCAAGCCAACCGCGCCAGCCCCCCGGCAACGCCGACACGCCGGCGTAGCGGGCGATGCGGGCCAGCGCCGGCAGCGCAGCGGGTGGTATCGCCGACTGTCGATCATCCACGCCGCCGCGTCCGTCCACCGCCAGGTACAGGTCCGACACTATGATTGCGACTTCGCTCACGGCCGCTATCCTACACAGACATGAAATTCACGCTCGACTCGCGCACTGACGTCAATCTCATCCGGGGCTACGGTGCCGGCGAAGTGCGCATCGGGGAACTCGTGCACCACGCCCCGTGCATCGTGACGGCGCAGCAGCTGGTGCTCGACTGGCAGGCGCGGGATGTGGCATCGCTGCAGGTCGGGGATCTGCAGGCCCTCTTTGCGCTCAGGCCGGAAGTGGTTTTGCTGGGAACCGGCGCGCGACAGATCTTTCCGCCGCGCGCAATCCGTCAGGCTTTCGCCGCGCACCAGGTGGGACTGGAAGTGATGGATCTGGGCGCGGCCTGTCGCACCTACAACATTCTGGTGCAGGAAGAACGACGCGTGGCCGCGGCGCTGTTTCCCGCAGGCTGAGCGTGCCGAGTCGTGCAAGGTGATTGCGGCGGGTGTTTGCCCCCGGTCTTCAGCCCGCCTGGCGCGGCGGGCTGAAGGACGCTGACAAAGAAGGCACCGGGGAAGAAATCCAATCCGACAAGACGTTCATCCGAAGCTGACAGACTCGAACAAAAGTCTCTTAGTTATTGTTATTTCAGATATTTTTGTTGCTTTTTCCGCGTCTCTTCGCCCGGTGCCCTCTCGTCAGCGCCCTCCGTCGCACCGCGGCGACATGTTAAACACGTCACGGTTCATCGTGCAAGCTATTGATTGCAGCGGAATATGCGCAAAACCAAACGGTGTGCCCCAAAATCGATGGAATCGGGGTCCAACATTATTGTCAAACCATGTACTTACGCGAATAACATCGCGTAAAACATTGTATCTAACTGACCGGGCCGCCCAGCAGCGGCACGAAGGCCACCGACCCCAATGACTGCCGTTCGATGCGGTTTTCCTTGCGCGTGAAGCGGATCAATTCCTGGTGGCCCTCGGCGCCGACCGGGACGATGAGACGGCCGCCGACCTGCAACTGTTTGAGCAGGGCTTCGGGCACGGCGATGGGCGCGGCGGCGACCAGGATGCCATCGAAGGGCGCGATGCTCTTCCACCCCTGCGTGCCATCACCATGTTTGAGACGCACGTTACGCAGCTCCAGCTCATCCAGGCGCAGCTTGGCGCGCAGATACAAAGGCTCGATACGTTCGATGCTGTAGAGCTTGGTGACCAGGGGTGCGAGTACCGCCGTCTGATAACCGCAGCCCGTGCCCACCTCCAGGACCTTGGATAACGGGCCTGCGGCCAGCAGCGCTTCGGTCATGCGTGCCACGATGTAGGGCTGGGAGATGGTCTGGCCGAAGCCGATGGGCAGCGCGGTGTCCTCGTAGGCGCGCGTGCCGAGGGCCTCATCCACGAAGATATGCCGCGGCACATTGCGGATGCGATCCAGCACCACCGGATCGGTGATCCCCTGTTCGCGCAGCCGTTGCACCAGCCGGTCGCGGGTGCGGGCCGAGGTCATGCCGATTCCGGACATGCGCACATCGATCATGGGCTGAGCGTCGCTTTGGCCAACCAGCCCTGGACGGTGTCCAGCGCGGCATATCGGGTCAGATCGATCAGCAGCGGCGTCACCGATACGAAGCCTTCCGACACCGCGTGAAAATCCGTGCCCTCCCCGGCGTCCGCACCAGCCCCGGCGGGTCCGATCCAGTACACCACGCGGTTGCGCTGATCGCGCGCCTCGATGATCGGTTCGGCCGGGTGCCGCTTGCCTAAGCGCGTGGTGCGCAGGCCGCGCAACTGGCCGAACGGCAGGTCCGGAATATTCACATTGAGGATCATCGCCCGCTCCAGCGGCCGCTCGAGCATCTGCGCGACCAGCATCCGGGCGACCTTCGCGGCGGTTGCAAAATGATGGCCGCTCGCTTCGCTGGTGCACAAGGACACGGCCAGGGTCGGCAGCCCCAGGAAGCGCCCTTCCATCGCCGCCGCCACCGTGCCCGAATACAGCACATCATCACCGAGGTTGGCGCCGTCGTTGATGCCCGAGACCACCATGTCATGCCGATAATTGAACAGGCCCGAGATCGCCAGATGCACGCAGTCGGTGGGCGTGCCTTGGACGCAGAACACCTCCGGTTCGGTCTCCTGCACGCGCAGTGGAACATCCAAAGTCAGGGAGTTGCTGGCGCCGCTGCGATTGCGGTCCGGCGCCACCACCGTCACCTGACCCAGATCCTTCAAGGCCTCCGCCAGGGCACGGATGCCATCAGCCCGGTAGCCATCATCATTGCTGACGAGAATTTTCACCGCGTCCAATATAGCGGTTGGGCAGGCGATTCGGGAGGTTGAAGTGAAGCCCAAGCCTGATGAGGATGAGGCGGCGCTGTTCCGTGAGGCCATCCGCGGAGTGAAGCCGCTGACGCACGCGCAGCGGGTGGCCGCCGCGGCACCCAAACCGCGCGCCCGTGCCCGCTTCACGCGCGCCGACCGGCAGGCGGTGCTCGAGGAAATTCTGCACGGCTCCCCGGATGAACCGGCGCTGGAGGCCGCCGATGCTTCGCTGTTCGTCCGTCCCGGTGTGTCCGCCACCACGCTGCGCAAACTGCGCCGCGGGCAGTTTCGGGTGCAGGCTGAACTGGATCTGCATGGCCTGACGCAGGCCGAGGCCAAAGTGCAGTTGCGTGAGTTCCTGATCGCGGCCGTGAACGGCAATGCCCGCTGCCTGCGCATCGTGCACGGCAAGGGCCTGAGATCCGGGCCCAAAGGTCCGGTGCTGCGTGAGCTGGTCAATCGCACGCTGCGGCGCTACGCCCCGGTGCTGGCATTCGCCTCGGCGCGCCAGGTCGATGGCGGCACGGGCGCCCTGTATGTGCTGCTGGCGGGCGGTCCCTAGTCATCGGCATCCACGATGGCCGGTTCATTCACCGCCACCCCATCGCTGATGATTTCGCGGATCACCGCCGTGGCAAAACTGCCGCTGCGCAGCCAGAAGCGCAGCAGCGCCGCGCCGGCGGCCTCCCGCTCCCACTGCAGGTCACGGACTTTGAGGCGCAGGCTGCGCCGCTCCTGGCGCAGGCCGGCGCCGACTGTGAACTCACAGGCCGCCGGCAGTTGCGCGCCGATGCGCTGCTCCAGCGCCAGTGGCCCACCCCGCGACGGCAACTCGCCCGCGCCCCACATGGGACCGGTGGGATGAACCTCAAGGCGCGCCAGCCGGTCGGGCAGGTCGGCGGTCAGCTCCGCCACGGCGAAGAGGCTGCCGCGGCCATCCAGATTGGCCACATCGCCGATCTGCATTCGGTTCCAGCTCTGCTCCTGCACCCGCTCCCCCAGGACCGCATTGAAGATGAGGCTGCGCGCCGCGGAGAGCACGAAGCCCTCGGGACGGCCGCCGCGCCGGGGGCTGTCCGGCCCGCTCAGCGCCAGCAGCCGCGCCAGATTGCCGGCCTCCCGCCCGAAGCGCTGGGGACCAAAATAGTTCGGCACCCCGGAGCGCGCCAGCAGCTCGCAGCGCTCACGCAGCTGCTCGGCTGAACCACCGTAGTCGCGGATGCGCACCGTGAAGGCATTGCCCGCCAGCGCGCCGCGCGGCAGCTTGCGCCGATGCCGGTGCACTTCGAGCACCGAGAATTCCGGGTTCTCCAGACCCGCACACTGGCTGAGGGCGCGCGCCGTGGCGGGCAGTGAAAACCACTGGATGGCCACCGCACGCCGATCCTTCAGCCCCGCGAACCCGACATCGCGCACCGCACAGCCCAGCGCCCGCGCCAGTTCCTGCGCCACCCAGCCGGTGTTGGCATTGCGTTTGCGCACCTTCAGCAGCAGATGCGCGCCATCGCCATCGGGTGCGAACCCCAGGTCCTCCTCGACGATGAAGTCCTCGGGGACGGCGCGCAGCACGCCACCGCAGCGCGTGTCTCCCCAGGCCCGCGGCGCCGCCAGCGCCAGCCGCCGCCAGGCCTCAAGCATCATTGCCGGCGCCTCAGGCGCTGATCTCAGGCGCCGACCGAGCGCAGCAGCACGACCGCCTGGGCCGCCAGGCCCTCGCCTCGGCCCAGGAACCCCATCTTCTCGGTGGTCGTGGCTTTCACGTTCACGCAGTCGGCGGGCACTTCGAGCAGCGTCGCAAGATTGTTGCGGATGTGCTCACGATGCTTCGCCAGCCGCGGTGCCTCGGCGAGTACGGTCACGTCGGCGTTGACCACCGCCAGTTTGCGTTCGCGCAGCATCGCCAGGATGGCACGCACGAAGCCCTGGCTGTCGGCACCCCGCCACTGCGGATCATCGTCGCGAAAGTGCTGGCCGATGTCGCCAAGCCCCGCGCCACCCAGCAGCGCATCGCACAGCGCGTGCAGGATCACATCCCCGTCCGAGTGGGCGATGACGCCGCGATCATAGGGCACGCGGACCCCGCCGAGCATCACGAAGTCACCTTCGCCGAAGGTGTGGACGTCAAAACCGGATCCGATGCGCATGGCCTGCTCCGTCCCGAGCTTGTACCGGGAGCTTAAGATCGCCGCCGCCACCACCAGGTCCTGGGCGGTGGTGACCTTCATGTTCGCCGCCGAGCCTTCCACCAGCAGCGGCCGCGCGCCCACCCACTCCAGGGCCTGGGACTCATCGGTGGGCGTGCGTCCGGCATCGTGCGCGGCTTCGAGCGCCTTGCGCAGCGCGCCAAAGCGGAACATCTGTGGGGTCAGCGCGCGCCACAATCCGGTGCGATCCACGGTGCGCTCCACGGCGCTCGCGCCCATGGTCGGACCGTACTTGAGCGTATCGGCTCCGGGCGCGGCCAGCAGCCCTCCGGTGTCCTCGTCTCGCAGGTCACGCAGCAATTTCGTCAGGTCCGCGGCCGGCAGGCAGGGCCGAGCGGCATCGTGCACCAGCACCCAGTCGCGCTCGTCCGCGCGGCTGCCCAGGGCGCGCAGGCCGTTCAACACCGAGGCGCTGCGCGCGCCGCCGCCCGCCACCGTGGCGACCTCGATGGGCAGCCGTGCGGCGATCTGCGGCCACCACGGATCCTCGGGCGCCAGCGCCACCACGATGCCGGCGCAGCGCGGGTCGGCGCTGAAGGGTTCCAGCGCCCACTCAATGACGGTTCGCCCCAGCAATGGGGCGTACTGCTTGGGAAGCTGGCTGCCAAACCGGCGTCCCGAGCCCGCCGCCGGCATGATGAGCCAGTATTGCAAGCGCGTTAGCGCGCGGCCACTTGGGCCGCGGGCGCTCGGGGTGCGTCGGGCTTCGCCGGCACGACCTGGTAGTAGGTTTCATTGCCGGCGATCATGCCCAGCTCGCTGCGCGCGCGCTCCTCGAGCGCGGCCATGCCGGTCTTCAGGTCGCGCACTTCGGCGGCCAGCTGCCGGTTACGTTCCACCAGCGCGGCGTTCTGCGCGCGCTGCTGGCTCACCGCCTCCTGCATCCGCGCCAGTTCGCGCACGCCGCTGTCCGACAGCCACAGCCGGTACTGCAGGATCGCGATCACGACACCCAGAGCTATTGCCAGCCACTTCACGCCTCAAGCCTACAACTTTACGGGAAACGCGTCGCGTCCGGCGTAGCGCACCTTGCCCAGGGCCAGCTCGATGCGCAGCAGCTGGTTGTACTTGGCGGTACGGTCCGAACGCGACAGTGAACCGGTCTTGATCTGCGAGGCCGCGCTGCCGACCGCCAGGTCGGCGATGGTGGCATCTTCGGTCTCGCCGGATCGATGCGACATCACCGAGGCGTAGCCGGCCTTCTCGGCCATGTTGACCGCGGCCAGGGTCTCCGTGAGGGTCCCGATCTGGTTGGGCTTGATCAAAATGGCGTTGGCGGTGCGCTTGGCAATGCCCTCGGCCAGGATCTTGGTGTTGGTCACGAACAGGTCATCACCCACCAGCTGGATGCGATCGCCCAGGGCGCGGGTCAGTTCCGCCCATCCGGCCCAGTCGGCCTCGCTCATGCCATCCTCGATGGTGATGATGGGATAGCGGGCCGCCAGATCGGCGAGGTAGCGGGTGAACTCGCTGGCGCTGAAGCGCCGGTTTTCGCACTCCAGCTCGTAGCGCCCATCCTTGTAGAACTCGGTGCTGGCCGCATCCAGTCCCAGGAAGATGTCGCGGCCGGCCTTGTAGCCGGCCTTGTCGATGGCCTGCAGGATGACCTCGAGCGCCTCCTCGTTGGACTTCAGATTCGGTGCAAAGCCGCCCTCATCTCCCACCGTGGTCGACAGACCCCGGTCGGCGAGGATTTTCTTCAGCGCATGGAAGATCTCCGCACCAAAGCGCAGCGCCTCGCGAAAGTTCGGCGCGCCCACGGGCAGGATCATGAACTCCTGGATATCCAGGCTGTTATTCGCATGCGCACCGCCGTTGATGATGTTCATCATCGGCACCGGCATGACCGGCTCGCGCCCGCGGCCGACATACTTGAACAGCGGCAGCTTCTCGAAGGCCGCGGCGGCGTGGGCATTGGCCAGGGAAATGGCCAGCAGCGCGTTGGCGCCGAGCCGGCCCTTGGTCTCGGTGCCGTCAAGCTCGATCATCACCTGATCCAGGCCCTCCTGGTCGCGCGCGTCGCGGCCCAGCAGCGCCTTGCGCAGCACGGTGTTGATGTGCTCGACCGCCTTGAGCACCCCCTTGCCGCCGTAGCGCCTGGCGTCGCCATCGCGCAGCTCCACCGCCTCACGCGTGCCGGTCGAGGCACCCGAGGGCACCGCGGCGCGACCTTGTGTGCCGGAATCAAGAATGACGTCGGCCTCCACCGTGGGGTTGCCGCGCGAATCCATGATTTCGCGTCCGCGGATCTCGACAATACGGCTCATAACAGCGATTCCTCGAAAGGTTTTTTCTTGACGGTCCGATCCAGCTCGAGCAGCGTTTCGAGCAGCGATTGCATGCGCGCCAGCGGCCAGGCATTGGGCCCGTCGGAGAGGGCCTCCTGCGGCCGTGGATGGGTTTCCATGAACACCCCGGCGACACCGGCGGCGACGGCGGCGCGGGCCAGCACCGGTATGAATTCACGCTGACCGCCCGAGGCGTTGCCCTGCCCGCCGGGCAACTGCACCGAATGGGTGGCGTCGAACACCACCGGGCACTGCGTGTCGCGCATGATCGCCAGCGCGCGCATGTCGGTGATCAGATTGTTGTAGCCGAAGCAAAAGCCGCGCTCGCACACCATGATGTCGGAATTGCCGGTGCTGCGGGCCTTGTCGACCACATTGCGCATCTCCCAGGGGGAGAGGAACTGCCCCTTCTTGATGTTCACCGGCTTGCCCTGCGCGGCCACTGCGGTGATGAAATTGGTCTGACGGCACAGGAAGGCCGGGGTCTGCAGCACATCCACCACCGCCGCCACGTCGGCGAGCGGGGTGTCCTCGTGGACATCGGTGAGCACCGGCACGTTGAACAGCCGGCGCACCGACTCCAGCACCGCCAGCCCGGATTCCAGGCCCGGACCGCGGTAACTCGTGGCCGAGGAGCGATTGGCCTTGTCGAAGGAGGCCTTGAAGATGAAGGGCACGCCTAGCTTCGCCGTAAGCTCCACGAGCGTGCCGGCAATCTCCTGCGTCAGCGTCGCGCCCTCGATGACGCAGGGTCCTGCGATCAGAAACAGTGGCTGGTCCGCCCCTACGCTATGCCCGGCGAGTCTCACGCACCCGCTGCAACGGGCAGCTGCGATGCGCGGTGCGCCCGCGCGGCCCGGACAAATCCCGCGAACAGCGGATGTCCGTCGCGTGGCGTAGAGGTGAACTCCGGATGGAACTGCGTCGCCACGAACCAGGGATGGCCGGGCAACTCGATGATTTCCACCAGATCATCGTGCGACAGGCCCGCAAACTTCAAGCCGCCGCGGGTGTAGCGGTCGCGGTAGGTGTTGTTGAACTCGAAGCGATGCCGGTGGCGCTCGAAAATCGAATCACGCCCGTACAGCTCGCGCACCCGTGTGCCGGCGCTCAACAGCACCTCCTGGGCCCCCAGGCGCATGGTGCCGCCCTTGGCTGACTTCTCGTCACGCAGTTGCGAGCCGAGCATCGAATCCTGCCACTCGGCGATCAATGCGATCACCGGATGGGGGCTGGCGCGATTGAACTCGGTGCTGTTGGCATCGGCAAGGCCCAGAACATTGCGGCCGAACTCGACGATCGCGATCTGCATCCCCAGGCAGATCCCAAGGTAGGGAATGCCGTTCTCGCGCGCATACCGTACCGCGGCGATCTTGCCTTCGATGCCACGCTCGCCGAAACCACCGGGCACCAGGATCGCATCCATGCCCGCCAGGGCGTGGGTGCCGTGCTGCTCGATGTCGGTGGACTCGATGTAATGCACATTGACCCGGGTGCGGGTCTTCAGACCGCCGTGGGTCAGGGCCTCGTTCAGCGAAATATAGGAGTCGCGGGCCTGCACATATTTGCCCACCATCGCGATATCCACCTGCCCGTCCGGGTTGCCCTTGGCGGCTACCACCTGGCGCCACTCATTGAGTTCGGTCTGCGGCACCGACAACCCGAGCTTGCCGACCACGATCTCATCCAGATCCTGTTCGTGCAGCAGCAGCGGAATCTTGTAGATGTCATCGGCATCCACCGCCGAGATCACCGCACGCTCCTCGACATTGGTGAACAGGGCGATCTTGCGGCGCTGTTCCTCGGGCAAGGGATGCTTGCAACGGCACAGCAATATGTCCGGCTGTATGCCGATGCCGCGCAGCTCCTTCACCGAATGCTGGGTGGGCTTGGTCTTGATCTCGCCCGAATCAGGACCGCCGACCACCGGCACCAGGGTCAGGTGCATGAACACGCAATTGCTGCGCCCGAGCTCCACGCCCAGCTGGCGGATGGCCTCCAGGAACGGCAGTGATTCGATGTCGCCCACCGTGCCGCCGATCTCGACCATGCAGACGTCGGCCTCATTGGCGCCAAGCTTGATGCTGCGCTTGATCTCATCGGTGATGTGCGGAATGACCTGCACCGTCGCGCCCAGATAATCGCCGCGACGTTCCTTGGCGATCACGCGCTCGTAGATCCGTCCGGTGGTGAAATTGCTGTGGCGCCCGGTGGTGGTGCGCACGAAGCGCTCGTAGTGACCCAGGTCCAGATCCGTCTCCGTGCCATCCTGGGTGACGAATACCTCGCCGTGCTGGAACGGGCTCATGGTGCCCGGATCCACGTTGATGTAGGGATCCAGCTTCACCATGGCGACGGCGAGGCCCCGGGCCTCGAGAATGGCGCCAAGGGAGGCGGCTGCGATGCCTTTCCCCAACGAGGAAACGACACCGCCAGTTACGAAAACGAAACGGCTCATGGGCTTGGAGGGGATTCCGTCGGACAAAAATAACGCTGCAGAGGTGCAGGCTCGACGGGCAGACAGATTAGCAAATCACGCCGGTCTGTGCCAGATCAGTCGCAGCCGCCTGGCGCAATCCGGGCCCGCCTGCCAGCGCTCATCCACCCACAGGTCCGCCGCGGCCACCAGCTGCTCACCGGCGAACAGCAGCGGCAGATGCTCACGCTCGCACAGGCCGATGGCCTCCTCCTGTAGCAGGCTCTTCAGAGTGCGTGAGGGACCCCCGGCACGCGGCCGCAGCCGCTCCCCGCCGCGGCGCGTGCGCACCAGCAGCTGCGCGGGCAGCGCCGCGGCATCGATCGGACCCTGCGCCGCCGCCACCAGCTCCAGATGCCCGGCGCCAGCGGGCAGCCTGAGCGAGGAGCTGCGCCGCAGCGGCCAGGTGAGTGCATAGGGCGCGGCGGCGCCCGGCACGCCAAGGGTCAAACGCCCCGCATGGCGCTGGACCTGGACCTGTCCCCAGCTCAGGTGGGGATTGGCGCCGACCCGCGCCGCCAGCAAGGTTACCGCCATCTGTTCCAGCCGCCGCGCATCCGGAACCGGGTGACCCGCCTGGCTGATCCACCCGCGCAGCGCATTGCGCCGGCGCTCCAGCGGCAAGGCGCGCAGCGCGGTCACCGCCAGGGCGGCGCCATCGGCGGCGCGCGCCACATCGGCCGCCGCCAGCTCATCGAGCAACACCTGCGCCTGGGCGATATGGCGGCCGGCCCGCGCAATGGTGCGGGCCGCGCCGGGCCAGCGGCTGAGCAGGGCGGGCAGCACCTGGTGGCGCAGGTAGTTGCGATCCAGCCCATCATCCAGGTTGGAAGGATCCTCCACACAGGGCAGCCCGCGGGCCTGGACCCAGGCGCGCAGCTGCGCACGCGCCACCCCCAGCAGCGGTCGCACCAGAAAGCCGCGGCCCAGCCGCGCCACCGCCGGCATCGCGGCCAGTCCCGGCAGACCGGCACCGCGCAGCAGCTGCAGCAGCACGGTCTCCATCTGATCCTCGAGGTGATGGGCGCTGAGCAGCACCTCCTGCGGCGCCAGCGCCTGCGCCAAGGCGGCATAGCGCCCGGCGCGGGCCAGCGCTTCGAGGGACTGTCCGCGGCCGCGCCGCAGCGTCAGGCGCCGCGTGGCGAAGGGCACCTTCAGGGCGCGCGCGCTGGCCGCACAGGCACGCGCCCAGGCGGGCGAGCCGCGCTGCAGCCCGTGATCGATGTGCAGGGCCCGCAGTCGCCCGCGCAGCGCGGGCAGCCCCGCCAGCAGGCCCAAGAGCGCGGTGGAGTCCGCGCCGCCACTGAAGGCGACACACAGCCGCGCCGTGGCGGCCGGCGGATGAATCTGCAGCAGCTGCGAGTAGATCCCCTCCGGATCAAGCCCCGCATCCCGTGCCGGGCACAATCAGGCCGCCCCGGCCTCGGAGAATTCACCGAACCCGGCGATCTTGTCGGCGCGGCGGACCACCAGCTCGTCCTTGCTCAGCCGCTCGAGCTCATCAAGGTGGCGGATGACGGCCTCCTTGAGGGTGGCGGCGGTGGCCACCGGATCGCGATGCGCGCCGCCCAAGGGCTCTTCGAGCAGTTCATCGATCAGTCCCAACTGCTTCAGCCGCGCCGCGGTGATTCCCAGGGCCTCGGCGGCCGCCTCTTTCTTGTCGGCGCTGCGCCAGAGAATGGAGGCACAACCTTCCGGGGAAATCACCGAATAGGTGCTGTATTGAAGCATCATCAGCCGGTCGCACACCCCGATCGCCAGAGCGCCGCCGGAGCCGCCCTCCCCGGTCACCACCGTCACGATGGGCGTGCGCAGCACCGACATCTCAAACAGGTTGCGCGCGATGGCCTCGCTCTGGCCGCGCTCCTCGGCACCGACGCCGGGGTAGGCGCCCTGGGTGTCGATGAAGGTGATGATGGGCAGCTCGAAGCGCTCCGCCATCTTCATCAGCCGCAGCGCCTTGCGATAGCCTTCGGGCTTGGGCATGCCGTAGTTGCGCCGCACGCGCTCCTTGGTGTCACGGCCCTTCTGGTGTCCGATGACCATGACCACCCGGTTCTCCAGCCGACCCAGTCCGCCGACGATGGCCATGTCGTCCGCGTACATGCGGTCCCCGTGCAGCTCGTGGAACTCGCTCAGGATCATCCCGGTGTAATCCAGCGGGTAGGGACGCTGCGGATGGCGCGCCAGCTGCGTGATCTGCCAGGGGGTGAGATTGGCGAAAATGTTGCGCGTCAGCTGCCGGCTCTTGGCCTGCAGCCGGGAAATCTCGTCCTTGATGCTGACCTCGGATTCGGAGGTCACGTGCCGCAGCTCCTCGATCTTCGCTTCCAGCTCGGCGATGGGTTGTTCGAAGTCCAGGAAGGCTACAGCCATGAAAGTAAGGGTTCCAAGTCTAAGGGCCTCCAGGGGCTCCCACCGGCCCATACAGTACACGCATGCCCTCCCGGCCGACCAGCTCCTCCAGATGTTCCAGAAGTTCACGCCCGGGGCGCACATTCCACTCCGGTCCAAGGTCCAGCGCCCCGCTGGCCTGCGCGCTCCAGTACTGCACCGTCACCTGGCAGGGGCCGTTGCGCCAGGGCGTCAGGACCTCGGCCAGGCGGGTCAGCATTGCATTGCGATCGGAGCGCTGCGGCAGCTTCAGCACCAGCCGCCGCGCCTGCTGTTCGCGCACCGCGTTCAGGTCGGTGAGCTTGCGCGCGGCGATGCGCCAGGCGTCCCCGAACTCATCGAAGCGGAAATGCCCCTCCACCAGCACGATGGCGTCCTTGACGATGAGCTCGCGGTGCCGCTGGAAGACCTCCTCGAACAGCGTGACCTCGATGCGGCCGGTGCGGTCATCCAGGATCACACTGATGCGCTGTCCGCGCTTGCGGATCTCATCGATCAACCCGGCCACGGTCACCAGCCGCCCGCGGCTGAAGCCACGTTCACCCTCGCCGCTGCTCGCGGGACGCTCGCTGATCAGCTCGCCGATGCGCTGCGCCGCGAAGCGCGGCAGGTCGGCCTCGAAACGGTCGATGGGATGGCCGGTCAGATACAGCCCCAGGGTCTCGCGTTCGCCCTGCAGGCGCACCGCCTCGCTGAAATCGGCGACCGTGCGCAGCGCGGCGCGCGCCTGTGCGGCAGGTTCCGGCACGGCGCTCAGGCCAAACATGTCGTTCTGGCCGGCCTCGTGGGCGCGTGCATTCTGGTCGCCAAGCTGCATCGCCGAGGGCAGCCCCTCCAGCAGCGTCGCGCGGTTCGCACCCAGGCTGTCCAGGCTCCCGGAGCGGATCAGGGCTTCGAGCGTGCGGCGGTTGATGCGGGTCAGATCCGTGCGTCGGCACAGTTCATCCAGGGTGCGATAGGGGCCGCGCGCTTCGCGCTCGGCGATCAGCGCCTCCACCGCGCCCTGTCCCACGCCTTTGACTGCACCCAGCCCATAGCGAATGGTTTTCGCATCCGCCACCGCGAACTCGTAGCGCGAGGCGTTCACATCCGGAGGCAGTACGGCCAGCGCCAGCTGCTTGCACTCATCGATCAGCGTCACCACTTTGTCGGTGTGATCCATGTCGGCCGAGAGCACCGCCGCCATGAACGCCGCGGTGTGGTGGGTCTTGAGGTAGGCGGTCTGGTACGACAGCACCGCATAGGCTGCCGAGTGCGACTTGTTGAAGCCGTAGCCGGCGAACTTCTCCATCAGGTCGAAGATGTGCGCCGCCTGCTGCTCGGGCACGCCCCGGGCCACCGCGCCGCTGACGAAGATCGAGCGCTGCTTGGCCATCTCCTCGGGCTTCTTCTTGCCCATGGCCTTGCGCAACAGATCCGCGCCGCCCAGGGTGTAGCCGGCCAGCACCTGCGCGATCTTCATCACCTGTTCCTGGTACAGGATCACGCCATAGGTCTCGGCCAGCGCCGGCTTCAAGTCCGGGTGCAGGTAGTCGATCACCCCGCCGGCCGGTTCGCGCTTGCGGCTGATGAAGTCATCCACCATGCCCGACTCCAGCGGACCCGGGCGGAACAGTGCCACCAGCGCGACGATATCCTCGAAGCAATCCGGCTTGAGCTTGCGGATCAGATCGCGCATGCCGCGCGATTCAAGCTGGAACACCGCCGTGGTACGTCCGGACTTCAGCAGCGCATAGGTCGCGGCATCCCCCACCGGCATGCCCTGCAGACTGAATGCCGTCGCATCGGCGGCACGGGCTTGATTGATGATGGCGAGCGTGCGATCAATGATGGTGAGGGTGCGCAAGCCCAGGAAGTCGAACTTCACCAGCCCCGCGGCCTCCACGTCATCCTTGTCGAACTGGGTCACGACGCTGTTCGAGCCCGCCTCGCAGTACAGCGGCGCAAAATCGGTCAGTACCGAGGGGGCGATCACGACCCCGCCGGCATGGGTGCCCGCATTGCGCGTCAGGCCTTCCAGGGCGCGCGCCAGGTCGATGAGATTGCGGATCTCATCTTCGCTGTCGTACAGGCGCTTGAGTTCGGGCTCCTTGGTGAGGGCATCATCCAGGGTGATGCCCAGCTCAAAGGGGACGAGCTTCGCGATGCGATCGACGAAGCCATAGCTTAGACCCAGTACCCGGCCGACATCGCGCACCACGGCCTTGGCCGCCATGGTGCCGTAGGTGATGATCTGCGAGACGCGGTCGCGCCCGTACTTCTGCGCCACGTAGTCAATGACGCGATCGCGCCCATCCATGCAGAAATCCACGTCGAAGTCCGGCATCGAAACCCGTTCCGGATTCAAGAAGCGCTCGAACAGCAGACCGTGCTGAAGCGGGTCGAGGTCCGTGATGCACAGGGCATAGGCCACCAGGGAGCCGGCGCCCGAACCACGCCCAGGACCCACCGGCACCGCGTTGTCGCGCGCCCAACGGATGAAGTCGGCCACGATCAGGAAGTAGCCGGCGAAGCCCATCTGGCAGATGATCTTCAATTCAAGATCCAGTCGCTCCCGATAACCCTGCGGGGCAACCCCGGCGTGCGTGAGCGCCACCCGTGCGGCAAGTCCGTTGAGCGCTTCGCTTTGCAGGAACTGTTCGGTGCTCATGCCGGCCGGCACCGGATAATCCGGCAGGCGCGCCTGTCCCAGGTTCAGGACCAGGTTGCAGCGGCGCGCGATCTGCACGCTGTTGGCGGTGGCCTCGGGCAGATCGGCGAACAGCTCGCACATCTGCTGCGGCGTGCGCAGGAACTGCTGCGCGCTGTACAGGCGCGGCCGCGCCGGATCGGTCAGCAGGTGCCCGCCCTGGATGCACACCCGTGCTTCATGCGTCTCGAAATCCGCCGCGCCGAGGAAACGCACGTCATTGGTCGCCACCAGCGGTACGCCACGCGCCGCTGCCAGCTCCACCGCGGCGGCGATGTAGCTTTCTTCATCGCGCCGGCCCAGGCGCTGCAGCTCGATATAGAACCGATCGCCGAACAGGCCCCGCCAGAAATCCAGCTGCGAGCGCGCATCCTGGGGCCGCCCGTTCAGCAGCGCGCAGCCGATGTCACCGGCCGCGCCCCCTGACAGCCCGATCAGACCGGTGAGGGACTGGGCGGTGAGCCAGCTGCGCTCCACCATCGGCGGCCCGTTCTTCTGGCCCTCCAGGTAAGCCCGGGTCACCAGGCGCGTGACATTGCGATAGCCTTCCTGGTTCTGGCACAGCAGCGTCAGGCGCGAACTGCCGCGGCGTTCGGCCGTTTCGGCCAGCAGCAGGTCCACGCCCACGATGGGCTTGATGCCCTGATTGAGCGCTTCGCGATAGAACTTCACCATCGCGAACAGATTGTTCTGGTCAGTGACGGCCACGGCCGGCATGCCCGCCGCCACCGTGGCGGCCAGCAGCTCCGGCACCCGCACGACGCTGTCCACCAGAGAGAATTCGGTGTGCAGTCTCAGATGGACAAACTGTGCCTTCATATCTCGTCCGATTCTACCGGTCCTGAACCCCGCGGGGCGTACACCGGACGAAAACTGCGCCGGTGGATGGCGCACGCGGAGTGGCGCGCCAATGCCGCCAGATGATCCGCCGTGCCATAGCCCTTGTGCACCGCCAGCCCATACCCGGGATAGACGACGTCCAGGCGCCGCATCAGGGCATCGCGCACGGTCTTGGCCAGTATCGAGGCCGCGCTGATCGCAGGCTCGCTGCAGTCGCCCTTGATGATGGCGCGGGCCGGGCAGCTGGGTGCAATGTCCTGCAGCTGCGGCAGGCGATCACCATCCACCAGGATGCTGCGCGGGCACACGGCCAGCCCGAGCAGGGCGCGACGCATGGCCAGGTGCGTGGCCTGCAGGATGTTCAGCGCATCGATCTCGTGGCACTCCGCCCAGCCCACCGCCCAACACAGGGCGCGCCCGCGTATCAGCAGCGCCAGCGACTCGCGCTGTTCGGGCAGGAGCTGCTTGGAGTCCTTCAGGCCCAGGATGCGTCGGCGCGGATCCAGAATGACGGCCGCAGCCACCACCGGGCCGGCCAGCGGTCCGCGCCCGGCCTCATCCACCCCGGCGGTCAGGCGCTCGGTGCGTGCCATCGAATCATCTCCAGTATGGCCTGCGCAGCGCGGTCGGCGGCCCCCACCCGCAGCTGCTGGTGGACCTTAAGGAATTCGCTTTCGAGGTGGCCGCGTCCGGCGGTGTCGGTGAGCTGCTGCAACAGGGCCCGGCCGAGATCCTCGCCGTTGACCGCCTCCTGCAGGAACTCCGGCACCAGGGACTGTCCGGTCAGCAGGTTCGGCTGCGAGAAAAACCGCACCTTCACCAGGCCCAGCCGGCGCAGCAGAAAGGCGGTGAGGGGGTTGAAGCGGTAGGCCACCACCATGGGACGCCGGGTCAGCAGGGTCTCCAGCGTGGCGGTCCCCGAGGCGACCAGCACCGCATCGGCGGCGATCAGGGACTGTTGCGCCTGGCCCTCGAACAGCTGCACCGCAAGGTGGGGGGCCACCCGTTCGCGCTGCGCTGCAAACACCTGGCGCACGCGCCGTGAGGCCATGGGAGCGATGAATTTCACCCGCGGCCGCTGCGCCTGCAGATAGCGCGCGGCGCGCAGAAAGTCCTTGCCCAGGCGCTGGACCTCCCCGAGGCGACTGCCGGGCAGCAGCGCGATGACACTGTCCTCGGGCGCCAGGCCCAAGCCCCGGCGCGCGGCCGCACGATCCGTGTGCAGGGGAATCTCATCCGCCAGCGGATGGCCGACGAACTCGGCATGCACACCATGCCGGGCGTAGAACTCGGTTTCGAAGGGAAACAGGCACAGCACCAGATCGCAGGCCGCGGCAATGCTGCGCACCCGCCCCTGGCGCCAGGCCCACACCTGTGGACTCACATATTGGACGGTGGGCACGCCGCGCGCGCGCAGCTGCGCCTCAAGACCGATATTGAAGGCCGGCGCATCGATGCCGACGAACACCCGCGGCCGCGCCGCGGCGATGCTGCGCACCATCCTGCGGCGCAGGGCGATGAGCCGCGGCAGATGCGCCACCGGCTCGATCAGGCCCATCACCGCCAGCTCATGAGAATCGGCCCACACCTCGCAGCCGGCCGCGCGCATCTTGGGGCCGGCGATGCCGAAGGCACGCACCTCCCCGACCCGGGCGCGCAAGGCTGCCAGCAGCGCGGCCCCCAGGGTGTCGCCGGAGGATTCGCCGGCAACCAGGCCAATCACCAGCGGCTCAGGCATGCTTGCGCCGCGCTCCCGTCAGCGCACCAGACTGCGGGTGGAGGCATCGATGAAGGTCAGCAGCGGCTGCACTTCGGCGTGGTCCCGGGCCAGCTCCTGGAGCTGGCCGATGGCCTGCGCGAGCTTCAGCTCCGAGCGGTACAGGATGCGATAGGCGGTGCGCAGGGTGCGGATCTGCTCGGGCGTGAAGCCGCGGCGCTTCAGACCCTCGGAGTTGATCGAGTGCGGTGCCGCCGGATTGCCGGCGACCATCACGTAGGGCGGCAGATCGCGGGTCAGGATCGCCCCGCCGGCCACGAAGGCGTGCGCGCCGACCTTGCAGAACTGGTGAATGGCGCACAGGCCGCCCAGCTGCACCCAGTCCCCGATCTGCACATGCCCGCCCATGGTCGCGCAGTTGGCCAGGATCACCTTGCTGCCGATGTCGCAGTCGTGGGCGACATGCGAGTAGGCCATGAACAGGCAATCCGAACCGATGCTGGTGAGCGCGCGCCCCGAAGCCGTGCCACGGTTCATGGTGCAGAACTCGCGAAACACGTTGCGATCACCGATGCTGAGCCGGGTCGGTTCACCCTTGTATTTCTTGTCCTGCGGCGCCGACCCGATCGAGGCGAACTGGAAGATCTGGTTGTCCTCACCGATGCGGGTCGGACCCTCGATGACGGCATGCGCGCCCACCGTGCTGCGCGCGCCGATCACCACATCCGGCCCGATCAGCGCAAATGGTCCAACCGACACGCCCTCGCCCAGTTGCGCGCGCGGCGATACGACTGCACGCGCGTCGATCATGGCGCCAGCCTCACTTGCTGACCTCGGGCGCGACCATCATGTCGGCGCTGGCCACCTCGGTGGTGCCCACGAAGGCGGCGCTGGAGAACTTCCAGATGCCCTTGAAACTGCGGGTCAGCTGCGCCGTGAGCAGCAGCTGGTCGCCGGGCTCGACCGGCTTGCGGAAGCGCGCCTTGTCGATGCCGACGAAGTAGAACTTGGTGTCCGCATCCGGCACCACGCCGCCGGTGACGAAGGCGAGGATGCCCGCGGCCTGGGCCAGTGCCTCGATGATCATCACGCCCGGCATCACCGGACGCTGCGGAAAATGGCCCATGAAGAATGGCTCATTGTAGGTGACGTTCTTCAGCGCCCGGATGCTCTCCCCGGCGCGGCATTCGAGCACCCGGTCCACCATCAGAAACGGATAGCGGTGCGGCAACAGCTTGAGGATGCCGTGAATATCAAACTGTACGACTTCAGTCATCTTCGTTCTCGCGCCCTTCCTGCTGCGGAGCATCGCGGTCCAGACGTTTGAACCGAGCGACCATCCGGCGCCAGGTCCGCGCCTCTTCAAAGGGAATGCCGCTGGAGTATACGCCGGGCTTCGGAATTGAATGACTGATCATCGAGAAACCGGTGATGATCACATCATCGGCGATCAGCAGGTGCCCGCCGATCGCACAGGCGCCGCCGATCTGGCAGCGCTCTCCGATCACGGTACTGCCGGACACCCCGGTACAACCGGCGATGGCCGTATGGGCTCCGAGGCGCACGTTGTGCCCGATCTGGATCAGGTTATCCAGCTTCACTCCATCGGCAATCACCGTATCGCCGATGGCGCCGCGATCGATGGTGGTGTTGGCGCCGATCTCGACATCGGCACCGATGCGCACGCTGCCGATCTGGGGCACCTTCAGCCAGGTGCCGCGTTCGGGCGCAAAACCGAAGCCGTCGCTGCCGATCACCGCCCCGGGATGCACGATGCTGCGCGCACCCACCGTGACGCCATCGCACAGCGTCACCCGCGCCACCAGCCGCACCTGCTGGGCAACCATGACATCACTGCCGAGCACGCAGTGCGGGCCGATCATGGCGCCGGCACCCACCTCGGCCCGGGCGCCGATCAGCGCCAGCGCGCCCACGTGGGCGGAAGGATCCACCCGCGCATCCGCGGCCACCAGCGCACTGGGATGGATGCCGGCAACGACCGGCGCCGCCGGATGCAGCACGGTGGCGATCCGCGCATAGGTGGCGCGCGGATTGGAAGTGATCAAAGTGGCCACCGGGCACTGGGCGGCAAAGCGCGCCTCGAGCACCACCGCCGCCGCGCGGGTGTGCAGCAGCGCCGCGCGATGGCGGCTTTCGGCCAGGAAGCTGACGGCGCGGGGGTGCGCGTCCGCCAGGGTGGCGACGCTGTCGATTTCGCAGTGCGGATCGCCGCGCAGCTCACAGCCGAAGCGGACCGCAAGCTCGCCCAGGGTGACACTCATGCGGCCGCCTCATGCGGGCCCGTGCGGGCCCGCTGCAAGCTGTTACGCGGCGCTTGCCGGATTACTTGGCCGCCGGCTTCGGAGCAGGCGTCGGCGCCGCGCCCTTGGCACTGTTGGCGTTCAACATCGCCAGCACCTGCTGGGTAATGTCGACCGCGTTGGTCGAGTAGATGACGCCATCGGCCAGGATCAGATCGTAGTTCTGCGCCTTGGCGTAGACCTGGACCTGTTCGACCAGGGATTTCTGCAGTTTGGAGAGCTCCTCATTGCGCCTGGAGTTGACGTCGTCCTGGAACTCGGTCTGTTTGCGCTGCAGCTCCCGGTCCCCGTTACGGATGTCCGTGTCCTCACGGGTGCGCTGATCCTCCGTCATGGTCGCGCCATCCTTGGTGAGCTTGTCCTCGCGGGCCTTCAGCGACTGCTGCAGGGCCACCAGCTCACGCTGCCGGGGCTGGAATTCATTGCGCAGGGCCTCACCGATGACCTTCGCATCGGGGGACTGCTGCAACAGCGCGGCGTAATTTACATAACCAATCTTCAGCTCCGCCCATGCCGGCGCCGCCGCCAGTACCAATGTCGCAGCTGAACCCAGAATCAAAGACCTGACGACGCCCTTCACGATGCTCCTCTTGTGGGCCCAGCCCAAATTTAAGACGTGGATGATAGCGGAAATCGCCCGGACCTAGAACGAATGATCCGGGCGCCCCTGTGTAGGGGCCTAGAAAGCCTGTCCGACCGAGAACTGGAAGCGCTCGGTCTCATCGCCCCAGGTCACGCCATCCTGTTCCCGAACCGCATTCAGCGGCACGGCAAAACTGAATCGGAACAGCCCCAGCGGGGCCAGCCACTGAACCGCGACGCCCACCGATTCCTTCAGCTTGTCGAGTGCGAAGTTGTAGCTGATCGGGGTCAGGGCCGGCGCATAGTTGAGCTCTGCCTGCGTCACATTGCCGCAACTGTAACCGCATTGTGTCGCGTTGCCGGGCGGGGCATAGAACTGCGGCGACTTGCCGGTGGAGAACACATTGCCCACGTCCACGAACAGGCTGACCCGGGCGCTGGAGGCGATCTTGGCCGGCATCGGAATGATCAGTTCCGGACGCAACAGGACATTCAGGTTGCCGCCGTAGGGATTGCCGTACTGGTCTTTGGGCCCCAGCCGGCTCTCCTGGAAGCCGCGCACCGAATCCGGGCCACCGCCATAGAACAGCTCGTAGGGGGGCAGGGTCGGGTCGACGCAATAGGCCGCGGCGGCATCGGTCTTCGGGTAACACTTGGCCTTGCCCAGACCATTGCCATAGCCCACATCACCGGTGAGCGACAAAGTCCAGCGGCCAAACAAGGGGATGTATTTCAGGAACTCGTAGTTCACCTTGTAGTACGAAACGCCCGTGATCGGCGGGGTGTAGGAGACACTGACGACCTGGTGCATGCCGCGATCGGCGAATATGCCGCGGTTGCGCGAATCGTAGCTCCACCCCGACTGTAGCTGAGCGACCGCGAAGCGCGTGCCGTCCAGGTGATAGATACCGTTCTCGTAGGTGGCCGTGGTCGGGTCGAATATGATGCCCGTGGCCGTGCCGGTGTAGGTGTGCCCGTTGTTCTGCACCCACTGGATGGACTGCAAGGCACTGTCGTTTTCGATGGCGACCAGCTGCACGCCCTGCAGGTTCGCGCCGATATTGATGAACTGATATTCGGAAATGGGGTAACCGAAGCTCTCACCCAGGGTCAGGATTTTGGTCGAGAAGCTCGAAGAGGACGAGGTGAACTGCGATACGTCGCGGAAACTGAAGGAATAGGTGCGCGTCAGGTTGTCGACGTTGGTGTACGGGTTGGTCTCGGAGATCCCGTAGACCTTGTTGTACAGGCCGGCAGAGAGGTTGATGGACACGCGCTGGCCGGAGCCGAGCCAGTTGGCATCGGTGTAGTTGCCGTTCAACTCGAACTTGTAGGTTTCCGAGTAGCCCACGCCCCCGGATATCGAGGCGCCCGGGCCCTCCTCGATCTTGTAATCGACATCCACCTGGTCCGAGGAACCCGGTACCGGGGTCGTCTCCTCATCCACCTTGGTGATGTAGGGCAGACGCTGCAGGCGCTGCTTGGAGCGGTCAAGGGCCACATTGGACAGCCAGCCGCCCTCCAGGATGCGCATCTCCCGGCGCAGCACTTCGTCGTTGATGCGCTTGACGCCCGAGTAGGTGATGTTGCGGACGTAGACGCGATTGCCCGGGTCCACGAACAGGGTCATGTTCACGATGCCGGTGTTCTTGTCGGTGGTCGGTACCGCGTCGACCTTGGCGAAGGCATAGCCGTCCTGCCCCAGGCGGTTCTGGATCAGCTCCTGGGTGGCCGTCACGGCCTTGCGCGAGTAGATCTGGCCCTTCTGCGGCAGCACCAGCCATTCCAGCTGCTCCTTGGGCACCGGGAAGGTGCCCGCCAGCTTCACCTCACCGACCTTGAACACGCCACCCTCATCGATGTTCAGGGTGATGAAGATGTCGTCCTTCTCCGGGGCAATGGCCACCTGGGTGGACTCGATCTGGAAATTCGCATAGCCACGGTCCATGTAGTAGGAGCGCAGCTTCTCCTCATCGCCTTCGAGGGACTCGCTGGAATACCGGTCGTCCTGCTTGTACCAGGACAGAAGATTGGGCGTCTGCAGTTCGAAGGTCTTGACGATCTCCTTGTCCGTGTACTTGTGGTTGCCCACGATGTTGATGGTGCGGATCTTGGCGCGCGAGCCTTCCTTGATCGTGACCTTGATCTTCACCCGGTTGCCCGAATCGTCCTCGACCTTCTCATCGATACTGACCGCGTACTTACCGCGGCTGAAATACTGGTCGGTGAGGTAGCCCTTCACCTCCTCCAGCACCGAACGGTCGAAGGTCTTGCCGGTGGCCAGGCCCACCGCGCGCAGCGACTTCTGCAGATCCTCGGTCTTGATGTCCTTGTTGCCGGTGATCTCGAAACTTTCGATGGCCGGGCGCTCGACCACCAGCACCACCAGGGTGTCGCCGTCGCGGCGTATCTGTACGTCGCGGAAGAATCCGGTGTTGTACAGCGAGCGGACCGCTTCGCGGATCCGCAACGGCGTCACGTGATCGCCGATGTTGACCGGCAGGTAGTTGTAGACCGTGCCCTCGGAGATGCGCTGCAGTCCCTCGAGCCTGATGTTGGTCACCGTGAAGTCGGCGAGGTTGCGGTCCTGCACCGCCTCGGCCGGCAGGGTCGGCGTGGGCGGCGGTGAGGCACTGGCATCGGCCGGCGCGGCCACGGGCCCGGCGGCGGGAGTCGCGGCCCCCGCGGGCAGACGCGTCTGCGCGGAACATAATGCTGAACCCGCGCACAGTGCGAGGGTGGTCACCAATCCAAATCGCTTCATGAACAGCTTGCTGGCCCGGGTGTTGTTGGAAATTTGTGTGGAATGCCGTTGTGCGGGGCGCTTCTTGGACCGCCTACGCATGAACGGACCTCATTGGCCCGCTACGGGTACGGCAGAACTCCTGAGCCAGCTCACGCGCTTCGGCATCGGCCTGTAGGACCTCATCGATGCCACGGATTTCCCCCCCCGCAGCCCGGGCCCCATCGGCCTTTGCAAGAACACATTCAATGACCGCGGGAATGTCCGGAAAGTTCAATCGGTGCTCCAGGAATGCAGTGACAGCGACCTCATTGGCCGCATTGAGAATGGCTGGTGCCAGCCCGCCAGTGTCCGCTACAGCCCGAGCCAGAGCAAGACAGGGGAAGCGGTTGGTGTCGGGCGCCAGAAAATCCAGCTGCCGGGTCCGGACCAGGTCCAGAAAATCGGTGCCGGCCGCGATCCGTTCCGGCCACGCCAATCCATAGGCGATGGGGGTGCGCATGTCCGGGCAGGCGAGCTGCGCCAGCACCGAGCCGTCGATGTACTCGACCATGGAATGCACGACGCTTTGCGGGTGCACGACCACTTCCACCCGTGCGGGCCCCAGGCCGAACATGAAGCAGGCCTCGATGAGCTCCAGCCCCTTGTTCATCAGCGAGGCGGAGTCCACGGAGATCTTGCGGCCCATGACCCAGTTGGGGTGCTTGCAGGCCTGGTCCGGCGTGGCGCTGGCGATGGCCTCGGGGCTCCAGTCGCGGAACGGACCGCCGGAGGCGGTGAGCAGGATGCGGCGCACGCCCTCCGGGGCGTGGCCGGGCTTGGCCCCGTGCGGCAGGCATTGAAATATGGCGTTGTGCTCGCTGTCGATGGGCAGCAGCTCGGCGCCGGAGGCATGCACCGCGGCCAGCAGCAAGGGCCCGGACATGACCAGGGATTCCTTGTTGGCCAGCAGCAGGCGCTTGCCGGCCCGGGCCGCGGCCAGCGTGGAGCGCAGGCCCGCGGCGCCCACGACGGCGGCCATGACCTGGTCGACCTCCGGGAGCGTCGCCAGTGTCTCAAGCGATGCCGGGCCGGCCAGCACCGCGGTGGGCAGGCCCGCGGCCTTCACCCGCTGCTCCAGCACCAGTGCGGCCGCAGAGTCGGTGAGCGCGGCCACGGCGGGCCGGAATTGCTGGATCTGCTTGAACAGCCCCTCAACGTTGCGGTGGGCGCCCAGGGCCACGGCGCGGTAGCGATCCGGGTGACGCGCGATGACATCCAGGGTGTTGACCCCGACCGAGCCGGTGGCGCCCAGGACCGCGATGCCCTTCATCGCGCCACTCCCAGCACCACCAGACCCAGCAGCAGTACCGGCATGGCCCCGGTCAGACTGTCGATTCGATCCATGACTCCACCGTGCCCCGGAAACAGGGTGCCGCTGTCCTTGAGGCCGGCGAAGCGTTTTAGCAGGCTCTCCGTCAGATCCCCGACGATGGAGAATGCCACGACGCCCAGGCACAGGGGCAGCAACTGAATCACCGGCACAGCAAACCACCGGCTGCCCCACAGGGCAACCACGGCCGCCAATGCCAGGCCGCCGAGCACGCCTTCCCAGGTCTTCCCCGGCGACACCTGAGGTGCCAGGCGCACCCGCCCGAAAGTGCGTCCCGCGAAATAGGCGCCGATATCGGCCGCCCACACCAGGCACAGCGCAAACAGCAGCCACTGCTCCCCGCGCGGCACATCCTCCCGCAGGCGCACCATCGCGACCCAGGCGGGCGTCAACGCCAGCAGCCCCGCCAGCCCCGCCGACCAGGCCGCCGCGCGGCGCGGCGCGAATATCACCCACAGCAGGGCGATGATCCACCAGGCCAGCGCCACCAGCAGCACCAGCAGGCATTGCGGCTGGGCCAGAGTCAGCTGCCACACCATCGCCAGGCACGCGGCGACCACCGCCACGTACAGGATGCGCCCGGCGAGGCGCTGCAGCTTGAGGAATGCCGACCACTCCCAGGCACCGGCGAGGACCACCGCGGTCATCGCGATCTTGGTCGCGAAGGGTGGCAGCCACAGCAGAATGACCAGCAGCAGTCCGATCAGGACGGCGGCGGTGATGATCCGGGTTTTAAGCACTCGCCGGACTCCGGGCCTGTTCCGAAGTGCGTCCGAAGCGCCGTTCGCGGGCGGCGAAGAAGGCCAGCGCCGCATCCATCTCCCGGGCATCGAAGTCAGGCCACAGGCAGTCCGTGAAGTACAGCTCGGTATAGGCGAGGTTCCACAGCAGGAAATTGCTGATGCGGTGTTCGCCTCCGGTGCGGATGAAGAGGTCAGGGTCCGGCAGGCCTGACAGCGCCAGGGACCCCGCCACCTGCTCCTCGGTGATGTCGGCCGCGCGCAGCGCGCCGGCGGCGCATTTTGCGGCCAGGGCGCGCACCGCGGCGGTCAGGTCCCAGCGTCCGCCGTAGCTCATCGCGATGGTCAGGGACAGGCGCTCATTGGCGCCGGTGTGCGCTTCGGCCTCGGCCAGGTAGGACTGCAGGCGCACCGACAGACGCTGCCGGTCGCCGATGAAGCGCAGGCGCACGCCCTTGGCGTGCAGCTCACTGAGTTCCTGGTCCAGCGCATCGACGAACAGGCCCATCAATAACGACACCTCTTCCGCCGGGCGCGCCCAGTTCTCACTGGAGAATGCGAAAACCGTGAGCGCCCCGATACCGCGGGACGTGCACGCTTGCACGCAGGCGCGCAGGGCGCTGATGCCGGCTTTGTGGCCAGCATGCCGCGGCAGTTTCCGCGCAGCAGCCCAGCGGCCGTTGCCGTCCATGATGATCGCCACATGACGGGGAAGGTTCACGCTCATGCAGGCCGGTCAGACCTGCATGATCTCCTTTTCCTTGGCCGCCAGCATCTGCTCGATGTCGGCGATATGCTTGTCCGTCAGTTTCTGAATGTCGGTCTCGGCGCGCCGTTCGTCATCCTGGGAGATCAGTTTTTCCTTCAGCGCTTCCTTGATGTCGGACATCACGTCGCGGCGCACGTTGCGCACCGCCACGCGCGCGCCTTCGGCATCCTGGCGCACCACCTTGGTGAACTCGCGACGGCGCTCCTCGGTGAGCGGCGGCATCGGGATGCGGATGATGGTGCCCGCGGTCATCGGATTTAGGCCCAGGTCGGATTTGTGGATGGCCTTTTCGATCGGCTGCACCATGCCCTTCTCCCAGGGCGAGACCACCAGCGTGCGCCCGTCCTCGACCGCAATGCTCGCCACCTGCTGCAACGGCACATCCGATCCGTAGTAATCGACCTTCAGGTGCTCGATCAGGCTCGGGTGCGCACGCCCGGTGCGCATCTTCTTCAGATCCGCCTGGAACTGGGTGACGCACTTGCCCATGCGGGTCACTGCGTCCTTTCTGATGTCATCGAGCATGGTGGCTCCTATTCGAAGGTGACGGCCGTGCCAATTTCCTCACCGCGCGCGATCCGGGTCAGATCACCCGGATTGTTCAGATTGAACACGCGCAGCGGCAGGCGATTGTCGCGGCACATGACGATGGCCGTGGCATCCATGACATTGAGGCGATCCTGCAGCACCTTATCGAAGGTCAGCTGCGTGTAGCGGGTGGCCGCGGGATTGCGCACCGGGTCATCCGAGTACACACCGTTCACCTTGGTGGCCTTCAGCAGCACATCGGCATTGATCTCGATGGCGCGCAGCGACGCGGCGGTGTCGGTGGTGAAGAAGGGATTGCCGGTGCCCGCGGCGAAGATCACCACCCGGCCCTTCTCCAGGTGGCGGATGGCGCGACGCCGTATATAGTCCTCGCACACCTGGTTGATGCGGATGGCCGACATCACCCGCGACTGCATGCCGGAGCTCTCCAGCGCATCCTGCATGGCGACCGCGTTCATGACCGTGGCGAGCATGCCCATGTGATCGGCCGTGACCCGATCCATGCCCGCCCGGGCCAGGCCCGCGCCGCGGAAGATGTTGCCGCCGCCGATCACCACTGCCACCTGAGTGCCCATCTGCACGATGTCCTGGATCTCCCCGGCGATGCGCTTGAGCATGGCCGGATCGATGCCGTAGTCGCCCCCGCCCAGCAGGGCTTCGCCGGACAGTTTCACCAGGATGCGGGAGTATCGGGACCGCGCGCTGTCACTCATGTGGTCTTCACCCTCGTACATGAAGAAAACCCCGCCGGGGCGGGGTCTTCTCTCCAGCCTTACTTCTCGTCCGACGGATCGAAACTTTTCACCTGCGCCATGACCTCGGCGACGAAGTCATCCTGCTTCTTTTCGATACCGGCCCCCACCTCGAAGCGCTCGAAGGCAGTGACGTTCGCCTTGGCGCCCTTCAGCAGCTTCTCGATGGTCTGATCCGGATCCTTCACGAAGGCCTGTCCCGAAAGCGTGATCTCGCCCAGGGACTTGCGCAGGCGCCCTTCCACCATCTTGGCCACGATCTGCGGCGGCTTGCCCTCGCTTTGGGCCTGGTCGGTCAGGAATGCGCGCTCCTTGGCCACGACATCCGCCGGGATATCGGCCATGGTGACGTACTTGGGATTGCTGGCGGCGACATGCATCGCGACATCGTGCGCCAGGACCGGGTCGCCGCCTTCGACGGCCACCAGCGAGCCGATGCGGGTGCCATGCACATAGGCGCTGACATGGCCGCTTGAGCTGAGAATGGCGAAGCGGCGCACGCTGATCTTCTCGCCGATCTTGGCTACCAGCGCCCGGCAGCGCTCATCGATGGTCTCACCGCTGTCCAGCCGCTCGCGCAACAGGGCCTCCAGCGAGGCCGGCCGGGCCTGCAGCGCCTTGGCGGCGACCGACTGGGAAAAGGCGCCGAAATCACCGCCGCGGGCGACGAAATCGGTCTCGCAGTTCACTTCCACCATGGCGGCGGCATGGCCGTCAGCGGAACGCTCGATCACGATCACACCTTCGGCGGCGACGCGCGCCGCCTTCTTGTCCGCCTTGGCCAGCCCCTGCTTGCGCATGAGCTCGGCGGCGGCGTCCATATCGCCCTGGGTCTCCACCAGCGCCTTCTTGCACTCCATCATTCCGGCGCCGGTGCGCTCACGGAGCTGCTTCACTGCATCTGCTGTGATATTCATAAGGATTCCACGCAAAGACCCCGGGCCGGTTGGCGCCGGGGCATCACCAATCGAACTTCAGGCCGGTGACCCTGCATCACCTTCGTCGGGGGCCTGACCCGCGGTCTCGGCGACCTGGGTCCGACGGCGCACCACGCCACCGCGACCCGCCGGGGTCGCAGCCTCGGTGGCGGCAGCCACCGGCACCTCGGTGGGCTCGTCCAGATCATCAAGATCAGCGGCCGCATCATCACCCACCGGCGCCTTGACCGGCAGACGGCGCCGCGCCGGCGCCTTCTTGTTGCGCACCGGAGCCTGCGGCTTCGCGCGCGGCTTGCCCGTCTTGCGACGCGGTTGACCGGCTTCGTCCAGTTCCACGAATTCATCTTCGCCCACGGCAACCTGCGGCACCGAGGCCTTGCCCTCGATCACCGAGTCGGCGATGCCCGAGGCGTACAGCATGATGGCGCGCATGGCGTCGTCATTGCCGGGAATCACATAGTCGATGCCATCCGGACTGCAGTTGGTGTCCACCACGGCCACCACCGGAATGCCAAGCTTCTTGGCCTCATGGATCGCAATCTTCTCGTGACCCACGTCGATCACGAACATGACATCCGGCAGCGCCTCCATGTGCTTGATGCCACCCAGGCTGCGCTCGAGTTTTTCCATCTCGCGGCGCAGCTGCGTGGCCTCTTTCTTGCCGCGCTTGTCCAGCGCACCGCTGGTGCTCAGCTCGGTGATCTCCGCCAGGCGCTTGATGGACTGCCGGATGGTCTTGAAATTGGTGAGCATGCCCCCCAGCCAACGCTGGTTGACATAGGGCATGCCACTGCGTGTCGCCTCCTTCTGGACGGCATCACGCGCGGAACGCTTGGTACCTACGAACAGCACCTTGCCGCCATCGGCAATGGTGTGCTTGATGAAGGCCGACGCCTGTGCGTACAGGGGCTGGGTCTTCTCGAGGTTGATAATATGGATCTTGTTGCGCTCGCCGAAGATGAAAGGAGCCATCTTCGGGTTCCAGAAGCGGGTCTGGTGTCCGAAATGGACTCCCGCCTCCAGCATCTGTCTCATGGACACGCCGGTCATACGAACTCCGTAACTGTAGGGTTGATCCTTGCGCGTATCCCCAGTGACCACCCGAACATTGCTGCCCAGGCACCCAGCCACTGAAGGTTAGTGATACACGTATGGAATTTCTCGTCGTTGCCAACGAGGGCCGCGCTTTATACCATGAACGTCCCGTAGGAACAATGTCTTACGGGCCACCCAGTTACCCAGATAATGCATATCACCATCAAGTCCCCTGAAGAACAGCTGAAGATGCGCGAGGCCGGCCGGCTGGCCGCCGAAGTGCTCGACATGATCGGCCCCCATGTGGTGCCCGGCGTGACCACCGAGGAGCTGGACCGGCTGTGCTATGAGCACATTGTCAATGTCCAGGGCACCATCCCGGCAAACCTCAATTACCGGGGCTTTCCCAAGACCATCTGTTCCTCGGTGAACCACGTGGTCTGCCACGGCATCCCCAACGACCGGAAGCTCAAATCCGGCGACATCATCAATATCGATGTCACGGTCATCAAGGATGGCTTCCATGGCGACACCAGCCGCATGTACTACGTGGGCAAGCCGCCGGTGGCCGCCCAGCGCCTCACCGAGGTGTGCTTCGAGGCCATGTGGCGCGGCATCCGCACCGTCAAGCCCGGCACCCGCCTCGGCGACATCGGCCACGCCATTCAGGAATACGTCGAATCCCTGAATTTCTCGGTGGTCCGCGAGTACTGCGGCCATGGCATCGGCCGCATCTACCACGAGGATCCGCAGGTGCTGCACTATGGCGAATCCGGCACCGGCCTGGAGCTGCAGCAGGGGATGACCTTTACCGTGGAACCCATGGTAAATGCCGGCAAAAGGCATGTGCGGCTGCTGCCCGACGGCTGGACCGTGGTGACCAAGGACCACTCCCTCTCAGCCCAGTGGGAGCACACCTGCCTGGTGACCGAAACCGGCGTCGATGTCCTGACCCTGGGCGCGGCAGACCGCCATTGAATGAGTCCCTGGAGGAACTGCTGCCGGAGGCGCTGAGCGCGCCGCCCTGGCCGCTGCTGCAGCGCCTGCCCGCGCAGCTGGCCGCCCACCCCGGCTCGCGCGAGGAATACCGCCGGCAGCTGGGCCTGGCCCATGAGGAGCTGAAGGCCCGGTTCCTGGACGAGGAGCCGGTGGAACTGCTGGTTCACGCCCGGGCGGCGCTCATTGACACCGTCCTGCGTCAGGCCTGGTTCGAGCACCTCGGCAACGGGGAGCGGCACTGGGCCCTGGTGGCCGTGGGCGGCTATGGCCGCGGCGAGCTGCATCCCTGCTCCGACATCGACATCCTGCTGCTGGTCGCCCAGCCCCCCAACGATGCCGAGCGCTCCCAGGTGGAGCGGCTCATCACCTTCCTCTGGGACATCGGCCTGGAGGTCGGTCACAGCGTGCGCACGGTCGCCGAATGCGTCCAGGAAAGCGCCGCGGATGTGAGCGTGATGACCACGCTCCTGGAAGCGCGGCTGCTGCACGGTGATGCCGCCCTGCTGGAGACCATGAATACGGCCTTGAGTCCCCCGGGCATCTGGCCGGAAAAGGAGTTCTTCGAGGCCAAGCTCAAGGAGCAGGTGCTGCGGCACCAGAAGGCCAATGACACGGCCTACAACCTGGAGCCCAACGTCAAGACCGGCCCGGGCGGCCTGCGCGACATCCAGACCATAGGCTGGGTCGCCAAGCGCCATTTCGGCGCCGAGTCCCTGGACGGCCTGGCGCGGCGCGGTTTCATCACCGCCAGCGAGCTGCGCCGCCTGAAGCAGGCGCAGTCCTTCTTGTGGAAGGTGCGCTTCGGACTGCACATCGTGACCGGCCGGCGCGAGGACCGGCTGCTGTTCGATCATCAGCTGAAGCTGTCGCAGACCTTCGGCTACGAGGACGCCACCTACACCCTGGCGGTCGAGCAGTTCATGCAGCGCTACTACCGCACCGTCATGGACGCGAGCCTGCTCAACGAGCTGCTGCTGCAGCTGTTCAGCGAGGCCATCCTCAGCAACGAGGAGGACATCCGGCCGCTCAACGCCCGCTTCCAGGTGCACAACGGCTCGCTTGAGGCGCGGCGCGATGATGTGTTCGCGCGCACCCCTTCGGCGCTGCTCGAGCTGTTCGTGCTGCTGCAGCAGAACCCCGACATCAAGGGCGTGCGCGCCTCGACCATGCGCGCCGTCACCCGCAGCCTGTGGCTGATCGATGAGGAGTTCCGGCAGAACCCGCGCCATCACCGCCTGTTCATGGACATCCTGCGCGCGCCGGTGGGCGTGACCCATGAGTTGCGGCGCATGAACAACTACGAAGTGCTCGGCCGCTACATTCCGGCCTTCGGCCGCATCGTCGGGCGCATGCAGTACGACCTGTTCCACGCCTATACCGTGGATGCGCACACTCTGTTTGTCCTGAGCAACCTGCGGCGCTGGGCGATCCCCCGCTACGATCATGAGCTGCCGGGGCTGTCGCGCCTCATGCAGCAGCTGCCCAAACCGGAAATCGCCTATCTCGCGGCCCTGTTCCACGACATCGCCAAGGGCCGCGGCGGGGATCATTCCGAACTGGGCTCGGTGGACGCGGAGGCCTTCTGCCTGGAGCAGGGACTGTCGCGCTACGACGCGCGCCTGGTCGCATGGCTGGTGCGCAACCACCTGGAGCTGTCGGTCACCGCCCAGAAGCAGGACATCACCGACCCGGAGGTCGTCAGCGCCTTTGCGCGCAGGGTGGGCGATGAGACCCACCTGGATCATCTGTACGTGCTCACCTGCGCGGATGTTCGCGGCACCAACCCCAAGTTATGGAACTCCTGGAAGGCCTCGCTGTTCCACGAGTTCTACGAACGCGTCAAGCGCGCCCTGCGGCGCGGCCTGGAAAGCCCCATCGACCAGGAGGAACTGATCCGCGAGACCCAGTCGGCAGCCCTGCAGCTGCTCGCCGGCCATGGCATCGGGGCCGAAGACATCGAACGACTCTGGGCGCGCTTCTCGCCACAGTATTTCCTGCAGTACACGCCCGAGGAGGTGGCCTGGCACAGCCGTCTGCTCATCGAGCGCCAGCCCGGACCCGGGGATACGCTGGTGGCCATCGAGCCGCGCAGCGTGCGCGGCACCACGGCCGTGCTGGCCTTCATGCCCGAGGGTATCCAGGGCTTCGCGCGCACCACCGCGGTGCTGGATCAGCTGGGCTTGAACATCGTGGATGCGCGCGTGTCGCCCACGGATGACGGTTTCACGCTCGGCCTGTACCACATCCTCGAAGACGACGGCGCTCCCATCACCGATCAGGATCGCCAGAGCGAGATCGAGTTTGCCGTGCTGCGCGCGCTGCAGCGTGCCGATGCCATCATGCCCGTGGTGTCACGGCGTGCGCCGCGCCAGGCGCGCATGTTCAACACCCCCACCCAGGTCACCATCAGCGTGGATGACCGCAACCAGCGCTCGGTGCTGGAGCTGGTGGCCGGAGACCGTCCCGGGCTGCTGTGCGATGTAGGCAAGGTCCTGATGCAGCAGCACATCGAGCTGCGCAAGGCGAAGATCATGACCGTCGGCGAACGTGCCGAAGACGTGTTCTACGTCACCGACCTGCAGCACCGCCCCTTGAACGAACAGGCGGCGCAGCGACTCAAGGAGCACCTGCTGCAGGCCCTGGATCAGCGACCCGTCGCATGAACCCGCGCCTCGGCTCGCTGCACACCTATCCGTTCGAGAAGCTCAACCGGCTGCTGGCCGGCGCCGTGGCTCCCGCGCAGCTGCCACCGATTCCACTGTACATCGGCGAACCGCAGCACGAGCCGCCGGCCTTCGTGCTCGAGGCCCTGCGCCAGGGGGTCAACCGCCTCGGCGCCTATCCGCTCACGGCCGGCACCCTCGAGCTGCGCAGCAGCGCCGCGCGCTGGCTGGAACGGCGCTTCACGCTGCGGGCCGGCAGTGTCGATCCGGGCAGCATGGTGCTGCCGGTCAATGGCACCCGCGAGGCACTGTTCTCGCTGGTGCAGACGGTGGTTGATCCTGGCGACATGCCGATCGTGATCACGCCCAACCCGTTCTATCAGATCTATGAAGGCGCCGCGCTGCTCGCCGGTGCCACGCCCTACTACCTCAACGCCACCGCCGCGACCCACTTTGCGCCTGAGCTGGATTCGATACCCAAGGCGGTTCTGGATCGCACCCAGGTGCTGTTCCTGTGCAGCCCCGGCAATCCCACCGGCGCCGTGCTGCATGAGAACTACCTGGCGCGCGCCTTGGATCTGGCGGAGCGCCATGACTTCATCGTGGCCGCCGATGAGTGCTATGCGGAGATCTTCCCGGACGAAGACAAGCCCCCGCCCAGCCTGCTGGAGGTAGCCCAGGACACCGGTCGGGACCACTTCCAGCGCTGCATCGTGTTCCACAGCCTCTCCAAGCGCTCCAGCGTGCCGGGACTGCGTTCCGGGTTCGTGGCCGGGGACCCGCAGCTGCTGCGCAAGTTCCTGCTGTACCGCACCTATCATGGCGGCGCCATGTCACCCATGGTGCAGATGGCGAGCGCCGCGGCCTGGGATGATGATGCGCACGTGCGCGTCAACCGCCAGCTGTATCGCGAGAAATTCGCGCGCGTACTGCCGGTTCTGTCGCCGGTGCTGGACGTGCAGCGACCCGAAGGCGCCTTCTACCTGTGGGTGGACGTTGAGGAGGATGACGAGCGCTTCACCCGCGAGCTGTTCCTAAGCCAGAATGTCACGGTGCTGCCCGGCAGCTACCTGGGACGAACCACCGATCAGGGCAATCCGGGCGCCGGACGCGTGCGCCTGTCCCTGACCGCCACGGTGGAGGACTGCGTCGCCGCCGCGACGCGGATCCGCGACTTCCTCAAGGCTCGCGTAACATGATGCCTCTATGAGTGACACACAGAAACTTAAGACACTGATCGAGGGTGCTTTTGAGAAGCGCACCGAGATCACTCCCAAGACGGTCTCGCGCGAGCTCTTTGGCGCCATCGAGACCACCGTCGGAATGCTCGACAGCGGCAAGCTGCGCGTGGCCGAGAAAATCGATGGCGAGTGGATCGTCCACCAATGGCTGAAGAAGGCGGTGCTGCTGTACTTTCGCACCCACGACAACGACGTCATCGACGCCGGTCACACCAAGTTCTATGACAAGGTGCCGCTCAAATACGCGAGCTATTCGGCGGCGCAGTTCCGCAACGATGGCACGCGCGTGGTGCCGCTGGCGGTGGTGCGCCGCGGCGCGCACATCGGCGCCAATGCCATCCTGATGCCCAGCTACGTCAACATCGGCGCCTATGTGGACTCGGGCACGATGGTCGACACCTGGGTCACGGTCGGCTCCTGCGCGCAGATCGGCAAGAACGTGCATCTGTCCGGCGGCGTAGGCATCGGGGGGGTGCTTGAGCCGCTGCAGGCCAATCCCACCATCATCGAAGATGATTGCTTCATCGGCGCGCGTTCCGAGATCGTCGAGGGCGTTATCGTCGAAGCCGGCTGCGTGATCGCCATGGGCGTGTTCATCAGCCAGAGCACCAAGATCTATGACCGCACCACCGGCCAGATTCTGCAAGGCAGGGTACCGGCCGGTTCGGTGGTGGTCTCCGGCTCCCTGCCCGCAAGCGATGGCCGCTATTCGCTGTACTGCGCCGTGATCGTCAAACGCGTCGACGCCCAGACGCGCTCGAAGACCTCCATCAACGAGCTGCTGCGGGCGGCGGACTGAAGGCTGCAGCGCCTCAAAACTTGAAGCGCAGGCCGATGGTGGGGTTGATATTGGTCGAGTACAGGTAGCCGCTCGCCATGCCATCGTGGACGCCGCTGTACAGGGCTCCCAGATAGGCGTCGAAGTGCACGTTGAAGCGGTAGTCAGCGTCGAAGGAAAAGCCCTGCAGGTTGCCGCTGCACTGGCTGTGGGCGCTGGTCGAGCAGCCCGCCAGGGTCTTGGTGCCGTAGGCGTTCTGATAAACACCGTAGTACGCGGCCGTCAGGTCGAGGCCGGGCAGAATGCTGTAGCGAACGCCGGTCCAGTAGACCCGCACGGTTTTCGGATCCAGATAGGCATTGTTGGTCACTACCGCCAGCACGTAGCCGCCGATATCGGTGTAGCCGGCGCTCAGCTGGGTGCCAGGATCGGCATATTTGATGTGTTCATAGCCGGCGAAGAACTTAACCGGATCCAGTTTGTATGACCCCATGAAGGCATACGAGGTCACATCCGCGACCGTCGCGGCCAGGGAATTTGCCGCCGAGTACCCGGCTGCCGGAAGCGCGGTCACCTGGGCCGCGGTCAGCGAGCTCCCGGTGATGGAGTCATTGATCTTCGAATAGTAGGCATCCAGTGAGGCGCCGGCGAAGCTGCCGCCGATATCGGCCTGGTAGGCGGTGCTGGCAGAGCCGTCCGAGTCGTTGAACTTGTACATCGCGCCGAGGTGCACGTCCTGGTACTTGACCAGATACTTCACCGTGTCATCGAGCCGGTTGGTTTCGCTGCTGCCGGCGCCGGCATAGGTGTTTGAGGCACCCAATACGCCAAAGGCGGTAGCGAGGTAATTCGGATCGTACTGAATCATCCCTTCCGACAGCAGCGCCACCTGGCGACCGAAAGTGACGGCGCCGAACTGTGGCGACTGCAGCCCGACGAATGCGGTCTGGAAGGCCTGACCGGCCGAACTGCCATCGACCCCGATGTTCTGGTTGTTTACGGCCTTGCCATTGTTCACCGCGAGGGACTTCAGGGAGTCCGCGATCTGGCCGGACTGGGGATTGAAAAATGTCTCCACCTGGAACACGGCCGACAGGTCGCTGATCAGGTGTTCGGTGCCCTGCAGACCCACGCGCGACTGACCCATATTGCTGGGCGTCACACCGACCGGTGACTCATAGTCGTTGGCGCGGACGATGTTGCCGCTGGCGGCCGGACGGTACGGGGTGAAGGGCGCACTGTGGGTATCGTATTGGATACCGGCATCGATGACGCCATACAGCGTGATACCGTTCCAAGTCAGGCTGTCATCCGCAGGAACGCCCGGTCCGGTCTTCTGCTGCGCGAAGGCGGGAACCGCGCTCAGGGCACTGATCAAAAGAAGCGCGGACCATCGGCGAAGCACTGCGCTTCCATTTCTGTCGTTCACTCGCTACTCCCTATTTCCTCTGGAAAACATCGTCTTAGACACGCGGCGCAGGGCATCGGGTACGGCCCTGATGCCTTTGTGCATCCACGGCAGCCAGTCTAGGGCGTGGCGGTTATAAGGTCAGTCGTGCACCGGTTACAGACCGGTAATAGGCAAAGTCGCGCCGGCCGCGCGCACTGTTGCGGTCCGTTACAAAAATCCCGCCGGCGGCGCGCTGCCGGCTGGAATACTGGTCGCATATGGAACAGTCGCCGCACATCCTGTTTGTCGAGGACGATCCGGATATCCGCGGCCTGGTCGCCGATTTTCTCGAGCACAACGGCTACCGGTTGAGCGTCGCCCGGGATGGTCGGGAGATGGATCGCCTGCTGGGCGTGAGTCGAATCGATCTGCTGATCCTCGACATCATGTTGCCGAAGGAGGACGGCCTGTCGCTGTGCCGTCGGGTGCGTGCCAGCAGCAGTGTGCCGATCATCATGCTCACCGCGCGTGCCAGCGAAGTCGATCGGGTCGTGGGCCTGGAGATCGGCGCCGATGACTATCTGACCAAACCCTTCGGCACCCATGAGCTGCTGGCCCGCATCCGCGCACTGTTGCGGCGCGCACAGTCGGTGGGCACACCCCAGGCGCGGCAGCGCTCGGTACTGCAGTTTGCGGGGTGGAAACTGGACATGGGCACCCGCCGGCTGACCTCGGTGGACGGCGCCCAGGTGCCCCTGACCGGCGGTGAATTTGAACTGCTGGCCGCCTTCTGCGAGCGGCCCAACCGGACGCTGACCCGCGACCAGCTCCTGGACCTCACCCGAGGGCGCAGCCCGGCGCTGTTTGACCGCAGCATCGATATCCAGGTCAGCCGCCTGCGACGTAAGATAGAAGCCGACCCGAAGAACCCGCTGCTCATCCAGACCGTGCGCTCCGGAGGCTATATCTTCACCCCCGAGGTCACCGCCGCTTGAAACGCCTGCTGCGCTGGCTGGTACCGGCCGGCTTTCGCGGGCAGGTTGCCGCCATCCTGATCCTCGGCGTGCTGCTCTCGCAGGTCATCGCGGGGGCGCTGTACCTGGTGGCGCTGCCGCAATGGCAGCGGGTGCTGCGGCCTGACCTGGCCGTCACCAAGGTCGCCATGGTGGTGCGGCTGCTGGAGTCGGTGCCGGGAGCCAACCGCGCTGCCTTTGCACGTTTGTGGGACGAACCGCAGTTTCGCGTGCGCTATACCCCCGGCATGCAGCGGCTGCCGCCCCTGCAGTCGCCGCCGGATCTGAGGTTGCGGGCACAACTGGCGGCCAGGCTCGGCGCCGCTGCGGCCGAGGTGCAGATCAGCGCGCAGCAGCGCCCGCACGAGCCCAACGCCACGCTCATCAGCGTGCTGCTGCCGGACGCTGGCGTGCTGCAGATCACGGCGCCGGTGGGACTTGAGATCCGGGTCGGCCTGCTCGAAGAGCTGGCCACGGTGGCGTTCCTGATATTCGCAATCGCCGGACTGTCCTTCTGGGTGACCTGGACGGTCAATCATCCGCTGGACCGTTTTGCGCGCGCCGCCGAACGCGTGGGCGTTGATGTGCATTCGCCGCCGCTGGCGGTGCACGGGCCGCCGGAACTGCAGCGGGCGATCGGTGCCTTCAACGAGATGCAGGTGCGACTGCAGCGGCTGCTGACCGACAGAACCCTGATGCTCGGGGCCATCAGCCACGATCTGGGCACCCCGCTGACGCGATTGCGCCTGCGCGTGGAAACCGATCGGGCCGATGACAAGGCGAAGATGCTGGCCGACATCGAGGCCATGCAGATCATGCTCACTTCGGCGCTCTCATTCGTGCGCGGGGTGGATGATGCGGAGCCGCGCGAAGTGGTGGAACTGGACTCGCTGCTGCAGACGGTCTGCGACCTGGTCAGCGATCTGGGTGGCAATGTCAGCTACGGGGCGCCGACGCGCAGCAACTATTACTGCAAACCCCAGGCAATGCTGCGGGCGCTCACCAATGTGGTGACCAATGCCGCAAAATACGGCGGACAGGCCTCGGTCACCTTGCAGCGCGTCGCGGACCGCGGCTTTGTCATTGAGATCCAGGATGACGGTCCGGGCATTCCCGACAGTGAGAAAACCAAGGTCTTCGAGCCCTTCTATCGCACCGATGAGGCGCGTGAATCCGACCGTCAGGGAATGGGCCTGGGCCTGTCCATCGCGCGCTCCATCATCCTCGCGCATGGCGGAACCATTGAACTGCGTGACCGTGAGCCTCACGGTCTTAACGTCCACATCTTCCTTCCGGCAACCTTTCTGCCAACTATTGTGTAACCGAGTGTTTCACTGACAGCCGCGCGACACGCTACGGTGCAATTTGTGCATCACCCCCGGCTGCGCGGCGCGGCATCATGCGCCCTGACCTTCCACCAGGCTGCGACCGATGTCCTTTGTTCGTTACGTCCTCGGCAAGCCCTACACCGTTGCGGCGGTGCTCATTCTCGTGAGTCTGCTCGCCATCGGCGAGGGCCTGAGAATGCCGGTGGACATCTTCCCCAGCATCGACATTCCGGTGGTGAGCGTCGTATGGACCTATGCCGGCATGAGCGCCCCGGATATCCAGAACCGCATCCTGACCCTGCACGAGCGCCAGCTCGCCTCGCTGGTGGATGACATCTCGCGCATCGAGGCCACCAGCTATCAGGGCGTCGGTGTCGAGAAAATCTACCTGCACGAAGGCGCGGATGTGACCCGCGCGATCTCGCAGCTGGCAAGCAGCGCCGCGTACGTGCTCAAGTACATGCCACCGAACATCAATCCGCCGCTGGTGATCCGCTACGGGGCGACGGACGTGCCGATCATCCAGCTGAGCCTCTCCAGCAACACGCTGCCGGATACCAAACTCAATGACCTGGGCCAGAACATCATCCGGCCCGCCCTCGCCGTGGTGCACGGCGCGGATGTGCCCTACCCCTATGGCGGCAAGCCGCGCGTCATCATGGCGGATCTGGATCCCAAGGCGCTTGAGGCGCGCGGTCTCACCGCCAGTGATGTGAGCGCTGCGCTACAGGCCCAGAACGTGATCCTGCCGGCGGGCGATGTGAAGATCGGCACGCAGGACTACACCCTGACGATGAACAACAGCCCGGATGTGCTGGAGGAGATCAACAACTTCCCGGTCAAGCAGGTCAATGGGCGCACAGTATTCGTGCACGACGTGGCGCATGTGCACGATGGCTTCCAGGTGCAGACCAACTCGGTATCGGTCAACGGCGTACCGGGCGCACTGATGTCGATCCGCAATACCGGGGGTGTCTCCACGCTGGCCGTGATCAAGGGAGTGCGCGAGGCGCTTCCGGATATTGAACGGCTGCTGCCCGCCGGCGTGAACGTCAAGCCGATTTTCGATCAATCCGTGTTCGTCAAGGCCGCCTTGAACAGTGTCGTCATGGGCGGCTGCATGGCCGCCGGCCTCACGGCGCTGATGATCCTGCTGTTCCTCGGCAACTGGCGGCTGACGCTGATCATCCTGGCCTCGATCCCACTGTCGATACTCAGCGCGGTACTGTGCATGGGCGCAGCGGGTGAAACGCTCAACACCATGACCCTGGGCGGTTTTGCACTCGCCGTCGGCATCCTGGTGGATAACGGCACGGTCGTCATAGAGAACATCGAGCGCCACGCGGGCCTGCAGCAGAACATGCGCGAGGCGATCATCCGCGGCGCCGGCGAGGTCGGTACTCCCACCTTCCTCTCCACCCTGTGCATCTGCATCGTGTTCGTACCGGTGTTCCTGCTGGAGGGCACAGCCAAGTACCTGTTCTCACCCCTGTCGGTGTCGGTGATTACCGCCCTTCTGGCCAGCCTGGTGCTGTCCTTCACGCTGGTGCCGGTGCTGTTCAACTTTCTGATGCGCGGCGTCGGGCACAGCGGTGAGCACCTTGCATCGAGCAGCAATCCCTTCGTGCGCATTCACCAGCGCTTCGAGCGCGGCTTCAGCGCGCTGCGCGAAACCTATCGCAACACCCTGTCCTGGTGCCTGGCCTTCCCCAGGTATGCCGCCGCCGCCTTCCTCGGCCTGATAGTCGTGTCACTGCTGCTGTTTCCGCTGCTGGGTCGGGACTTCTTCCCGCAGGTGGACGCCGGGCAGATGCGTCTGCACGTGCGCGCCCCGCCGGGTACGCGCCTGGAGACCACGCAGCAGGACTTCGCCGCGGTTGAAGGCGCCATCCGGCAGCTGGTGGGCGCGCGCCAGATCAATGTGCTGCTGGACAACATCGGACTGCCTTACAGCGGCATCAATCTGTCGCTGAGCGACTCCGCCACCGTCGGGCCCATGGACGGGGAGATCCTGATCGCCCTCACCCAGGATCACACCCCGACGGCGGATCTGACCGCCATGCTGCGCCGGCAGCTGCCGCAGCGTTTTCCGCAGCTGCAGTTCTTCTTCCAGCCTGCGGACATCGTCGATCAGGTCCTGAATTTCGGTGAGCCGGCGCCGATCGACATCCGCGTCGCAGGTTCGGACGCGAACGCCACCTACGCCACCGCCTTGAGCTTCGCGCGCAAGCTCGCGGGTGTTCCGGGTGTGGTTGACTCGCATGTCTTTCAGGTACCGAATGCACCTTCCCTGACCGTGGATGTCGACCGTGCGCAGGCCTCGCAGCTGGGCACTTCCCAGCGCCAGGCCTCCGAGAACGTGCTGGTGACCACCAACTCAAGCGCGCAGTCGGCGCCGAACTTCTGGGTCGACCCGCGCAATGGGGTGAGCTATCCGCTGGTGGTGCAGCAGCCCACCTACAGCTTCGATTCCACCGGGAATCTGCAAACCACACCGCTGTCGGGCAGCGATGTGAACGACACTCCCCTGCTCATGAACATCTCCTCCATGGGGCGCGGCACGGTGCCGCTGGTGATGTCGCAGTTGAACATCCGCCCGGTGTTCGATGTTCATGCCGATGTCCAGGGGCGGGATCTATACGGTGCCGCCGGTGACATCGACCGCCTCATCGACGCCAATCGGCCGCCGCTCAGCTCGGCCATGACGGTGAGCCTGGGTGGCCAGGTGGAAACCATGCGCAGCAGCTATGACGGACTGTTTTCCGGCATCGCGCTGGCCATCATCCTGGTCTATCTGTTCCTGGTGGTGAACTTCCAGAGCTGGATTGATCCTTTGATCGTGCTGCTGGCGGTGCCATTTGCCTTGGGCGGTGTGATCTGGATGCTGCTGCTCAGCCAGACCCATCTGTCGGTGCCGGCGCTCATGGGAACTCTCATGTGTATCGGGCTGACCACGGCCAACAGCATCCTGGTGGTGAGCTTCGCCAATCAGCGCCTGGCCGCCGGAGACTCCCCGCTCATCGCCGCGGCCACAGCAGGCTATACGCGCCTGCGGCCGGTGCTCATGACCGCCGGTGCGATGATGCTGGGCATGGTGCCGATGGCGCTGGGAGTGGGCGAAGGCGGCGAGCAGAACGCACCGCTGGCGCGGGCCGTGATCGGTGGGCTGCTGTTCGCCACCTTCGCCACCTTGATATTCGTACCAACCATGTATCGCCTGTTGCGGCGAGCCCCCAAGCAGAGTGCGGCGCCGGTCGCACGAGGCGCCCATGCCAATGCATAATTCAGATAAGCCCGACTCGGCAATCAAGGAAACCGACTACGAGGACGAGGTAAGCGCGGATCGGCGCCACGCCGAGGCCCACTCGGTGTCGACCGCTTACTCACCGGATACGGCACGAGGGCTGCGCAAGGGCGGCATCATCGTCGCCGGGGTGCTGATCGCGGCGCTGGTGCTGGTGCGCCTGGTCGGTTTCTTCCACGAGCGCGCCCTGGCGAGCGACGCGAACTCCGCCGTCAGTGCGCCGCACACGGTGGACATCATTACCGCGGCGCCGGTGGGCAGCGCCCAGCATTTCGCGCTGCCGGGACAGACCGCCGCCTGGCACTCCAGCACCATCTATGCCCGGGTCAATGGCTATGTCGCAAGCTGGGTGGTCGACATCGGTGATCATGTGCATTCCGGTCAGATCATGGCCACCATCGATACCCCGGAACTGGACGCGGAACTGTCCGCGGCACGCGCCCAGCTGAAGAGCGCCCAGGCGCAGGTCGAAGTGCGCAAGGCCGAGGCGGCCTTCGCCAAGACCACCTATGATCGCTGGCGCGACTCACCCGACGGCGTCGTCTCGGCACAGGAGCGCGACGAGAAGCAGGCAGCCTTCGGCACCGCGAATGCCCAGCTGCAGCAATCCTACGCACAGGTGGCCCTGGACCAGGCGCGCGTGGACCAGTATGCCGCGCTCTCCGCGTACAAGCAGGTGCGTGCGCCCTTTGACGGCACCATCACCCAGCGCAATATCGACATCGGCAACCTGGTCACGGCGGGCAGCACCAGCGCCACCACGCCGCTGTACGTAATGACCCAGAATGACCCGATGCGGGTGATGATCGAGGTACCGCAAAGCGCCGCCACGGATCTGATGCAGGGCCAATTGCCGGTCACCATCAGCGGCACCGGCGGCGGCCAGGCGCTCAGCTATTCGGGCAAGGTCACGCGCACCGCCCAGGCGCTGAACGCGCAGGCGCGCACGCTGCAGGTGGAAGTGGACATCCCCAATGCCGCCGGACGCTGGGTGCCGGGCATGTACGTTACTGCGAGCTTTGATCTTCAGCCGCGCGGACTGGTGCAGGTCCCGGCGGCCGCCCTGCTGTTCCGCGCCACGGGAACCCAGGTCGCCACCGTCAATGCACAGGGGCGCATCGCGATGCGCGATGTCAGCATCGCACGCGACGACGGCAATTTGGTGGAACTCGGCTCCGGCGTGAAGCCCGGGGATCGCCTGGTGCTCAACTTGAGCAGCCAGATCAGCCCCGGTGATGCGGTCGAGGTCGCCCGACAGCCATGAGCGCGCAGCGCTTTGAGCATCCCGGATGCACCCTGGCGCTTGCGGGACTGGCCAGCCTGCTCGGGGCCTGCGCGGTCGGTCCAAACTATCACCCGCCACAGGAGCCGCTGCCGGATCACTACGCCGCGCAGCCGCCAGGCGCCACGGGCGCCATTGAGCTGGCCTCCTGGTGGCAGTCGCTGAAGGACCCTGAACTGGACTCGCTGATCAGCCGCGCCATCGCGGCCAACCCCGACATTGAAATTGCGCTGGATCATCTGCAGGCGGCGCGGACCTTTGAAGCCGGGATGTTGGGCACGGTGTTGCCCGATGCGCAAGGCAGCGCCGCCGCGGCGCGCGGCACCGGCAGCGATCTGGCACGCGGGCGGGTCGCCCAGAGTCTGGTCTCGGCGGATAACACCGCGGGCCTGAAGCACATCAACGAAATCGGCGGCTTTGATTCGCTATGGGAGCTGGATCTGTTCGGCAAGTACCGCCGTGAAATCCAGGCCGCCCATGCCGATACCCAGGCGCTGGCCGCGGCGCGCGAGGGCGTGCTGGTGTCGATCATCGCCGATGTCGCTCGAGCCTATATCGACCTGCGCGGGGCACAGCTGAATGTCGCGACGCTGCAGGCGACAATCCAGGCACTGCAGCAGTCGCAGCGTATCGTTCATATCCGCTTCGACCGCGGCATCACCAACGAACTGGACGTCACCCTGGCGGACCGCGAGCTGGCCGACGCCCAGGCGCAGCTGGCGCCTCTGCAGGCGCAGGTCAGCGCCGGGCAGTACACCCTGGCCACGCTTCTGGGTCGTTATCCCGAG
>Ga0210385_10000214_pt1 | contig 52568 bp, 58 predicted proteins | sample IncBWH26OmetaG_FD_160107 | JGI IMG/M metagenome (GOLD analysis project Ga0210385, IMG submission 160107) | Forest soil microbial communities from Barre Woods Harvard Forest LTER site, Petersham, Massachusetts, United States - Inc-BW-H-26-O ... | reverse complement strand
CTTGGCGACGAAGGCGCCAACTACTGTCCGCGCTGCGGCGCGTTGCTGCCGCGTGGCGAGGGACCCGCGGGCGAGCCGGTGACTGCCACCTACCGGATCGACGACGCGGGCGAGCTGGTGCCCGTAGAGCTCGGCGAGGTGACCGCGCACGGGCCGGCGCTCGTGATTCGCGCCGGCGGGGGGCGTGCGGGCGAGAGCTTTCCCGTGGACCGCGAGCGGATGAGCATCGGCAGACGCCCCGACTCCGACGTGTTCCTCGACGACGTGACCGTCTCGCGCGACCACGCTCTGTTGGTGAGTCGGGGCGACACCTGGTACCTCGACGACTGCGGTTCGCTGAACGGAACGTACGTGAACCGTTCGCGGATCGACTCGCATCGCCTGGAGGAGGGCGACGAGTTGCAGATCGGCAAGTACAAGCTGACCTATCACGCACGCTGATGTCTGGCACCTCGCAAATCGAGACTCCCGCGGATGAGACGGCCAACGGAGCGGGCGCCGCCGATACACCCAAGAAGGCGCTGACGATCGGTGCGGTCTGCAAGGCGCTGGTGCAGGAGTTTCCCGACATCTCGATCTCCAAGATCCGCTATCTGGAGGATCAGAAGCTGTTGACGCCGCGCCGTACGCCAGGCGGCTACCGGTTGTATACACAGAGCGACGTTGCGCGTTTGCGCACGATCCTGAGGATGCAGCGCGACGAGTTTCTGCCGTTGAGGGTCATCCGCCAGGAGCTTGCCGCTGGGCGCGCCGGCGACATGCAGGTTCCCCGTCCCGCGGGACGCGAAGGTGGCAAGCGTGCTTGGCACACGAGCATGAGCGTGCGTGAGCAGGAGGGAGCGCTCTACTCGTTGGAAGACGTGCTGGAGGAGACCGGCGCGGAGGCAACGCTGGTGCGGGAGCTTGAAGAGTACGGCGTGGTCAAGGGCGAGATGCGCGGCGGGGTGCGCTATTTCGACGAGACGGAGCGCGAGATCGTCGGGGCCGTCTCAGAGCTTGCGCGCTACGGCGTGGGCGGGCGCAACCTGCGCGTGTTTCGCTCTTCGGCCGATCGTGAGGCCAGCCTGTTGCAGCAGATCCTCGCGCCGGCACTGCGCTCGCGCAACCCCGAGCGCCGCAAGGATGCCGTCGACGCGCTCGAGAACCTGGCGGCGGTCACCACGCACCTCAAGCATTTGCTGCTGGTGCGCGATCTACGCAAGATCGTCAGGTGAGCGCGACAGCCGACCTGCGCGCGCTGATCAGGAACATTCCCGACTTTCCCAAGCCGGGGATCCTGTTCAAGGACATAACTCCGCTGATGGCCGATTCCGCGGCGCTCGCTCAGGCCGTGCAGGGGCTTGCCGAGTATGCGCGTCCGCTCGAGGCCGAATGCGTGCTGGCCGCCGAGGCGCGCGGGTTCCTGTTGGGGCCTGCCTTGGCGCTTGCGCTCGGGACCGGCTTCGCTTTGGCGCGCAAGCCCGGCAAGCTGCCATGTGAGACGGTCAGCGCCGAGTATCGGCTGGAGTACGGTCTGGACCGGCTCGAGCTGCATAGCGACGCGATCAGCCCCGGCACGCGCGTGCTGGTACATGACGATCTGTTGGCCACCGGGGGCACGGCACGAGCGCTGTGTGACCTGGTCGAACGCCTGGGCGGGGTAGTCGTCGGCTGTGGGTTTCTGGTCGAGCTGGCGTTCCTGGGTGGGCGCGAGAGACTCTCCCCACACCAGACCCACGCTCTACTCTCCTACGAGGCGTAAGCCATGCCCACGGTCCGGCGCACCCGCACGATTGACGCTTCGCCCGAAGAGCTATGGGAGGTTCTCGGCGACCCCCACCACCTGCCACGCTGGTGGCCGCGCGTGAGTAGGGTCGAGGCTGTTGAGCAAGATGCTTTTACCGAGGTGCTGACGGGTCCCAGCGGAAAAATCGTGCGGGCCGATTTCAAGTTGCTGGAGCAGGTTGATCGACAACGAATCGTTTGGGCCCAGCTGGTCGAGAACACGCCGTTTGCGCGCGTATTGCGCAGTGCGGAGACGGAGATCGCCATCGCCGAGGGGCAGGGTGGGGATAGCTTCGCCACCGAGGTGACAATCGAGCTGCGCCAGGAGCTGCAAGGCTTCTCGCGCCGACCTGGCAGCGGGTCGTGGCTCGCGGGGATCTCTCGCTTTGGCAGCCCGTTGGTTCGGCGCGCCGCACACTCCACGATCGGCGAGGCGCTGGATGGCTTGGAGCGGATCGTTGGCCACTGAGCGGATGCGCTGGTGGGGGTGGGGCGATCCGCTACATCCACAGGGTCTGCCGGCGCATGCCCTGGGCTTTCTCAGCGAGACGGTTGGCATAGCCGCCCGTCCGTCTCCGCCCGTTGCGCTCGAACACGTCGAGCTCGAACCTTCATCCATCTCTTCGAACGCGCTCGCGAGTCTGCGCGAGATTCTTGGCGTAGGTCACGTGCGCGACGATCACAGCGACCGCGTCTTGCACGCCGCCGGCAAGGGCTATCCCGACCTCGTACGGCTGCGCGTCGGACGACCCCTCGGCGCGCCCGACGCGATCCTCTATCCCTCCACCCGTGAGCAGCTGCGAGCCCTGCTGAGCCTTTGTGCACGCGAGTCGCTGGCGGTCGTCCCGTTCGGTGGTGGCACGAGCGTCGTCGGCGGAGTGGAGCCACTTCGGGGCTCCCATCGTGCGGTCGTGGCGCTCGACACGGGCCGCCTGAGAAGCATTTTGGAGCTCGACGAGCGTTCGCGGATGGTCATCGTCCAGGCGGGCGCCAGGGCACGCGAACTGGAGGACTGGCTGGGCGCGCGCGGGCTGACGCTCGGCCACTTCCCGCAGTCCTTCGAGTACGTCTCGCTCGGTGGCTGCGCGGCCACGCGCTCAGCCGGACAGGCTTCGAGCGGCTACGGACGCTTCGAGCGCATGGTGCACGGCCTGGGCATGGTCGCTCCGGCCGGCGAGATGGAGCTGGGCGCTTTTCCGGCGAGCGCGGCGGGCCCCGGCGTGCGCGAACTGGCGGTGGGCTCGGAGGGCACCCTGGGAGTGATCGACGAGCTGACATTGCGCGTGCGTCGAGCTCCCGCCGCGCGCATCTATGAAGGTGTGTTCTTCGAAAGCTTCGAGGCAGGCGTGCATGTCTTTCGCGAGCTTGCCCAAAGTCGCTGTACGCCTGAGGTGGCGCGTCTCTCGGACGAGCAGGAGACGCGCATGTCCCTTGCGTTGGCTGGCTCGGGCGGGGCGAAGGGATGGCTCGGGCGTGCCTATCTCGATATGCGCGGCTACAGCCGTGGCTGCCTGGCGATTTTCGGCTTCGAGGGCGACGTCGAGGAGCTCGGCGTGCGGCGTGCGGCGGCGACCGAGATCGTGCGAGCTGCCGGTGGGCTGCGTGTAGGGCGCTCGCCCGGCAGGGCTTGGCTCGACTCGCGATTTTCGGCGCCCTACCTGCGCGACGAGCTGCTTACCCAAGGTGTACTGGTCGAGACGCTCGAGACAGCGACGCGCTGGTCGAACGTTGAGCAATTGCACAGACGCGTTGCTGGGGCGATCGAGGGCGCGCTGGGCGCACAGGGGACACCGGCGCTGGTCATGTGCCATGTCTCGCACCTCTATGAGACTGGGGCTTCGCTGTATTTCACATTCATCGCCCGCCAGCGCGAGGGCGATGAGATCGAGCAGTGGCAGGCGGCCAAGGCGGCGGCGAGCTCGGCGATCGTGGAAGGGGGCGGGACGATCACCCACCATCACGCGGTAGGACGCGACCATGCGCCGTGGATGGAGCAAGAGATCGGAAGCACGGGCATGAGCGCATTGCGTGCGCTGAAGTCAGAGCTCGACCCGTCCGGCATCATGAACCCGGGAAAGCTGTTGCCCTGAGATCAGTGCAGCGTGAATGCGCCGCTGAGCACCGTCGGTCCGGGTTGGCTTGGGTGTGTGTTCGTCTCTCGCGTGACGATCAACTTGGCGTAGTCTCCGGCGTTGCTGGGCAGCGGGTTGCCGCCCTTCATTTCCCCGTTCGAGCTCACGCTCGAGGCGCGGCCGAGCGGCTCGGCGTTCGACGGCGAGTTGTACAGCCACACTGCATAGAAGAAGCCCGAGGATGGTGGCAGGCCTTGCGCGGTGATATAGAACGCGCGTCTGCTGCCATCCGAGAGCACGTACGCGACGCCGACGGCTTTCGTGGACGGTTCGGGCGAGCTGAGCCGGATCGTGCTGTCGAGCTTCGGCTTGGTGGTACTCGTCGTCGAGGTCGAGGAGGTCCCGCTACCGCTCCCGGTAGTGGTGGTCGGCGTGCTTGCAGCTGTCGTGGGCGGTGTCGAGCTTTTGCCGCCGCCGCCGGAGACGAGCACTACCACGACGACGACGATCACCACGACGATCGCGCCGAGCAATAGCGCTCCAGCCCGCCGTGAGCCCGCCGAAGCCTGCGGGCTGCGTGGCTCCCGTGGATGTGGTGGGGGCACACTCGAGGCGCCAGCACCTGCCCTCGCCGGGCCGGGTCCGGTCCCCGCGGCAGTGGATCTCGATGCGGCGGTCGCACCCGTCGCGCCATGCCTCTCATCTGGCCCACTCTTTGCGTCCGGCCTCGCGCCACGCCCGCTCCCTGTGCGCGAGCCTCCTGGGGCCGCCACATCCTCCGCGAGCGCGTCGAGCGCCGTGTGCGCCCGGTCGCGCACGGTGTTCTCCGGAATGCCGAGCAGCTCGGCTACCTCGGCGTAGCTCTTGCCGCGATCGAGAACGAGCGAGAGCACAGCACGCTGGTCGGGTGGCAGTCGGTCGAGCTCTGTCATGTGAAGAAGCGGCCCGGTCCCCTATCGGACACCAAGCGCCGCCCGTAGGCTATCGTGGCCGCCCGATGGCCATCCCACCAGCCGCCCAGATCAACGAGCACCTGTTGGGTTTCGACCGTCTCTTTGGGCTCGAGTTGCTGGAGTGCTCGGAGACCGAGATGCGCGCCCAGGTGATCGTTCGCGACGATCACAAGCAGCCCGCGGGACTCGTCCATGGCGGTGTATACGCGTCCGTAGCCGAGGCGATCGCCTCGATCGCGACCGGCATGACCGTGCTCGACGAAGGCTGCATGGCGATGGGCATGTCCAACAACACGAGCTTTCTGCGCCCGGTGACTTCGGGCACGGTGCACGCTCATGCCACACGCATCCACCGTGGGCGCACCACCTGGCTGTGGGACGTCAGCTTTAGCGATGACGAGGGCCGCATCTGCGCGATTACGCGCATGACGATCGCCGTTCGGCCGCTTCCCAACTAGACAGGATGGAGCGGCCGGGCGGGTCCGGGGCCCCGGTGAGGACGGCTGGCGGCCTGCTCCATGTCAGACGCGTGATGCCTTGGTCCCGGATTAGGCGATCCCGGCAGATAACCTAAAAGTTATACAACCCCCGCGCAACAACTTAGAGGTTATATCTCTGGATTGCTCATTTGGGCAACTACACCACCAGATGATCCACAGGGCGGCGAGCTATGCGCCCGGGCCGCGCGGCACGCTCACGCCAGCCGGCACCTGGATCGACAGCGGCGCGCGGCCAAAGCCATTGTCGGGTAGTGCCGCGGGCAGCGGTGCCAGAGGTAGCCCGGTCGTGTTCAGCGGCGCCATCGTCTCGGCTGCTTCCCTGGCAAGCGTTGGGTGCAGGCCGAACACGCTCACGACCACGTTGCCCGTAGGAATCGCGAGCGTCGAGCCGCCCTGTGCGGAGCTCGCGCTCACACCGCGCAATGACACCGTCGGCCTCACGGCGGCGCCCCCGGGGATGAAGCTGTTGTCGGGCGAGGTCACGATCGATACGGGTGTCACGCATGTGTACTGGCCACCGAGCACGCAGTCGCCGTAGCGGATCGTGACGGCTTCGCTCGGGTCGATCGCAACGCTTGTGATCTGCATGCCGTGGAAGCTGAGGCCTAGCCAGTAAACGGGGAAGCGGCTCTTGACGAGCACCGACTCCAGCGGCTGAGGGCCGATCGGCTGGTCTTGGAGCGTGTTGCCGCAGGAGGCAAGTGCAAACATACACGCGGCAAGTACACACGCAGCCAGCGCACGTATGGCCCGGGTGCGGTGCGAGCGCAGGCATCCGGTTGGCGCCACGCGGCAGCTCTGGCCACGGTCAGACAACGGGCAGCGTACGATCACGGGAGGCAGAGTAACGGCGCAGCGGCCGCTCAGCCGCGGTAGGCGTTGGTGATCGGCATGCGCCGGTCGCGCCCGAAAGCGCGCTCTGTGATCTTGATTCCCGGTGGGGCCTGGCGGCGCTTGTACTCGGCAAGGTCTACGAGTCTCGTAGTTCGCTCCACGTCTGTGCGTGGCAGTCCTTCGGCAATCAACTGCTCGCGGCTGCGGTCGAGCTCGATGTAACCGTGCAAAATGCGGTCGAGCAGTTCGTAGGGGGGCAACGAATCTTGGTCTGTCTGGTTATCGCGAAGCTCGGCCGAGGGTGCGCGCTCGATGATCGACGCCGGTATCGGTGCAGTTGTGGGTGGGATCCCGGCGTGGCCGAGCGCTTGCGCGGCAGAGGGATCGTTGCGCCAACGCGCGAGCCCGTAGACGAGCGTCTTGGGGACATCCTTGATGACGGCGAAGCCGCCCGCGAGGTCGCCGTAAAGCGTCGTGTAGCCGACGGACATCTCCGACTTGTTGCCGGTCGTCAGTACGAGCCAACCGAACTTGTTGGAGAGCGCCATCAGCAGGTTGCCGCGGATGCGGGCCTGCAGGTTCTCCTCTGTCAGGTCCGCTGCAAGGCCCTCGAAGTCTGTCCGCAGCGTTTGCGTGTAGGCGTTCATCACCGGCTTGATCGTGAGCTCGTGCGCACGTAGCCCAAGCGCTCGCGCGAGTAGGCGCGCGTCCTCCTGGGTTGCCGAGGAGGAGTACGGGGAGGGCATGATCGCCACGTTCACGCGCTCCGAACCGAGCGCGTCGGCCGCCAGACAGGCCACAAGCGCCGAGTCGATCCCGCCGGAGAGCCCGAGCACGACCGAGCCGAAGCCGTTCTTCTCGACGTAGTCGTGTAGGCCGAGCAGCAGTGCCTCGTAAACCTCCTGCTCGCGAGAGGCGATCGGTGCGCGCGGGGGCGTGGGGGTGACGGTCGGCTGTGGCGCAGGGAAGTTGGTGCGTGTGGTGCTCAAATGCGGATGCTCCCCGCGCGCGGGGGGGGCCTCGCCATCCGCGAGCTCTATTTCGCACACGATCAGCTCCTCTAAGAACTGTGCTCCCCGGGCGATCGTCTCCCCGTTTGGGTCGAGCACGAAGGAGTGGCCGTCGAACACTAGCTCGTCTTGGCCGCCGACCATCCCGCAGAACGCCACATAAGCGCCGGTCTCTCTTGCGCGCTTGCCGAACAGTCGCTCGCGCTCCAGGCCCTTGCCGGCGTGGTAGGGGGACGCAGAGGCGTTGAGGATCAAGCGCGCCCCGGCGATCGCCTCGGCTGAGGCGGGAGGTCCCTCGACCCACAGGTCCTCACAGACGGTGACCCCGAGCTTGTGGCCGTCCACGTCGATCACCGCGCCGCTTGCCTCGCCCGCCGTGAAGTAGCGCTGCTCGTCGAACACGCCGTAGTTGGGCAGGTGCACCTTGCGGTAGATCGCGTGCACAGAACCATGAGCGAGTACCGCCGCCGAGTTGTACACAGCGCCGTCGCCGCGCTCGGGAAAGCCGACGATTGCCACGATCCCCTCGGCAGCGCCCGCCAGTTCACGTAGCTTCGCTTCGATGTCCTCGAGGAAGTGGGCTCGCAACAGCAGATCCTCGGGCGGATAGCCGCTGAGTGCGAGCTCTGGGAACAAGACGACCTGCGCCCCGGCTTCCCGCCCCGCATCGATGCCGGCGCGGATGCGCCCAGTGTTGCCGGCCAAATCGCCGACAGTCGCGTTCATCTGGCACAAGGCCAGGCGTAGCTTGTTCATAGTCGTGGCGCGTGCGCCACTAGCGGGCTGTCGCTGCGCCGGGCCGCTTGACGCGAGCGGCCTTCGTCCGTGCACCTGCGGCCTTCGCCTTGGCGCCGGGGCTCTTCGCATGGGCGCTTACGGTTTTGGCCTTGCCGTTGGGATTTTTCGCGCTCGCGTTGGCGGCCTTCGCCAGTGCCGCGATCGCCCGCTTGAGCTCGTGCGCGATCGTCTCGAGTTCTGGCAGCGCGTCGTAGTCGGCGAGCAAGCCGAAGCCGAGCTGCCCGTCGTAGCTCATCACCGCGATGCCGAGCGCCTGGCGGCGGGCGAGCGGCACGACGGGATACAGCGCCTTCAAGCGTCGCCCGAGCAGGTACAGCGGAAATTGCGGCCCGGGTACGTTGGTCACGACCAAGTTGAAGAAGCGCTGGCGCGCTTGCAGACGCGCGGCCTGGCTCAAGATCGTAGGCGGGGCGAAGCCCGCGAGGTTGGTCAGCACCTCCGCGCCGACCGCCTGGCCTGAGTGCTTGAGGTCGTCCATCTCCAGGCGTACTTGCGCAAGGCATTCGACCGGATCGGCGATGCCGACCGGCATCGGCGCCCACATCGCCGCAACCTTGTTGCCGAGTGCGCCGCGCTCGATGTCGGCGCGTACCGAGACGGGCACCATCGCCTTGAGCACCAGGCCCTCGGTGTCATAACCCTGTGCTCGCATGTGACGTCCCAGTGCGAGACTGACGGCGGCCAGCACCACGTCGTTGAGCGTGCCCCCGAGCGAGTTCTTGATCGCCTTGAACTGGGCCAGGTCGGCATCGATCCAGGTGTAGCGCCGGTGCGAGGTGATGTCCACATTGAGTGGACTTGGCGGCGCCGGTGCGTTGATGCCGGCAAGCGTTGTGGCGCCGACACCGAGGACGGCGTCCTTCAGGTGTCCGAACGCTCTACGCGGAGTGCGCACCACGGCGCGTGCGCCGCGCACCATCTCAGCCGGTACGGTCGAGCGCTCGACGAGCGCGTCGGCCAAAAGCTTTGCCGCTCCCGGCAAAGGTCGCGCGACCCACGGCACCGGCGGGCGGGCGGGGCCGGTCGGCTCCGGCGAGACGTCGAACAGTACGGTCGTGATGTCAACGCCTGAGATCCCGTCCACGAGCGCGTGGTGGGTCTTGGCGATCACAGCGAAGCGTTCGCCCGCCATGTGTGCGACCAGCCAAAGCTCCCACAGAGGCTTGGAGCGATCGAGACGCTGCGAGAAGATGCGCCCGGCGAGCTGCTTGAGCTCTGTCTCGTCCTCGGGGCTGGGGAGCCCGGTGTGGCGGATGTGGTAGCGGGGGTTGAAATGCGGATCGTCGGTCCACACAGGCCGACCTTGGCCGAGTGGCACGAACGCCAGTCGCTGGCGGTAGCGCGGCACCAGGTGCAGTCGCGAGAGGATGTGATCGACGAACTCCTCGTACGCGGGCGCTTGGCCTTCGAAGACCATCACCGAGGCGACGTGCATGTGCGCCGAGCCGCCGTCCTCCAGATGCAGGAAGGCCGAGTCCAGCCCTGTCAGGCGGTCAGGGTTTGCCATGGAGCAGGATTGTCGCGGGTCTGCGTGGTGCCGTCAACGGTATTGCTCCGATCGTCATCGCCTTCGGGGCCGAACGGGGCGCGGCTGTACTCGCGCTCCTCATATCCACCCTTGCATTTCTCGGTCACGCCGGTCGCGACCAGCGGGAGCCGCCGGCTGGATGGGCTACAAGCGAGTGCATGCCCAACTCGTCCACGCTGGCGTGACCCGAAAGCGCCATGTTGAGGTCGAGATCGGCCAGGAAAGCGCGCAGCACGTCGATCACGCCCTGCTCGCCGCCGAGCGCCAGGCCCCACGTGTAGGGGCGGCCCAGGCACACGGCGCGAGCGCCGAGCGCGAGCGCCTTCAGCGCGTCGGCGCCCGAGCGGATGCCGCTATCGAACAGCACCTCGCAGCACTCGCCTACCGCCTCGACCACGCCCGGCAGTGCCTGCAAGGAGCCGATCGCGCCGTCCACCTGGCGCCCGCCGTGGTTGGAGACGACGATCCCCTCGATCCCGTGCTCGACCGCGAGCTGTGCATCCTGCACGCTCTGGATGCCCTTGAGCACGATCGGCAGTTTTGTGCACTCGCGCAGGAACTCCAGGTCCGCCCAGGTCACGGCCGGGTTTGAGAACTGCCATGCCCAGTAGGCGACCGCGCTCGGCATGTCCTCCTCGGGCGGCTTGGGCAAGGCTGCTCGGAAGACAGGATCTTGCAAGTAGTTGACGTTGCCCTCGCCGCGCAGGAATGGCAGGAAACCGTCGGTCAAATCGGCCGGGCGCCAGCCCAACAGCCATGTATCCAGCGTCACCACGACCGCCTCGTAGCCGGCGGCCTCCGCACGCGCGATGAAGCTGCGCGCGAGCTCGCGGTCGCGTGGCCAATACAGCTGGTACCAGAAGCCGTGCTCGCGTTCGCCTTCCGTGTCTTCCTGGGCCGCATCGCTCGCAACGCGGCCTGCATCGGCTATCTGCTCGATCGTGTGCGAAGCAGCGGTGCTGGCGATCAGCGGCAGGCCCACGTGCGCAGCCGCGCGTGCCGAGGCGAGCTCGCCCTCGGGGTGGGCCACGGTCTGCACTCCGATTGGTGCCAGCAGCACAGGTGCCGGTAGTTTGGTTCCCAGCACCGTCCGCTCCAACGAACGCTCCGAGACGTCTTTCAGCATCCGCGGCACGATGCGCCACTCGTCGAACGCCTCACGATTGGCCCGGATCGTGTGTCCGCGCCCCGCGCCGCCCTGGATGTAGCCGCGCGGTCCGCGCGAGAGCATCGCGTAGGCGTCGCGCTCCAATTCGCGCCAGTCGACCGGCCGGGCCGGCTTGCGCCCGCCGAGCATTCCTGCGACATAGATCTCGTGCTCGTAATTGGAGTAGGGCGGTTGCAGTGCCATGGGTGGGCGAATCCTATTCGGACGCGCCGAATAGGGTCGGGCATGAGCCAGTCTCGAGACATTCGGTGCCGCCTGTTTGAGACAAGCTCTAAAGTTTGGACCATGACATTCGACCAATCCAAGATCGGGCAGGTGGTGGCGGCACAGATGGAGGCGCTCGAAGGTCGCTACGGCGAGGAATGCGAGATCGGCAACGTCTGCACGATCGTGGAGGTGCTCGGGCCGCACGGCTCGGACGTCTCTGTACGCTCCAACGAAGCGCGTCCGCACACGACGATCGGGTTGTTGCGGATGGCCGAGGCGATGCTGCTCAACAGGATGGGCGCGGCTCCCCGCGGGGATGAGGACTGACGTGCTTTCCTCGAAGAGAACGGTGGGTCAGGTCGGCTACTCGGCGTAGTAGAGCGCCATTACCAAGGTGAAGAGTAGAAGTACACCACCGAAGGCTATGAGCGCGAGCCCGCCGGGGTGCATCCAGCCGTAAGTCGACGGTGAAAGCACGTGGACGGCCATCGGGTCTTCGCGATATGGGTTGTGGTAATGGGCGTAGCTGAACGCCCAGAAGCCGCCGACAACCGCGCAGATGCCGACAGCCGCGACTAGGAGGAGGGCCGTGCTCGCGTGCGGTTGTTCCCGACGGGCTACGTGGTCGGACGCGCGTTCCATAAGGAGATTGTGTCATGTCGCACACCTGCGGAGGCCTATGCATATGTGCGCGTTGTCACACTTATCCCCTCGCGCCATTGGCCTCACCGGTAGGACTTTAGGCACGGCGCCCATACACCTAAACCCTCATGTGAGCTTAGGTCCCATAGAGCAGGCACGACGCGAGCGTTGGCTGGCGACGCTCGATCCGGGCATCGCGCCCTACGTGGACTGGCTTGACTCGAAGGGCATCGAGACTTTTGAGTCCTGTGAAGGCGGCGAGGGACACGGTTTCCTAGAGCCGACCATACGCTTCTACGGCGACAACAGCGAGGGCTTCCGCGCCCTTGCCGTCGCCGTCCAGCGGGAACTACCCGTCGCGGAACTCCGCCGCTATTGGCAAGTCAGCCGTGCTGGCGAGCCCGAAGGCCCGCATTGGGAGCTGACGTTCCGGGGCTTGCGCCTATTTGCAGACCTTGCACAACGGCCGACCATCCGTCCCGCTCCGTAAGTCCTGCTGGCTGATTTCTTTGCCGCGCGGGCATTCGTTGTCGTGGTGGTAGACGTTGCGCTCGCCTCCGGTCTCGGGGCGGGCAGTGTGGTACGGGGCTACTCGGGCCATGTCTTCCTCTCCCTGGCGAATTTGGTCCACTCTAAGGAGCCTCGGCAAGGCGTCACAAGCCATGTCTCTCACTAGCTGAGCACTATCCCGACCTTCAAGATTTAGGAAATATTTAGGGAGGCACGGCAGCACCCCTCCGAGGGCCGTGGCCGGGAAATTTCCGCTTCAATCGGTCTTGGCTCGGCCACGGCCCTCCGAGCGGTCCTCCTGTAGTTCGGAGGCAGCATTCCCGGCCTGATGTACATGCCTCAATTCGGCCGCTAGACCACCCCGAAACGCCACTATCCAAGCCAATTCCGGGGTGATAGAAAAGAGGTTGTCGTGATCCCGGCAAGCCCCGCCGAGGGAAGGTGACAGCTTCATGCGCAACCTCGGCGGGCACCATATTCTAGCAGTTCGTGACAATCTGCACAAGGTCCGTCCGATTCGTATGATTCGATTTTCCTGAATGTCAGACCGCAATAACCCCACAAGAGGCTCGGCCTCAACCTCTCAATACTCGCTGATGGAGTTCATGCGGGACTACCCCGACGACGCTGCCTGTCTGGACCATCTATGGCGACACCGTTACGCGCCGGACGGACACACGGCCGACTGTCCCAAGTGTGCTCAGCCCCGGCGGTTCCATCGCGTCAAGACCCGCCCCTGCTACGTCTGTGGCTCGTGCGGCCACCAGTTCTACCCTCTCGCCGGGACGATCTTCCACAAGTCCTCTACATCGCTGCATCTTTGGTTCTACGCGATCCACCTGATGACGAGCACCCGCTGTGGCATCTCCGCGAAGCATTTGGAGCGCGAGCTTGGCGTGACCTACAAGACCGCATGGCGGATGTTCAACCTGATCCGCAACAAGCTGATGGCCGACGATGACGAGCCGCTGTCCGGCGCTGTGGAGATTGACGAGACTTCGGTGGACGGCAAGCCCCGCAAGTTCCAGGGCGCGCGCAAGCGCCCGAACGCAATCTCGGAAGGCGTGAAGCTCGCCGAACGCCGAAGGGCGACCGTATTCGCCGCCGTAGAGCGTGGAGGGCGCGTCAGGGCCACGGTGCTGCCGTCACGGCGCGGCCCACGACTCAGGGAACAGGCGATCGAGTGGGTGGACCCCAAGTCGATCGTTATGACCGACGAGTGGCCTGCTTACAACCAGCTACACAAGCACTTCGCCAAGCACAGCCGAATCCGACACGGCGCACTCGAATACGTGGACGGAGAAATCCACACGAACACCATCGAGGGCTTCTTCGGCAACCTCAAGACGGGCATTCGGGCAACTACAAGCTCGTGTCGCACAAGTGGCTACAGGGCTATCTCAACGAGTTCTGCTGGCGCTACAGCCACCGGCATGACCGCCGCGCGATGTTCCACACGCTCATCGAGCGAGCAGCCCGTCCAGCCTAAGTTATCCCTCTAAATCGGATGCTTTGAGCATTTGACAGCGACCGTTGGCACTCTACCAAGAGAGTGCCAATACGTCCGGCATCCGAGTAAAATGGGTGGCGCCTAATACGTATAGGTAGTTGTCCGACGGAGACAGTAGTGTCCGTCGGTGCTAATAGGCGGTGGGGAGACGCGCTGTGCTTCCCCCCACCGCCAGCACGCAGGAAACAAGGGGCTGACAGGTGTGACCGGGGCGTTTCAATCCAGCGGTCGAGAGTTCGATTCTCTCCAGCTCCATATTTCCCTGCATTTTGTATATCACGTATCGGACGACAAAAGATGCGCCCAAAATACGTAACGTAATCTTGGACGCTATTTTCGCGGCTAAGAAACGAACTTTAGATTTTATACCTTTAGATTTTATCAGGCGAGATTTCTAGCTTGTCCAGCAACGCTCCGGGCTCCACGTCCATGCCACGGGCGATACGCAGGATCGTCGTCAGCCGAGGCTCGCGGGAGCCGCGCTCAAGACGCCCTATAGCTGTGGGATGCACGTCGGTCCTGTCGGCAAGATCATCTTGAGACAGGCCATGCTCCGCGCGTAGCTCGCGCAACCGCTTGCCGAACGCAACGCTCGCTGCGCGCGGGTCTTGGTCGAGATGCTCCTCCATCCGCCAATGCTCGACGCTGGATGCCAATCGGTCCAGAGCGAACTGGTAGGGAGCGCTTTGGTCTGGTATGATTCCGCATGATGAGACGTTCGTTCGTCGGCTTTGCGCTGCTCGCGGCCCTGATCCTCGCCGGTTGTGGCTCTACCACCAAGCATCAATCGTCGCTGTTCAACATGGCGACCCTCGAAGCGAATGTCGTCCAGCGCCTCAGCGAAGAACCTAACGGCAAGGCACGCGTTACGAGCGCAACGTGCATCAAGACCGGCGAAACGACTGCAACGTGCGGGCTGAGCTATGCGAAAGGTGCAAGCTACTCCGAAGATGGACCGCAGTCGATTGAAGTGGACATCGCGCCAGACGGGCAGTCCTGGAAGGAAGCCCCCGGCTCCGGCTAGCTTGACGGCGGCTGCTCGTCTTGCTCGTCCGGCTTGGCGACCTTCCTGATCGCCTCCATCACGTCCTTGCGCTTGGGCACAGGGACTCGAAGGCCGGTCTTGGGGAGCGTCTCGGTCGGCTCCTGCTCCTGATCGCGCTTGTCATCCGCCATACCCCGACTTTAGAGGCGAGGGCAGCGGGCCTAAATCCTTATGTGATCGAGACAGCCGATCAGCCTGGCGAAGCGCATGGCGTGACTGGAAGGATAGTCTCTCTCGCCTGCGCGGGTTCTTGCGCAGGCGAGACACTACAAGAATGACCACCAATGCCAGCTAGCCGCTATTTGTTCGACGCGATCTTCAATTGGGACGGGACCAACTTGGTGCCGAAGTACGCGATTGCGCTAAACGGAACGGCGCGCTTTCAGCCGGGGCAGCCGATTCCAAGAGACGCAAGCGCGGGTGGCCTCGTGCTTTTCAACTACATCGGGCGCGATATCATCGGCACGTGGAACGACGAAACCTCGGTACTACAGATCGAAGGCTTCGGATAGCCCTATGGCGGAGAGACCTACGCAGGGTGGTCCGCAGGCAACGGAAGACGCCTCACGCCCAGCGATCCCGGTTGACGTTGCCAACAAGCTCGACCACCTCGACATTGAACATGGCCGCATCCGAGGGCTCGTTGGCGACATCCAGGATGTCAACAGGCTGATCCTAGTCGTGATGTTCGTTGGGTTCCTGGTGCTCCTGTTCTCGCTAGGAGGGCTCGTATTCGTCGCGATCATCAACGACGACCCGAACGCCAGCGACCAGGCAGCAAAGATTCAGCACGTTGAAGATCAGCAGCAGGCATTGAAGCTGGAAGTCAAAAGACTCTCGCAATCCATATCGAGTACAGGCCGCACCGGCAGCCGCTGAACGGTCCTTGGCGCGAGGGGATAAGTGTGCGCGTTGTCACACTTCGCGTCCCTGATAGTGCTCTAGCGTCTCTTCGATTGCCTAACCCTGCCGAGTCGTCTCCGTGGATGGAGACGAGCGGGGGACCCACTGCCGGGCCTGCGTAAGGGCCCGGATGGGGCGAATCGGCCGCTGATGCAGCCGTAACGCCCGGCCGGTGCATGTTTGGACGACATGCGCTCGGTCGCCGTGAGCCCGACAGCTAACCCCGTAGGCGGATACCCAAGGAGACCTCTTGTCGAGGCCATACATAGTCGGGCGCGTTCGTCGCGCCCAGCCGGTGCTGCTTGGCGCGAGCCTGACCTGTGCCGCCATATTGACCGTCGTACCCGCCGCCGGCGCGGAAGGGGCAAGCGTGGCGTCGCTACCGACAGCCCCGGCAAATTCCGCCGGCGCTGCGGTCCCGCCGCTGTTCGGGCCGGTCGTGCTTCCAGCCCACCCGGTGCGTGTGAAATTGCACATACGCAGAGCACAGTTGAACGTGCTCGACGGCAGTGCGGCAAGTGTCACGGGCGGTTTGCGCCCCGGACTGGTCAAGCGGGTTGTCGAGCTACAGCGGCTCGGTCGCCAAGGTTGGGAGACGATCTCGCACACACTCACCGGGCGTGGCGGACGCTTCGTGTTGCGCTACCTCCCGCATCGACTGCTCAGCGAGCCGGTGCGAGTCAGGTTCGTCGGTGATGTCGGCGACCTCGGCGCGCACCGCGGCGTCGGCCGCCTGACCTCCTACCGGCTGGCCGACGCCTCCTGGTATGGCGGCGGAGGCAGTCTGGCCTGCGGCGGCGAGCTCACCAGCTCGACCTTGGGCGTCGCGAACAAGACGCTGCCCTGTGGCACGCTCGTGACGCTTCGCTACGGCGGGCACACCGTGCGCGTGCCGGTCGTCGATCGCGGGCCCTATGTCGAAGGTCGTGAATTCGACCTCACCGAAGCGACCAAGCGTGAGCTTGGCTTTGAAGGGGTCGGCGAGGTGTGGAGTAACCGCTAGCCTTGTAGGGAGCGATGAGCAAGCCAGCAAGAAGACAGCAGAGCCAAAAGCGCCGCCGTCCTAGCAAGGGCGCGCGGCGCAAAGCGGCCGCCGCGGCCGTCGTCGCGGTGCGCTTTGTGCGCATGGCGCGCAAGGTCAAACATGCCCGGCGCAGGAGCCGCAAGGTGCGCCGTCGTGCTGCGCTGGCCTCCGGTGCTGTGTCGCTCGGTTCGCTGGCGGTCGGCGCCCTGGCGCTTGGGGCGGTGGCGATCGGGGTGCTCGCGATTCGCCGTCTGGCGATCAAGCGGGCCGCGATCGGTCGGCTCGACGTGGGCGAGTTGAAAGTCGGCCGGCTCGAGGTGGACGAGCTGGTCGTGCGCACTCGTAGTTGAATATGCGCTTGTGAGCGATCTGAGACCCAGCGCCCGAGGCCAGTCGTGGACCTGACCTTCAGCGAGCGCGAGCGCGCCTTTCGCGACGAACTGCGTGGCTGGCTCGCTGAGAATCCACCTGCTCCGGAGCCGAGCGAGGGCGGCGAAGACGTTCATTACGCCTGGCGCCGGGACTGGCAGCGGCGCCTTTACGACGCTGGCTGGGCGGCGCCCGCGTGGCCGGCCGAGTACGGCGGTCGTGGCGCTTCGCTGACCGAGTCGGCGATCTACTTCGAGGAGCTTGGGCTTGCTCGCGTCCCCTTGCCGGCCAACGTGCTCGGCTTGTTGCTTGGCGGTCCGACGCTGATGGTCTGGGGCACCGATGAGCAGAAGGAGCGCTATCTCGCGCCGATCCTCTCGGCCGAGGAGATCTGGTGCCAGGGTTTCTCCGAGCCCGAGGCCGGGTCAGATCTAGCGGCCCTGAAGACCCGTGCGGTCAAGGACGGCGAGGAATGGGTGGTCACCGGGCAGAAGGTTTGGACCAGCGCCGCCCAGTACTCCAAGTGGTGCATGCTCGTTGCGCGCACCGATCCCGACTCGCCCAAGCACAAGGGGCTCACCTACTTCTTGATGGACATGGAGCAGGAGGCGGTGCAGGTGCGGCCCCTGCGCCAGATCACTGGCGAGGCGGAGTTCAACGAGCTGTTCATCGAAGAGGCGCGTATTCCCGATGCCAATGTCGTGGGCAGCGTCGGCAATGGCTGGAAGGTGGCGCTCACGACGCTCATGAACGAGCGAGCTGGGCTTGGCTTTCTCCTGCAGGTGCGTTTGCGCCAGCTGCTCGACGACACGCGGGCGCTCGCGCGTGAACGCGGACTGCTTGAGGATCCGCTCTATGCCGACGCGCTGGCCGAGATGCACATTCGCTGCGAGTCGATCCGGCTACTCGCATGGAAGGGGCTGACCGACATCGAGCGCTACGGACAGCCGGGCCCGGAGGGCTCACTGGTGAAGTGGCTGTGGTCGGACACCAACCAGCGCCTCACTTCGCTTGCCGCTGAGATCGTGGGTCCCGAGGCACTCACCAACGGCACGAGCTGGAGCTACGAGCTGTTGCGCGCGCGTGGCAACACGATCGAGGGCGGCACAACAGAGGTCTTGAAGAACATCGTGGCCGAGCGCGTGCTTGGCCTTCCACGCCTGAAGGCGGTCATCTAGGTGGTTGTGATGGGGGTGGGCTCCGTCCTGTCTGCCCTGTGCCCTTTGGGTATGCCCCGAAGGGGTAGCGGAGCTCCGCTGTTTGGTGTGCCCGTTGTCTCAGATGGCCCGAACACATCCGCGAAAGCACGGAAGCACGGCTAATGGACTTCGGTCTGAGCACAGACCAGCGCGAGATCCAGCGCACGGCCCGTGAGCTATTGGCAGAGCGGGCCAGACCGGAGCGCGTACGCGAGCATGCTGAGGCCGGTCGTCTCGACGAGGTGCTCTGGCGTGAGCTTTGCGAGCTTGGCTGGCCTGGGATCGCGATCGCCGAGCAGTACGGCGGACAGGGGCTCGGGCTGGTCGAGCTTTCGATCCTTTGCGAGGAGTTGGGGCGCGCACTTGCGCCCGTGCCCTTGCTGCCCTGCGTGTTGGCTGGAGTCCTGATCGAGCAGGCCGGCTCGCCTGAGCAGCGTGCGCGCTGGCTTCCCGGGCTCGCCGGCGGTGAGACGATCGGTGCGCTTGGGACGGCACGCGACGGCGTCGCAGAGTTGGTCGTCGGAGCTCCGGACGCGCAGGTGTTGGTGCTGCTCGATGCGGCAGGTTCCGAGGTGCGGATCTACACGCGCAAGGAGGTCACAGTCGAGCCGGTCGATTCAATCGATCCCACGCGGCCGGCGGCGCTTGTGCGTGCGAGCGCCGATGCAGGGGAGAGGCTCGACGGCGACGTGCCCGGCGGGATAGACCGTGCGCTCGTGGCGATCGCCTCCGAGCTTGTCGGGGTCAGCGAGCGTGCGCTGGAGATGACCGTCGCCTACGTCAAGGAGCGCAAGCAGTTCGGGGTGCCCGTCGGCGCCTACCAGGCCGTGTCACACCGCTGCGCTCAGATGCTGCTCGACACCGAGAAGGCGCGTGCCACGACCGCGTTTGCCGCATGGGCGGCCGACGCCGATCCCTCACGGCTCGGAGAGGCCGCCGCGATGGCCAAGGCCGCCGCCTCGGAGGCAGGCGTCGAAGTCACCGCCTCGGCGATACAGGCTCACGGCGGGATTGGTTTTACCTGGGAGGCCGATGTGCACTGGCTCTACAAGCGTGCGCTGGTGGACGCGGCATTGCTGGGTGGGGCCAAGCAGCAGCGGGCGCGGCTGGCTGGCATTCTCGCGAAAGGTTGATCGGGACCGCTTGCGCTCGGCGAAGGCCGATCAGGACCGCCGCGTTGCACAAACGCTGGTCGGGAGGGCTCGCGAGGCAAAACAATCGGCTGCATCGCGCCTGGCAAAGGCACTCCGCGCATACGTGATAACGTACGGACGTATGTCGAATGTACGCGAGTGGGATGGTGCCAGCTACGACCGCATCTCCGGAACGATGGAGGCCCTCGGGCTCGAGGTGCTGTCCCGGCTGGAGCTGAATGGGGATGAGTTGGTACTCGACGCCGGCTGCGGCTCAGGACGTATCACCCAAGCGCTGATCGAGCAACTGCCACGCGGCCGTGCGATCGCGGTCGACCAATCGGCCTCGATGGTGGTCGCGGCCAAGCAGCGGCTTGGCGAGACAGCGGACGTTCGTGTCGTCGATCTGCTCGAGCTGGACCTGGAGCAGCCTGTCGATGCGATCATCTCTACCGCCACCTTCCACTGGATCGCCGACCACGATCTTCTCTTCCGTCGTTTGCACAACGCGCTGCGCGCGGGCGGTCGGCTCGTGGCTCAGTGCGGGGGAGAGGGCAACATCACGATCCTGCGCGGCAAGGTAGCTCCTCTACTCGATCAAGAGCCCTACGCTGAGCACTTCCGCGGCTGGCAGCCGCCCTGGAACTATGCGGGCGCAGAGCAGACCCAGGGACGACTGCTGTCGGCCGGCTTCGCCTCAGCCAAGTGCTGGCTGCAGCCGGCGCCGCGTGAACCCGAGCACCCGCGCGAGTTCCTCTCAACGATCGTGCTGGGTCCGCACGTGCAGCGACTACCCGACGAATTGCGCGAGCGGTTCATGGATGACGCCCTCCAAGCGATCGGAGAGCCGGTCGTCGTGGACTACGTGCGCCTGAACATCGACGCCTTGGCGTAGGCCATACCCATCTGAGGTCGCCGTAAGCCGCGCTAGATTCGAGCGACGGTGTCGATCGCAAGCGAACATGATGCGTGCGTAGCCCATCTCGACGCCGATGCGTTCTATGTCTCGGTCGAGCTGAACCGCCGGCCGGAGCTGCGCGGGCTGCCGGTTGTCGTGTCTGGCACCGGGCCGCGGGCGGTTGTGACCACCGCCAGCTATGAGGCTCGCCGCTACGGCGTGGGCTCGGCGATGCCAGCAGCTCGTGCGCGCAGGCTCTGCCCGCAGGCCGTGTTCATACCGCCCGACGGGGCGCACTACCGCGAGATCTCCAAACGCATGATGGGCATCTTGCGCTCGCATGTGGAGCGCGTCGAGGTGGTGGGGCTCGACGAGGCCTACGTTGACCTGAGCGATCTGTATTCGCCGCGTGCGGCCATGCGCCGTGTGCTGGCCGACATCAAGGCCGCTACGCAGCTCGTCTGCTCGGTGGGGATCGGGCCGAACAAGTTGGTCGCGAAGGTGGCCTCCGATGCGGAGAAGCCCGCGGGATTTGTCGTGCTGACGCGCGAGCAGGCGCGTGAGCGCTTTGCCGGCGCGCCCCCCGGGCTGATCCCGGGGATCGGGCCGAAGACGGCCGCGAGGCTCGAGGCGATGGGTCTGCGCACGCTGGGTGAGCTTGCCCGAGCATCCGAGCAGACGCTGATCGAGCGCTTCGGACCCAACCACGGGCGTGAATTGCGCCGACGTGCCCACTTCGAACACGACGGGCAGGTGAGCGAGGAGCGCAAGGTCGTCTCCGAGTCGCGTGAGCGCACCTTCGACAGCGACATCCGAGATCCCGAACTGCTGCGCGAAGCGCTCGTACGCATGGCAAGCGAACTCTGCGCGAGCCTCTCCGCCCACGAAAATCACGGACGCACGATCGGCATAAAGGTACGCCTCGACGACTTCTCCACGGTCACGCGCGCCCGCACGCTGCCTGCGCCGACCTGTGACGCCGAGCAGGTCACACGTGTAGCGCTTGCCCTGTTGGAGGAGTACGCGCCGTCGCGACCAGTGCGCCTGCTGGGGGTACGCGTCGCCGGTCTGGCGCAGCGGGGAACACCGCCGCGCACACAGGCGCTGAGTGTCACCGGCGGTCAACTCGAGCTACCGGTGTAGGCTTCATCGCACGATGGCACTAGCCAAGGTAGGGGAGATCGAGCTCAGCTACGACCGCGCCGGCGATGGTCCGCCGCTGCTCTTGATCATGGGGATGAGCGGCACCAAGCACCATTGGGGCCAGTCGCTGCTCGAGGCGCTGCGGCACGATTTCGACACGATCGTCTACGACCACCGCGACGCGGGCGACTCCACACGCACCGGTCGGCCGTTCACGATCGTCGACCTCGCCGAGGATGCGGCGGGACTGCTCGCGGCGCTCGATATCGACTCAGCGCACGTGATGGGCATCTCGATGGGCGGGATGATCGCCCAAGAGCTCGCACTCGCGCACGCCGACAGCCTGCGTTCGCTGACGCTCGGTTGCACCTACTGTGGCGGGGAGGGCAGCCTGCTCGCAAGCGAAGGTGTCATGCGCAAGCTTGCCGAAGCTATGTCCTCGGGTGACCGCGAACGCGCGATCCGCGCCTCATGGGAGGTGAACGTCTCGCCCAGCTTCGCTGCCAACGAGGACGCCTGGGCAAGGTTCCGGGCGACAGGCATGCGCTACGGCCTGCCTGTGGAGGTCATCATGCGCCAGATGCAAGCCATCGCCGGACACGACACGAGCGCGCGGCTGTCAAGCATCGACGTCCCGACGCAGGTGGTGCATGGCACCCTCGACCAACTGCTCCCGGTTCACAACGGCCACATGGTCGCCGAGCTGATTCCCGGCTCGCGCTTGGAGATCTACGAGGACGTCGGTCACATGTTCTTCTTGGAGCAGCCAGAGCGCACGGCACGGCTCGTATGTGAGCACGCCGCGCTGCATGTCTAGGTGGCCGACTCAGAGCACCTGACCGTAACCAGCGTCGGCGAGGTGCGACTTTCGGCGGAGCAGGCGGGGGGCGGCACGCCGATCGTGCTGCTGCACGGCCTCACCGCGACCAGGCGCTATGTCGTGATGGGCTCCAAGGCGTTGGAGCGCTCCGGCCATCGCACGATCGCATACGACGCGCGCGGGCACGGCCATTCCAGCCCGCCGCTTACCAACGACGCATACACCTACGAGTTGCTCGCCGAGGATCTGCGCGCGGTGCTCGACCGGCTGGAGATCGACCAGGCGGTTCTTGCCGGCGCTTCGATGGGCGCCCAAACAGCGCTTCACTTCGCACTGCGCCTCCCCGAGCGGGTGTTTGCGCTCGGGCTCATAACCCCGGCATTCGACCCTGACGTTCACGGTGAGCCCGGATCCTACGAGTCGTGGGATAGGCTCGCACAAGGACTGAGAGAAGGGGGAGTGGAGGGCTTCGTCGCTGCCTACGATCTGGATTCCGTCCCCGAGCGCTTCAGGGAGACCGTCGCGGCGGTGCTGCGCCAGCGCCTCGCCTCGCACGATCACCCGCTGGCTGTGGCAGACGCCCTGCAGGCCATCCCACGCTCGCGACCGTTTGACAGCTGGGAGGAGTTGCGATCGATCGAGATCCCAACGGTCGTAGTCGCCAGTCGTGACGAGCCCGACCCGACACATCCACTCGCCACCGGCGAACGCTACGCGGACACGATTCCAGGTGCCAAGCTCGTAGTGGAGGACGCAGGCCCACCTGTGCGCTCACCGATCGCCTGGCAGGGAGGACAGCTCTCCCGGGTGCTTGCCGCGCTGGCATCGTCAGTACCAGGCCGCTAGCCCTCGCTGGCAGTGGCTTCCGCCACGATCCCGCTGTCGGGCTCGGGGACTCCTGTGAGCGGAGCGGCGCTCCATGTTCGTGCGGGAACCCGCAACAGGCGGGCCGCCGGAGTGGGGAACCACCAGTTCCACTTGCCCATCAACGAGACCAGCGAGGGAAGCAACAGCGCCCGCACGACGGTGGCGTCAAGCAGGATGCCGGCGCCAAGCCCGGTGGCCAGGACCTTGATGTCGGTGTTCGGAGCTGAAGCCAGCGATGCAAACGCCAGGAACAGGATCAGCGCCGCGCTAGTGACGAGACGGCCGGTGCGCCCAAGGCCTGTGACGACCGCCTGATCGGTCGAGCCGGTGCGGTCGTATTCCTCGCGGACCCGCGCCAGGATGAACACCTCGTAGTCCATCGAGAGGCCGAAGAGGAATGCGAACACCAGGATCGGCACCCAGAAGGTGATCGCTCCCGTGGCGGGAATCCCGAAGACCGCCTGCGAACCGTGACCCTCCTGCCAAAACCACGTCATGAAGCCGAAAGCCGCCGCCATCGAGATGAGATTGAGTACCACCGCCTTGACCGCCAGCACGATCGAGCGGAACGCTCTGGCCAACAGCACGATCGTGAGCAGCGCGATGATCGCGAACATCAGCGGGAAATTGCCGAACACCGCGTGCTGGTAGTCGAGCTCGCTCGGTCCCTCGCCCGCGATCCCGATCACACCCGGACGGCCTTCGATGGCGGCACGGGCGGTGCGTACGGCGGCAAGTGTTGTGGAGTTCACGGTCTCTTCGCGCGGGACTCCCACGACGACGCTCGTGCCATCGCGGTTGCTGTCGGGCGCCGTCGAACGCAGTGCGTCGGCGATTCCTGGAACCCTCGCCAGGCGGGCACGAACAGCATCGGCCTGAGGTGCGTGTACCAATACCTCCAGTGGCGTGATCACCCCGCTCGCAGCGCCGCCGGCTCTGATCCGTTCGTAGGCCACGTGTGCCGTCCCGCTGCGGGCCTGCGCGCTCGCGCTGGTTTCGCCGGTGGTCAGGCTGAAGAAGGGCACGATCAACGCCGCGAGGATGCCTATCGCAAGCGCCGTTCCCAGCCACTTGTGGCGCACGAGCGTCCGTGACCAAGCCGTCCACCCACGGGAGGCCTGGTCCTCGTGGCGGATCCGTGGCCAGTCCACCCGTGGCCCGATGCCGCCAAGCAGCGCGGGCAACAGGGTCAGCGCCACGCAGGTCGAGACCAGCGGGATCAGCATGCCCGCATAGCCCACCGAGCGCAGCCCGGGCACGGGCAACACGACCAGCGCGATCAGCCCGATGGCGACCGTCAGGCCTGAGAGCACCACGGCGCGACCGGCCGTCGCCATCGCCGCCATCACCGCGTCGTGGTTCTCGCGTCCGTGCGCTCGCTCCTCGCGCCAGCGGGTGACGATCAGCAGCGAGTAGTCGATTGCCACCCCCAGCCCGACGAGCGAGACCAGGAACTGTACGAGGAAAGAGACGTTGGCTATGTAGGTGAGCGCCAGGATCACGAGCAGCGTCGAGAGGATCGCCACAGCCGCGATCAGCAGCGGCAGGAAGGCCAGCAGCGACGCGAACACGAAGGCCAGCACGGCAAGCGCGCCCAGTCCTCCGATGATCGTCTCGAGGAACACCCCAGGCCCACCGTGGCTTTCTTCGCTGTCAGAGAGTTGCAGCAGGCCGGTCATGTTGGCTCGGGTGCCTCGCGGGAGGGTGGCGTTCAGCGCCTGCTCGGCGCGCTGGGGGATCACGGGTAGTCCCAATGTTCGCTCCAGCGGCGAGAACAGGAAGGCATAGGTGGTTCGCCCGTCGCGGCTGATCAAGCGCGGGTCGCCGGTGCTGGCGAAGTCGACAACGCGGATCACGGGGACGCTCGTCCGCACACGCTGAAAGCTCGCCGCGATCTGCCGCTGCTCGTCGCGGACCGTCTGTCCAGGAGGAACGGTGACCACCGCGATCGCCGGCGGAATGATGCCGCCGTTGCCGTAAGTCTCGATGATCTTCTGCGCGGTCTCATAGCCCGGCTGCCCAGGCAGCGAGAAATCGAGCTGCAAGCGTTTGGAGACGTGCGAGGCCCCCGCCGCGCCGGCGAGAAGTACCACAAGCCATCCGACTATCACCACGCGGCGGTGAACGAGCACGAAGCGCGTCAAGCGCACGATCGTCGTTCGCTCGTCGCTGCTTGTGCCTTTGCCAGACGATCCCGAGATATCCGATCCGGCGCGTGGAGAGTCGACACCGTGTGGGTCGTGAGCGGCCGGTTTGGACATCTGGACCGGCTCAGGCTAGCGCCGCGGACGGATCTTGGCCGGGCTCGTCCACGATGGCACCCCTCAAGAGTGCCGCATAGCGTCCGTCAAGATCCCTCAGCTCCTCGTGGGTGCCGCGCTCCACGATCTTGCCGTCGTCGAGTACCAGGATCTGATCGGCGTCGCGGATCGTGGAGAGGCGGTGGGCGATCGCGATCGTGGTGCGACCTCGCGAGAGATCGTCCAGTGCGAGCTGCACCGCCCGCTCGGTCTCGGTGTCAAGCGCCGAGGTCGCCTCGTCGAGGATCAGCACCGGTGGGTTGCGAAGGACCGTGCGCGCTATCGCGATGCGTTGCTTCTCGCCACCTGAGAAGCGATAGCCGCGCTCGCCGACAGGGGTGTCATAGCCCTCGGGCAGCGAGGAGATCAGCTCGTGGATCTGCGCCGCCTTGGCGGCATCTTCGATCTGCTCGTCGCTTGCGTCAGGACAGGCGAAGCGCAGATTCTCGCGGATCGAGGAATGAAACAGGTAGGTCTCCTGCGAGACGAGCCCGACCGTGGCGGCAAGCGACTGCAACGTGACGTCGCGGATGTTGTGCCCGTCGATGCAGACCTCGCCCTGCTGCGGCTCGTACAGGCGCGCTACCAGATAGGCGAGCGTGGTCTTGCCGGAGCCGGTCTCCCCGACGAGTGCCGTGCGCGTACCGGCGGGAATCTCCGCCGAGATGTCCTGCAGGGTCCAGGGCGCCTCGGGCGCGTAGCGAAAGCACACATTCTCGAGGGTCACGTCACCGCGCACGCACTCGAGTGCCTGTGCCGTGGGACGCTCCTCGATGTCCACGGGCAGGTCGAGGTACTCGAAGATGCGCCCGAACAACGCAAGCGAGGTCTGCACTTCAAGGCCCACCGACAAAAGCTGCTGCATCGGGAACAACAGGCGCGTCTGTAGTGTCGTGAATGCGACCACCGTTCCGATCGAGATCACTTCGCTGCCGTGGACGCTGCTGTAGCCGGCAAACCAGTAGACGGCGGCGGGCATGATCGCGAAGCTCATCTGCACCGAGGCCATGCGCCAGCGCCCCGCCATGCGCGCCCGCACCTCCAGATCGGCCAGCTCGCTGGACTCGCTCGTGAAACGGCTGGTGAGCTCGCCCGAGCGGCCCATCGTCTTGCCGAGCAGGATGCCCGACACCGACAGCGACTCCTCGACGAGCGTCGACATGTCGGCCAGCCGGCCCTGGCGTACCGACTGGATGCGCCTGCGCTCGTTACCGACGCGGCGCGTCAGCCACACGAAGAACGGCAACAGGACCAGGGAGAACAGCGTCAGCTGCCAGCTGAGCGCGAACATCGCGGTGACGGTCGCGGTCACGGTGGCGACGGTCGAGACGGTCGAGGTGGCTGTGCTCGTCACGACGTCATCGATGCCGCCGATGTCATAGGCGATGCGCGCCTGCACCTCACCGGAGCGTGTACGCGTAAAGAAGGCAAGCGACATGCGCTGCAGATGCGCATACACCGCGGCACGCAGGTCGTGCATCACGCGCTGGCCGACCTGGTTTGAGATCCAGGTCTGCGCGACGCTGATCACGCCGTTGATGATCGCCAGCGCGATCATGCCGGCGACCAACCAGCTCAGCAGTTCCAAGTCATGTCCGATGATGCCCTTGTCGACCGCTTCGCGCAGCAGAAACGGCGAGGCGACGCTCAGGATCGAGCCGACCACGATCAGGCTCAGCAAAGTGCCCAGGCGCAGGCGGTAGGGGATGAACAGCCGTCCGATCCGTCTCAGCGAGACCGGCCGGTCGGGAGTGTCCTCCGGGCGCGGCTTGGACCCCGAGCCGCGTCGGCCTTCGCCCGCGTGCCCGGACGCGAACGGTTGGTGACTCACTGCAGGCGCGCCGCTGGAAAGCTCACGGTCCCGATTCTAGTTGTCGCCACCTTCGGCCTCAGGGGAATGCCGCACGATGGCGAAGGCTTGTCGCTTCACCGAGCAGCGGGCGTGTCGTCCGTCGGGATCCGATCCGCCAGGCGCAAGGCGAGTCGGCAAAGCGTCGTATTCGGTGGCGTCCGGGGCCTACGACTCGTAGGATGGGAGTCGATGGACCTGTCCGCCTCTGAGATTCGCGTGCTCGGTTGCCTGCTCGAGAAGCAGCGCACCACCCCCGATCACTACCCCCTGTCGCTGAACTCGCTGCGTTTGGCCTGCAATCAGGCAACCAACCGCGAGCCGGTGGTCGACTACGACGACGCCGTCGTGCGCGACGCGCTGCATCGCCTGGAGCGCCGCGGCTTCACACGCCTGGCCGGAGCGAGTAGGGCTGCCAAGTACCGCCATCTGCTCTCTGAAGCGCTACCGATGTCAAGCGCCGAACAGGCTGTCATGTGCGTGCTGATGCTGCGCGGTCCGCAAACCCCCGGTGAGCTCAAGCAGCGTGGCGAGCGCATTCACGCCTTCGCGGGACTGGACGAGGTGCACGCGACGCTGGCGGCTCTGATCGAGCACGATCTCGTCGCACAGCTTGGGCGTCGTCCGGGCCAGAAGGAGGACCGCTACACACAGCTGCTGGGGGACAGCGACAGCCCCAACGGGTCCGCGGTCGCCATGGGAACCCCGGCGACACCGCCCGTCGAGCCGGCCGTCGCGCATGAGCCCGACGATCTGCGCGATCGTGTGGCGCGCCTGGAGCGGGAAGTGGCTGAATTGCGCGCGGCGCTCGGGCAGGTCGAGGATGTCGATCGTGTTGAGCTCACCGAGGATGTCCAAAGCACTGGCCCAGCCGAGTATCGCGCCGATGACAAACACGCTTGGCACGAGACCGCACCATCGACTCCATGATTACCGCGCATCTGATCCTCGCCTCCTCGGCGTCGGACACCGCAAGCGGCGTGGGCATCCCCGTGGCGATCGCGGCTGGGTTGGTGTCGTTCCTCTCGCCGTGCGTGCTGCCGCTGGTGCCCGGCTACCTCTCGACAGTGATCGGCGTAGCGCCGGCAGACATCCAGCACGCCGGCGCCAGACGTGTGCTCGTGCCGAGCCTGCTGTTCATCTCGAGCTTCTCGTTGATCTTCATCCTGCTCGGGCTCACGGCCACGCAGGTTGGCTCGTTGCTCAGCACCAACATCGAAACGCTGCGTACCGTCGGCGGTTTCCTGATCATCCTGATGGGCATCGCCTTCCTGGCGACGCCGTTCGTGGATGCGCTCAACTTCCAATGGCACTCCGAGTCGCTGATGCGCTTCGCCGGGCGGGGAGGCCCGCTGATCGCCGGAGCCGCCTTTGCGATCGCCTGGACGCCGTGCACGAGCATCACGCTCGCGGCGATCCTCACGCAGGCCGCAGTGTCCGAATCGGCCGCGCACGGAGCGCTGTTGCTCGCTTTCTACTCCGTCGGGCTCGCGATCCCATTCCTCTTGATCGCGCTGGCGTTCGAGCGCATGAGCGGCGCGCTTGCGATCGTCAAACGCCACTTCCCGGTGATCGTCGGCATCGGCGGGGCGGTCATGATCGTGCTGGGCCTGTTGATCGTCACAGGTGAGTTCACGATCCTGAACGCACAAGCCAATTCTTGGCTGCACGACACCGGCCTAAACGTCTCGAACGTCTGAGCGCTCGCCTCCAAGTGTGCCGGCGACTACCCTCGCCTGTTGATGGCAACCAAAGCTCATACACCATCCCCTCAGCGCACCGCGCTGATCTCGGTCATCGCCGCTGCCACGCTGGTCGTAATCAAGCTCGTCGTCGGGTTGCTCTCACACAGCCTCGGGGTGCTCGCCGAGGCGATCCACTCCGCCACGGACCTGGCCGCGGCAGTGCTCACGCTGTTCGCCGTCAGAGTCGCCAGACGTCCCGCTGACCGCGATCACCCTTACGGCCACGGCAAGGCCGAACATCTCTCCGCGCTCGGCGAGGGCGCGATCCTGATCGGCGCGTCGATCGCGATCGCGATCGAGTCGATCTACCGACTCACCGGTCACGGCCCGCGAGTGGAAACGCAGTGGTACACGTTTGCGGTGCTGCTGGTGGTGATTGCAATCGATGCGACGCGCTCATACGCCTCCCATCAGGGCGCCCACCGCCACGCAAGCGCCGCCCTGAGTGCCAATGCGCTGCACTTCACGCTCGATCTGGTCGGATCGGTGGCCGTGGTGGTCGGCCTGTTGCTCGTTCGAGCCGGCTACCCGAACGCGGACTCGATCGCGGCCCTGTTCGTCGCGGGTCTGGCCCTGTTCTCAGCTGTCCGGCTGATGCGCCGCAGCGTCTACGTGCTAATGGACACCGCCTCCGACGACGTGGCCGAGCGCAAGGCGCGCAATGCGATCGAAGCGATCCCCGACATCGTCAGCCTCAGGCGGCTACGCATGCGCGAGGTCGCCGGCCGGCACTTCGCCGACATCGTCGTCGGCGTGCCAAGCGACGCCGACCTCAGCTATGGCCACGCCGTGGCCAGTGCCGTGGAGCTGGCGATCGAGCGTGAGCTGCCGGGCAGCGACGTGGTCGTGCACATCGAGCCCGACGGATCGGGGCGTGCGTCCTGCGCACAGGCTTCGCACTCAACCGGAGCGCAACTGCTGGTCCGTCTCGGACCGGCTGCCACGCAAGCCGACGCCGAAGCGCTGGCGCAACACCTGCGAGCAGAGCATCCCGAGCTGCTCGACGTGACGATTCGCGCGCCGAGGGACGCGCTCGGCGAAGACCCGCGCGTCAGTTGATCGCCGCTGGGCTCTGAGCAGCTCCAGCCGAGCTTCGAGACGTATCACGCACCAGAGCAGAGTCGTCGGCGCTCAGTGCTCGGCTGGGAGCGGCCGCTCAGCCGCACGAGCTCCGACAGGCTGCGGGCTCGCCCCCCTCCTCTCCAGAAAACGTTTTTCCCACGCCTGCTGATTGCGCTTGGCGTCGAGTACGAAGGGCGAATAGCCGATCGCCTTGACGATCAAGCGGTTGATTTGATCCCAAGGAGAGGGGAGAGGGCGCAAAACGTCGACGAACAGCACCACGCGTGTCTCCTCGGTGTCGTTCCAGACCTCGTGGTTGAAGGTGTCGTCGAAGATCAAGCTCTTGCCGACTTCCCAGTGGCGGATGTCATCGCCAACCCTGATCCTGCACTGCGGGGCATCGGCCGGCACGATCAGCCCGAGGTGGTAGCGCAACACCCCCTTGTAGGGTCCGCGGTGGTCGAGGATGTGCTTGTGCGGCGAGAGGATCGAGAACATCGCCGTCGTCATCCCGGGGATCTGGCGCATCAGCGCAGCCGTCTTGGGGCAGGTGCGTACACCAAGCTCCGCCTCGAAGCCGTAGCCGTAGAGGAAGTAGGTCTTCCAATCGTCATCGTCGGTTATCTCTATCTGATCCTTGGATATGTCCTGAAAGTTGGGCAGCGCCTCGCGGTCGGCCAGTACCCTTTCGAGCTCCTCGCGGATCGTCTCCCAGTTCGCCTCGATATGGCCAATCCAGGGAAAGCGCTGCTCTGCAAAGAAGGTCGCGTCGCCCACCAGCGAGCGCTTGCCGATGAAACGCTCCACCGGGGTCAAAATCCGTTCGCCGACGGCGATCGTAAGCTCGACGGTCCGCTCCCACATCGACTGCTTCATCTGTACCTCCTCGCTTCGGCCTCTACTCGAAAGATGTTGACATACGCTTGGGAAGGATTCGGACCGGGGAGTGTCATAACGTGATGCAACCCAACCGACGGAGGAACAGGCCGTGAGACTCTCCACAGCAAGACAAGCATCAGCCCGACGCACCCCGATGTTCTCGTTGCTTGCGCTCGTGGCCGTGACAGCGGTGCTGGCAGGCTGCGGCAGCTCGAAAGAAACGAGCTCCTCCGCCTCCACTCCTGCCGCATCCACTCCAGCCACGACGAGCGCGAGCACCCCGACAAGCACCACGACCGGCTCGGCCCCGGCATCGGGCTCGCTCAGCCTCGCAGCCAACCCCGAAGGTCAGCTGAAATACAACACGAGCACGCTGACAGCCAACGCCGGCAAGGTCTCGATCGACTTCACGAACATGTCGCCGCTCGAACACAACGTGACCATCGAATCGGCGTCGCACGCAGTCGTTGGCGCCACGCCGACGTTCAAGGGCGAAAGCAAAACGCTCAGCGTGACGTTGAAACCGGGCACCTACAAGTTCTACTGCTCGGTCCCCGGCCACCGCATGGCCGGCATGGAAGGCACGCTCGTTGTGAAGTGATCGATGAGCCGGCGCCCCCGCGCACGTCGCGCAGGGGGCGTCCCGATCTAGGGTTGGGGGGTACGGCTCTTCAAATAAACCGATGGCCGCGCATACGCGCGGGGAGCGCTTCGGCCTTCGGCCGGATGGGATCTGGCTCTTCAAAATGAAGCGATGCCCCCCGCGCGCGCGGGGGGCATGCCTCGAATTTGCTTTACGCGGCCTCGCGCAGCGCCGCGAGCTCCGGCGACTCGGCCAGCTTCTTCAGTGCCCGCTGCTCGAGTTGGGATGCCCGCTCGGCGGAGAAGCCGAGGCGCTTGCCGATCGCGGTCAGCGTCTGCGGCTCCTCACGGCCCGTCCCGAAGCGAAGCGTGAGCACGGTCCGCTCGGTGTCGGGCAGCTTGGCGATCGCGTTGTGCACGATCCGCTCGCGCTCGTTGTCCCAGGCGCTGTCCTCCGGCGCCTCGGCGTCGGAAGGCAGTAGGTCGCCAAGGGCTGTGTCGCCGTCGTCGCCAACCTGCTGGTCGAGGCTGACGAGCGCGGCACGCTGGTGGCGCACCTCCTCGACCTGCTCGATCGGCAGTCCGGTCTCCTCGGCGAGCTCCTCGAGCGTCGGCTCGCGGCCGAGCCTGACCGACAGCTCGCGCTCGACGCGTCCAACCTTGCGCGAACGCTGGGCTACATGCACGGGCAGGCGGATGGTGCGCCCGGAGTTCTCGAGGCCTCGTTGGATGGCTTGTCTGATCCACAGGGTGGCGTAGGTGGAGAACCTGAAGCCCTTGCGCCAGTCGAACTTCTCAGAGGCCCTGATCAGGCCGAGCATGCCCTCTTGGACGAGATCGGCAAGCGGCAGGCCCTGGTTCTGGTAGCGCCGGGCGTTTGAGGCGACGAGCCTCAGGTTCGAGTTGATCATCGTTTCCTTGGCGCGCAAATCGCCACGCTCGATCTTCTGGGCGAGCTCGATCTCCTGTTCGGGAGTGAGCAGGGGATAGCGGCGCGAGTGCGCGAGCAACTGGTCGACGGACTCCGGGATGAACACCTCGGGAGTCATGTCTATGGTGGGCGTGGGCTTTGTAATGGGGTCTGGCATAAGCGTCTCTCTAATAATCCGATGCTTGGAGTCGGAATTATACGTCGCGATAGTTGCGTTGTCAACCATTATTCGTGGAGTTGGGTCCTCGGTCTGGTTCGACGCCTGAGGCCTCGCAACCTTCCCACGCAGGACATAACCCGCGAAAGCAGCAAAAGCTCCGCAATTTGGGCGATAAGCACGAAACGACCGCACCAAGTGCTCTACCCGCTTGCAGCCGTCGCATATCAAGCATCGGACGATTTGCCGGCTTTGATTAAGGATTAGAAGGTCGTGCCTGGACGGCCGAACCCTCCTTGCGGAGGTCCGGTCGCAATATCGTCCTTCAAAACAGTCCGTGCCGATCCTTTGAAGACGTTCTAAGCTCCCTCGCCGTGAGCGACGATCCGCAAGACGACACGGGCGCTGCGAGGAAGTCCGAGAGCCAACCGTCCCATCACTCGAGCGGCCCTCTTCAGGAGCGCTCGCGTCTGTTCTCGCCCTCGCTGCTGGAGGGCCAGACAGCGATCGTCAGCGGCGGCGGTAGCGGGCTTGGACGCGAGATGGCGCTGGAGCTGGCTCGCTGCGGTGCGCGGGTAGTGGTGTGCGGTCGCCGTGAGGAGCCGTTGCTCGAAACCGTGGCGCTCTGTCCGCGCGGACTCGTAGAGGGCTGTACGTGCGACATTCGCGAGGAGCAGCAGGTCGATGCGCTGGTCGACCGGGTGCTGGAGCGCCACGGTCAGATCGACCTACTGGTCAACAACGCCGGCGGTCAGTTCCTGGCGCCTGCGGAGTCGATCACGCCACAGGGCTTCAGAACGGTTATCCGGCTCAATGTGGAGGGCACCTGGTTGATGACGCACGCGGTTGCGACCAAGGCAATGATCCCCTCAGGCAGGGGCGGCAAGGTCTTCAGCGTGACGCTCTCTCCGCACAACGGCATGCCAGGTATGGCTCATTCGGGCGCCGCACGCGCGGCGGTCGAGAACCTGATGCGCACGCTCTCGGTCGAGTGGGCACGCTTTGACATTCGCCTGCTCGCACTGGCTGCCGGCCAATTCGAGACGCAGACGCTTCTGACCAAGTACCCGGCCGCAATCGTGGAGCGCATCGCTCACACGATCCCGCTGGGGCGAATGGGCAGCGAGCAGGAGTTCGCCTGGCTCGTCGCCTATCTGGCCTCGCCCGCCGGCGACTTCTTCTCGGGGGCGGTGATCACGATGGATGGCGCCCGCGACGACTGGCTCGGGCCCTGGCCGCCGGCGCAGGCGGCCGACGAGCAGGGTACGCCGCTCAGCGAGGAGCGTCGTGGATGAAGCCCGAGTGCGGCGCTCGCGGTTGAAGCTCGAGCGCCGCGATTGCAGGGCGGATGAGCCTGTGCCTGATGGCATGGCGATAGACGAGGCTTGCCATCCGGTCGAGAGCCTATGTTCGCGAGCACAGCACGAGCCCATTTCTAAATGCGGCCCAACAAACGCTCATCCCCGCTCAACACGTGGATGAGTAATTTGTAGGCGTGCTCGTCTAAAGGCGAGTAGTGCTAGTGCTACACAGACACCGATGTCAGAGCAAGATCGAAAAGAGCCAGAGCCGGCGCTCGACCCTGAGCGGCCCCATGGGCTCGAACCCAAGCGCCTGGTCGACCGGCGCACGCTGCTCAAGAGCGGGCTGCTGGCCGGCGGCGCGCTCGCGGGTGGAGGCGTGGCCCTTGCCGACTTCATAGCCAAGCAGGAAGCCGTCTCGGGCGCGACGCACGCAAGCGGACATGCCGCGAAGGTACGTCATGGCGACGGAGAAGCTCACGGGCGGGAAGGGGCCAAGGCAAAGCAGTCGCCAGGCTCGGGCGAGGGCTTTCGTCAGCCCAACATCCTCGTGATCATGGTCGACCAGCTGCGCACCCCACAATGGTTCTCGGCGGCTGACAGTGCCGCTGCGCTGATGCCCAACCTCGCGCGGTTGCGCAACGGGGCCGTGTCGTTTGCCAGCCACTACACAGCCTCCAACGACTGCACACCAGCGCGCGCGGCACTGGTGACGGGTCTTCACACCCACCAGACGGGTTGCATGATCACCGGCGGCAGCACATTGGACCCCGGCTTTCCGACGTGGGGCACGATGCTGCGCGAGCAGGGCTACCGCACGTATTGGTATGGCAAGTGGCACCTCACGCACGGCGACAACCTGTGGGACTCCTCCGAAGACTCAGGAGCACTGGAGCCCTACGGCTTCACCGGTGGCACCTACCCATCTCCCGACGGCGCGCCCGGGCAGGGCTGGCGGGTCGACCCGCACATCGTCACGCAGTTTGAAAAATGGCTCTCGGCCGCACCAAAGCACGAGCCTTGGTGCACAACAGTGTCGTTCGTCAACCCGCACGACATCGCCTGGTGGTATCGCTGGAGCCAGCGCTTTGCTTCAGAGGCTCAGCCGCCGAGCGTCGTGGGTGAACTGCCGCCGAACTTCGAGACGCCTGAAGAAATGGCCGCCAAGCACAAGCCGTTGCTGCAGCGCTCGCTGCAAGACACCGCTCAGCTCTCTTTTGGCAAGGTGCCCTACAGCGGCCCCGAACTCGAACAGACATGGCTGCCGTTTCTGGATCTCTACTTGCAACTGCTTGGAGAGGTGGACGGGCACATCGGCGCTGTGCTCAACACGCTCGCGAGTCGCCCGGAAGTGGCGGCCAATACGGTCATCTTGTTCACCTCCGATCACGGTGAGTACGGGGCGTCGCACGGTATGCGTGGCAAGGGCGCAAGCGCCTATGAGGAGGCGATCCGCGTGCCGCTGATCGTCAGGGACCTGCGTGAGAAGCCGATCACGAAGGCCCCGGCGCAAACGCGCACCGGGCTCACCTCGAGCGTCGACGTAGCGCCTCTGCTGCTCGACATCGCGACAGGCTCCTCGGCGTGGCGCAAGGACGAGGACTACTCGCAGATCGCCTCTCGCCACGAAGTCGGCACGATGCTGAGCGACCCCCTGGCTCCCGGACGCGACTACGTGCTGCACGCCACCGATGAGACCGTGACCGAGTTTGCGATCGAACCATACGCCGCCGAAGCGCCTCTGCACGTCGTGGCGCTGCGCACGGCCAAGGCCAAGTACGCGACCTACTCGAACTTCGCCCCGGACAGCATCAAGCTGCTGGACGCCGGGCGCGAAACCGAGCTGTACGACTACAGCACGCCCGAAGGGCAAATGGAGCTGGACAATCTCGCCGGCAACAGTGACCTGGAGCCCAAGCTGAACGCGCAGATGCAGCGGGCGATTCGCGACGAGTTGCGCGAGCCGCTGCCCACACGCCTCTACCGGGCGCACAAGCGCGGGCTGCTCGACTACTTCAACACGGCAGGCAAGGCCGCGCTCAAGGCGACCGAACGGCGGCGTGAACGTGCGGAACGGGAAATCGAAGAAGAAGCGCCCTTCGGCGAAGAACCGGGACTGACGACCGGTGCGAGACCAAACGGGCGCCATCGCCTGCACGCAGGCCGGCGGGGACCCAGACGTCGCGGCGGCAGACGGCTAAGTTGAGCGTTCCGCGGCGCGCAGTCCCGAGAGGGTCCAGAGGCCAAAGACCACGATCAGGGCCAGCGCACAAGCGAACGCCAGCGCTGTGTGTTCGTGTACGCCGGAGATCAGCCCGCGGCCGGCGCCGAGGAAGGCGGTCGCCGGGTTGACGCTTGCCACCGCGTGAATCCAACCTTTGAGCAGCGACAGTGGCACGTAGACGGGCGCCAGGAACAGAATCAAGAAGACCGGCGTCTGCATCAGCGGCCCAGCTTGGATCGAGCGGAAGCGGAACGCGACTCCGGCGGACCACCCATAGCCCACGAGCACGAGCAACAGCGCAAGGCCGTACAGGCCGAACATGTCGACGCCGTCCCCGGTGATGCGCATACCCGCCAGCAGAGCGACCGATGTCACGACGGTGAGCGTGATCACCGCGCGACTCAGCGCCACCAGCGCATAGCCCAGCACGATCCCACGGCGGTTGCCCGCGGCGAGCATGAGCCGCCGCGCGAACCCGCTTTCGAAGTCCACGGCAACCGTGAAGCCGGTGAACAGTCCGCTGAAAAGCGCCGACTGGGTCAGCACGAAGACGAACTGGAAGGCCGTGTAGCCGGCGGGAAAATCAAATCCAGGTACTGAGCCAAGCGCGGAGAGCCCACCGGCAAAGCTCGCCAGAAAGACGAGCGGAAAGACAAGCGAAGGCACGATCAGATCGGGGCGGCGCAGATAGGTGTGCATGCTGCGCCAAGCGACCGCGCGAGCCACGCCCCAGTTCCCGGCGCCTACGGGCTGCTCGGGGCCGCTCATGTTCTCTGCAGCCTTCCGCGCAGCGTCAGCACCACAAAGCCAAGGCCGACAAGGAGGATGCCGAGCGCCACGGCAAAGCCACGCTCTAGCGCCGCAGCGTCCCAGCCAAAGATGAACAGGCTGCGAAACGCCTCGATCAGGTAGGAGATCGGGTTCCAGTTGGCGATTGTGTGAAACCAACCGGTCTTCAGCAGATTGCGTGGCAGGTTGCTAGAGGAGAGGAAGATGAACACGAAGAACAGTGGGAACATCCCTTGTACGGCCTCGCCTGAGCCGGTCTTCAGCGCGGTCGCGCAGCCGATCGCCCCAAACCCAGTGGCGGCGAGCGAGCCGAGCACGATTACGACCAGCGCGCCGGCTGCGCCGGCGTCGAGGTGCGCTCCAAAGAGCAGGCCGATCAGGATATAGACGCCTGACTGCAGCGCGCCGAGCGCGGCAACACCGACAAGCAGCCCGGCGATCAGAGCGAGCCTGCGCATCGGCGTAAGCGCCAGCCGGTTGAAGAAGCCGCTCTCGATGTCCTCGGCGAGGTTGGTGCCGGTGTTGATCAGCGAGAACATCGCGCCCTGGATGAAGGCCACGGCGATCGCAAAGGAGATGTAGGAGTGCGTGGGAAAGCCTCGCAGAAGTGTGGCGGAGCGCAGCCCGCTGGCGTTGACTGCCAGCAGTATCAACGGAAAAAACACGATCGGGAACATCTGGAAGGGCTGGCGCAGCGTCTTCAGCGTCGAGCGCTTCGCAAGCGCCCAGATCTGCGCTGTGATCGGTGCGCTCACGCGGCGGCCGGCTCGGCGGTGCTCGCGTCTTTGTCCTGCTCCTCGGTGCTGTCGGCCGCACCCTCGAGCGAGCGTCCCGTCTTGGCAAGGAACACGTCGTCAAGTGTGGGTGAGTGCAGGCGCAGGTCCGCAACCTTCAAGCCCTCCGAGTCGAGCACGCGCACGATCTCGGCCAGATCGCCGGCCCCTTCGGGAAGTTGCGCGGCGACGCCGCCAGCCGACGCCGCGGTTTCCGCTCCGAAACGTTGCAAAACGGTGGCCAAACGCTCGCGATCGCCGGGATCCTGGGGGACCGCCTCGACCGTCTGGTTTGCGATCTCGGCCTTCAGTTCGGTCGGCGTGCCCTCGGCGACGATCTTGCCGTGGTCGATGATGCCGACACGGTTGGCGAGCACGTCGGCCTCCTCCAGGTATTGCGTCGTCAGGAAGACCGTCACGCCCTCTTGGGCAAGTCGTCGTACCTCGTCCCACAGCGCGGCGCGGCTCTGCGGGTCAAGGCCGGTCGTGGGCTCGTCGAGGAACAGCAGTCGCGGGCGGTGAAGCAAAGCCAGTGCCAGGTCCAGGCGACGCTTCATGCCGCCGGAGTAGGTGCCGATCTTGCGCTCGGCCGCTTCGGTCAAGCCGACACGCGCCAGCAGTTCCTTGCCTCGCGCCTCGCGCTCGCCCTTGGGTAGGCCATGGAGAGCGCTCTGCAGACGCATGTGCTCACTGCCGGTGAGGAACGGGTCGAGCGCCGACTCCTGCAGCGAGACGCCGATCGCGCGCCTGACTTGCGAGCCCTGGTGGACGACGTCGAGGCCCGCCACGCGAGCGCTGCCCGAAGTGGGCGGCAGCAGCGTGGTCAGCACCAGTACGGTCGTCGACTTACCAGCTCCGTTGGGGCCCAGGAAGCCGTAGATCTCCCCTGGGGCAACGCGCAAGTCGATGCCGTCGACCGCACGCACGCCGCCCTTGAAGACGCGTACCAGTTCCTCTACTTCGATTCCGTTGTCGAGATCGCTCATCGACTGGACGTTATATCCAGTCCGCGACGGACATGAAGAGTTAGACGAAAACTTCGTCGGGTGAGCCGATGATGCGCAGGTGATCGTTGACGCCGGCAATCGTGAACAGGCGTTGAACCTGCTCGGTGCCGGGCGTCAGGGCCAGCTCCTGGCCGCTTTGGCGTGAGCGCTCGTGCGCGGCGAGGATCACACGCAGCCCTGCCGAGTCAACGAACTGGAGGTCTTGCAGGTCGAGCACCATGATCGCGCTTGCCTCGCCGTCGGCCTGGTCGATCGCCTCTTGCAGAAGTGGCGCGCCGAGCAGGTCCAGTTCGCCATGAAGTCCGAGCACGACTCTGTCGGACCCGTTGCGGACATCGATACGTAGATGCTCCCCTGGAGATGCCACGCCGGAAATTTTAGCGCTGCGAGGGCACTGATTGCGATGCGCGCAAACCAAGCAGCGCGAGATCGTCACGCAACCCGAGTTTGGCGTGCATGAGCGCCACGTCCTCGACGTACTCCAGCAGGCTGTCCAGGTCCAGGCGCGGAGCTTGGCGACACAGCTCGATCAGGCCCGTCTCGCCGAGCTCGACATTGGGGCGGCCCGCATCGGTGACGCCGTCCGTGTAGAGCAGCAGGGTCTCACCGTCGCGCAGCTCGGCTTTCGTCTCGAGGATCTCGATTGGGTCGAGCACACCCAGCAACGTGCCCGGGCTGCCGATCAGCTCGGCATGACCGTCGCGATCGATCAGCAGCGGTGGGGGATGCCCGGCGAGCGCGACCGCCAGCTGTGTCGCTGCGCCCGTGTTGTGTGCGGCGACCAGGCACACGGTGCAGAGGTCGGCCCCGGGGGGCTGGCGGCGCAGCGCTCGATGCAGTGTCTCGAGCATCTCGGTAGGCGATTGACCGCTCATAGCGGCGGCGCGCAACGTATGGCGCGCAAGCGCGGTCACCCCCGCGGCACGCGGACCCTTGCCACAGACATCGCCGATCACGAGCATCCAGCGATCCGGACCGTAGTCGAAGACATCGTAGAAGTCGCCGCCGACTTCGTTGAGCTCGCCCGCGGCGCAGTAGCGCGCGTGGACATCGAGACCAGGGATGTCAGGCAACGACTCCGGCAGCAGTGCCTGCTGGAGGGTCTGTGCGATGCGTGAGCGCTCTGTGTACAAACGAGCGTTTTCCACCGCGGTCCCGGCACGGCGACCGAGACGTTCGGCGAGCGCGAGATCGCCTGGAGAGAGGCGGCGCATCGACTCGGCCGAGACGAGCGTGATCGCGCCGATCGGGCCGGTCGCGCCGATCATCGGCACAATGATTACCGCGGTGGCTCCGATCGCGCTGAGCAGTTCGAGGTGCTGGTTGTCGCGCGCGTATTGCGCAAGCGCGTCGGCCGGAATGTCGGTGTAGATGCGCGCTTCGCCCGTGCGGATAACCTCTGGCACGCCTGCCGGCTCATCCAGTGAGGGTCGGTAGTCGCGGTTGAGCTGCTCGGCCAACTCGAGCTTGGCTGGATCTGGATGGTGGACCGCGACGCGTTCGATCTCGTCTTTTTCGTTGACGAGTTCCACCGCGCACCAGTCGGCGATCTGAGGCACGGCCAGGCGCGCTATGCGCTGCAACGTCTCGGCGTAATCGAGCGAGGAAGCCAAAACTCTGCTTGCCTGAGCCATGAAGCTTTCGGCAAGTTGCACGCGCTTGACCTCGGTGATGTTCTCGAACACGTTCACCACATAGACGACGCGTCCGCTCTCGGGATCTGCGATCGGCGAGGATCTGACGATCAGCCAGCGCTCCTCGCCGGTGGCGCGCACGATGTTGCGCACCAATAGCGGCCCAGGCGTCTCACCGGCGAACAGCTGTCTGCCCGGCATGTGCTCGAGGTCGAGCTCGCGGCCCTGCTCGTCGAGTACCAGGAACCGTGGCATGATCTCCCCGGGTCGTGAGCTCGTCAGCTCCTCGGGGTCTGAGACGCACAGCAGGTCGGCGGCGGCCTGGTTTGCAAAGACGGTCTGCCCGTGCTCGTCGACCACGGTGATCGCCTCGGCCAGGTTCACGAGGATCGCCTCCAGGCGGCGCTCGACACTGTGCACCTCCGAATACAGACGCGCATTGTCGATCGCGAGGGCCGCACGCCGCGCGAGCTCGCAGACGAGCTGCAGGTCCTCCTGGCCGTAGGGCGTGCCCCCGCCCAAGCGCAAGACCGAAAGCGCTCCAAGCGTGCGCTCGCGCGCGAGCAGCGGTGCGACCACCGCCGAACGGTAACCGTGGTCGATCATGAACTCGGCGTGCTTTGAACCCTGCGCAAAGGAGTTCAGCAGCGTGCTCGTCATTTCGGGCAGCAGCACCGGCTGTCCACTGCGCAGAACCTGGGCAACGGGGTGACCTCCGGCGGGGTTGAGCGGGTGCTCGACGCGCAGCTTTTCGAGCTCCCGCGCAAGCTCCGGCTGCACGCACGCGACCGCTACCTCTCTGATCGAGCCATCCTCGTCGCGCAGGTCGATCACGCACAGATCGGCGAGCCGCGGCAGCGTCAAGCTCGCGACTTGACCCATCGTGGTGCTTGGGTCCAGCGAGCTGGCCAGCACTGCTCCCGCGTCGATGAGCACGCTCGCGGCAACATCTCCCACCGAATGGGCATCAACGTCGGTCTGCTCCCCCTCGGGTGGCTGCGGCATCGGTTGTAGCCCGGCATCCTTAAGATTTGCCTGTGGCACTTAGCCCAGATGCCAGGCGTAAGGTCAGTATCGCAGCCCTCGCAAGCTTGTTGATCGTCCCTACGAGCTCCTTCTACTAGCGTCCGTACCAGCGACGTCCTCCTCCTCCACCCACGGGCGCGCCGCCGATGAAGAAGCCGATCAGCCACAGCAGGAGCGCGATGATCAGCACATACCAGAGCAAGTGCACGGCAAAGCCCAATCCGCCAAGCAAAGCCAGGATGAGCACCAACGCCACTAGAGCAACCATGTCAACCCTCCATTTGTGAAAACCGACGCGTTGCGCGCCTGTGACTACTCATTACCCCGGCGTCCTAGTTCTAACCGTGGTCGCGAGTGGCCCTGGCGGGACCCCAAGCGCGCGGCTATCTGAGGTGTCTGAGAGTGGCTATGGCTAACGCTGATCGCTGAGTCCGAGCGTCAGCGTCTCGTGGGCGCCCGTGCTCAGCACTTCGTGGCGATCGGTCAGTTGCCCGATCACGCCACCCAACTCGCCGAGCTCGGACTGCTCGATCAGCTGTTGAGCGCGACCGACGCTCAGGGGCGATATGTGCAGCTCCAGGTCGCGCGGCTCGACGGTCACGTCGATGCTCAACTCCTCGCCGCTGATGGCGGCTTGGGCGTGCTCGACAAGCGCGTCTGCGAGCAGTTGTGCGTCGGAGATGCGATCGGTGGAGAAGTGAGCATGTGCGGCAAGCGTGATCATCAAACGCGGCAGGATCGTGCGAGCGAGGCTGATCGGCGCTATGCAGATCGTCGTCGTGGGTGTTCCGAGAAGCGCGAGTGTGTGGGCTCGATCGCCGTCCTCGCGCAGTGGTGCAAACGCACCGGATTGCGGGGCGTCGAACCACATCCGCACGTCGGTCCCGCGCTCCTTGCCCGCTGCGAACTCGACTGTCTGCGTGAGCGTTTGGATCACGTGCAGCCCGATCCCACCGGTGTCCGTCTCGAGCGACTCTGGCTCCGCCGGAAGTCCGACGCCATGATCGCGGACGAGCACGCCAAGCGACCGGTCGGCGAGGTAGAGCGCGACCTCCAGCGGTCCGAGATCGCCTTCGTAGGCGTGTAGGACGACGTTGTTGCACGCCTCGGTGACGGCCGTGCGCACATCGTTCAGATCGCTGTGGTCCAGTTCGATGGCTTCGCCGACCCCGGAGAGCATCTCCCTGACCACCACCACGTTCTCGGGGGTGTTGGCTAGATTGAGACGAACGTTTGGGGGTGAGTCGGCCATCGGTGTAGGGCAACTTGCCGCAGCAAACCGCCGAGGTCGTGTTGCTCGCCTCTCGACTGTTGTAAAGAAGATACCGCCTGCCGACGGCGCCTATACCTCGCTTGCGTCGCGCGTGAGAGCTCGCAACTGGTCGAGCGAGCGGCGCAGCAGGCGTGAGACCTGCATTTGCGAGATTTTCAGGCGGGCGGCAATCTCCGTTTGAGTGAGATCCTCGACGAAGCGCATGTGCAACATCGCTCGCTCCCGAGCCGGGATGTGTCGGATCGCGGCGACGATCGTGGCGTCGAGCTCTACCAACTCGTAGCGCTCGTCCTCGCTGCCCATGCCGTCTCCGAAGGTGATCGTGTCGTCTTCGCCGCCGGGCCGTGGGGCATCGAGGGAAAGCGATTCGTACGCCTGGGTTGCCTGCAGCGCGTCGATCACCTGCTCGGTTTCGAGTTCCAGGTACTGCGAAAGCTGGCTGACGGTCGGGGCATGACCGTGTTCGTTTGTAAGGGTCTCTTGGGCGTCGCGCACCTTCAGCGCTCGCTCCTGGTCGCCGCGGGGCACGTGGACCGACCAGCCGCAGTCGCGGAAGTAGCGGCGCATCTCGCCGAGGATCGTCGGCACCGCAAAAGACGGGAACGAGTGTCCACGTTTTGGATCGAAGCGGTCGAGCGCCTTGAGCAGCCCGACGGACGCGACCTGCAGGAGGTCATCGAAGGGCTCGGATGAGCGGTCGTAGCGGCGCGCCAAGCTACGAGTCAGCGGCATGAATCGCTTGACCAGCGCTTCGCGGGTGCCGGGGTCGCGCTGATCCTGCCAGAGGGCGAACAGATGGTCCAGATCCTGGGTGGTGCCGTGGTCGATGTGCAGATCATGCGTGGCTATCGCTGCTGACACGATCTCAACCTCCTCCTGGCTCGTGGACATTTGGCCTTGCGGGCATCTCCTTGAACGTGCCCGACCATGCTTCTTTGGTGTGCCTACCCCCATACATAGAGATCTATGCGCCCAATTTGGAGTCCCGCCTGTGATCCATTTTGACCTCAAGCACGTCAACCGAGCTGTCACTCGGGCCTGTATACGGGGACGGCAAGTTCGATTGCGTCCCCCACTAGGGGTAAATGTAGGCGTATCCTGCGGGCCTATGCATCTTCGATCTCGGGTAGCGCTCTAACCATGCCTCGCTCGCTGTGGAACGGCACGATCTCCTTCGGGCTGGTGCGCGTACCAGTCAAGCTGCATACGGCCACAGAGTCCAAGAGCATCTCCTTTCGCGAGCGCCATGTCAGCGATGGCGCGGCGATCGAGCACCGGCGCGTGTGCGTGGCAGAGGACCGCGAGGTGCCACACAGCGAGATCGCCAAGGGCTTTGAAGTGAGCTCGGGTTCCTACGTGATGCTCTCCAAGGAGGAGATCGCTGCGGCCGAGGGCCCGGAGGCGCATGTGATCGACGTTGAGCACTTCGTCGACGGTCAGGAGATCGATCCCGCCTACTACGAGCGCGCCTATTATCTAAGCCCCGGGAAGCTCGGCGACGAGGCATATCGCACCCTGCACAGCGCGTTGAAGACCTCTGGAAAGGTCGGGATCGGGCGCTTCCTCTTCCACGGCAAGGCCCACCTCGCTGCGGTTCGGGCGCTCAAGGACGTGATCGTCCTGCACACGATGCGCTTTGCCGACGAATTCGTGAATCCCCGAGAGTTGGAGATCGCAAAGGCCGACAAGCAGCCGAGCAAGCTCGAGATCGACACTGCGCGGCTGCTGGTCGACCAACTGGTCGCGAGCTTCGAACCCGATGCCTATGAGAACAGCTACCGCGCGGCTGTGCTCGGCGTGATCGAGCAGAAGGCGCGCGGGGAGAAGATCCAGGCGCCACAAAGCCAGGAACAGACAGGGGAGGGGGAGCTGTTGAGCGCCCTGCGGGCGAGTCTCGAGGACGACGGCCACGCGCGCAAGCGCCGCCGCCCAGCGAGCGGCAAGCCGCAGCCGGCCGGCAAGGCCCCGCGCTCCTCCGGCGGCGCCCCCCGCTCGCCCAAGGGTGCGGTTCGTGGGCGCGGGCGGACGCGAGGTGAGGGCTGATGGCGCGTCCGCTGTGGTCGGGCTCGCTCAGCTTCGGCTTGGTGAACGTGCCGGTGGTGCTCTACAGCGCCGTGCGCGATCGCGGCGTGCACTTTAGCCAGTTGCACGAGCCCGACGGCTCGCCGATCCAGACACGGCGTATGTGCGTACTGGAGGAACGCGAGGTGCCCTGGAACGAGATCGCCAAGGGCTATGAGATGGAGGATGGCAGTTGGGTGCTGCTCAGCGATGAGGACCTGGCGGCCGCTGCGCCTCGCAAGAGCCACACGATCGACATCGAGGCCTTCGTCGAGGAGCGCGAGATCGACCCGATCTACCTCGATCGTCCTTATCTGCTGGTCCCCGAGAACGAGAGTGCGGCGCGGGCCTATGCCTTGCTTGGCGAGGCGATGGGGGACTCCGGCAAGGTGGCGCTCGGGCGCTTTGTGATGCGCGCCAAGGAGCATCTGGTCAGCATCCGTCCACGCGGCGAACTGCTGACGCTGACGACGATGCGCTTTCACGACGAAGTCCGCGCCGACGCCGACGTCGCGGCGGAGATCGATGTCGAGGCGGTGCCCGGCAGCGAGCAGATCGAGAACGCGATCGCGATCATCGCGGAGCTCGAGGTGCCATTCGAGCCGGCCGCCTATCGCGACGAGCACCGCGCTCATCTGCAGCGCTTGATCAAGCGCAAGCAGAAAGGCCAGAAGATCTCGGTGGCGCCCGCAGTGGAGAAGCCAAAGCCGAAGGCGGCTCCGACTGCTCCGGACCTGATGGGCGCGCTCGAGCAGAGCCTTGCGCGTATACGGGGGGAGAGCTCCGGTACTGGCAAGAAGAAGGCAAAAAAGACGCGGACGTCTCCACCGGTTCCGCGCCAGAGCGGATCGAGCGTCAAGCGTCCTAGCTGAGGGCATCGGTCAACCCTCTGAGTTGGCCGGGGTGCAGCTGCAGGTATCGCCGTGCCGCCTGGATTGGCCAGTGGCACCGGCGGCGCCCGTCATCGCTTGCACTTACCCCTGCTTGGGCAGCACGCCTTCGTAGATCTGCTTCTGCGTGGCGCCGGGGCCAGGCCTGACATTCAGCTCGCCGCTCGCGATGGCCTCGCCGCAGTGGCTGCAGTGCATTTGGGGGTGTGCGTCATGGCCGCAGACGGTGTGTACGGGGATCCGTGGCGGGCCCGCCTGCGGTGAGTTGTACTGGTCGCCCCACTGCATCAAGGCGATGATCACAGGGTTGAGGTCCAACCCCTTGGGTGTGGGGATGTATTCGTAGGACTCGGGATGCTCGCTGTAGAGCTTGCGCCGCAGCAGTTCATGCTCGACAAGCATCTCCAAACGGTCGGCGAGGATGTTCGAGGCGACGCCGGTACTGCGCTTGATGTCGGCAAAACGCCGGCGGCCGAGCAGCACGTCGCGCATTATCAAGAGCGTCCAACGCTCGCCGACAAGCGAGAGCGCAGCGGCAATCGAACAGTTCTGGTCGGTGAAGGGCCGGTAGGGCATACGCCGATCGTAGCGGAGCTGGTTGCATTTTGAAAGTCGCGTGTGCTAGCGTGGCGACACCTGCTTGCAAAATGCAACTACGTGCGGAGGTGTCACGTGCAGCGGCAATGGAAGGTCTTGACGTTGGTCTCGGTGGGCGTGTTCATGGTCAGCCTCGACCTGTTCATCGTGAACGTGGCGTTTCCGAAGATCGAGGCCAACTTCCACGGTTCGAGCATCTCCTCGGTGTCGTGGGTGCTCAACGCATACGCGATCGTGCTCGCCGCCTTGATGGTCTCGGCGGGGCGCCTGGCCGACCGTCACGGGCGCCGGCGGGCGTTCCTGTGGGGCCTCTCGGTGTTCGTATTGGGCTCGGCGTTGTGCGGCGCGGCTCCGTCGGTTGGCGCGTTGGTTGCGGCGCGCGTCCTGCAGGCAGGTGGCGCGGCGCTGCTGTTGCCGACGTCGCTGGCATTGCTGCTGCCCGAGTTCGAGCCGGCCAAGCGCCCTGCGGCGATCGGCATATGGGCCGCGATCGGCGGACTCGCAGCCGCCGCCGGCCCGCCGATCGGCGGCGTGCTCGTGCAGTCAAGCTGGCGGCTCGTGTTCCTCGTCAACGTCCCGGTGGGCCTGGTCGCTCTCGTCTATGGCCTGCGCGTGCTGCGCGAGAGCCGCGACGAGTACCAAGAGCGTCCAGACATGCTCGGCTCGGCGCTGATCGTTCTCGGGATCGGCGTGCTTGCGCTTGGCCTGGTCAAGGCGCCCGCTTGGGACTGGGGCAGCGCGCGCACGATCGCCGCGTTCGCCGTCGCGCTCGTGGGTCTGGCGGCCTTTTGGAGGCGCTGCTCGACACATCGCTCGCCGGTGATCGACCCCGCCATGTTGCGGGTGCGCTCGTTTGCGATGGCAAACTTGGCCTCCGTGCTGTTCTCAGCCGGCTTCGCCGCCTTCCTGCTCGCCGATGTGCTGTTCATGACCGAGGTCTGGCAGCGCTCCGTATTGATTGCGGGCCTGTGCCTTGCGCCGGGACCGGCGACCGCGGCGATCTTTGCCGCAAGCTCAGGGCGCTACATCAACCGCTTCGGCCAGCGCGCTCTGAGTGCCGCGGGAATCTCCATATTCGGTTTGGGCTGCTTGTGGTGGCGCTTGCGCGTGGGCGTGGAGCCCGACTACGCGGGTGAGATGCTGCCGGGCCTGTTGATCACGGGCGTCGGCGTCGGTCTGGTTCTACCGAGCCTGGCAAGCGCGTCCTCCTCCTCGCTACCGCCCGCCCGCTTTGCAACGGGCTCGGCCGTCTTTACGATGACGCGACAGGTGGGATTCGTGCTCGGCGTATCGATCCTTGTGGCGGTGTTGGGGACGCCCAGCCCAGCCGATGCTCTGAGCGCCTTTGACCATGGGTGGGTGTTCATGGTCATCACAAGCGTGCTGGGAGCCCTGGCGGCGCTGTCGATCGGCCCGATCCGCGCGGCGGTGGCCCCAGCGCGCACAGACCGTGTCGAATCGCGGGTGGCAATCGAGGCAAGCGAGGCAAGCTGAGCTTGCTCGGCGAGTCCGTCCAATCACACTCGCGGATCTGCCGGCTCGAGCAGCGTGAATCGGTCGATCTGCCTGCAAGGCCTGTTCTTGCGCTTGTATATGTGACTGGTGATGGGAACGTGGAGGATCGAGGTCTGCTGATGGTGCCCGCGACGCGCTATGCGCGCAGCGGCGATGCGACCATCGCCTACCAGTTGGCGGGGGAGGGCTCACTCGATCTGCTGTTCCTGCCGGGATGGATCTCCCAGATAGAGCAGTTGTGGGAGGCCTCGGCCATGCGTCGCTTCCTCGAGCGCCTGGCCGTGTTCAACCGGCTGATCCTGTTCGATCGTCGCGGAAGCGGGCTCTCAGACAGCGGGGGAGGGTCGCACTCGCTCGATCAGGAGATGCAGGACGCGCTCGCGGTGCTCGACGCCGCCGGCAGCGAGCGGGCCGCGCTGCTCACCTATGGCTTGGGCGGACCGGTCGGAGCGCTGCTGGCAGCGAGCCATCCGGAGCGTGTCGGCGCGCTGATCATGTACGCGTCGATCGCCCGCACCTCGTGGGCTGTCGACTACAACTGGGCGATGACAAAGGAGGATCGTGCTCAGTGGACCGAGCAGACGATCGCCTCCTGGGGCGAGCCCGGTGGTCCCGGGCTGGCCGTGATGGCGCCCTCGATGGCCGAAGATCCAGCGCTGGCAACATGGTTCGCGCGCTTGCAGCGCCTTTCGGCAAGCCCAAATCAGGCGCGTATCCTGCTGAACGCGGCGGCTGAATTGGATGTGCGCGACGTGCTGGGCGGTGTGCGTGTGCCGACGCTTGTCATGCACAGGTCGGGGGATACGGCTTGGGACCCACGTCACTCGCGCTACCTGGCCGAGCACATAGCCGGCGCGCGCCATGTCGAGTTGGAAGGAGTGGACTCGCTGCCGTTCGTCGGTGACAGCGACGCGATCGTCGAGGAGATCGAGGAGTTTCTGACGGGCGCCCGCAGCCGCGGAGAGCTCGCGCGCGGATTGCTGACGGTGATGTTCACCGACATCGTCGAGGCGACGGCGCGGGCGGCCACTTTGGGCGACGGTCGCTGGCGCGACCTGCTGGCAGAGCACGACACACGGGTACGGGCGCAGCTCGCACGCTTCGGTGGTCGCGAGGTCAAGACGGTTGGGGACGGCTTTCTCGTCACGTTCGACGGGCCACCGTCACGAGCTTTGCGCTGTGCTCTGGCGGCGACCGCGGCGGTGCGGGAGCTCGGGCTCGAGATCCGCGTCGGCGTACATACTGGCGAGTGCGAGCTGATCGGCGAGGATGTCGGCGGCATGGCGGTGCACATCGCTTCGCGCGTGGGCGCCCTCGCCGGGCCGGACGAGGTGCTCGTCTCGGGCACCGTGTTCGGAACGGTCGTCGGCGGCCCGTTCGCGTTCGAGGATCGCGGCTTTCACGAACTGAAGGGCGTGCCTGGCCGCTGGCCGCTGTTCGCGCTTCGCGGTTGAGAGCGCACGCGCAGCGGCCGAGGCCGCGATCTTAATGCCCCGTTGCATACGCTTGCGCGGATGAGCATTCACCTGTGCGTTCTGCTCTGGTCGAGGCCTGGCACCGAGAAGGCGCTTTGCGCCTACGAGGACACGGTGCTGGGTTTGATGGGCGACCACGGAGCGCGGGTACTGCAAAGAATGCGCACCGATGGGGCGAATGGTGCGCCGCTGGAGATCCAGGTGCTGGAGTTTCCCTCGCAGGAGGCGCTGGACGGCTACATGCAAGACGAGCGCCGCACATCTCTTGCGGGTGAGCGAGATGCGGCGATCGCGCGGACGGACGTGCTGGCGGCTGAGCCCGTTTAGCCCTCGCCGCGCCGCAGTGTGCAGTTGGCGCCTGTGCAACTGCGCTCGAGTCGGCCTGCTGAGATCGTCTGAGCCAAGCCAACGCACCAGCAAGTCGGGCAGCCGCGGAGCGCGATCAAGCCAAACGGCGCCAACAGGAGCGCGGCAGGGCCGGCGCTTGTGGTCAGGGTGATCGCCACGCCGATCAGGCCGAAGCCAAGCGCTCCGCGCACGAGATGGCGGGCGACAGACTTACTGGCAAGAATGCTTTGCATGGGCTCAGTCATTATCTGTGTTCGCAGAGACGATTGGATCGGATGACATTTTGAGCTGCGCGCGCAGCGCTTCGCGGCCGCGATGCAGACGTGACTTCATCGCTGCACGGCTGAGGCCAAGCGTCTGAGCTGTGGCCTTTCCAGACAGGCCCTGAATATCGCGCAGGACGAGAACAGCACGTTGGTCGGCCGGTAGCGCCGCGATCGAATCGACGATTCGCTCGACTTCCAGTCGGGCCAAAGCGACATCTTCGACGGAGTGTTCGCTGGTCGAGGTGGGAATGGGTCCGCGCAGCGCCAGTCGCGATCTGCGGATGCACTCGTGGCGCACGATCTGAAACATCCACGAAGCGAGCGCCGCGGCGGCGCGCAGCGTGCCGATCTTCTGGTAGAGAACGATCAGCGCCTCCTGGGTTGCTTCCTCTGCATCCTCGGGCGTCGAGCAAAGGGTGCGCGCGAAGCGATGCACGTGTGCATGCGAGCCGTCCAGCAGTATCGCGATCGCCCGCGGGTCACCCTGTTGGGCGGCGTTGATTACCTGTTCGGTGGGCCAGGCCCAGCGCGTATCAGCCACGGGAACGAACCTTTCTCATAAAAAAGAAGAGGCAGCAGACCGCGACGACGACTGCAATGAGATAGATGGCGGTCATGAGGCTATTTCGTCGGGCACGGCATCTTGGCGTCGACGGTAACCGGTTCGCCGATGAGGAACTTCACTTCGAAGCGGACCGGGAAGCCGCCTCTGGGGCACTTTTTGGGCAGGGTGATGTAGGAGATCAGTTTGCCGCCTTGCATGAAGGCTGCTCCGACCTTGAGTTTGACAGCTTCCACCACCCCGTAGGGGGCACCGGGAACGGTTTCCACCAGCGGCACACTTGCGTTGTACCTCGGACCGAACCCGCTCCCTCCAGAGGTGACACTGACTTTGACCATGACTTCGATCACGGCCGGCGATCTGCCTTCAGCGTAGAATGAGAGTTCGCCGCCTGGCGCAAAGAAGCCCTGCAGGGTCAGCGCCTCGTGAACACGTGTCGCGCCAAAGCTGACGACGCCGGAGACCGAGCCGATCGAGCTCGCAAAAGACTTCTTCGGGCAATGCGTGACTTCGTGGCTTTCGAGGATTGCGTCTGAGCACGTGGTGAATCCCTGGGTATGCAGCTTCACGCCCGCGGGCGCAAAGAAGGTGCCGCCGGTGACTGGTGGTGGGAAACCGCCGTATTCGGTGCCGCTGATCTTGGCTTCGCCTTCGATGGCGGTGCCTGCGCCAAGAATGTCTCCAGTACCGGGATATGTCGGACCGTTTACCGCCTCGGGGTTAATCGGGATCGGCACACCTCGGAGCTTGAGCGTTACCGCTGTAGGCGTGGCTCCCGCGGCAAGGGGCAAGCCGAGGGCGACCAAGCCGAGAAGGATCAGGCTCGTGCATATTCGTGTCCTCAAAGCTCCTGCTCGCACAACTGGGCCAGCTTGAGCTTGACGGCGAATGATCATTACAGCCTCCCGTTCTTGTCGATCGGACCTGGCACGGATATGAGAGGTCCGATCTCAGGAAAAGGATTCGCCTAGCTCAATGCGAGGTGCTTGCGGGCCATACCAGCACAGGACCACGCACATCGAGCTTGACTGCCAAGCCGGTGGACAGCCGTGTCTCTCCAAGTGTGCGCACGAGTATGTGCTCTGCTGTCTGTGGCTGGTCGACCTGCACGTGTAGGACGGCATCGTGTCCGTGGTAGCCCGTTCGCACGATCCGCCCGGCAAAGCCCGTCTCGCTGTCGGCGGGATGCAAGTCGATCTGCTCAGGGCGGATCAGTACGCTCACCGCGCTGGATGTTGGCAACATCTCGCCGTGCCACAGTGCCGGGAGCTTGCCGAGCGGCGTCTGGACGGATGCCCCATCGAGTACGCCCGCGATCACGTTGGCCTCGCCGACGAACCGCGCGAGCCGATCGTCGAGTGGGCGCGCGTAGAGTTCTTGTGGCGTGGCGTGCTGGGCGATCTTGCCGTCGCGGAGAACGGCAACGCGATCTGCGAGCGAGAGCGCCTCGTCCTGGTCGTGGGTCACGAGCAGCGTCGTCGCCGCCGATGCCTGCAGGATCCGCTGGACCTCCTCGCGCACACTGGCGCGCATATGAGCATCGAGGGAGGCGAACGGCTCATCCAGGAGCACAACCTCGGGCTCGATTGCCAGCGCCCGCGCCAACGCCACGCGCTGCTGCTGGCCGCCGGAGAGTTGGTGGGGATAGCGCCGCCCCAGATCGGCCAGGCCCACGAGCTCGAGCAACTCGTTCACACGTTCCCGCCGAGCGCCCCTCGAGAGTCCGAACCCGACATTCGCCGTGACGGTGAGATGGGGAAATAGGCCTCCCTCCTGAGGCACATATCCGATCCGCCGCCGCTCGGGTTGGACATGAATGGCAGTTCCATCGACAATGCGCTCGCCGATCTTCACGACGCCTCGGTCAGGTCTGTCAAAGCCTGCCAGCAGTCGCAGGAGCGTCGTCTTGCCGCTGCCAGAGGAGCCGAGAATGGCCGTGAACGATCCCGCGGGTACGCTGAGATCCAAGCCAGAGAGCACCGGGTGGGTGCCGAAGCTCTTGTGCAAGTCCACGACATCGAGGCCGCTGGGAAGTTCGGCGTCTCTGTTGAGTTCGCTGCTTCTGCCCTCACCGCCGCCTGGTCCGCTCAGCGTCTCCTCAGGGCTGGGACTGCCGCTCATCCGGCTGGTCTCTCGCGCGAGGGTAGGCGGTCGAAGAAGCGGCCGAGTACGACACTAGGCAGGGCCGCGATGGCGATGATCGCAAGCGCAAACGGCGCAGCCTGTCCGTAGGAGAGGTTCTGCTGGTAGGCCCAGAACTGGGTGGAGAGCGTCTGCACGCCTGTGGGGATAAGGATCAACGTGGCGGTCAGCTCGGTCACCGCGGAGAGGAATACCAGGCAGAAGGCGGCAGCCAGGCCGGGGGAGACCAGTAGGAGCGTAACTCGCAACAGCACCGAGAGGCGTCCCCGGCCGAGCGAGCGTC
>Ga0210385_10000213_pt1 | contig 52575 bp, 43 predicted proteins | sample IncBWH26OmetaG_FD_160107 | JGI IMG/M metagenome (GOLD analysis project Ga0210385, IMG submission 160107) | Forest soil microbial communities from Barre Woods Harvard Forest LTER site, Petersham, Massachusetts, United States - Inc-BW-H-26-O ... | reverse complement strand
GGAGGATCGTACCCCTCGATGATTGGATGTCCGGTATGGTGGAAATGCTTGGTCGCGTGGCGGTTGGGCGATTCGTCACAGCACCCCACATGCCCGCACTCTCGACACAGCCGCAAATGCACCCACCGGGAACCCGTCCGCAGGCATTCCTCGCACCCCAGGGCACTCGGCGTGACTTTCCGAATCGAACCGACATGAGAACAGGCCGCCGTCATTAGATTCTCCTCTGCGGTTCATTGAGGACCGGCTCCACACCCACTTGGGCCAGATAGCCATGGATGGTGGATATTACCTGGGCCCCTTCTCCAACGGCGGACGCGACCCGTTTCGTGGAGCCGGAGCGTACGTCGCCAATAGCGAACACTCCGGATAGACTTGTCTGCAACGGCATTGTCTTGGCCGCGGCCTGTTCACCAGTGCGCACGAAACCTTTGGCATCGAGTGCGAGGCCGGACGCCGAGAGCCAGTCCGTATTCGGCTCCGCACCAATGAATAGGAACAAATGGCGAATCGCAATTTTGGTGCAGACCCCGGATCGATCGCGGCAGTTTATTGCCCGCAGGGCACCCGCCTCGCCTTCTAGCGCGTTCACCTCAGTCTCAAAGAGAAGCTCGATATTGGGCTGGGCCATGATGCGGTCGACAAGGTAGCGCGACATGCTGGCCTCAAGACTTCCGCCGCGCACCAAAATCCAGAGCTTTGCGACCTGCGTTGCAAGGTACACCGCGGCCTGGCCGGCAGAGTTCCCGGCGCCGACCAGCGCCACTTCTTCGCCAATGCAAAGACGCGCCTCGAGAGGGGAGGCCCAATAATGCACGGAGGTTCCTTCGAAGGCCGCGAGGTTCTCGACGGCCAGACGTCGGTACCGGGCACCCGTTGCGATCACAACCGTTCGCGCTTTCACACGCTCTTTGTTCTCCAGATCAATCACGAATGGCTGGTCGAGGCCGGCGCCGTGCAGGCCCACCGCTTGATCCGGAATCGCCATCTCAACCCCGAATTTCTGTGCCTGATTGCTGGCGCGCGCCATGAGCGCCAGCCCCGAGATACCCGTAGCGAATCCAAGATAGTTCTCGATGCGTGCGGAGGCACCAGCCTGGCCGCCAAAACTTCGGCACTCCAGTACAATTGTCGCGAGGCCCTCGGACCCCGCGTAGACCGCGGCCGCGAGACCCGCCGGCCCGGCTCCGACGATTGCGACGTCGTACACTCGCGTCTCGTCAATCGATCGGACCATTCCGATGCACCGGCCGAGCGCGGATTCGCTGGGGTTGCGCAAGACTTGCCCATTTGGACAAAGCACGATGGGCAGTTCCTCGGGCGTCAGGCTGAAGCGCTCGATGATGGTCTGCGCAGCCAGATCCGTGTCGGGGTCTAGACTCTGATAAGGATGGGCATTGCTGGCGAGGAACCCTTCCAGCCGCAAGACGTCCCCGTTGACCGCACGCCCAACGATCACCGGCCCGCCGATACCCTCCTGGAGCAGAACCACACGACGCAATATCAGCGCACGCATGATCAGGTCGCCCAAGTCAGCCTCCTCCACCAAAACGTTACGGAGCATTTGCGGCGGAAGAATGAGCGCCTGGACAGGGTCTTGAGCCTGCGCATCGACCAGCGATGGCCGCCCGGAGAGCTGCGCAAGTTCTCCCGTGAAGGCACCGGGCCCGTGAGTGACGATCGGGCCGCGTCCGGTCGAGCCGTCATGGTCGACGACAGCCACATGACCCGAAATGATGACGAACATTCCAAGCCCGATCTCACCGGTGCGGGAGAGGTACTCACCTTCTGCAAACGCGCGCACTTGGCCAAAGCGCATCAGGCGACCGATTTCCGAACGATCCAATGTGGGAAACCGCTGAGCGTTACATGTCTCTATGACTAATGGTCTTTTCAATCGCCTCCTGATAATTGGGCGTCACCGCACCGTCACCCAAACGATCCCGAGTCCGGCGTCGAATCGACTCTACATCGCTCACAAGGTGTTCCAAGGCCACAGACGCGATCCGGCCAACACGAAGTCACCTCCTTAGAAGCGGTCCGCCCCTGCCACCAGGACGGACCGTCATTCATTCCGATGACCGTGCTCGCTGTGAGCTCACGGTGATATGACAAGATCGTCTTCGACCCACGTCACCCCGGGTGCCGCCCATGCGCTCGAGACTGCAGCATCTCGTTCAGACCAATTGCGCACGGTGCCGGTCAACGTGACTTGCCCATCGCTAGTGACCACGGTTATTCGGCGCTCGTCGAGATCCGCGTTTCGACGGAACGCCTCCTCGATTTTGGTCTTTACGTCGATCCACTTCGCCGAAGGCTTGATCGCGATATTATTCGTCACGCCCACGACCCCGAGTAAGTATCGAACGCTACGATAGGCTGCATCCTTCTGAAATTGCCAGTCCACCGTGCCATTTAGCGTGACCCAGCTGTCTTTGACGACGACTCCAACCTTGTCATTGGGGACCTCGTAATCCCATTTCAGCGCGCTCACTGCGGCTGCCGCAATGTCCTTGTCGGATTGTGTCAGCGAGCCTGCCGGCTCCACCTTGATGTCGTTCGCGATCCCCTTGACTCCAAATACATCCTTCGCCGCATCCTCCGCGGCAAGCTTTTCAGCGTAATGATGCACCTGGCCGGTCAGGGTCACGATGCCATCGTCCGCGGCGACTCCGATATGCGCCGCATCGACGCTCGGGCGCCATTTGAGTTCTGCGAGGACGCTGCTCTGCAGTTGCGTATCGTTGCTCATCTTTAGAACTCCGGGGTTGAGTAAAAAAAGGTAGTAACAAGGAGAATTCGGAATTGCCTAAGCATCGATCCATCTCCTTTGTTAGACATACATCTCATCTGGTTCAACAAGGGTGCCCTCCAGTTGGGGCCCGAATCGGAAGGTATCGATAGCCCGGTTCTGAAACTTGGACAAACGGGGTAGGAGTTGAATGGCTCTCGCATAATATGGCGAGGCACTCCCTGCCAATCACTCCGTGATGACGCCGCGCTTCCGCTGTCCCGGCGCAAAGGCTCCTCCAAGAACACGCTCGCGGGCGTTCTGATCTCAGCCGGTATCCATTATCAGCACGATTACGCCTCCGGAGGCGGCCCAGCACAGTGGGCGGCTAACGGCGGTCTGGGAAAGGCTCAATGGCGCACTTACGGTAGCCGTTGAGCGCTCATCGAAGAAGGTCGGAACATTGAGGGCAAAGTTTCGCAACTGCATGGTATGCACATTGGTGCTGCAAAACATTCAGGTCGATTACGAATGTTCACTCGCACAATACAGCCGGTCGACCGGGACAAGACTATTTGACGTTCTGATTTGTGTATTGGACGCCAAAACCTTTCTGCGGACCGTGGCGAGCAGCTGGTCCAGTGGGCCGTGCTCAAAGGCTTGGGGTCACGCTCGAGACGGCGAGGTACCGGGCACCGACATTGTGGGAGACTCTTTTTGTTGGTAGTTGTGGCGGACGGCTATGACGATCCATTGGCACTCTCAAGGCGCGCCGATCGATTCATCTGCGAGGACTTTTCTTACTCAATTGCGCACAACGGGAAAAGCGGAATCGTGGTGATGCTGCCGGAAGCGCGCGCGTTGACGGTGAGCGCAGCCTTAGTGGACTATGTACGCATCCGCGTCATTGACACTGAGGGACGGCTGCTCGGCGCGATGACTTGTAGCGACGATGGGAATGTCAGGTGGTCTGCGGCTGTTACGGACTGACCTACCGTATTGCAGCCAATATCCGACGGCGGTTTGCACTGTATTGACGACCCGTCTTGACGCCATCCGTAGTCTGTTTGTTGCCAGCCCTTTAGGGGGCCGGTGCCCGAGTAGCGGTGCCATGACCTCGCTTCCACTGCCCGGTTGGTGAATCCCGGGTGCGTATTTCCCCCACTTGACTCTCGGACAACACTTAAGCCACCGTGGGCCGCGACGGCGCGGTAGCGGGTGCCGGGCAGGCGCGGCCGGGGCGTTCTCAGCAATACCGTAGACGGTTTCCGTCTGACTGGCTTGACGGCAATGGACCGTGGGGGCAGCCTAGTTCGCTAAGTAGGGCGAGCGCTGAGGTGCCAGGCCGGGTCCGCCGGGACCTTCCGAGCATGGGCATAGATTGGTACGCGTGGGAAGTGTCCCGGCCCCTTATCCAGCATGAGGCAGCTCTCAGTGACGCGACGCGGCGAAACGGGCGACATAGATTCGAAGAGTGGCAGAGAAGAACGCGCCTCCCAGAATGCCGCCGCGGGCAGCGGCCCGCCCCGTAGCCAAGTGGAGGACGATGCACCCGCGGTCGGCCTATCCGTCCTGCGAGGAAAAATCGCCTCATTCGGTCCTTTTCGGCTGTATGTCACCGAGAGACTGCTCGAGAAGAACGGCACTGCGCTGAAGATTGGCAGCCGCGCTTTGGACCTCCTGATCATGCTACTCGAGAACGCGCCGGAAGTGGTCAGCAAGCATGACCTCATGCAGCGTGTCTGGGGGAACCTAGTCGTCGATGAGGTCAGCTTACGGTTTCACGTTGCCGCCCTTCGCAAGCAACTCGGCCATGTAGGCTCCTCGGCTGGGTTCATCACAAATATTCCTGGCCGCGGCTACTGCTTTGCCGGTGCAGTCAGCTGGGCGGAGGCTGGGCCGTCAAAAAGGGTACGCACGGCTGCCTCGCAGCTACCTCGCGAACCCTTGCTGATGGTGGGACGCGACAATGCGGTTCGTGAGCTCAGCGCCCTGCTGAAAAAACAGCGCTTCGTTTCCATCGTCGGGGCCGGAGGAATAGGCAAAACCACCATCGCCCTAACATTAGCCTACCGAATGCTTACCGAATTTCAGGACGGCGCGCGCTTCCTCGATCTCGGAGCGGTCGAAGACTCACGACTGCTCGCGAGTCTGCTTGCTTCCCAACTTGGTCTTGTGACTGTTTCCGACCAGCCGCTGCCGGTTATCCTGGCATTTCTGCGCGAGCGGCGCATGTTGCTGGTGTTCGATAGCTGCGAGCACCTCATCGAGGCCACCGCGGCGCTGGCCGAGACAATATTCTGCAATGCTCCGCAAGTTCACATCTTGGTCACGAGCCGGGAAGCACTTCGGGCCGAAGGCGAGCAGGTGCATCATCTGCCACCTCTTGAGTGCCCACCCTACACAGAATTGTTGACCGCGACACAGGCCCTGGGCTTTCCCGCGGTGCAGCTGTTCGTGAAACAGGCCGCCCATAGCGTCCATGCGTTCGAGCTGACGGACGCCGATGCGCCCATCGTGGCTGAGATCTGCCGCAGATTGGATGGCATCGCCCTCGCGCTGGAGCTCGCCGCCTCGCGCGTTGGCGTCCATGGAATTCGAGGCACCGCTGCATTGCTTGACAAGCAGTTCAGGCTGCTCTGGCATGGACGCCGCACCGCCCTGCCGAGGCATCAAACGCTTAGCGCCACGCTCGACTGGAGCTACAACCTGCTGACCCCGACTGAGCAACTGGTTTTACGGCGCGCGGCTGTCTTCGTCGGAGGGCTTTCTCTGCAGGCGGCGCTGGCCGTAATCGCTGAAAGCCTCCCTCCCGCCGAACTTACAGAAACGCTTGCCACGCTTGTTGACAAATCACTCCTGACTTCAGATCGCACGGCCGCCACGTGCTATCGACTGCTCGACACCACACGGGCCTACGCATGGCAGAAGCTTACGGAAAGCGGAGAAGATCTCAAAGTCTTACGGCGACACTGCGAGCACATGATCCTCGCGTCTGAGCGCTTCTCTGCCACTATTTGGGCGCCTCCTCGCCCCGAGAGTATCCATTTCTTCGTCTCTAACCTCGGTAACCTACGTGCAGCGTTGGAGTGGAGCTTTTCGGCCGACGGAGACCCGACGCTTGGGGCGAAATTGGCGGGTGCTTCGGCATGTTTGTTTTTTCAAGCCGGGCTTCTGCCCGAGTGCGCGTCCTGGACAGAGCGTGCCCTAGGCGTCCTGGACACCTCGAACCAAGGCACGCGTCTCGAGTTGGAGCTCCTCGCTTTCTTTACATCGTCCCTTATGGTCACGAGGGGAAATGGTCCTCCTATACACACTGCCCTCATTCGTGCTGTAGGCATCGCCGAGCGCCTCAAGACTGGTCCGATGCAGCTATATTTCCTCCACGCGCTTTATAAGTGGCAAATTCGAAGCGGCGATCTTCGCGGCATCAAAGAACTCACAGATCGAGTGGAAACGGTAGCCAAGCAGGTCGCGGACCCTTTGGCCGACGCTATTGCCCATGGTTTTTTTGCCGTTACGAGTTTTTTCACTGGCGCGAATCGCGAGGTTCGCAGGCATGCACACATTGCACTCACAGCCCCGGTCCACCTATCGAAACTCAACCTAGCGAGTTTCGGGCACCTACACCGGGTGAGGTCCACATTGGCGCGCAACTTCTGGATACTGGGATACCCCGAGCAAGGCGCGGCAACAGCGGAAGAAGCGGTGCAGGAAGCAGAGAATCTGAACCATCCCGTTACCCTGTGTTACATACTCATGTCCTGCGTTATAGTCCCTCTTGAAACCGGGGACTGGAAGAGAGCGGAAGAGTTGATCCATCGGTTGTCGAACATTGCGACCAAACACCACCTCTTGACCTACGCTCGGGCCTCGGTTGGCTGGCAAGGTCGTCTCGCGGTCTCGCGCGGTGACTTGCCGCGGGGAATTGAGTTACTGCAAACGGCTTTGGCGGCTCTACGTGAGGACGGCTACGAATTGTACCGACCGCCGCTAAGCGTCGCGCTGGCGGAGGGTCTTGCGAATGCCGGCCAGCACGAACTCGCGTGCAGCACGATATGCGAGGCCGTCACCTGGGCTGAAACCCGTGGCCGCATACTCGAATTGATCGACTTGTTGCGTGTGAAGGGGGAAATCCTAACATCGATGTCAAAGCAGGACACAAGCGAGGGCGAGGCATGCTTGCTTCAATCGCTTCAGCTTGCACGAGAGCGGGGGCTGCTTTCGTTAGAGCTGCGTACTGGCATCAGTCTCGCAAGACTCTGGGCGGATCGATCCCAACGAGACAACGCGCTCGCGCTTCTCGCCCCGATCTTCAATCAATTCTCTGAAGGCTTTCGGACACGCGACCTAGTTGCCGCGGCGAACTTCTTGCGGCAGCTTCGGTCTCGCAACTGAGTCGCAAACGATCGACCGCTGATAATGGGATGACCGGCGCTCCTTACCAGGGCCCGCTAATCGTTACCGCGGGGAGGTTTAGCCTCTGTCCCCGGTACCGGAGCACACTTTATGATTGTCCGGAGGCTCTACTGTGCTTTGACAGAAGATAAGTCCATGAAGGTCGCCCGTACTCTCCTGATTTGCATCTTACTTCTGTCTCTTGTCCCGGCTGCCGATGCTCTGAATCCTGATCGCGACATACACCAGCTTGCGCACCGGTGGTGGGGCGAGAAGGAAGGATATCCCGCAAGGGCGCAAGATCTGGCTCAGACCACAGATGGTTTTCTGTGGATAGCCACTGATAAGGGGCTCTTTCGATTCGATGGGGTTCGTTTTGAACGGTATGTACCGAGATCTGGAGATAAGTTTTCGGAAGGCCCATTGCGTGGCCTGCTGGCGCTTCCCGATGGCAGTTTATGGATAAGCTATAGACGTGAGAACAAGATCTGTGTCTTGCGGAACAGCAACCTCAAATGCTACGGCGACGCCGACGGTATAACGTCGCTCCCTACCGCAATCGTTCAGGACCACGAAGATACGCTCTGGGCCAATACAGAGCGCGGAGTCATCCGCTTCAACGGTACACGATGGGAACACATCGGCAAGGAATGGAATTTTCCCGAAGACATACCACACGAGAATTCAATCGTATTGTTTGTAGATAGCCACGGAACCCTCTGGGTCGGCGTCAATCATACCGTCCTCTATCTCAAACAGGGATCAAAGCGATTTGAACCGACAGGCGCATTTGCCGTCTGGTCGGCCTCGATCGCCGAGGCACCGGACGGCACGATATGGTTGGTGGACAACTTTCTCTATGTCCGCACCATCAGCGCGTCCGCTCGCCAGAACTCCGTCACCACGGCTCAATGCAAGACAAAGACGCCCGAACGGACGCGCCCACAATGTCCCATGGAGAGTCCACCGCTATTTAAGATCAGGGGTCTGACCCGCCTTCTCTTCGACCGCAGTGGCAGTCTTTGGATGGCATCGGATATTGCCGGAGTATTCCGCGTTCCGCATCCTGCCCTGTTGAACGGGCCACCGGATTCGAAGGCCGGCGATGCCCTCCAAACATTCACTTCAAAGGATGGCTTGAGTGCCGATGACTCCATTGCCATTCTTGAAGACCGGGAGGGAAATATCTGGGTCGCAACGCGCGATGGGCTAGACCAATTCCGCGACACCACCCTGGTACCGGTGGCCCTACCAACATCCATCTTCCAAGCCGCAATCGCACCGGCGGACAGCGGAGATATCTGGATCGCAGGCAGCTGGCACTACGTTGCACGAATTCACCCCGACGCGAGCATAGTCGCGCTGACCCCCCCCGACGCTTCCCCGTTCAAGCCTTATCGAGACCCCGCCGGCGTTACCTGGCTGGTGGGAAATACGCTTGCGCAATGGAAACACGGTAGGTTCCGAAAAGCGGCTCCGCCTCCATACGGTCTTCTTGGCAGCTCTGGGTTTTGGCAAATTGTTGGGGATAGATTCGGAACACTATGGGACTTTTCCGACGGCTTTGGCTTCCTCTCGTTGAACCATGGCAGATGGAAGGCTTGGGCAACTCCACCGGCAGTCGCGAAACAGCACGCTACTAGCATCTATTCCGATAGCGCGGGTCGCATCTGGGTCTCCACCTACGAGGGCGACATCATCACGATGGATAAGGGCGAGATTGCGGACTTTCCTCTAAAGCCGGATAGCCCCCTACGCTATGTGGAAACATTTGCCGAACATGCTCCAAAAGAGATATGGGCCGGGGGAGAAGGTGGTTTGGCTCTAATCAGCCGGAATCAATTCCGGCTCATCCGACCTGCCGAGTCAGATTCTTTAGATAATGTGACGGGAATTGTCGATGCCGGCAGCGAAGGCCTTTGGCTTAATACCTCGAACGGCGTCATTCACATCCCCAGCGGTGAGTTAGGCCGGGCTTTGCGCGATCCCTCCTATCGCTTTCAATCGGAGCAATTCGATTCCTCTGATGGTCTACCGGGGCCGCCTGTAGATGTATACCCATTTCCAAAGGCGGTCCAAGGAACCGACGGTCGAATATGGTTCACAGCTGCAAGAGGCGTTGCGTGGATCGACCCGAAGAAACGGAGGAGTTTGAGAAATGTTCTGCCACCGCCCGTTTCGATCACCTCCATGTCAGCGGATGGCTCGCTTCAACTGCAATTGACTGATCTGCGACTTCCAGCGCATACGGCGAACGTTCAAATCAACTACACTGCACTAAGCTTGTCGGTACCCGAGCGGGTTCGCTTTCGCTACAAACTGGAAGGGCTCGACCCTAACTGGCAGGAGCCGGGGACACGTCGCCAGGCTTTTTACACCAGGCTCGCTCCCGGCAAGTACCGCTTCCGAGTGATCGCGTGCAACAACGACGGCGTTTGGAACGAGGCCGGCGCGGCACTGGAATTTTCTATTCTCCCCGCGTATTACCAAACGGATTGGTTCCGAGCTCTATGTGGGGCCGCAGTTATATTCTTGCTGTGGTCCCTCTATCAATTCCGCCTTCGGCAATTGCAACATCAGTTCAACATAGGGGTGGAAGCCGAGGTGCATGAGCGTACGCGTATCGCTCGCGACCTTCACGATACATTGCTGCAAACCTTGCACGGGCTCATGTTCCAATTTCAAGCAGTTCGAAACCTGTTGCCGCGCCGGCCAGATGAAGCAATGCAATCACTCGATAATGCGATCACTGACACCGAGCGCGCGCTCGCCGAGAGCCGAGATACGATTCAAGGACTGCGTTCCGAGGCGCTTGCGAGGGGTGCGCTCGCAGAAGTCCTCATGGCGGCGAGTCGGGAATTAGCGAGCTCTGGGTCTGCGCCGCAAGGGCCGCCGGTCCTCGAGCTTATCGAGGAGGGCGAGCGGCGCACCTTATCTCCCACGGCGAGGAGCGAGGTATCTCGAATCGCACTGGAGATCTTGCGAAATGTATATCGGCACGCGCATGCTAGTCGCATTGAGGTGGAGATCCGATACGATGCCCTCGTGTTTCGGCTTCGAATTCGTGACAACGGCACAGGTATTGATCCCAAGGTTCTGAAGGAGGGTGGAATAGGTGGACATTGGGGATTGCGGGGCATACGCGAGCGCGCCCAGCGACTTTCAGCCAGGCTGGATTTCTGGAGTGAAATCGGAGCCGGCACTGAGGTCCAGCTAACGGTTCCTGCCGACGTGGCTTACGAGACGCTGCGCTACGGTGTCGCGTCAAGAGTATTACGTAAGGTAAGAACTCGTGCCCGACACTCATAATCTAATTCGAATCCTTGCCGTTGATGATCACCCTCTTTTGCGAAAGGGCATCGCGGCGTTGGTGAACGCAGAACCGGACCTCAAATTGGTCGCTGAGGCATCGAATGGGAAAGAAGCCATCGATGCGTTCCGATCTCATCTGCCCGATATAACCCTCATGGATCTTCAGTTGCCGGAGATAGATGGGGTCCAGGCAATTGAGGTTATTCGGAGCGAGTATCCTGCGGCGCGGATCATTATCCTTACAACGTACAGTGGCGACGCCCAGGTTCTGAGGGCTCTTAAGGCAGGCGCTAGGGGGTACATACTCAAAGGATACGTGCACAAGGAACTGCTTGAAGCGATCCGCGCCGTCCATGCGGGACAAAAGCGCATTCCGCCAGAAATTGCTGCTGAGCTGGCGGACCATGCCACTGATGAGGCGCTGACCGAACGCGAAATCGAGGTGGTGCGATTGATTGCCGTTGGCAACTCGAACAAGCAGATTGCCGACCGGCTATCGATTGGCGAAGCCACGGTGAAGAGCCATGTGACGAACATCCTATCCAAGTTAGGCGCCAACGACCGTGCCCATGCCGTAACCATTGGCCTGAAGCGCGGCATTATTGAGTTGGATCTCCCCCGAAAGTAGGACTGCCGCCTCCAACCTTGAGGCGTCTCGATCTGGGTGTGGATTCCGTATTATCCGATTTATCCGGAGGAGGTCTTGCAAAGGCTATTTTCGAACTTCGCCGACGGCTGGCCGGGGGTGGGTCTGTTGCTTCAGCGCATTCTGACCGCCTTCCTGCTTATTCGCTTCGGCATCCCCGATCTCGCAGGTACATCCTCGTTTTTGTCGAAGATCCCACAGATCATTGGCGTTTGCGCCGGGATCCTATTTTTCATTGGCCTGTGGACTCCCCTTGTGGGAGCGTTGATCGCCGCCACCGAGTTTTGGATTGCTATCACCGTAGTCCATGATGCCTGGATTTGCATCGTCCTGGCGACGTTCGGTGGGACCGTGGCGGCGATTGGGCCTGGGGCATGGTCCATTGATGCGCGGCTTTTTGGTCGAAAACATATCGAAGCCTGAGAAGGACCACGCCAATTGCCACCGAAAGTCGAGATGCCATTCCAGCCAGGAGACTGAGGCTGCGGGTGAACGACTTGCGGTTGTCGCTTCGGTTTAGGTGGCATCACACTTGATGCCCTAGTGGTCCGCGATGGTTGAGGTTCTCAGTGACACAACGTGTCGATACGTGCGACCAATACCAAGAGCCCGAGACGAAGGGGTACAGGACCCCCGATGCTTACGCGGAAAGCAGCTCGCCCCGTCGTCAGGAAGAGGATGCCATCCCCGCCGACGGGCCACCCACTATGCGGGGGAAAATTGCCTCGTTTGGGCCTTTTAGGCTATACGCGACCGAAAGGGTCCTGGAGAAGAACGGCACGGCGTTAAAAATCGGCAGCCGCGCCCTGGATATCCTGATCGTGCTGCTCGAGCACGCGCCGGAAGTGGTCGGAAAACGTGACCTCATCCGGCGGGTCTGGGGACAGTTGGTCGTCGATGACGTGAGTTTACGGTTTCAAGTTACCACCCTTCGCAAGCAGCTCGGTGATGGTGGCCCCCCTGGGGGCTACGTCAAAAATATCCCCGGCCGCGGCTACTGCTTTGCCGGCGCGGCGAACTGGACGGGGCCTGAGCCGACGCCGCGAACGGCAGGCACGACTATCTCACCGCTACCTCGGAAGCCCTTGCTCATGGTAGGACGCGACAATGCCGTTCGTGAACTCACAGCTGACTTGAAAACCCAGCGCTTCGTATCCATCGTGGGTGCCGGAGGAATAGGCAAAACGACCATCGCCTTGGCACTGGCGCACCAAATGCTTGTCGAATATGACGGCGCCGTGCACTTCCTTGATCTCGGGGCCGTCGAAGATTCGCGGCTGCTTATCACTCTGCTGGCGTCCCAGCTGGGGCTTGTGGCGATAGCCGAGCAGCCGTTGCCGGTTATTCTCACGTTTCTGCGCGAGCGGCGCGCGTTGCTGGTCTTCGACAGCTGCGAGCACCTCATCGAGGCCGCCGCAACATTAACCGAGAACATTTTTCGCGACGCGCCCCACGTTCACATTTTGGTCACGAGCCGTGAAGCACTGCGGGCCGAGGGCGAGCAGGTGCATCATTTGGCACCTCTTGTGTGCCCACCGCCTGCAGCGTCGTTGACCGCGATGCATGCCCTGGCCTTTCCCGCTGTGCAGCTATTCGTGCAACAGGTCGCCCGTAGCGGCCATACCTTCGAACTGACGGACACGGATGCGCCCATAGTGTCCGAGATCTGTGGCAGATTGGATGGTATCGCCCTCGCCATTGAACTGGCGGCCTCGTGCGTCAGCGTCCATGGAGTTCGAGGCACGGCAGCATTGCTCGACCGGCAGTTCAGGTTGCACTGGCGCGGACGCCGCACCGCGCGGCCCAGGCATCAAACACTCAGCGCCGCACTGGACTGGAGCTACAACCTGCTCTCCCCAACGGAGCAGCTGGTGCTACGGCGACTGGCGGTCTTCGTTGGCGGCTTCTCTCTCGAGGCAGCCCTGGATGTGGTCGCTGAAAGCATCGCACCGGCCGAACTCACCGAAACGCTTGCCACGCTCGTTGACAAATCGCTCGTGACCGCGGACGGCGCGACCAAGCTGCGCTATCGGCTACTTGATACCACGCGAGCGTACGCCTGGCAGAACCTCACGGACAGTGGGGAGGATCTGAAGGTGCTCCGACGCCATTGCGAACACGTGATTCTGACGTTGGGCCAGTACGGTGCTGCGATCTGGGCCATTCCGAGCCCCGAAAGTACTGCATTTTTCCTCTTAAACCTCAGCAACCTACGTGCAGCGCTGGAGTGGAGCTTCTCGGCTGATGGAGATCGTGGCCTCGGAGCGAAGCTGGTCGGTGCGTCGGCGTGTCTGTTCTTTCAGGCAGGACTTTTGCCCGAGTGCACGGCTTGGACCGAGCGTGCCATAGGAGCTCTGGACACATCAAGCCAAGGCACCCATCTCGAATTGGAGCTTCTTGCTTGCTTTGCCACCTCCTACATGATCACGCGTGGTAACGTTCCATCTGCACACACTGCCCTGCTCCGCGCATTAGACCTCGCTGAGCGCCTCAAGACACCAGCCCCGCAACAGCTATATTTCCTGCTGGCGCTGTTCAAGTGGCAGGTTCGTAGTGGGGATTTCCGCAACCTGAGCGCACTCTCCGCGCGACTCGAGGCGGTAGCCCAAAGGATACCCGACCCGGCCGCGGACGCTATTGCACACGCCTACATCGCGGCGACTTATTATCTCACTGGCGCCCATCGCGAGGTTCACAGGCATGTGCGGCTTGCACTTAGCGCACCTATTCACTTGTCGAAGCTTAATCAGGCGAGTATTTGGCAGGTTCGCGGCATTGAAAGCACCCTGGCGGGTAGCTTGTGGTTACTGGGATACCCCGCGCAGGCGGTGGCTATGGCTGAACACGTTGTCCAGCAAGCGGAGAGTCTGAATCAACCCGACGCTCTGTGCTACATACTCATACCCTGTGTGATCATTTGCATTGAGACCGGACACTGGCAGATGGCCGAACAGCTGATCCTCCGACTGTCTGCTATGGCGACCAAGCATCAGCTCCTTACCTACGTTCGAGTTTCGGTCGGTTGGCAGGGCTCGCTGGCGGCCGCTCGCGGCGACCTGTCGCGAGGCATTGAGTTGTTGCAGAACGCCCTTGCGGCACTCCGCGAGAACGGCTACGAATTGTACCGACCGCAACTCAGTCTGACGCTCGCAGAGGCCCTTGCGAAGGCTGGCGAGGGTGATCTGGCGTACACCACGATCTGCGAGGCCGTCCGCTGGGCCGAGACCCGTGACCGGTCACTTCAATTGATCGAGCTGTCGCGCGTGAAGGGTGAGATCCTGTTATCGATGCCTCAGCCGGACGTCAATGAAGGCGAGGCTTGCCTGCTTGAGTCCCTTCGGCTTGCTCGGGAACGGGGTCTGCTCACATTAGAGCTGCGTGCCGGCATCCGCCTCGCAAGATTCTGGGCCGATCGCGCCCAACAAGCCAAGGCGCTCGAGCTTCTCGACCCGATCGTCAAACAATTCTCGGAAGGCTTTCAGATGCGCGACCTCGCCGCGGCGGATCACCTCCTGAAACAGCTTCGATCTCACAATTGAGTCGCGAGAAGGCGCGCTGCTGCAAGAGATGTTCGATAGGCATGTGGAGTCGGGGACGCCGGAGGCATCGGAAAGACATCGCGCAGGAACGATTGGACGGCCGCTTATTGCTCTAGGTATGGCGTGCAACATTATCGGTCTGGTGGCCGGATCTGCGGCTTACTCCGATACTGCGGCGGCGCCTGCAGACATAGACCCACTCGTGGAAATCACCGTGAGCGCCCAGCGCCACGAGGAGGATCCCCAAACGGTGCCGATCTCTCTAACCCAGATTACTTCGGGTGCCGCCCTCAATGCCGGAGCTGTCAGCACCGATATGCTTGCTCAACTCGTACCCGGGGTGCAGATGGGCCACGAAATTGATTCGGCCACGACGTTTATTCGTGGCATTGGACCCAATTCGAACGGAACCGGCGAGGAAAGCTCGGTGGCCGTGTATCTGGATGACATCTACATCCCGACCGGCAATGCCTCCATTTTTCAGCTCAACAGCATTTCCGGCATCGATGTTCTCATGGGCCCGCAGGGAACACTGTTCGGCCGCAACGCCACCGGTGGCGTCATTCAGGTCCACACCAAGGACCCGCAACTCGTCCCCAGCGCCGATGTTGACATCGAATACGGCAACTTCCGGACGTTTGCCAGCCATGCTTATGTGACGGGCCCAGTGATTGATGATGTCGCGTCCAATTTGGCGGTCTACATCACCGACCAGCCCAATGGCTGGGGCCATGATGTCGACACCGGACAACCCGCGTTTACCGCGCAGGATTGGGGCATCCACAACAAGTGGTTGTGGACCCCGACCGCCTCGACACGGATTCTACTCTCGGGGAATTTCGCCTACAGCCGCGGCGAAGTCGGCCTCGGCTTCAATCAGCTTCCCCAATTCGTCGCGACTGGCGGCCACGGATATTGTCCAGGTGAAGGCGGCGACGACGGGAATCCGCAGACTTCACCCATCGCTTTCAAATGCCCGGGCACCCCCGGAGCCACCTATGTCGGCTGGTACAACACTTCCGACAACGACAATGACGTCTCGGCCATCAAGCACACCACCCTTGAGCTGAAAGCCGAACAGGAACTGGGCTTTGCCAAGGGCGTTAGCATCACCGGTTGGCAGAATATGACTGGTTTCGCGAAGTTCAATCAGGACGCCTCGGCCTTTGGCGATATCGATACTGACCTACTGCAGAGGGATCGCAATCTCAGTCAGGAGCTACAGCTACTCAGTCCGGACGATGCCCCCTATGCGTCGCAGTTCAACTGGATCGTCGGCGTGTTTTACATGGACGACAAGGCGGGCTATGGACCGAATGCGCAATTGGCTGGGGTCGCGGAAGGCTTGCCCACTGCACTAGACCCGCCGAACTACTACGTCAGCCTCACCGACAACGTAAGAACGAGCTCCGTTGCCGGATATCTGCAGGAAACGACGCTCGTAGCTGCGCACACGCACCTGAGCTTGGGCGGTCGTTACACGGTGGATAAGCGCCTATTCACAGGCGGCATTTGGTTTTCTGATGCGATCCCGGATGTCGGTGGTTTGCCGATTTGCCACGCGGCTCCCGTCGCCTGTCCGACGACGCCCGCGACCGCCGGGGCCGCCCAGCGCTGGCCGATGGCGACATATCGGGTGGCATTGGATCACGAATTCACAGCCGCCCTTATGGGTTATCTTTCATGGAACCGCGGAGTGAAGAGCGGCCAATTCGACACGTTCGGCACTGCGTTCGGCGGCCCCGCCAATAACCCTCCGGTCAATCCCGAAGTGCTGAAATCCGTAGAGGTCGGCATGAAGAGCGAATGGCCAGATCATCATTTGCAAGTTAATCTGAACGCATTCCACTACAACGTCCAGAACCTTCAGATGGCCATCATCGTCGCGGGTGGCACGCGGTTAATCAATGCCGCATCGGCGCTGGTCAACGGCGGCGAGATCTCCTTCAAAGTGACTCCCATGAACCACCTAACGCTTACCGGTAGCCTATCGATCCTATATGGCCAGTACGCCAGCTTCAATAACGCTCCAGACTACTTCCCCGCCAATGCCTATTATGCCGGTTCGGTGATCGCTTCGCCTTCCTGCGCACCCGATGGAACGTACAGCTGCGATGCATCAGGGTTAGACCTAATCCGCGCTCCGCATTACGGGGCTCACTTGGCGGCGGACTATGTGATTCCGAGCTCCATCGGCGACTTCGCCCTCAATGCGAATATGTCGTATACGGACTCCTTCTATTGGTCCCCCGACGAGAGCATGAGGCAGCCGGTCGTAAACCTCTTCAATGCATCGATAAAATGGAGCAGCCCGAGCCGGAGATATGATGTGCGCCTATGGGGTGCCAACCTGACCGATGACGAGTACTACTCATCGGGCTCAGAGACGATCGCCTACGGTCAGCAGTTCTCACCCGCGCCCCCTCGCACCTTTGGAGTGACGGCGGGCGTGCATTTCTAGAATCTGCCACTCTGTACGACGCAATCTGCCGATGCAGTTCTGGTCGAGAGGCCGCGCCGGCGCGATTGCCAAACGCTCGAACCGGCCGGCGACGAGACGCTCTCGCCTTCCGGCCGGCAGTGTCCACGCGCGCGCAAAACAACGCGCGCCCGCGTGAGAACCGCGTGCAATTCAACTTTGAAGTCGCCGCGCCGTAGCGCTGCCGGCCCCGTTGTCGTTTGCGCTCCTTGCCTCCGAAGCGACGCCACGCGCCGCCTTCTTCTTCCCGAGACCGAGCAGCCGTTCCGCATTGAGGTGCGCAATCTTTTCCTTGTCATTCACGTTGATGGGCATCCGCTCAAACATTGGCCGCGCGGCTTTGATGTTGCCGTATGGATGGTCCGTTGTGAAGAGCACGCGGTCGATCCCGACTGTGTTCACCATGCCCTGATAAGCCTCATTTGATAGATTCCAGCTCTTATCTAACGCGCCCGGCTCCTGATCTGCGAACTCACCACAAAGGATTCCACCGTAGAAGTTCTCCCGCAGGTATTCCTTGACGGTCCGCTTTAGGCCGCCGTTCTTTCCCGGCGGAAATCCATAGTCCGTCCGCCACGCCATCCAACTCAACGCTTCGAAGTGATGGCCCACGATGACTTGCAGCGCAGGAAACCGGTCGAATACCCCCCCCAGAATCAACCGAATGGAGTGTATTCCAGTATCGATGTGCCACCCGAGTCCTGCGATTGATAGCAACGCCGATACAGGGGGCGCAAAGCCACTGTAGTAGGCGTCGACCACGGGCTTAGGTGGCATTTGTGGATGTAGATAGATGGGCACGCCCAGCGCCTCGGCGCATTCAAACACCGGCCAGAAGAACTTGTCGTCAAGGTAACGTCCGTTGATGTGGCCATTGATCAGGGCGCCGACAAACCCCAGGTCGCGGACGGTGCGCTCGAGCTCGCGCGCTGCCGCCGCGGGGTCTCGCATGGGAAGGGCAGCAAATCCGAGGAACCGGCCGGGGTATTTGGCAATTGCAGCCGAGATGGCCTCGTTCGACTGCTTGCTTAGCTCTATCGCAAGTGCCGGCTCCAGATTCTCTGGGCCCGGACAGGTGTGCGAGAGGATCTGCACATCGATCCCGGACTCGTCCATAAGAGCGATTCGCCCCGCACCCAGGTCATAGATACCTGCTGGAAACCCGGTTTTGGGGTCCTCCGACAGGCGTCCTCCCTTTTTCATCGCGTCGTACGCCAGCAAGACCGGATCGTTTATCTTCCTGTTCGCCTCATGTATCGACAACAGCTTGTAGTGTTCCTCGAACGCAATTATCTTCATTGAACCATGTGTGGTGTTAATCATAGCAAGTGCTCCATAGGCTCGCTCAAGAGAGGCGGCACCTCAGATTAGTGGGACCGCCGGGTTACTTTCTACGTCAGGCCGCCTCGAACCCCTCCTGCTTTGCTTCTGGACATTGCGCTGACACCGAGCAGGCGCTCCGCATTGAGGTGCGCGATCTTCTCCTTGTCATTCGCGTTGTTGGGCATTTGTTGAAAGAATGCCCGAGCGGCCTTCATGCTGCCGTATGGATGGTCCGTGGTGAAGAGGATACGATCGAGTCCGAGTGTGTTCGCCATACTCAGATAGGCCTGGTAGGAGAGGCTCCAGCTCCTATCCATCGCGCCCGGCTCCTGGTTCATATACTCGCCACAGAGGATTCCGCCGTAAAAGTTCTCCCGCAGGTATTCTTTGATGGTCCGCTTTAGACCACCATTCTTACCGGGTGGAAATCCATAGTCCGTCCGCCACGCCATCCACCCTAATGCTTCGAAATGATGTCCCGCGATGATTTGCAGTGCAGGGAACCGGTCGAATACGCCACCCAAGATTAGGCGGATGCAGTGTATTCCTGTGTCGATGTGCCAACCGAGTCCTGCAATTGACAGGAATCCGGATACATTCGGAGCGAAGCCGCCGTAATACGCGTCAATCACCGGCTTAGGCGGCATTTGCGGATGCAGATAAATAGGCACTCCGAGCGCTTCGGCGCACTCAAACACCGGCCAGAAGATATTGTCGTCAAGGTAACGTCCGTTGACGTGCCCATTAATCAATGCGCCCACGAAGCCCAGGTTGCGGACTGTGCGCTCCAACTCACGTGCCGCCGCGGCGGGGTCCACCATCGGTAACGTGGCAAACCCGAGGAATCGATCCGGGTACTTGGAGACGACCGCAGCCACTGTGTCGTTCGCCTGTCTGGTGAGGTCTCTCGCGAGCGACGGCTCGAGGCCCTCTGCGCTGGGCGTAGCGTGCGAGAGGATCTGCACATCGATACCGGCCTCATCCATAACTGCAATCCGCCCTTCACCCAGATCAAAGATACCGGGTGGGCATCCGGTTTTCGGATCGTCGGGGAACACGCCCGCTTTCTTCATTCCCTCCAACATCAGCGCATACGGATCGTTGGCCTTTCTGGCGGCCTCGTGTATTTCCCGAAGACCGTAGTGTTCCTCGAATGCGATAATCTTCATTGGCCCCTGTCCGGTGTTAATCATAGAATGTCCTCCAGCAATAGATTCAGAGATGCCAATCGGAAGTCTGCGGGCTTGATGCTGAAATGGATCTCGCCACTACAGTGCTGCTCTGAGGTGATGATCGGCCGGTCTCGGTTCGGAGGGGACGAAGTACTGCTCGTCTGCTACGCGAGAGCAGTTCGGCGATAACGTGCTGAGTTTCATGAAGCACGCGGGCGGAACGCGCAAAGTGCTCATCTATCTGATAACTGCGCTGCTGGCCTCGCAGGCACCATTCACAGAAGTGCTCACAGTTGTTCGTCAATAGTCGATAACTATTCTCGCCTATCCGCGAACGCGCACGCTGTGCGACCTCCCACCCCTCGAACCTTGGTGCCATGCCGGATACGACGCTGACTGTATGCCCGGCAGAAAAACGCGCGAGGGCAATCTCTTCCACCCGTCCCCCGCGCAACCCTCCGGAGAGTCCCGCGTAGTGCACGACCTGGCCCACTCCAGCATAGATCCCGTGGTGTGTGTACCCATGACGGCGAGTGACGATGTGGGACCCTATTGGCAGTTCTGACTCGGCGTGAAGTGCATGACTGACGGTGACGACTCGAACACCGTCTTTACTACCGCACTCCGACGGAAGCATTCCAGTGCACTCTCGCGATTCATTGGCTCGATTCATCGCCCCATCCGCGTCGCGTCTTGCCTACCAACGGAGCCCCCAGTTGCTTGACCCATCGGGAACTGACGACGCCATACCCCGGGGCTCACTCCAACGATCCGACGAAAGCACCGACAGAGGTGCGCCTGATCGCACATACCGCACTGGAGGGCCACCTGCGACAGAGGTGCCTGCGACGCCAACATCAATTCCTGGGCTCGCCGAATGCGCCGATGCATAATGTAAGTGATAGGGGGCTCGCCAAAGGAATTACGAAAGGCGCGAAAAAAATGGCTTGTACTGAGCTGCACCACTTCCGCGAGGTCAGTGGCTCGGATACTGGAATCCAGTTGCTCCTCGATGTACGCCCTGATGCGCTTGGCTTGCCAGGGCGCGAGACCGCCCTGCAGATACGAGTACGCTGCTGCTCCGCTTCGTTCTGCATTCAGATTGATACCCAGCAGTGCCGCTGCGCGCTGGATGCAACTTTTTGCCGCGCTAAGATCCGTGTCCAGTGCGCGATTCGCCGTAGCCAGAAGGCGGGCCAGTGCGTCGTTGCTATCGGCGGACGTTGAGCTCAACATTGAACTGCTCCATTGGATTGCCCGTACTCCATGGAAGCAGACTGTGTCAGCCCGCATGTGTTAAGGAAGTGATTCGTAGTTAAAGTCCGTTAGTGCATGTCGTTGCACTCGAGCGCCCGCTTCTCCTTGGAAATGGCCTCGGCACTCGCCGCGACGCGCGCTTGTGGAATTGCCCCACCACTGAGATCTGACACCCCGTCACTTAGGCCATCAATCTCTTACAGCGCACGCATCCGAACGGCGCCCTCGGATTCCATCGCCGCGTCCTAACTCGCACGCTCGTGTTTTGCGAAAACGGTGGTGGGTCGCAATACGGCGTTTCCAATGCGTAGCTTGAATGTGCTTGCGACTTGCGCCCCCGCGTTGTGGCTTTGTGGCACCCGTCTTGCGGCGCGGAACCACTACTTGCGGCCGAATCACGGCGTGGATGTGGTCCTGACCCGCCATCTCTACCCAAGCGCCAGAAATCGCGCCACGCGACGGTGTTAGAAGTTGTTAGACCGTGTTAGCTGCCCCGGCTTACCTGTTGATTTGATCCGTTAGACCATCCTACGCTGACCGCCAAGTGCGATCTGCACCGCAGCAAACGCTTGGACGTGTCGTGTTCGGATGTCCGGGACAGCAAATCTGGGGAGTTGTGGAGACAGCTAGGTGGGATTACTCGAAAAAGCACTGCGCGTCAGTGGGGGCTTGGATCTATGGCGGCTAACGCGGCGATTCACTCTGCATATGTCGATTACCGGGGCGCTCTGTACGGCAAAATGCAGGAATGCGCGGTTGAAAGAACTTGTAGTCGAGGGGAGCACACAAACCCAGGACTTAGCCATTACCGGTTTCGCTGACGCGGACCTGCGAGTGCTTTATCGGTCGGATTGGGTCGCCTTGGAAGGACAGGATACTCGGCCCCTAGCGGCGCGTCGCGGTTCGCCAGAGGACTTCCGCAGCGGGCTGCAATCAACGCCTTGGGATAACTTGCAGCTTGCGCACTATTGCGGCTATCTAATTTGGAACTACATCGCGGCCCCATTCATTCTCGCGGCTCCGGACTTTGCAACGAAAGAGCTTCGCCGCTCCATTGCACCTGGCGAGCGCCTGCGCCAACTTCGAGTAGAGTTCCCCGCGCGAATAGTTACCCACGCACGCGTGCAGACTTTCTACTTTGATCAGAAATACTTCTTGAGAAGACTCGACTACCCGGCCGCACACGACAGCCACACACAAGTCGCTCAGATGTTTTCCGGGCACCAGCGCTTCTCCGGGATTCTTTTGCCCACGTTGTGTCGACTGTTGAGCATTGGGCCCGACGGAGTGCCCGTTGCCAAACCATCGCTGCTGGACCTGGAAATCTTCGATGCCCATTTTGAGTAAACGGCCACTTTTTAGTTCGGTAGGCTGAGCCCCGTCAGCGTGGAGTTCGGCCCGGAGTTGCTTTCCCAGCAGGAGCAGACCACGGGCCCCGGGAACTCTCTCGAACCCTTATCCCGCGTAAGGCAGGTATCCGTGACGCGACGCATCGACAAGCGCGATCCAGCTTCAAACAGTGAGGCACAAGGACCCTCTAACGCTTCCGCGGGAGGCGTCTCGCTCCGTAACCAAGACGAGGACGATGTCCCCGCTGCCGCAGCGTCCACTTTGCGGCGGAATATCGCCTCGTTTGGTCCTTTTCTGCTGTATGCCAATGAGAGGGTCCTTACGAAGAATGGCACGCAACTGAAGATCGGCAGCCGTGCCCTGGACCTCCTGATCACGCTGCTCGAGCACGCACCGGAAGTGGTCAGCAAACGTGTCCTGATCCGGCGCGTCTGGGGGCCATTGGTCGTCGATGACGTCAGCTTACGCTTTCATGTTACCGCGCTTCGCAAACAGCTCGGTGACACGGACCACTCTGGCAGTTACGTAAAGAATATCCCGGGCCGTGGCTACTGCTTCGCCGGTGCGTTGCGCTGGGCGGAGGCTGCGCCGACTCGAAAATCGGAGCGCACGACTGCCGCGTCCCTGCCTGGAGAGCCCTTGCTCATGGTGGGACGCGACAATACGGTTCACGAACTCACTGCCCTGCTGAAGAAACAGCGCTTCATATCCATCGTGGGGGCCGGCGGGATAGGCAAAACCACCGTCGCCTTAGCGCTAGCGCACCGAGTGCTTGCCGAATTTGACGGTGGCGTGCACTTCCTTGATCTCGGAACGATCGAAGATTCGCGGCTGCCCGCAAGTTTGCTCGCGTCCCAGTTGGGTCTCGTCGTGGTTTCCGACAACCCGTTGCCGAATATCCTGGAGTTTCTCCGTGAGCAGCGAATGCTTCTCGTGTTCGACAGCTGCGAACACCTCATCGAAGCTATCGCGACATTGGCCGAAAGCATATTCCGTGACGCGTCTCAGGTTTACATCTTGGTCACGAGCCGCGAGGCACTGCGGGCCGAGGGCGAACAGGTACATCATTTGGCGCCCCTTGAATGCCCGCCATATGCAGTGTCGTTGACTGCGACACAAGCCCTGAGTTTTCCTGCGGTGCAACTGTTCGTCAAACAAGTCGCCCGTAGCGGCCATGAGTTCGAGCTCACAGATGCCGATGCACCGGTCGTGGCCGAGATCTGCCATCGATTGGATGGCATCGCACTTGCGCTGAAGCTAGCTGCCGCTCGCGTCGGAGCGCATGGCGTTCAAGGCACGGCAGCATTGCTCGACAAGCAGTTTCGATTGCTCTGGCGCGGACGCCGCACCGCCCTCCCGCGACATCAAACGCTCCGCGCCACGCTCGACTGGAGTTACAACCTGCTGTCCCCTGCTGAGCAGTTGGTATTACGGCGCCTCGCCGTTTTCGTCGGAGGCTTTTCTCTTGAGGCGGCCTTGGATGTGACCATTGAAGGCCTCGGTCCCGCCGCGCTGACGGAAACACTCGCCACGCTCGCAGAGAAGTCACTCCTGACTTCTGATCGCGGGGCCGTCACCCGCTATAGGTTGCTCGATACCACGCGGGCTTATGCGTGGCAAAAGCTCACTGAGAGCGGGGAGGATCTGAAGGTGGTACGACGTCACTGCGCGCATATGATTCGCGAGTCCGAACGCTTCGGAGCGACGATTTGGGCATCGCCGAGCCCCGGCAGCATGGATTTCTTTTTCTTGAATCGTGGTAACCTGCGCGCGGCCCTGGAGTGGAGTTTTTCGGATCAGGGCGATGCTACGCTCGGCGCGTCATTGGCGGGTGCATCCGTCTTTTTCTTCTTTCAAGCGGAGCTTCTGCCAGAGTGCACGGCTTGGACGGAGCGTGGCATACGCGCCCTTGATGCCTTGAGCAAAGGGTCGCGGCTCGAGCTCGAGCTTCTCGCCTGCTTTGCAACGTCGCTCATGGTCGCAAGAGGAAATGCCCCCGCTGCACATACTGCCCTTCTCCGCGCATTAGAGGTTGCGGAACGCCTTGATGACGCGCCAATGCAGCTCTACATCCTCCATGCCCTTTACATGTGGCAGATCCGAAGCGGAGATCTTCGCGGTTTGGGGGAGCTTGGAGATCGGGTCGCGACCGTAGCCAAGAATATTCCGGACCCGTTGCCCATCGCTGTCGCGCGCGGCTTCTTTGCCCTGACCTGTTTCTTTACCGGCGCCAATCGCGAGGTTCCCAGGCATGCACATGTTTCACTCACTGCCCCGGTTCACCTGTCAAAATTCAATCTGGAGAGTTTTGGGCATCCGTACCGAGTACGAGCCATGTTGGTTCGCAACTTGTGGGTGCTGGGATTCCCCGCGCAAGCCATGGCCATGGCTGAAGAAACCGTCCAGGAGGTTGCGAATCTGAATCGCCCCGAGACTCTTTGCTTCATGCTCATGATCTGTGGAATGGTCCCCCTTGAAACCGGGGAGTGGCAGAAAGCGGAAGAGCTGATTCTTCGGCTATCGAATATTGCGACCAAACACCACCTCCTTATCTACACTCAGGTTTCAATTGGCTGGCAGGGCCGCCTCGCGATTTCGCGCGACGACCTGGCGCACGGAGTCGAACTGCTGCAGACGGCCCTTGCGGCTCTGCATGAGGACGGCTACGAATTGTACAGTCCGCACCTTAGCGCGGCGCTGGCTGAGGGTTTTGCGAAATTGGGGCAGCGGGAACTCGCTTACAGCACGATCTGCGAGGCCGTCAGCTGGGCTGAAACCCGTGGTCTCATACTCAACTTGATCGAACTGTTGCGTGTGAAGGGCGAGATCCTGACTTCGATGTCATCGCAGGGCGCAGGCGGCGACGGCGAGGCATGCTTGCTGCAGTCGCTCCAGCTTGCACGGGAGCGGGGGCTGCACTCATTAGAGCTGCGTACTGGCATCACTCTCGCAAGACTCTGGGCGGATCGCGTTCAACGAGACAAAGCGTTCGAGCTTCTCGAACCTATCTTCAACCAATTCTCGGAGGGCTTTCAAACGCGAGACCTCGTTGCGGCGGCTCACCTTTTGCAGGAGCTTCGGTCGCGCAACTGACCCGCCGTGCGCGGCTCCGATCCGGCGGCGCGTTCGGGTTAGCGCGCAACGATATATCCCTACAAACCGTGCGTGAAGCAGTCAATCACTAACGGGACAAACCGGATCAACTGGGGACTGGATCTGGACCATCTATCGGCGTGTAGGCCGGTCGTCGCCATGCCCGCCCGTTATCTGAGCGTATACAAACAGGGCCAAATCGTGACCAGCGTTCATGACGTCACCTATCACCTCCTACGCAGGCAAGGTGTCACCACTGTGTTCGGCAATCCCGGATCAAACGAGTTGCCGTTCCTGAGGGATTTCCCGGCCGACTTCCGCTATTTCCTCGGACTGCACGAGGGCGTGGTAGTGGGCATGGCTGACGGGTATGCCCAGGCGACTGGGAAGCCAGCCCTCGTGAATCTCCACTCGGCGGCCGGCACCGGCAATGGCATGGGGGCGCTCGCCAATGCCTTCAGCGCCCATACCCCGCTGATCGTCACGGCTGGGCAGCAGACGCGCGTCATGATGAGTGTCGAGGCGTTATTGACCAATCTGGACTCCACTCAACTCCCGCGACCGCTGGTGAAGTGGAGTTGTGAGCCGTCGATCGCTCAGGATGTGCCGCTGGCAATGAGCCGGGCGCTGCACTTGGCGGTGTTGCCGCCCTCCGGGCCAGTCTACCTCTCCGTACCCTATAACGACTGGGCGGATGAGGCAGATCCGCAATCCTGGGCCCTCTTTGATCGCCAGGTTTGTGCGGTCGGATCCTTCGATGGTCCATTGCTATCGCGCGTCGTCGACCGTCTGAATGCCGCTGAACGTCCCGTGCTCGTCCTCGGACCGGAAGTCGACGCCTGCCACGCCAATGCTCATGCCGTTCGCCTGGCCGAGAAGCTCCACGCGCCGGTCTGGGGAGCTCCGTCGGTGCCGCGCTGTCCGTTCCCAACCACCCATCCGAACTTCAGGGGTCTGCTGCCCGCCTCGATCAAGGGGATCTCGGCAACGCTGAGCGGGCACGACCTGATCCTTGTTGTCGGCGCGCCCGTCTTCCGCTACCACCAATACGAGCCGGGAGCATATCTCCCGGAGGGGGCTGAGCTTCTTGCCGTAACCAACGACCCGCAGGAAGCGGCCCGCGCGCGGGTGGGTGATGCGATCGTCGGGAACATCCATACGACGCTTCAAGCATTGGCCGACAATGTACGCCCATCGCACCACCCGTCGCCCACGCCGCGGCTCAGACCCGCGCCCGCGGAAATCGGCTCAGGACTGTTGTCGCCCGAAGCAGTGTTTGACGTGATCGCTGGGACGGCGCCCCGGGATGCCATCTACCTGAACGAGTCGACATCAACGACCGACTTCCTGTGGCACCGATTGCCCATGCAGGAACAGGGCAGCTACTACTTCGCAGCGGCCGGCGGCCTTGGCTTCGCCATGCCTGCGGCGCTCGGCGTCCAGCTCGCTGAGCCGTCGCGGCGCGTGATCGCCATCGTAGGTGATGGGTCGGCCAACTACAGCATCACCGCGCTCTGGACCGCCGCCCACTACAAGATCCCAGTGGTGTTCCTAATCTTGAATAACGGGACTTATGGTGCGTTGCGTTGGTTCGCGGGGGTACTGAAAGTGGACGGTGTGCCCCAGCTTGACCTGCCGGGTATCGACTTCGTTACCCTCGCCAAGGGCTATGGCGTGGAGGGCATGCTCGCCGCCACGGTCCACGACCTGAAACAGGCGCTGACGGCGGCGCTCAACTCTCAAGCCCCAACCCTGATCGAAATACCCACCCGCGCCGAGGGATTCTGACGATGCTCGCCATGTCCGCCACGCGTGTCAACGTCGAAGACTATCGTGTTGTTGCTCAAGGGGCCCTGCCCCACGCGCCGAGAGCCCGCGTATCAAACGCGAGCTCGTCCCGCGAGGTTGCGCCGTTACTGCTCAACAATGGTGACGTCGTAGAGCAACCAAAAACCAAGGACATTTCATCATGAGTACGTCCACATTCACATCGACTGCCGGCGCGACGCCGATCGAGGCCAAGTTGCGAGGGGCCTTTGAACTCGCAGGTCGCATCCTGCTAGCTGCGATGTTCTTGATTTCTGGCCTCGGGAAGGTCGGGAGCTACACTGCCACTGTCGGCTACATGTTTGCGGCGGGGGTTCCGGGCGCGCTGCTGCCGCTTGTAATCGCTACTGAGGTGCTTGGCGCTATCAGCATCATCGTCGGCTGGAAGACACGAATCACGGCGTTCCTGCTTGCGGGATTTACGCTGCTCACCGCGCTTTTCTTCCACAACAATCTCAGTGATCAGACTCAGACACTCCTTTTTCTGAAGAACGTCTCGATCACAGGCGCCTTCTTGCTGCTGCTGGCAAACGGGGCGGGACCGCTTAGCATCGATAACAGGCTAAAACGGAACTCTCTCCTTCAAGCATAAAAGGAGGACCGTCGCGCCGCCTGTCAGGCCATCGATCTGCCATCCAAAGCCGCAACGGTCAGCGCGCGCCTCGAGTCTCGCGGCGCCAACCGCCGCCCAACGCCTTGAAGACGGCGATCTGGTCCTGGACCAGGGCAGCGTCGGATGCGGCTACCGCTGCGTCGAGCGCGACGAGGGATTGCTCCGTCGTGAGCAGATCGAGATTGCTCAGGGAGCCTGCAAGGAACTGATCATGAGCGATTCGGAAGGCTTCATGGATCTTGCCCTGGGCCGCCACTAGCGATTGGCGATTGGCGAGCGCCGCGCTGTACACGGCGAGCGCCTGCTCAGTCTCCTTGAGCGCGGTGAGCACCACGGAATCGAAGGCGGCGAGCGCGGCTACTTGCCCGGCCTTGGCTTGTCGCACCCGCGCGCGCGGCCCTGCCAAATTGGGGAACGACCAGCTGATCGAGGGACCGACTCCCCAGGTCCGACCGACATTCGTGTTGAGCTGCGAGAGCTGCGATGCAACGCCGCCGTAGAGGCCGAGCAGTCGGATGGTGGGATACAGATCCGCCGTTGCCACTCCGATGTCGGCGGTCGCGGCCGCAAGGCGTCGCTCGGCCTCTCGCACATCGGGACGGCGCCTGATGAGAGTCGCCCCATCACCCACCGGAATGAGTGCCGTCAGAGCCGGCGGACTGACGCACCCGTCCAGATCCTTCGGTGCCTCAGTCGGGGTGCGGCCAAGGAGCGCCGTAAGCTCAAACAGGCCCGCTCGCCGCTGGCCTTCGAGTTCGGGAATACCCGAGTCGACCTCGGCGACCAGCGCTTGTGCCCGGGTCACATCGAAAACCGAATCTCCTCCCGCCTCATGACGCCGCACCGTGATGTCGGCCTCGCGGGATACGATATCGCGGGAATGGTGTGCGACCACGAGTTGCTCGCCAAGGGCGCAGATCGACGCGTAGGTACGGGCGGTTTCTGCGGCCACGACTACCCTTACGCCGTCGCGCACCGCAGCCACCGCGTCCGCATCGGCGCTCGCCGCCTCGACCTCACGGTGTACGCGGCCGAAGAGATCCACCTCGTATGCGGCTTGAAACAGATTTTCATATACCGAAACATTCTGCGGAGGGTGGCCGCCGAGTTCCAGGATCTCATCCGTCGAGGCGTCACGCCCGTAGAACCCCCCGGCAGACACCTGAGTCGAAGGATACCGAGCGGCGTGCACCGCTGAGAGTGCAGCCCGCGCTGCAGCAAAGTTCGCATCGGCGGCCGTGAGGCTGCGATTCGCCTGGAGCGCCTGCTCGATGAGCTGGTCGAGCCGCATGTCACTGTAGAGGCGCCACCAGGCATCCGGCGGCGGCGCCGGCGTCTCGGCCGCGGCATTCAAGGACACCAGCGGCGCCTCGGCGCCCTGCGGCAACGCGGGTGCATGATAGTCGGGTCCCACGCGGCACGCGGCAAGCGAGGCGGCAATGACCGCACCTGCGGTGGCCATTCGGCATGGTCGAATCACGGCAGGTTCGCGTTGGGCACGGAAAACAGCGGTGGCGCGGACGCGGGGCCCTCGGGTGGTCGCCGTCGAAAGACGACGACCAACAGCGCTACCGCAGTGAGTACGGCGATGACCACGAAGACGTCGATCACCGCCTGGGTGGTTGCCGCGGCCCGCACGACATCTCCCAGGACGAGCTCCCCGCGGGCCAAAGCGGAAATAGGGTCGACGACTTTCGTGGTCATCGTGCCGTATTGCCTCACTCGCTGGATGACGTCCGGATTTCCGACTTGAACGTGCTGTCCGATCAGGTTCGACGCCACTTGTTCGCGCACACGCGCCATGGTGACCACGAACGCAGATCCGATCTCACCTCCCATGAGACGGGCTGTTTGCAACAGCGCGCCAAAGGTCAGGGCATACTGCGGTTTCATGTGAAGAATGCCCAAGAATATGACGCCGGACATGGCGAAGCTTTGGCCGAGTGCCTGAAGCAATGACGATGGAAGGAACTGATAGGAGCCCCAGAGCGGAGTCAGGTTGTGCGCGACCAAGAGGCAAGAGACGCTGACGAAGATGAAACCGATGGACGCCACCAGCCTCGGATCCGATCGGCCCAGCATCAGTGCCGCGAGCGGGCAGAAGAGGATCTGCGGCGCGGCGATCCAGATGAGGGTATCGCCCACCTCCAGATCTCGGTAGCCACGCACGACACCCAAATACAGTGTGATCAAGTACGCCGTGGCAATTATTGTCAGTCGCAGGAAGCCTATCAGGAGCAGCTGGCTCGCCATCGGTGCGCGGAAGATCACCTTGAGATTCACAAGAGGACTCGCGGTGCGTGCCTCGTGAATAAATGAGGCAGTGAACAGCAGGGCGCCAGCCACGATCAAACCCCATACCAGGCCCGATCCCAACCAGTCGAGCCGATTGCCTTGATCCAAGCCCGCGTAGATCAGCGCGAGCCCCCCGCCTCCTGCGAGCATGCCAAATGCATCCGCTGGCGGCCTCTGCATGCGCGGCTCGTCCTTAATTCCACGCCAAAGACACAGCGACATGATCAGAGCGAGCGGCACGGTTTGCCAGAAGATCCAGCGCCAGGAATGATGCTCGACATACCAGCCCTCGAGTGAGGCGGATATGTTGAGCGAGAGCTCGAGGTTCATCGCGTAGACCGCGATGCCGACTGGCCAATACCTGGGTGGCGTATTGCGCATTATGAAACCCAAGGCGAGGGGAATGAAGCACCCCGACGCGAGGCCGCCGAGAAACTGCATCGTGAGCAGCGCGGGCAAAGTCGGCGAGTACGGAGTCAGCAGGGATATGACCGCAAACGCGATGGAAGCCCCCATCAATACCCGCCGCGGGCCATAGGCGGCACCCATCCAGACGGCCGGGACTGTGATGAGCATCTGGGCGGCAGTTTGGGCCGTCGTGATCCACGCGCCTTCATCGAACCCGGCGCTCACGGCGCCACGAATGTCCGCAAGACCATAGGTAGACAGCCTTCCGGTCAACGTCGCTATGAACGCCCCCATGAGGACAGCGAGTAGTCCGAGCCAGGGTATGGACGTGGGCGGAGACGGCACCGTCGGCAGGGGCAATCCGGAATCGGAAGCAGGCCGGGAAGCCATCGAACTCATCATCGCCTCCGGTTCCGGGCGTCGACTCTCGCTTCCACCGACATACCGGGTACCAGGCGTTCGGCGAGGCCGTCGGCGTCGTCGATGACGATCTTTACCGCGATGCGCTGCACGATCTTAGTGAAATTGCCAGTGGCATTGTCGGGAGGGAGCAGCGCGGTTTCGGCGCCTGAAGCGGGCGCGAGCGCAAGTACGTGTCCCCGCATAGCATGGCCTGGAAAGGTATCCACAGTAATTTCCGCCGTCTGTCCCACCGCCATATGCGTGAGCTGAGTTTCCTTGTAGTTCGCAATCACCCACACCCTGGGCAACGGTGTGAGGGTCGTGATCTCACTCCCCACACCGACCAGCTGCCCGGGCTTGACCTGACGCTGTCCGATCACACCGTCTTGAGTCGCTGTGATGGTCGTGTAGCCCAGGTTGATCCTCGCCACATCAAGTGCCGCGCGTTGGGCCGCCACGACCGCCTGGCTCTGTGCGATTTCCGCCTCGAGTACCGTGAGCTGCCCCTCGGCAGCGCGGGCCTGTGCCCGGTTCTGCCTGAGTTGCGCGTCGAGTTGATCGCGTGCTGTCGCGAGTTTCTCGGCCGCCTCGGTGGTAGAAGAGCCGGTCTCGAAAAGCCGGTGCTGCCTCACGAGGTCGCGGCCATTCTGGTCCAAGGACGCTGCGACCAATGCCACCAGCGCGTGTGCCGCGTCGATATTCGCGCGCTGCACCTCATGTTGCGCCGTCAATACCTTCTGTTGCGCGATCGCGGCCGCGACACTGGCCTGTGCCTGCGCCACAGCCGCGCGATAATCGTCCTCGACCAACTGCGCCAGTACCTGGCCCTTGTGCACCCGCTCGAAATCCTGTATCGGAAGCTCGCGCACATAGCCGCCCACCTTTGCCGCGATGGGCGTGAGATCCGCTTGCAGGTAAGCGTCGTTCGTTCTCTGCCACCCTGCCCCGCCCTCCCAACGGGTCCACTCCGTCGCCACCACGATGATGATTCCGATAGCCACGATGAACACGAGGATGCGCCATGTGACTTCAAAGACCTTGTTCCAATTGGTCAGGGCGTGCACGGAACAAGTGGAGCTACGGCTTCTTCTTCTGAGAATGACGACCGTCGTGCCGCCGGCCCCGCCGGTACCGCTCTTGATTGTCCCCCGACGCGGCAAGACCGCGCGCTTGTGGCACTTGCATCAATGACATACTCAGTGAATGGATGGTTCAAGAGCTAGCTTAGGGACTCAATCTACAATTCATGATCAGAGCCCAATTGATCACGTCCGTCCCGCCTGATGATTGGCTGAGTCATCCCCTATTTGTAGCGGCCTATCCTTGCGCGGTCTGCTTTATCTCCCGCACCGCCGCTTGTTCATAGCGTGATGTCCTTTGTAAGCGAATCGGTCCCGCCTCGTTGGCAGAAGGGACGCGCGGTAGAGCATGCGTAAACAAATGGACGCAGAGTTTCACAATCTCAACACCCCGTCGACGACTACGGTTTGTCGTACACAGGCCTTGCATCTGACCTTCCTCAACTGAGCGCCCCGCTAGGAAACATGAAGCGTGATCGCAGGTACGCACTGGGTCGCGAACGCGCGGCGAGTCCGCGAGGGATTCGCTTGATGCGTCGTCTCTCGCAAGCTTACCCTCGGGTCATACATTGCGGTGTGTACAGGTTTCGGAACGCACTCATCCGGTCCCTGACTGGATTGATCGTGGGCGCCGTTGCCGGTCTGCTTTTTGTCCTTTTCCTATCCCTAGCAATCTTGATCAGCGCCTGGGACACACCACTGCGCCTGCGCACCGCCTGGGGCATGGTTGCCGGATGGTTGGTGATTGCGATCGCGGGTCTCATCTATGCCCGACGCGCTCTGCGGTCACCCATGCCCATTGGGACTTTTACTCAGCAACTGAAACGAGATCTCGCGGTAATTGAGAGGGACGCGCCTTGAACGGGATCCGCGCGCGCTTGGGTGCCCTGTGTGCGGCGTTTTCGCTTGTAGACGCGTGCTCTTCCGGCGCACTGAACCCGAAAGGTCCGGTGGCGGCCGATGAAAAGGTCATCCTATTCGACGCCACTGCCACCATGCTGACCGTGGTAATTCCGGTAATCGTGTGCACGCTGGCCTTCGCCTGGTGGTTTCGCGCACGCAACCCGCGCGCCGCGCGTCGCCCCGACTGGCAGTACTCCGGGCGCATCGAATTCGTCACGTGGTCCATTCCGGCGATGATCATCTTGTTCTTAGGCGGCGTGACCTGGATAGGATCCCACGATCTTGATCCGCACAAAGCTCTCAGGAGCGTCCTTCGCCCCGTGGACATTGAAGTTGTTTCACTGGACTGGAAGTGGCTGTTCATCTACCCCCAAGAACGGATCGCGACAGTGAACGAGTTGGTAATTCCAGTGGATGCACCAATTCGTTTCACGCTTACCTCCGGCAGCGTCATGAACAGCTTTTTCGTCCCACAGCTTGGCAGCCAGATCTACACCATGGCGGGGATGGCGACGCAGCTCAATCTGCTCGCCTCCACCGCCGGCACCTATTCCGGTCTTTCGGCCCAATTCAGCGGCGACGGATTCTCGGACATGCGTTTCGTCGTAAGGGCCGTGCCAGAGGCGGAGTATCAGGTATGGGTCGCCTCAACACGGGCCGCTTCTTTGCCACTCGATGCCGTTCGCTACGAGCTGTTGGCGGCGCCCAGTCAGCACGATGAACCTGCCACCTTTGGCCAGGTCTCTCCTGGCTTGTTTGCCCGCATCGTTGAGAGCCGTGGCGCACCGATCGGATTGGGCCCCAATTCGGTCCGCTCCCGTGGCAGTTCTCCTTAAGAGGCCGCGAGATGTTTGGAAAATTAACTTTGGATGCCATTCCACTCAACGAGCCGATTCCGCTCGCCACGGTCTGCGTTCTCATTGTCGGCATCATCGGCCTTTTGACGCTCGTGATGTGGAAGGGTTGGTGGCCCTATCTGTGGTGTGAATGGATCACCAGTACCGATCACAAGCGCATTGGGGTCATGTACGTGATACTTGCGCTGGTCATGCTCCTTCGCGGTTTTGCCGATGCGATCATGATGCGGGCGCAGCTGGCACTCGCGGCCGGACATGCGACCGGGTATCTGCCACCCGATCACTACAATCAGATCTTCTCCGCCCACGGCACGATCATGATCTTTTTTGTCGGCATGGCATTGGTGATCGGACTGATGAATTTCGTGCTGCCGCTGCAGCTCGGCGTGCGCGATGTCGCGTTCCCCGTACTCAATTCGGTGGGCTTCTGGCTCACGGCGGCGGGCGTCCTGCTGACAAATGTCTCGCTCGGTGTCGGCGAGTTCGCCAGAACTGGGTGGCTCGCTTATCCACCGCTTTCCGAGCTCGCCTATTCGCCCGGCGTTGGTGTCGACTACTACCTCTGGAGTCTTCAGATCTCGGGGCTCGGGACATTGTTGTCCGGCATCAACCTCACGACCACGATTTTAAAACTTCGAGCACCCGGCATGAGCTATGGACGGATGCCAGTCTTTTGCTGGACCGCACTGGCTTCCAATCTGCTGATTGTCGCCGCCTTTCCCATTCTCACCGCGACATTCTCGATGCTGCTCCTGGATCGCTATCTTGGATTTCATTTCTTTACCAACGACGGTGGCGGCAATCCGATGATGTACATCAACCTCATTTGGGGTTGGGGTCATCCGGAGGTCTATATTCTGATCTTGCCGGCGTTTGGCGTGTTTTCGGAAGTCATCTCAACGTTTGCCGGTAAGCCCCTATTCGGCTATCGGTCCATGGTCCTGGCCACCATGGCCATCTGCGTCTTGTCCTTCATGGTGTGGCTGCATCACTTCTTCACCATGGGGGCGGGCGCCAACGTCAACGCCTTCTTCGGCATTGCCACGATGGTCATCGCAGTGCCGACCGGCGTCAAGGTCTTCAATTGGCTGTTTACCCTATACGGCGGATGCATCCGATTCACTGTCCCGGTACTTTGGGCCATCGGCTTCATTGTCACGTTCGTCATCGGCGGGATGACCGGCGTACTCATGGCCATTCCCCCGGCTGACTTCGTGCTCCATAACAGCCTTTTTCTAATCGCCCATTTCCACAACGTCATCATCGGGGGCGTCATCTTCGGTGCGATGGCAGGCTACACCTATTGGTTCCCGAAGGCCTTCGGCTTTAAGTTACACGAGGGACTCGGCAAGGCGGTTTTCTGGTGCTGGTTCATCGGCTTTTATCTTGCCTTTATGCCTCTCTACGCATTGGGGCTAATGGGAGCCACTCGGCGAATGCAGCATTATGCCGATCCGACGTGGCAGCCACTGATGGTCGTGGCGCTCGGCGGCGCAATCATTATCTTCTTCGGAATCCTTCTCACCATCGTACAACTCGTGGTCAGCATTCGCAGCCGCGAGCGGCGACGCGACCTGACGGGCGATCCGTGGAACGGACGCACGCTCGAATGGTCGATCTCTTCACCGCCGCCCGCCTGGAATTTCGCGTTGCTCCCGACCGTCCGCGGACCGGATGCTTTTTGGAACGCGAAACGTCATTCCGGCACCCCGGGCGCTGCCCTTCCGCTCGTCTCATTATTCGTCCCCAGACATAGTCCGCTGGGCTTTCTTATGGCGTTTTTTGCCGTCGTTTTTGGCTTTTCCATGATCTGGCACATCTGGTGGCTCGCCATCGTGGGGTTACTGGGTGCGATTACTGTCAGCTTGCGGCACGCCTGGCAAGCTGAGCGTGAAGATACCGTGTCGGTCGCAACGATCGCCGAGCACGAACGGGTTCACCATTCACGGGTTGCTCCGGCATGAACGCGATTGCCGATGTCGAATCGGCAGAGGTCTCTGTCGGCGCTCCGCTCTCGGAGCGGGGTCCAGCATCTGCGCAGGTGGTCGCCGCATTCGGTTTTTGGCTCTTTCTCCTCAGCGATATCATTGTTTTCTCGGCGCTGTTCGCCGCATACGCCGTGCTCAGTGGCCAGACGAACGGCGGCCCATCGGCGATCGAACTTTTCAACAAGCGCCACGTGTTGTACGAAACGCTCTGCCTGTTGGCGTCGAGTTTCACGTGCGGCATGATGATGATTGCCGTGGACGGGCGTGACGTGGCGCTCACGTATTTGGCCGCTCTTGTCACCGCCGCCCTGGGCATCGCATTCTTGTGGATGGAAATCTCTGAATTCGCCAACATGGTGCACCAGGGCGCTGGGCCGACGCGAAGCGCCTTCCTCTCTTCCTTCTTTACCTTAGTCGGAACGCACGGCGTCCACGTGACGGTCGGTATTGCGTGGCTGATCGTCATGATGGCCCAAGTGGGCACGTTGGGCTATCGGCCGATGGTCGTTCGACGCCTCGTCTGCTTCAGTCTGTTCTGGCACGCGCTCGACATTGTGTGGATTGGCGTATTTACGGTTGTTTATTTGGGAGCCTTCTCATGAATGTGCGCGTTGACGCGGCGGGCGCCGATCGAGCTCCGGGGTCTCATCAAAGCGGTCGTGCCCGACTCAGAAGCTTTACGCTTGGCCTGGGTCTAGCAGTAGTTCTAACGGCTGCTTCCTTTGCCGCCTCTTCCTCCAGATCCATATGGAGCCCGGTCATCCCAGCACTTCTTGCAGTTCTTGCAATCGCGCAAATGGGCGTGCACTTAGTCTTTTTCTTTAACATTAGCACCGCGCCCGATTCGACCAACAACATCCTGTCCCTCGCCTTTGGCGTCTTCGTCGTCGGGCTCGTCATCTTTGGATCGATGATCATCATGTCCAACCTCAACCACAATATGCTGCCGATGGATCAGCTCATGGACATGCATAGCCAACGCTAGATTTCATTGCCCACACCGCGACCGGGGCTGAGGGTGACATCCCCCGAAAGTTGCGCGGTCTCCTTGGACTTCACCATTGGCCCGCCGTGCTCCATTCTCCAGTAGCGCCGATCTGTCAGGCACCCAATCAGTAGTTCCTGACAATTGTGCGTACACCGTTTCAAGAAGCTCTCCACCTCATGGCGTACGATGAGCCCTGGGCATTTGTATTGTTGTGTGCGAACCCTCGCGATGGCATTGTATTTACCACCGCTGGTTCCAGGACATTCTGGGTGACCATCCCCCACAACTCAAAGTGAATTGAATGAGTCTCCCTGCCCCGAGCGAACCCCGCACCGCTTCCCCGCCGTTGCAACCAGCCTCGGCGTGGGCTCCGTTTCGCCATCGAACATTCACGGTCATCTGGGTTGCGACGGTTGTCTCGAATATCGGTGGTTGGATGTACAGCGTGGCGTGCGGCTGGCTCATGACCAGCCTCGATCCCGACCCGCTGACTGTTTCTATGGTGCAGGTCGCAAACAGTCTGCCGATGTTTCTGTTCGCTATTCCGGCCGGCGCGCTCGTAGACATTGTGGATCGCCGACTATTTCTGATATGGGGCGAGGCGGCCGTGACCCTCACGGCGACCGCCTTCGCCGCCTTTGTTTGGTTTCATCTCATAACCCCAGTGAGCCTGCTGGTATTCACGTTTCTGGTAACCGTCTCGTCGGCCGTGACTGCCCCAGCCTGGCAAGCGGTCGTGCCTCAGCTCGTGCCCAAATCTGAAATGCCCGCGGCCATTGCGGCGAACAGCGTCGGTATCAACGTGAGCCGAGCGCTGGGGCCTGCGCTCGGCGGAATCATGGCCGCAATGCTGGGCATCGCCGCACCGTTCTGGTTCAACGGATTCAGCAATATTGGCGTGATTGCGGCTCTCATACGCTGGCGGGAGCCCAAGAGAAGTGGCCACGTGCTGCCTCCCGAGACCTTCGGCGCCGCCATGCGCACGGGGTTGAGGCACGCGCGCTTCAACACGCATTTGCGATCGACGCTGATCCGGACGGTGGGATTTTTTGTGTTTGGCAGCGCTTATTGGGCGTTGCTGCCGCTGGTTGCGCGCAATCAAATAGCGGGTAGCCCGGCGTTGTACGGGTTGTTGCTCGCAGCAATTGGCGCGGCTGCTGTGGGGGGAGCGTTCCTGCTGCGGCCCTTACGGACGAAATTGGGTGCGGACCGGCTTCTTGCAGCGGCCACGGTAGCGACAGCGGCCGCTACGGTTCTGTTCGGGCTTGCGCATAACGCCCCGACGGCACTGGCCGCGAGTCTGCTGGCTGGCGCGTCCTGGATCGCGGGGGTATCGAGCCTCAACGTGTCGGCACAAGTCGCGTTGCCCGAGTGGGTGCGCGGACGCGGCCTTGCAATGTACGTCACCATCATGTTTGGCTCACTGAGTGTCGGAAGTGCGATTTGGGGCGAGGCGGCCACTGTCGCCGGGTTGCCGGCGGCCCTATACGCGGCCGCCGCCGGCGCTTTGATCGCAATCCCGCTCACCTGGCAACGGAAGTTGCAGACGGGGGCCGCTGTCGATCTAACGCCGTCGATGTCTTGGCCTGAGCCGATCACGACTCGAGAGATAGAACCCGACCGCGGGCCGGTACTCGTAATGGTCGAATATCGGATTGAGCCGAAACATCGCGACCAGTTTCTGCGCGCCATGGCGCGCTTCGCACGCCCGCTGCGCAGAGACGGCGCGTACGACTTCGGCATATTTGAGGATCCTGCCGACGACGGCCGCTTCGTAGAGACCTTCATGACAGACTCCTGGCTCGATCACCTGCGGCTGCATCAACGCCTAACCAACGCGGATAGCGAGGTGGAGCAGGCTGTGCGCCGCCTCCAAGTGGGCGGCGCGCCCAAGACGACCCATCTAATTCTTGCTCGGCCGCACGACTAGGCCGTTCGGTGGCTTAGCCGAACTTCGTGGATTCAAGGCTGACAAGCTTCAAAACGTGACCTGGATATGCGCGCTGAAGATCACTGTGTCGGGGCGTGCAGAATATCCGCCAGGTCGCACGGCGTATTGAATTGCAGGTCGGATAAGAAGCCACGGCATCGCCTGGCACGTGTAATTCAGTTCGACGAGTTGTTCATTGGTCTGACCCGGCTTACCGGCGCTCTCTTCCTCAGCGCGCAGCGCCGCGTTGATGTTTGCCTGCATCCAGCCCACGCTCACCCAGTCGTCGTGACGCTCGGGTGTCGGACCACGCCAGCTCAAGCCAGTTTCGTAGTAGGTGTGGAACAAGCCGGTATCGGAATCTGCAAGCGAGGCGACCGCGAACACCGAGAGGCCCCGGACAGTGCCCGGCGATGGTTTCCATATCTCTTGCGCGCCTTGAATGTAACCACCCGTACGTCCGCTGACTTTGCGGGTCGGATCGGCGACATCACTCACTCTCGAGCTGTCGTAATAGAGGTCAATCTTGTATGTGCCTGCATAGTCGTCCGGCGTCTTACCGTGTACATAGCCCACCTCCATCGGCACGATCACACCGGTGGTATTGCTAAAATCAAGATTGAAGCCTTGATTGTGCTCTTTACGATCGGGAGTAACATCGTACACGCCCGCCTGCGCGTACCAGCCGGATGACGAAGCAGCCCATTTGAGGCGCGTTCCCCAGCCCCCGGTCGGGGAGTCGAGCCACCCGGATCCGTAGAGCGGCCCCAGGGGGTGGCCGCAGGTGCCATTGGTATTGAAGTTGCAGACGTCCGGCAATCCGCCAAAGTCATTCCCCATGGAGTAGAAGCCGCCCTTGACGTTGAGACGGTCGGATAGGAATGTGCGCTCGTAGCTCACCTCGTCGAGCCGAAAGTTTTGTCCTTGTCCCCAGTAGGCCTGATCCTGAATATAGGCACCCGTATTCTCTTGGGCCGCTGTCCCGAGTCTGTCGGACAGTAGCACGCGGAGAACTCCTGCATCCGCCCACCCCAGCTTTCTTAGGTTCAATACGGCGCCGAAATCTAGCTCCTGAGCGTAAGTCCAGCCCGTACCCTTATAACCGCGGTCATTCCAGGCCGGCTCTCCAATGTATTGCGCGATGAACGTAACGCCCTCATCCGCAAGGACTTGCCGCGGCCCCCAGTCGCCGAATAACGGCTGCTGCAAGACTTTGTCGAGCGGCTCGTCGCGTTCATCGGGAGGCTTCATTTCATTGCCATAGCTCATGAGTGCCGCAGGGGGTTCATTCGCCTGCGCCGAGTGCCAGCCGAAGGTGAGAGTACCTACCAGGAGCATTGTTCTTGCGTATTTCACGGCTGGGCCCTCCGCCGGCGCCATAGCATCCAGAGTCCGAGGGCGACGATCGCCACCCCAGCAAAGATCAACAAGCCATCCGCGAGCTGCACAAGCCATTTGGCAAAACCCTGGCTGCGCACCGCGGCCACATCTTCGATCGTCACGTGAGCCGTTGGATTGCCAAACTCGTGCAGCACGTAGTTTGCGAGCGTCGCGACCTCTGTATCCTTGAGCGGTTGAACGTACGAGGTCGCGTCGAAGCGCGGCATCAACGCACGCCTGCCCCCGACCTCACGGTCGACGCCAAACAGAATCGCCGCTACTAGATTGTCGGCGTGTCGTGCACCCGTCGCCGAATTGTGAAAGAGTGCGGGATAGCTATGATCGGCGGTGCCGGCGCCGGTTGGTTGGTGACAGCTAGCGCAATTGCCGCTGTAGAGCGAGTAGCCTTCCGGCTGCTCGCTTCCCGCGGTAGTGGGTCGACCACGCAACTCGGTTTCCTGATCAACGGGTGTGCCCCAGGTGTCTCGCGCGCGGCTGTCGCTCTGATCGCGTATCGGCGCAACCGACATTAGATAGGTCGCGAGATCCTCCAGGTCCCCTGGCGTAAGGTACTGAAGACTGTTGCCCACCGCCTCGGCCATGCCACCGGCCGCCTGCGCTTTGCCGTGCACGGCACCGGTCTTCAGATACTGCACCACCTCGTCGCGGCTCCAAGCGCCTATACCACTCACGGGGTCGGAGGTAATGTTGGGTGCGTACCAGCTGCCCACACGCGTACCGGCAAACTGGCGGCCCGATTGTTCCGCCATCAGCGCGTTTCGTGGGGTGTGGCAAGCCCCGCAGTGCTCCAACGCCTCGGCCAGATATGCGCCGCGGTTCCATTCCGCGCTCCGACGCGGGTCCGCTGCAAGCCGCGCCTTCGATAGAAACAGCGCGTTCCAGATCGACATTGACACACGCAGGTTGAAGGGAAATGGCAACCGGGTCGCTGGCGGGTGCTCATCGACCGCCGGCACAGACTGCGTGAAATACACGTAGAGCGCGTGGACGTCCGCATCGGACAGCTTCGCGTAGGCCGTGTAGGGCATCGCTGGGTACAGGTGCGCCCCGTCGCGCCGTATGCCTTTGCGCAGCGCGCGCGAAAATTGGGCTTCGGAGTATGCACCGATGCCAGCAATACTCGAAGACGTAATGTTGGTCGAGTAGATGGCACCCACCGGGGAATTGATCGCGTAGCCACCGGCAAAGGCCTTCCCGCCCTCCGGCCGCGTGTGACAGGCGCCGCAATCGCCGGCGATGGCAAGATACCGGCCCTGTTCCGTAAGTTCCCTCGCACCGACTTCGGCGTGCGCTACGGATGGCACGACGGCTGCCATACACGAAAGAGCGCTAACCGCCAGCCACCCACTGTGCACATTCCCGAAAGGCCCGTCCATCATGCGTGCTCCAACGTCCGCCGCACCGAGTCCGCGCACTTGAGGCCGAGAGCCGCCATCGATAGGGTTGAATTGACAACGCTCGCCGAGGGCATGGGACCACCACCAGGCAGCCAAAGGTTCGGATGATCGTGTGAGCGGCAGTCCCCATCGACCACTGAATCTTTCGGGTCTGATCCCATGATCGTCGAGCCCATCATGTGGTTATTGGCGTTCAAACTCGTCGTCACCTCGAACTCCACGGCATTGAACAGGCTCCCAATGTGCCGGAGTTGCTGAGCCGCGGCATCGTAGCCACGATGCACGTAGTCATCGAGTTCGTAGTTGATGTCGGGACAAGGCAGTCCGAGCGCATCGTGTCGCGTTCTGCTAAGAGTCAAGCGATTCTGGGGCGCCGGCAGAGGCTCCAGACTTATTGAAAGATCTACGCCGTGGATTGCGCGACGACGAATCTCGTCTCTCAGTGCCGCGCCGGTCAGCCCCAGCTTGAGAGCTTGCTGGGTGGCTGGGCCCACTCGACTGATGTTATTCAAGATAATCTTGTTGGCGGAGTACTCGGAACGGAATGCGCCATCGCGCGCGCCTACGAGGCAACTCGACTGCGCCGGCCCGCGCCCAAGCCATAGGGGCTCGCTCGCAAGAAATGTGCAATGAAATCCTGAATGGTCCATTAAATTGCGACCGACTTGATCAGAGCGATTTGCGATGCCGTTCGGGTTCTGCGCATTTGCCGCCATAAGCAACAGGCGCGGAGTTTCGAGCGCGTTACAGGCAATCACGAATGCACGGCCGGTCGCTCGATGGGATTGTCGGTTGCGGTCGTACCAGCGCACTGCGGTAACCCGGTTATTCATGTCGGTGTCGATTGCGTAGACCACTGACTCGGCGAGCACTGTTACGCCCTTCGCCTCCGCCGCCTGCACCGTGTGAACGGCGTTGTACATCGCGCCGATCGGGCAGATCGGCTGACAATTATTGTTACCGCAGCATGCCGGACGATTCTTCCACGGCCGAACCGCGCGACCCTGCGGTATGGGTACACTTCGGTACCCATGCGGATTTACAATCTCGGCAACACGGGTATCGCCGTGCGCCCAAGGAATCATGTCATTTGGATAGGGTTGCGAGCGCTCCGCGGGCGACTGCATTGCTGGGTCGTTGGGACCCGATACACCCATGGCCTGTTCCGCGCGGCAGTAATAGGGCTCAAGGTCGCTATAAGAGATCGGCCAATCTCGCCCGACGCCGTATTTTGTGCGCATCTGAAAGTCCACCGGCAGATGTCGCCAGCACGAGGCCGCCCAGTGCCAGGTAGTTCCACCGACGGCGCGAATGTATCCTTGATCGAAGCTGGTGCCGTTCTTGCCCGTCAAGAGAACATAACCATTTGGCGGAAAATCCAGAGGCGCGGTCGCTAGCGGCGACTGTGGGTACAGGCTTTGAAAGTCCGAACTAACACGCTGTTGGAAATTCAGATTTCGCCAGTTCTCGACAACCTGCGCCCGATCGAGCCGAGGCCCCGCCTCCAGGATCAAGACCGAGCGCTGCGCCCCGGCCAGCTGCTCGGCAATGAGCGCGCCCACCACACCAGATCCGACCACAACGAGGTCGGCATCCGCATCGCCATTATTGAAGCGTTGGACGTTCACGAGGGTTTCCCTCTCCGCGCCGGCCGCGTTCCGGGTTGCACTTGCTCCGCCTTTGGCGGCGATACGCCCGCCGGGGGCGGTGTTGCAACCCACCACGCCGGACCGCCCAATGCGTAAGTTGGGGGCGCGAGTCCATCCGCCACGGTGCGATACATGAGGGCGTCCGCGTACGCGACGACCTCTGCGTGTGCGCCGCTGCCCACAGTCCCGGTATACCAAGCAGCAACCACCGCGTGGGCGGCCTCGCCGAGCCCTGCATCGTTCGCGCTCATCATCAGTGTCGAGTCATCCGACGCATGCAGCCCGATCGGGATCAGACGCCCAATCCCCTGCGATGTTGCCGAACCGAGGTTGACTAGCGCCTCTCGCACCCGAATTGCGAGCTCGGGATTTACATCGGGGAATCCGGTGAGGAGCTTCGACAGTAGTAAGAAGGCATCAGTCGAAGTTTCTACAGCGTCAGCGGCAAGGGCGGGCTCGGGAAACCAGAAGCATAGGGCTGCGGCCGGCACAAGGGCCAGGACGGCTCGTCTTGGAAGCAGCGTCACGGAATCTCTGTGAGCCATATTGTGGACCTCTATCCTTTCCGTCGGCACGAGCATCACCCTACGCCATCGGTGCAATTGCTATTGGACGAGAGTCTGTAGTATTGATTGTCATTACTATCGGATGCGCTGATCGAATGACACACATCGGAGTCGGCGGAATATCTGTGCTCTCTCCCTTGTGGCGACGGCCTTTGTGAATGGCGCCGTTGCCATCATCGTCGTGGAAGTCACGCATCACGGCGTTCCCGCTTGAGTGATTCGCGCTCCACGCGGCGTTCTTCTTCCACAACAACCTCGGTGATCAGGACCAGGCACTCATGTTTATGAAGAGCGTCTCAGTCACAGGCGTTTTTTGCTATTGGTCGCAGACGGGGCGGGACCGTTGAACCTCGACAACAGAGTTAGATGGAACGCTCGCCTCCAAGCATGAGCAGCACTGGGCGACTGCTTGGCTCTGTCGTTGACGGAAACGCGAATTGGTCTGTCGGGGTATATGCCCGTAACGGACCGCACCGGGATCTTTTTTACTCAGGTTCCAATGGTTTCGCGGTGGGCCTGGACGAGATGCATGGCGGACCTGACAGGAATACCAGGAACGAGAAGGCCGCGGCGCACATCACGCTCTCTACTGGCACCGAACAAGTCTTACGGCACCTTCGCAGTTACCACACTTAACCACCGCACCGTGTCGTCGGTGAGGCGATTTACCGCGGAGGCGAGGCAAAGTGCGGCACCGCTCGCGTCCGCGGACGGCGCTGGAAGCTCAACACGAAATACCCGCTGGCCGACGATCCGACCGTCCGTTCCGCGCAGCGTGGTTCGCAGTTGGACAATGCATTGGCTGTCGGCCGGCGTAGTGAAGACCTGAGTGAACTCATCGAGAGAGGAGTCCAATTGATAATCACCCGACACGCTGAAAGCGGGCAGCATAAAACCTGCGTTTGCCGCTTGCACCGACTGGCGAAGCCGAAGAGTCACCAGCTCAGCGGGGGTGGCTACCCACTGATTCATCGCATAGCGTTGAGGGCGCGGGGGAGACGCATAATCCAGGCGATAGAACATGTCCCGGGTCCGCATCCAGCTCGGCTCGCTCACTTCGGTAACGATCAGATTTGTCGCCGGTATGCTCGCTCGTTTCCCCAGTGCATCGAAGCTCCCCAAGTCAAACTGTCTCGGCGACGGGCGCGAGGTCATGCAGGCCGCCAAGCACAGCAATACCGTTCCCAAAGGCACGCGGATCATTGGTGGGACCGCATTGACATATCGGTGCCTTCACCCGGACCCGGCGGTGGTATTGTCGGCCCGAATAACACGCTCTGCGGCCGCTGCCTGAGTTGCTCCAGGAGCTCCTGCAGCGCATCCGAGTTCTGCGAAAGACCGTCCAATACCCGCTCCAGCTTCGGCAGCGAATCACTCACTAGCACATGCTCTATGTCTTGGGCGGCCAGTCCGACCTGATGCGCGCCTGCTCCGACGGAATCCAGTGCCCAAAGATGTCCCTGGACTGCCGCGACCAGCGTGTCAATGTCCACCACGGTCTTGCGTGCCGCGCGAAGCGTATCATCGGCGTCCCGACTCAAGCCATCGAATCGCCTGGCAGCCGGTCGCAGATCGCGTGCCACAGCCGTGATCTGCTCCGCGGCTGCCGAGAAGTCGACGAGCATCCGAGAGAGGTGTTGTGCGTTCTCCGGGCTCAAGATCGAATCCGCGCGGCCGAGCGTGGCGGTAAAGGAAGTTAGGAAATGCTCCCCAGTGTCCGGAAGCGTCGCCCAGGAGGAACGACCCAGGGGTATTCTGGTTGGCATTCCCGCGCTGCTCGTCAATATCTCATGCTCCTGACTGGGGAAATCCAGGTCCACGTACGCACTCCCGGACAGGCCTTGATAATCTAGGGTTGCGTACGAGCCCTTGTGGAGCACGAATCGCGGATCCACCGCAATTCGGACACGAACCGTCGCCGGGTCATCGGTGTCAAACTGAATGCTTTGCACTTGCCCGATCTGCACGCCGCGCAGCGTCACAGTCGCACCCACCGCAAGCCCGGCCACAGAGGTACGCGTAATGAGATCGTAAATCGCTCCGTGAATATGGCCACGATCGTTGAACCAGGCGATTGCGCCGATCAGCATCGCGAGCAGCACCACAACGAAGACGCCTGCCGCCGTCGTGTAGGCTCTGTTCTCCATAGCAGCTATCCCCCCTCGATGGCGGAGGTGCGATTCTCGGTACGCCGGGCTCGCTCGACGGGCTGCACCGAGGACGAACCGGTTCCGGTCCGGCCTTCGAAGAAGTGCTGGATGAACGGGTTCTGGAATCGAACGACTTCCGCCAGCGGTGCTGCAACGATGATCCGCTGGTCGGCGAGCACGGCGACTCGATCTGCCAAGACGCTCAAGGCATCAACATCGTGAGTCACCATGACAACTGTGAGTTTGAATACCTGAGTCAGGCGCGCGATGAGCCGCACGACCGCATGGCATTGCTCGGGGTCGAGACCGGCGGTGGGTTCATCCATGAACAGCAGATCCGGTTTGAGCACAAGGGCACGAGCGAGGGCCACGCGTTTGACCATACCTCCGGAAAGCTCGGCGGGAAGCTTCTGGCTAGCCTTTATATCTATACCGGTGGTCTGCAACGTAACGAGCACGAGTTCACTGAGGAATTCTTCCGGCCACCAACGCGCCTCCCGGACCGGAACGGCGACATTGTCAAAGGCACTCAGCGCACTGAATAGCGCTCCGTTCTGGAAGACCACCCCGCATTGGGTTGCCCATTGCCTGCGCTGGGCCCTGGTAAGCGCGGACATGTCCTCATCCAGGACTCGTATAGTTCCGCGATCAGGCTTTATCAGTCCAAGCATCAGCTTGAGGAGTGTGGTCTTGCCGCTGCCGGAGCTCCCAATGATGCCGAGAGTCTCGCCGCGCTGTACCTCAAGGTGCAGGTCACGATGAATCACGACGCCGTCGAAGCAGGTCTCAAGCCCGGTCACGGCGATGATGGGTATGGACATGTCTCCCCTCACATGCCCAAATCAGAGAATACGATGGCCAGCGCCGCGTCGATGATCAGTACCGCCGTCAGACTGGTCACTACTGACTGTGTTGTGCCCGCTGCCAGGCTCTCTGAGTCCGGCTTGATGCGAAGGCCGAAATGGCAGCTGATTAATGCTACCGTGGCGCCGAACAACGCACCCTTACCGACCCCGAACAGCACGTTTGCCAGCGGAACGACCCGAACAATGCCTCGCAGGAAGTCGCCCGGCGCGATCCCCAGCTGCAGCCGTGCCCCCGCCATTGCGCCAACAATGGCCGTCAGATCAGTCCATGCCACAACCAGAGGCATTGCCACCAGTTGGCCAATGAGTTTAGGAACCACCAGTCGACGGACATGTGAGATGCCCAGCACCGACATGGCGTCAAGCTCTTCCGTTACGCGCATGACGCCGATTTGGGCCGTCATCGCGGACCCGGATCGGCCGGCGTTGAGAATGGCCGCCAGCAGCGGCCCCAACTCTCTGAAGATAGCGAATCCGGTGAGGTTTACGACGTACGATTGAGCGCCGAGGTCGCGTAACTGTTCTCCCGACAGGTAACAAAGGACAATACCGATCAAAAAGCCGACGAGTCCGGATATGGCGACCGCCTGCGCGCCGGTGCGGAAGATGGTGGCGGTGATCTCGCGCCTCGGGATGTCGGCGAGGGAATGAAGCATGGCCGCAGTGTCGATTGCCGTCGCGCCCAGCAATGCAAGGATAGCGGCGCCTGATCTCCAGGCCTTGAGCCAGAACCGACCAAACCGGGCGATGGGGGTTAGCTCGGCACTGGAGCGCGTCTCAGGCATCCCGGAGGGAATGGTAGCCAAGCTGTCAAATACTGCGGCGTCCTCCGTGCGTACGGATAATTGCTTCGGCCGTGATCGGTTCCACGCGCGCCAAATCAGCGTTGCCCCGGCCGCATCGATATCCTTGATCTGGGTGAGATCCCAGCGTGTCTCACCTTTGGCGGCCGCACGCAAGCGCTGTAGGAGCCCTGTCGCGCGCTCGTGTATCGCACGAATATCCCATCGTCCATAAAGCGTCACGCGATCGTGGCCGTCCAAGTCAGTCCGACATTGAACCGAGGCTAGGTCTCCATCCGGATCTAGGGCTGCGGTATGCAGTGATATTGGAGCGCACATGCCGAACCGTACGATGGCACTTTCCGAATGTTGACACTTGGACGCGGCACGTGTTCTTGAATACCTGTACCACGACATTAGGCGGTTCACCGATCCGATGCGTGATGGCGCAACCGTAATTCTATAGACGCTATTCCTGTGCAAGTCCCCAAGCACTGACTCGCGCTAGCCTCTGCGCTTGCGGAAAGCTACCGCCCTTGAGTTTTCGGTATCACTGCTATCGGAGGAATCATGCGAGTCTTAATGTTAATGGCGACGTTGGTGCTGATAAGTGGCGGGGTGTTCGCTGATGATGCGGCGAGCACTCCCGTCGTGGCGAATGGTGCCGCGCCCGACGGAACAGTGTCATTGAGTGCAACGAGTCTGGCCGCCGGCATTGGCTGGGTCTGGGGTAGTGGAAAGCTCCAATACCATGGAAAGGAGCGCCCCTTCAAAATCTCCGGACTATCGGTAGTAGATGCCGGGATTTCCACGTCGACGGCAAGCGGGGAAGTGTATAACCTCACGCGTCTGCAGGACTTCGGGGGTAACTACACGGTTGCTACGGCAGGCATTGCCCTCGGCGGCGGGGCCGGCGCGTCGTACCTGAAGAACGAGCATGGAGTGGTGATCAAGCTGGTCGAGACCACTCAGGGCCTGCGCTTTACGCTGGCCGGCGCAGGGGTAAAGATTACCCTGTGAATCTCTCGGGCGCAGGAGCTGACGACCCGCCGCAATGCGCAGCAGCGCGCACTGCGGCGGGCCAAAGGGCGTCTTGCCAGCTCACAGACGCAGCGAGCACCTGCGACCGTGCTGAATGATGGGTTGGGCCCGCGCTTCAATCGGCTCGCCCTCCCCTCCTCCATGCCCGTTTGCCAAGACCAAGGTGCAATACCAAAAGCCGTCTGAGCCAGAGCACTCCGGGCAGATTTCGCGCTTAGTCATCCATCGCCGGCGTTGCGGCTGCGGATGCAATCTGGGCGCGCAGCCAAGTCAGCGCCGGATCGGTATCTTGCTCACGGTCCCACATGGCTTCGACCGCAACCGTGCTGGGTCCATCTGGATCTGGAATCCCCATCAGCCCGAAGCGCTTCACAAACTCGGTCGCGAGCGCTCGTGGCACGCTCGCAACCATGTCGCAACGACTGAGAATCGGGGGCAAGCACCAGAAATGCGGCACACACATCGCAATGCGGGCATCTTTTCCAAGACGCTGCGGCGCCTCAAGCGCCACCATCTCCATGTGCACTCGGCGCAATACACCTCGCTCAGGCCAATATCCATCCATAAGCCCTACGGTACTGCCTAGTAAATTGACCGCGACGTGAGGGAAGTCAAGCAGACGCCAGAGCGTTGGCACCTCCAAGGTCAGTGGATGACCCGCGCGCACGACAAATACCGAGTCTTCGTCAACTAGCTTCGCCCGGCTGAATCGCTCGGGCACCGTTGCAAACCAGCCAAGGGCCACGTCGATGTGCCCCTCTTCGAGCAGCCGGATAATATCCAGTCGATTGGCAGGCACGATGTGGATGTCAACGAGTGGGGCGCTGACGGAGACACGTCCTACTAGCCTCGGAATTATAGTCGTCGAGGCATAGTCACTTGCGCCAACTGCGAAACTGCGAAACTGCGAATGGCACGGGCTGGATAGAAGGGCTCTCCGCCGAGTCCGCGCGCAATGCGATCAAGAGCGCTCTTGACCGGAATCGCAAACTGCCGTGCCCTCGGAGTCGGCCACATACCATCCGCTTGGCGAACGAACAGCTCATCCGATAGCGCCGCCCGGAGCCTGCGCACTGCGTGACTAACTGCGGATTGCGAGAGGCCCAGTCGCGCACTTCCGGCGGCGATCGAGTGCTCTTCAAAGACTGCGTCGAAGACGATCAGCAAATTCAGGTCGAAATTCCGGATCTGCATGGTGTTCACATGGGTGCTGAGCCAAATTCAGTCCGCTCACGAATGCCATCGGCACAATACAATCCAACGTCCGCCCTAGCGTGCTCGGCCTTCCGATTTACCAATTGGGCGCAACGATCTTCTTGGGAAGGTCGTGGCGCGCAATTGGCCCGGTTCGCGGCGCTTCAAGTTTCGGCGCACACTTGAGCGGTCATACCACCGCTCGACGGACATTGCTGGAGACAGTTGATGCTTCCTGTTGTGGCGGAGGGCTACGGTGATCCGTTGGAGCTCTCGGCGCGTCGCGATCGATTCACGTGCGATGATTTCTCTTATTCGATCGCGCACGGTGGCAGAAGTGGTTTCGTCGTCCTTCTGCCACAAGGGCGTCCCCTGAAGGTGGGCGGGCCCTCGGTAGGCTATCTGTCCATTCGCGTCATGGATGGTGCGGGAAGGCTGGTCGGCTCAATGCATTGCAGTGGCGATGGTCGTGTGAGCTGGTGTACTGCCGCTATTTCTTAACTCAAAGGCGCCTCGTTCCGCGGGGCCGGGCGAGTCACCAAAGGCCACGGCCGGTAGCGGTCTCCTTCATGACGCTCATCAGGGCCGCTGGGGGTCGGGCGCCGCTCATCCGGGTCCGGCCAATCTGAATGGTGGGCACGGCCTGCACGCCTGCGGTCTGTGCTTTGCGTTCCAACGCCACCACCTCTTGATCCAAGGCATCGGTCGCCAGGAAGAAACTCACCGATTTTGCGGAAATGCCAAAGCCGGCGGCAACATCGGCCAGCACCTGCGAGTCGCCTATGTTCCGGCCTTCGGAGAAGTACGAGTAGAAAATTGCATCGAATAAGGCGTCGGTCTTCACGGCGTCACCTCCCATGCCAATGAAGAATAGAAGCCGGTGTGCCAGACGAGTATTTGGCGTCACCTCGATCCGGTCATAGTTGAAGTCCAACCCAGCTCGCCGACCGGCGAGCACCGTTCCAGCATCCAATTCCTGCGAGTTCTCCCAGCCGCCAAATTTGGCGCTGCGGTACTCCCGGCGATTGCGACCGGCACTAGGCATGGTTGGGTTGATTTCGAAGGGAATGTATTTGAGCAGTGGCGCCACCTCGAGCCCGGCTCTGCGGATCGCGTCATTGAGGTTGACGTGGGTGATCCAGCACCACGGACAGATGAAGTCGTACACCATCTGAATCTCGAGCGGTTTCATATCGAGCGTTTTCATGCAAGGGTTCCTCCTGGTGGAGCGGGCACTCAAGCAGCCACGCCTCGCTACCGATAGAAGGACTCTGCGCACAATTGTCCGGGTCAGCTGTCACGCACGGTGACGGTGAGCGTTATTCCGGACAAGCCCCGGTCCGCCGACACGGCTTATGGTCGCCGCGGCTGCTCTCTTACGACTTCACCGCCAAGACTCCGCATTACACGGCAGCAGTCTGTCCGGAGGACCTATGGGCAAGGAGCGGCGCAAGCGATGGTCGAGAACTGCGGCACCTCGCTGGTATTGCGCTCGAGCGCATCCGAAAACGGCGGGACGTCGCCATTTGCCTCGCACCTTATGGGGGAGCGCCAGATCCAGCGCGTTGTGACATCTTCCAGTCGAACACACAGCGGCTTTCTGAAGTCCTCAACAACGACGGGGGGAACCAGCGAGCAACACGCCACCGAATTTGCCGTGATGCCGGCCGAGATCGAGCAACTGCCCGATCGCAGCGGGTTCCTGAAGTTCCGTCGCAGGCGGCCTGGATGCGCGCGAGCTTCCCGTATTTCGATACCCCGAAGATTGCCGAGCCCTTTTGGCCTTGGTCAAAGGGCTGAGTGTCAGACCATGAAGTTCTGGTCGTCGATGAAGTCTCCCAGGTCTCCTCAGGTGGTTCCGACCGACACCGGAGAATGGGCTTCCACGTCGCCCTACATTGCCGAATACATTACTGCGATTGATCGGACTGAACAATTCGGTTTCGAGGCGCCACCTCGCGTCTTGGTCCGAAAACCATGCGTGGATCTGCAGGCCGTGCTACCGATGTTGCTCGATTACCATGACCAGCACTCGCCCCGCGAACTCATGGGGCAAACTTTGGCCATGCATTTTGACTCAGTGCCGCGCCTGCACGACAAGACCGGTATCCACTTCAATTTGACCATCGAGTGGATGATGTGCCAGGTCAAGCCGATTCACCCTCACGATGAAAATCTCGTACGACGATTCGTGGCGGAGGGCCGCAATGCCTGGATCCGTGAAGGATGCGTTTTTCATTTGTGGATGACCTCGTTGGGTTGCGAGATCCTCGACATTACGTTCGCGATGAATCTAGGCTGCCCGCATACACGGGAGCAATGCGCGAGGCGAACCGTCTACCAATCGGCCTATGAGCCAGCGGAGGAATTGGTCTACCACCCGACTCTGGTGGGGCTAGATTGTTTCCGCAAGTCCGGCGCGGGTCTGTAAATGCTCGAAGGCGCTGCTTAAAACCGAGTACCCGTAGCGCCTGCACCCCGTGGAACACAGCCTCACACTGATGCAGAAGTCCGCGCAGATCGGGGTGATTCGAGGACTTTGCCGGCCTCCGACGCGCCCTGCTTCGGGCTATTCCGGTGGCCCCGTCAGCCGATACACTTAGCCTAAAAAGCGGCGGGCTGGGGTTCAGCCCGCCGCCAAATGGGAGGCCCGTTCGGGGGGTATGGTAACGAGGCCTCCGGCACCTGTGCTCTGCACGGCGCGCGTACAGGATGTTTGAAGCAGCCAGTTGTGGCTTGGCGTGCCATCGCTGAAATTGCACAGCTCTGCTGCAAACTCAGGTCGCTCGGCTGGGCAAGCCCCGTCACGCCTCTAGGGAAGCTCTGCACAGCGGCCTGTGCGAGCGGTATTTAAACGGATGATCATGGGTTTAAAGGGAGAGTTCGGTGCGTGCGGGCCTCGGCGGCTCGCCTTTGGCCTGCCGCAGCGCTTGTTCTGG